>JAAUXU010086692.1_pt1 | contig 37442 bp, 35 predicted proteins | sample 7278151 | NCBI WGS metagenome assembly JAAUXU01 (sample SAMN14350113, study PRJNA611818) | marine sediment metagenome | isolation source: surface marine sediment (1.8m) | place: French Polynesia: Moorea | collected 2018-08 | reverse complement strand
TGGAACTCAGTGGAGTCCACGGGCTGACACCAGCGTTGCTTGGACTGGGAGTGAGGAGGCCATCGATCTGGACAACTTCTACATGATGGACAGGACGGGGAGCGAGGTGAAGGGCAGGCGTGATTAAGACTAGGATCATTGTACTGAGCTCAGATCCAGTTCCAGTCATTCGTCCCATGTACATGTATACGTTCATGTTCTTACCATCTAAGTTAACCGTAAGATTACGTTGATTCGTTCAAGAATGATGCCAATTATATCATGTCTCTAGTATCTTAAGAACGGGTGCATTTTAAGCTTAAGACCAGCCATCATTCGAGCTCCGCGGCACGTAACTCTAAGACTTAGTGTAAGCGTACTTTGCTTGGGTTTAAGCACTTTGTCCTGGGTCGCTTACGCTGAATCGTTATCGTAAGGACAAGTTCAACCATCCTTTGTGCTGCCTCTCCAAGGTTTGGCCAAGCTGATTTCTCAATCAGAGCCTCCATTTGTGGCAGAAGGCAAAAGATTGAGCTCTCGCTTGACGAGATTTCCGGAAAGGTCAGGCGAATTTCTTGTCGATTTCTTCCGATCTCCAGAGGAAAAACGGGCGGCAAATATTGAACCAGAATTGTGAAGAAGTGGAAGCCACTGACTGGCAAGTGAAGCTGAGACACCAAGGGAAATTCTGGATCTGCTTGAACGATAGAGTCTAATTTGCAGTTAGAACTGCAGCCACTTACAAAGTTGAGAGTATTACACTTGTTGATTGGAAATGTGCAGCACAAGGTTGTCCAGTCCTGGCATGATTACTTTAAGGGGCACGAACATCATAAACACAGGAGGCAACGTTTAGTAGTAGCTTTCCCCCCGAATCAATCAATATCGCGATTTTCGATATGTTGGGGACCCAATATCACGATGCAGTCCTAACCTGCGGTGTGTAAGCATAGCTTTATCATAGCTGTACTGTCTGGGTCAGTGTTGGTGACTGCTAAAGACCTAGAAATGACCAAGAGTCATGCGATCCAGACAAAGGTGAGCCTGAGGGCAACAAAAGTTGATATACTACAACTGAGTCCGCATACGGGGTGCGTGGGAGAATTGGCGGGTGACTAAAAATTGCTATAGAGACATCATTTGCCATGGTATTGAACTTTAACCAATACCATTTGACAGGTGAGAGCCTTAGCTTTTGTTTCGGGCTGAAAATTTGAAAATCAGTCTAAAAATGAATCAACAGGGAGAAAAAATAGTCAAAGTGTCAGCTCTGCTCAATGCAGAATGCTTAATGCTTCAATAGCAAATGGGCTGGACAACGACTTCCGTCACCAAAACTTAAGGGTCACGGATTGAACAACAATCTGATTAAAATCTGGTCAAAAGTGTGCACATCTCTTGAACAAAGTTATTTCAGCTTTATTTGGTTCTCAATCATGGAGAACTTGAGCACCAACCTCTGCACAATCTTCATCTAAATAGAGCGTGTGTTCTGTGTGCCACTCAGGCATCATGTCCCTGTTCGTGGTATTCATATTCACTGCTAATACTTTCTTTCGCCAGGGTATCTCCTATAAGAACGAAAAATTTTAATCTAATTGCATAAAAATTGGAAAAAATGTCGTCCATCTAGTTTTTTTCTTTTTGACCTGCCAAATTCTCCCAGGCACCTTGTAGGTATCTTAAAGATCTGTGTACACGTCAATACACTCACCACGTAAGTGACAGTAACGTGAGACCGCGACTGACTGACGCCTCTGCAGTCCGTGACCACGTTGCTGTTGTCAGAGTGTCTACTTGTATCCTGTCTTGTCCTCGGCTTTTGGCACCCTGACCTCGCAAAAAGTTGGCCCATTTTTTGCACAATAAGTGAGACGCGCACATACCTGAGTTTAGAAAGCACCGTTGCTCGGATATTCGATAATTTGTCAGCTCTTATTTGTCCCTTTTATGCTGCTCTACGAGAAGTCTGCACAGTACAGTAGACTCTCCATGTAGCCACGTGGTCAACTTTCCACTCAGCAGAAAACACTTTTGCATGGTGAAACAGTCACTTGGCTATTGTGCTGTATTATTGCACGTTGGAAAGGCTACCATACAGGTTTCCAATTGTTAGTACAGAGACTCTACAAGCTACTGGGACTTTTTACTGTCTCTCTATATGCTGGAAGCCTCTAAGCAAACCGAAGAAGCAGTCAAGATAAGTCGATATCTGACTCAATCTCTGTCCCTGGGCCTCCAGATATGTCTCTCTTGTCACAGCGAACTTTTCCCGCAGACCAGACTGTTCGCTTTATCGAGGGTCCACTGTATAAGGTAGCAGAGTAAACCTGCAATCGATCAATAAGAAAGTCCTTTACCGGGATAGTCGCACGTTAATTTCAGGAGGGTTCCTCTCATCTGGGACTACTTAGTCGCTTTTCACCACTCTTTATGACCTTTAATCACCGTGCGACGTGAGATACCGGGCGCGCTAAATAAAACTGATCACTGTCATTCTGCGGACAACTCAAAATGTGACTTTTGGCGGATGAAGTGAAAAAATTTGTTCTTGAGATTTTCAAGTATTTTCTGTTCCTCTAAGTCCAAGTGGACAGTGAAAATTGGAAGTACTCATTCAGTACAGGCCTTGCCGTAAGTAATGTGGCCAAATACGCTGCGTACACTGTTGTGAAGCGTTCCAGGGCTGAATTTCCACTTCGATTATTCAGTCACATCTTTGAGCACTTGCTGTGGTACTAGAGCCTTTTATCTTCGCCGAGTTGGAGATGGCCCCGTGCCGGGTGCCGTTGATTTTTGATGCTTTTGACCACTTTTCCTTGGCAGCAATGGGTGGAACTTTCCGGGGATGTCACCACACACCCTCCAGTGCCACATGCCAAAGGTTTCATCGTCCAGGTCATCCTATTGGGTTCTGTATGCCGAAAACACTTCACGTTGTTCATGCTCAAGGGCATCATGACAGTCGAACGTCGATCACAGACACTCAGCGGCGGCATCAGCGGCCGCAGCAAGGACAAGCGACACAGGTGGTTGGAGGCTGACCTTTGATCATCGTGAGCCTGAACCCTATCCGAAAACAAATCAACGAAGAGACAAAGCAACATGACACGCGTGTGTTCTCGTGATGATTGTCATAGTGGACTTGTCACTGTCGCCACCGGAGTAGTCTTCCGGTTCCTCACGGGGTCCACCACAGTCAACGTCTTGGTGTCGGAGCAATGACAATGCGGGTAGATCATATGGACTGGAGATTGTTGAGGAGGCTTTGTTGCTGATGCACCTGTTCGATGGGAGGCCTCTGCAAGCTCATCGAGGAGTCCCCCGGTTGTGGACTCAGCGACGTCGACGTCTTGAGCATTCCTCCTGATGTTCTTCGTCGGACCGGTCCCCCGCAACATTCACCAGGCTCGTCGGAGTGCACGGCGTGGTGGGGGCCACGCTCAACTGTCTCCTCCTTGTTCTCTATCCTCTTCTCCATTGTGCTGAGGCACCGGTGGAACTTGCGATTCTCGCCGGGTTTTCCACCCCACCAAACGAAGCTGATCTATCTGATCGCGCTGGTCTATTTTTGAAAGTAGATGCAAAATGAATAAGTAAGGAAAGTGTGCCAAAAGAAGGTGAACCAGTTTTATTTAGCGTGAAATCTTTCTTTCAGGGCTCAAAAACGTCGGAAATCATGTGTCAGGTGCGTAAAATTTTTGGCGCACCCAATTTTAGCGAAAGATTCCTGCTGCACCTTCTGTGTGTACAACCCAGCTATGGCGAGGTTGAGGTCGTCACTCTCAGCATGAATCGATGGTTTTAGCAAACGAGCACATGCTGATAGAGCGAAAGCAGTGTACAATGCGTAGTACGGAGGGACTTTCTATCGGGCAACGTTTTACTTTACACAATGCATTCGTATGAATAGGCGGACGCTGATCTGGAACCTCAGAGGCCTCTCTTCATAAAACGTGCAACTGCATTTGATCCATGAAGAAAAACTGAATGACTAGATTCAGAACGGTGAAGCTTTATTCAACTCACTTAAAAGAGTTGTGTGAGAGTTAGTTTTTAATATCAGTACAGACCAACAACAATTGCTTCCTCTTTGGGAAATTACCTCTCACTTTGCTTACTATTAAAGAGAGCGCAACCGATTTATTTTTTCTCTTGCAACCTCTGTCCAAGTTGTGCACGTAGGAGACGATAATGGCGTTGAATGTCGATCTGTTCCCCTTTTCCACTTCTCGTCAAAAGTAAGATCCTCACATAACTCAAAAGCTGTCTGAATGGACTCAGAACAAAAAAGTTTGCTTTTCCCGGACGAACAGGGTGTTCAAGAGAATCTGTCAAAGGAAAAGGCCAATTCAGTCACTTCAGTTGACGGAAATGCAGCTTTCACAATTCTTATACTTATGCGTTACTCATTTGGGTCAGACAATTCTGCTCTTGCCCGAAGCAATGAGAAATGGACAAGTTTCAGTTGGATCGCTGTTAGATTTGCAGTTTTGGATTTACTTAATCCTTGTTATCCTCGTCCGCGTGCACAAGCAGCTTGGTTGGAGATCACTGGATCAATTGGTACAAGTCCGGTGGGGCGATTGGGACAAAACTTGGTCTGCATTAACGTGGGTTTCCAAAAGGCTGGGCAAATTGTTGCTCGTGCACTGCACCAGCAACGTGCATCAAGCGGTGGAGACGACGTAAGCGAAATATATCCATCCATGTGTCGACGTCAAGACGTGGCCTGAACAAATGAGATCTGCCGTGTAGGCCCTAAAATAGACCTCTCTGTTTTCATCACCCTTCGTGGATGCCCAAGTGCACGCGTCGTACAGTGCATGTCATAAGTGGTGTCCACGTCAATGTTCAAAGAGACTTTTATTGAGTGGAATGAGTGCGGACGACTCAGTCGGCGGAATCCTGACGGATGAGACCCTCAAGGTGTCACTTGATCGTGCTCTTATTGGTAACGGGTGTCCACATCAGCGTCTTTGAAGACGTTGTCGCAGGTGGAAGTCCCAGTGCACACGAACCCGATCGTAATTGTTTCTTCTTTCAGCTAAATTACATTGTTGCACAATGCTCATTCAATGTTTCATGCCTTCAAAATAACCAATCACATAGCTGACACCAGTGCGCACCAAGCCCATCTAAACAATTTGTGTAGGACTTTCATCACGCAATTGTTCATGGCATTAACTTCAAGGCCAACGAAATGCTCAATCTACTTCTTACTCATACTGTCCTTCAAATGGGCTACTTGGATGCGTGGTGCACACGGTACATTTCCTCGGTCCGATCTTTTCGTTCCCCCAACCTTTCCCTTGCATGAGCAGTTGAGATAAAAACTTTGCATCCTGTCAGAGACGAGAAAGAAATGTTCAACAACCCTCTGTTGTTATAACTGGTGTTAGAGATAGCAGAGAATAAAATGTGGTTTTTTGTCCCTCAGCTATGGCCTAACTACTGACCTCAACGGCATGTAAGTATACAAACTGTATCATACATTACACAGGCGTACATCATATGCGACTGGATGCTGATCAGACTAATTTAAGAACCTCAACTAGAGAAAAAGACAACACTATGAACTTGGTTGAGAAGACCTCTTAATGTGTGTTTTGACTTCCTCGGCTGGCGGGTGTTAAATTACTCGAAACCTGCATCCATCTGTTCAGCTCGACTGAACTCACGTGCAGCTTTTAAGTGACAGATGCGATCTTCTTTCCCCGAACATTACTTGGAGTTGTCTCGTTTAAGCCACCACGACCGGAGAAGATCTCTCAGCACCAAACCATTCGTGGTGCAACAGTTTTACCGCACTAGTGCGTATATGGCATATATCCCTATAAATATAAAAGAAAAGAACAGCCCCTTTTGTGTGTGCGTTTGTGGTGTGTGTGTGTGTGTGTGCGTGCGTGTGGGTGTGTGTGTCCGCGGCTGGTTTCGAACACGGCCGATTTTTGCCATTTTCGCCGTGTTTTTTGTTCGCGCACGGCTAATTTTTGTCATTTTTGCGGTGTTTTTTGTTCGTGCGCGACCGATTGAGGCCATCCGCAATGTCCAAAATAATCGTGTTCTTGGTAAGACAAAAGACAGCATCCCTGAGGAGCATCTCATCGCCACCAGGCGCCAGAAACCATCCAGCATCATGGTCTGGGCTGGCATCATGTCCGACGGGAAGAAGACCCTCCTCTTCCCCCTTGTCTTCATTGAGGAGGGCGTCTAAGTAAACCAGTACTTGTACAAGGCCATACTTGTGGACAAGGTCCTTCCCTGGCTTCAGGACACATACGGTGATGCCCCTTACACCTTCAGCCAGGATGGGGCGACCTCACACACCGCTCGAAGACTGCAGAAATGGTGCTAGGCAAATTTTAAGGGCTTTTTGGACAAGAACATGTGGCCTCCCAGCAGCCCTGACCTGAATCCAATGGACTTCTCTATGTAATCCATCCTTCAATCCAGGGCTTGCAACAGGCACCACCCTACCAAAGATGACTTGAAGTGAGCCCTCATCCAGCAGTGGGCCAACATCTCCGAGGAGACCATCTGTGCCACCTGTGCCCAGGTGCCCACCTGACTTCGCCATGTAATCCACGATTCCTGCCCCCAGGCCCATCATTTCCACAGGGTTTCACTTGCTGGGTCATCTGGCTCCACAGGCAAACAAGCAAAACCCTATCATCCAGGCCAAAGGTTGCTAGGTTCTGTGAGAGGAGAAGAAAAGTGCCACAGGGAGCCAGAGGATGACAATCTGACCTGTAAACAAAATGCATCAACGACAGTCGGCATATCTCTGTCTCATCCCCTCGAGTCCAATCTGGACTGCCCTCTTGCCACTGCTAGACTGTCAAGATCTGGTTCGCCTCCCACCACTGCTGAGGATGATCTGGACTGTAAAGATCTGGACTGCCTTCTCTTGCTACTTCTGAGTTCAACCAAGTGTGCGTTCTCTTGGTACTGCTGAGGATGATCTGGTGTGCATTCTCCTTAAGCCTTGTGTCCTTGAGTCTTGATTTCAATACACAATAAAAAGCCGAGATTTACCTTCTGTCATTGATGCATTTTGTTTACTTGTCGAATAGTCACCCTCTCACACTGTGTCGCACTTTTTTCACCCTGTGACAGAACCTGGCAACCTTTGACCCTGACAATAGGGTTTAGCAAGGTAACACATGGTGCTGGATGACCTGAGGAGTGAAACCTGGTGGAAATAATGGGCCAGGGGACTGGGATTGTTCCATGAAAATTTCAGCCAATTCCATGAATGTTTCCCCTCTGAAAAAGCCTGATTTTCAGCCTCTTTGGCATGCCTCCCTCTCCAGTTGGTCTTGTTTTGAGCATTTTAGCACCAAAATGGGCAGCCCCAACATTAAACCTCTGCACCCAATATTGTGCCCATGATCATATCTACGTGTTCCAATTTAAAATTCCAACTCAAGATGACCCAGTGCAGTATATGAGGAGTAGTCATGCCCACGGCTAATCTCTATATCAAGGATTGTATTTGTGTGTTGGTTTACCAGTGAATCGACATGCCATTACTAGTACTAGTAAGTGTTTTCTGACGTCTATTTCTAGTCTCCACGTGCTACACAAAATGTGTCCAGTATGGCTGCTTTGGCCACTAAAATTTTGTTGTTATCTTCCCTGGGCCTATTTCTATAACTGCAGAAGGTCTCGGAGCCCATTGGGCAAAGGAGGGGTGTGTTCCCAAAGAACACATGGTCCTGGAGGACTGATTTGGGATTCATTCAGATCAGGAGCTCAAGCGGCACCAGATGAGCTGCAGGTCTCTGCTGCTAGAATCAGGCATCAATACAAAAATTTTGTTCACCCTCATGTAGTTGCCATCCTTGATGGTCACAGACTTGATCCATGGCAAGATCTTTGTCTCCAGGCCCTCCAGCTACTGGTCCCCTTTCAATCTTTACCCCTTGTTGAACCAGATGGGGTCCATCTTGTTCATCTGCTTGATGTGACCCCCGCTGTCATAATGGCTCCGGGGGCCTTGGTGGTCATGACCATACGTGGGGATGTCATCATCATCAAATATGGTGACGCAGTCATTTTGGTGATGATAGATGGGGTTGGCGATGAAGCTCTTTTGATTGGAGAACGTGGCACCCACACCAAACTTCAGGGGCTTCCTGGACCTCTCCAGCTTGGTCTTCTGGGAGTCAATGGGGAAGGGCCTCTCAATCTTGTGGGTTCAATTCCCATTGGCCTTCTCGATTGCCTTGCCCACAGTGGTGTGGTGGAAGTTCTGGGAGCCCATGATGATGGTGATGAGGGTTGTCGGGTCAGCCTTGATGACCTCCTTGACCTTCGCAAGGTTGACTCTGACTGGATGGCCAGACCTAGGGGCATCCTAGAGGTCCTCACCAGCCTTAAGCTTAGCTTTGATCCTGAAGACGGTCCTGATGGAGATGTTCTCAAACTTGAAAATATCCTCCAAGGAGTGCTGTGCATGGAGCAGCACAGCCACTGCAACCTCTCACGCACATGATGAAAAAAAAAGTTACAAGTCAATTTTCTACGTGAAAAAAAAAGCAGAGCTCTACCAACTTCCCAGGTCTAGTGATCTAGGTCTAAAGTCTACTGCCAGGACTCAGCCCAGCATGTGAGTCACACAACAGAGTCCAAACACCAGGGTCCAAATTTATGTTTCGGTATATGTAGTGTCTTGGCTTCCTCGATGAAGCTCATATTCATTGATGGGTTTTTGTTAGTCTCTCATTCAACTCCCTCAGTGCCATCATATCGTCCGAGGGAGAGAGAGAGACAGACAGTCAGAGTCCTTCCTATATACAGTGTCATCCAAGTCCGATTGGATGACAATGAGCTAGACTTTAAGCCCACATTTCTTGGTGCCATTTTGACTTCTTGTTCCATCTGCAAATTTGACCACAAGACAGAACAAGTACAAAAAGCTCACTGTATCTAGTCATGGCAACATTATGGTTGGAAAATACTTGGGATTCAAACTTACCAACGAATTATCCAAGTAGAGCCTAGTACGTACACAATGTTCGTAATAGCAGCTGTTGTTCCTGACTGTGCGCCGCAGGGACTGGAAGCATGTCAAAATTTAAAAAGCAAGTCCTCAGTCAAATTGTACTGCCATTACAAATTAGTTTTTGGTGGCTACACAGTCGTGGGTACATATGTCTGTAAGCATGGTACAGTTCCTCAAGGCAGCCTGGGCCCCTCCTGAGAGCTTCTCTTGTGCCGCAATCTTGTTTGCAGTGACTCTAATTTCAAAAGTGGAAGCAAATGCAAATGCAGACTACAGAAGTGAATGAAAAAACAATCTAATCAAGTCAGGGTCGGTTAAAAACGTCGGTCTAAGTGTAAAACCTGAGTAGTCAGTTAACTGACAAGTCGGATAAATACTTCACCCACTAAGTTCGCAAGGATGAATTATTCTGTCATGGCCAGCCTTCAGCATTGACTTCGGTAAGGTCACATGACAACAGTACTGACCTCCTCCTTGACACTGGTCCCATGATTAGGCTTCGGTGAGTAACGCGGCCCGTGGGGTAAAGCTTCGCCCAGGAAGAGTTCTTAATAGTCCGCATTACCCACAACTTGGCTGACCCACCCTGTTGGCATCGCGCGAGAATGTGCGATCAATCGTGTCGATATCGAATGTCTGGAGAAAATATCGAATATCGCAAGGTTTAAAAATATGACCCAGCAACCACCAGCACTCCATAGACTGCTGATGAAACTTCTGTATCTCGATTCGTCCCGGGATGGACCTTAAAAATTGCAAAATAAAAATCCCGATAAGTGAAAGTGTCATCTTGAGTCAGAAAATCAAGCACTGACTCGATACTCGACGTCCAGGTATCGAATGTGGTGAATTCGATTACTTTAGGACATAGCACAGTCTCAGAACTGAGATGACGTAAAGACGCAGCCCTTCTTTTTTGCCCAGGTACACGTGCGCTAAACAACGGTTGCCTCGCGTACACCAGACGTGAAGAGAGAGATGTGCAACTGCGCTTCCTCCTCGAAGCAACGCAAATGTCTCCAGGATGCCACAGACCCTTCCTGTTTTTCCTCCTCCTCCAAAGATCTGGGAAATTCGGTTAGGCGCATTCTCTCTCGCTCTTGCTCTTGCCAGACGTTGGCAAGACTCATGCGCTCGCTCAGTCCGGCGCGCACTCTCGAGGGAGGCAGACTTCACCGCCGCTCGCGCCCCCGACGATCGCGCGCTCATTGCTGAGTGGGAGGACGACGTGGACGAACCCCCAATCATCCTGGTGTTTGTTGTGACGCTAATGTGCGACTGCAGCTGAGCTATTTTGGGCACACTTCCGGAAGAGGTAAGCGGACAAATATCAGGGCCTCTTTTCCCCCCACTACTCAGAGGCCCAGAGGCCTTTTCAGCAAGGAATAGCAAGCAATGACAGGGCAGTTGGGACAACGGCAACTCAACTAATCGTCACCTTCTTCTGACCCACACAGATGCGAATGACTCGTGCGATTCGTGCGGTTGCCCAAGGAAGCAACGTAGCACTTTTCGCACACGTGTGAAAACATAATACTATTAAGACTGTAGAAATGAACTTTTCCCTTCGTCTGCAAACAATTCAATGCTAGTGGGGAAAGTCATGACTCTTTGAGACCGACGGAGAAAAGGGGTGATTTTGTCCTGCAACTTGTCTCGTAGGATTTTATTCAGTAGGGTCAGTTCGGCCATGTCAGCAGTCTGGGACGACATCACCTTCTTTGTCGGTCTCTCCAACGTCACTCGCAACGAGCGATTCATGACATTCCTGACCAAGTAATTGTAATGGTCATTCACTTCCAGGGCAGGGATCTCGGCCGATTTGGCAATTCGCGTTTGATTTAGTGCTTTGGTGATGGCGGCCGCGGACAAACTTGCCTGAGAAGCCCGGCCCCAGTCACTACTTTTCCACGGCGGAGCCTAGATAAGGCCTGTTCATGCTGTGATGCAGGAAGGGAACCCTGAACTCCGACTGAAGCCGCTTAGAAGTTTGTGCAGACGTAACAAATAGTTGTAAGTCACTGTTGCCTCAATCGCTGGCTGACGACAAGGGGGGGGGGGGGACACAATGTTGCCGGAGTAGTCGAACATGCTGAGATCTGCTGAGGCTCGAGCGTCCTTGTCCGTCCCCAGGTCGTTGCCCGAACGAGGGGACACAGCTGACACCCACGATGTGCGGCAAGTCGGACTTCGTGGTGGTGGCGCCAGAACGCCAAAAATGACGCGACTCCGCTGCCGTTTCTGCAGGTGAACCACTGCAAAACGAGTCGTGCTCAAAAGACGTCCTTTGCCCACTTCCACCCGCGCCAACGGCAGCGTTGGCAAAAACAAGACTCGGGTGATCACGGACGACGTCGCCAGCCACATTTGACAGGACTTGGTCAGATCACCCATGCGAAATCCGCCTGAGCGAGAGTAAAATTGCGCACTGCCGAACAGTGTGGCGAAAAGTGAAAACTCTCGCCTTCTATCATCACTCGTCATGCCAAAAAAACTAGTGCAATCCCAGCAGCAGAAATGGTGGCAGCCTTGTCACTCTCCTCCTGAAATGTTGGTACTGCAACATCACTTCAACCAATGCATCTTGAAGCTGCTGTGCTGTGGTTAGCTGCAATTCAATTTGATACATATTTGTAAACCGCCGGCATTTATCATTTCCACTAATTCAGCTAAAACGTGAGTAACATGATTAGCAACAATTTAGTCTGATGCAGCTTGGAATGCTCATGCTTCACATAGTATTATTGTTTCCTTTCATATATCACAAATTCCTGGTACTACGTTTAATATCGCTTCTCCTACTGCATCGTAAAGCGCTAGAAATACACCTTGTATCTCTTGCTCTAAAACGGCTTGTAATGCCAGTGATACGGAGAGAATCCGTATCACTTTAATGGACCTTAAAATAGGTTTCTCTGTTTCAATGGCGCCTTAACGTTGTTGGTACTGTGCACAATTCATTTCTTCTAGTCCATCGTGAAATGCTCGTGCTGCATGCAGTATCATTTTTGCGAATACAGTGTGAGTCAACAATAGAATCGGTTGAATGCCAGTGTTTTCATAAGTATGGGGACAAGTGAGATGATTCTTTTACTGAGAATTAAAGAAGAGTCTTATTAGCACATCACGTAATATTGAGGTGCCGAGTGAGTGTTAACAAGAAGACGCAAAAAGTGCGCAATGGTGCCGTGGTTGCTGACAGGTGACATCACCCTTATTGCCGGCGTTGTTGTTGGTGTCGTCGATCATGGCGATGTCCCTCAAAGTCAGGCCGACCACACACCCCAGTAGCCTGATTTGAAACCGCAATTATTGCCGGCCCACAGCGTACATGTTAGAAATGTTCCCTACTGCGTGCGTACGTTATTTGTGGTCACGCATCTTCAACAGTTGAGACGTCACTGCTGTTGGTACTTTGAGTGCGCCCAAGTGCTTAAGTCCTGGCAGCTGCCAAAGTTGTCCGATCACGCGCAACCCAACAAAGCGTGGCCAAACGCAGTCGGTGTTGTGACTTCTCTCACACACTTTTACTCCCCTCGTCTAAAAATCGGTTATTTGACGCCTTTGGTGGCCGCAGCAGTCGTCTTCTCATGCCGTCATCTCTGTTTGTATCGCATCATTTTGAAGAAACTCTGGCTGGGAAAAGGGGAAGGCAAAGAACACATTATCATAGGGAGATGTGTGTGTTCAGGGGGATTGTGCCAAACTTGACTAAGGGAAAACTGCATCGAGGAGAAGCGCCTCTCACTGCTGCAATCAATCATTCCTTCGATCTTCCGGCGTGCAGAGAGAGTTCAATCTAACGCATCTTAACGTACGCTAAGTTTGTATACATTTTTCCTGCTTGTATTGGGGGAAAATCAGCACGAGAACGAGGTGAAAAGCAGCTGTGATAGGTCTGTTCCCAGCTGAGGACGACGGAATAATAATGAATGAGTCGTCAAAAATCCGCACTGTTGAGAGGGATCAGTGTTTAAGGTACTTGTTTATCGTCACAGCATCTACGCACTGCGTATTAAATTTAGGCTGGTCATGAACGACGGAGTCATCCGATAGCTTTGCGTTTTCGCCGCTCAAACAGACCTGGATGCCCTGGGCCAATCTGCTATTTGGCAGCGCTGACTTGAGCACTGTGCAGGATTTGGTCCACACACATCAGTGATTTAGTTTGAGGTGCAACGTCATTCCTGCTGACACGTCTCACAGTCAAGCGTTGCTGCTGTGGTGCCAATTCTCCTAATGCATCTCGAAATGTCGATGCTGTAATGCTGCTGCTGCTGCTACTGTCATGCCATTTCCCCTAATGCATCTTTAAAAGTTGCTACATTGCATTACGTATAATTTCATTTCTAGAAATTAACCGAGCAAGTTTGAACGGCTTGCGCTCATCTCTGGTCATCAGTCTCACAAGTTGGTTCTTCGTAAAATGTCATTTCCTCCAATATCTCCCCAAATCTGTGCGCGAGCTTGAGGCTCCGAAGAGTCAACATATCAATATAAATATCGAGTGCCTCTCACCCAGTGTGAGTGACAAAAAAGTTCTGGCTGGCTAACAGGGTGGTCCTGAGGGCGCCGCGCAACGTGAGACCCCTACGAAAAGGCCCACTCTCGGATGGGGCACACGTGCCTCACCCTGTACAGGGCTGGCCTGCATTAAAGAGAGAGAAGATAAACACCTCTGCCTTGGCAACCCTTTGCCTCATCACTAATTTCGTCTCATCTGTTTGCAGGGAGACCGCACTCAAAAAAAAGGTCCCTCGTCACTCAAAAATCTTTGGCAACTGACTTGATTTGAGGCAAAAAAAGGCTTCGACCACCCTCGAGGAGGTGGAGGAGAAGAAATACCTCAAGGCTTTGACCCCTAGAGTGAAGAAGAGTCTCCTCACTAGATGGACTTTCCTCTTTTATCCATCTATAGCCATAAAACAAAGGCCGCCATCAAGAGGCCCAGCTGAAGTGCCAGGCAAGGAAGGATCCGAAGACCCACATGCCGTAAGGGGGAAGAAACATAACAAGACTCAGCGAGAAAAACATTACAAGGGCGTTGCTCTGGGCTGAAGCAGCACTAATCTCGTCTCTCTGAGTGACTGAGAGTGAGTAGTAAATCTCAAAAATCCCAGGCCTATCCAAGAGTAGGCCTATGCTGAGATTTTTTTTCTCCCGTCTCCCGCTGTCTCACCCAAGACAGCAGCTGCGCGCCAAGAAGAAAAGAGAGAGAGATTCATAAATAATGGCTCGAGGTGAGAATTTGAAACCGAACTGAAACGCGTCGTACTTCATGCAGGAGGAGGAGGAGAGGCAATAACAATAGCGTCTGAATATCTGCCAGGACACCGGGGCGGGCGGGCGGCCGAGGACGACAGGCTGGGTCTGGCCGACGTCTGCGGAGCCATAAAGGAAGCCAAAATCGCGATGAAATATGGCAAAAGACGGGACAGAGGAAATTGCCATCTCTTAGCACACTCAGAATATTAGACAATTTGGCCAAATTTTCCCGTGCAAAACATGGAATACAGCAGCGCCGTCTCGGCTGACCCCAGCTTGACCTCTGTCAATGCTGCTGGAGCGGATTTCGCGTCCACCACCTCTTCGTCTTCCTACGACCATGCCGAGCAGCCGGGAGACGTCGTCGTCCTCCTTGGCGGCAACGACACGTCGGTGTCCATACACTACTCCAGGTCGGCCACCGCGTTGGCAGCTGCCTGTGCCTCTGTGTTCACCGTCGTCGGCATCGCAGGTAAGGAGGAGTTCTTGATAACAGTGCGTGCATAAAGTCGTGGACAGTGAGAGAGCCATAACAGATGTATCGGATATTGTACACTAGTTCACTCTACAGTACAAATTGAGAGGGCTCGTGTGTCCGTGGCAAAGGCACTGGATGTGCAATTTATTGTCATCGAGGTTGCACAACTTTGAGAGTTCACTGCAAGGAGAGCTCACCCTGAACGGACCGCACAAAGTTGCCCAGAAAACATCTAATGTAGTGGGAGAAGTCTAATTGTAATTATGTATATACTTACTGGTGGAGCAAAGAGCACGACTGAGCCCTGCATGACCGATGATGAGACCCAAAAGGTGGACCAGGCTTGTAATGCTGCACAACACTTGAATCCTCGGGGGAAATACTGTCCTTGCTGGATTCTCAGGGAAGTCATAGACATTGAAAAATGGCAACTGCTCCAGTTTGGGGGAATCAACCTCAGGACATAAACTTTTGACTTGATCAGTGCTACAGACCTGGACTTGCATCCTCCTCCGACTCATTGATGTCATTCATTGTTCGCTTTTCAATTCTTGTCAGGAGCCTCAAGTGCTACGAGCTGGGACTACTCATGAATGCTTTAAGAAATATCAAAGAGGCAAAGAAATCCTTTCCACCAATGTCTACATTGCTTTGTACGGGGCTCGAGGCCTACAAGGAAGAGTATAAGGAAAATCACTGTCCTCAATCATGCAACTCGCTAACTGGTGCAACACTGCCAAAGTCCCGGTCTCAAGATCATGAATCAAAATCACCAACGCTGAATTGCACCACTTACCTGGGCGAGCAATGTTGCCCAAGTCAGGCAACCTCACCAGGATGAGGCGAAATCGTCACGCTTCATTGTGCAACCCGCTTAATCGTGCAACCCTTCCCGCCCGAGAGTTGCACGATTAAATGTGTTTCATGGTATAATGATATTTCTAGGGGGGGGGGGGGAAATGAGCTATTCTTCACTTTGCAGCTGACCGCAGTGTTTTACAGTGGAACTGGTGGGTCGTGCTGCGTGGGACTGGGAAAAGTGGCACGATCAAGCGAGTTGCACGATCGAGCCTGTTGATGTGCTCTGTGCTTGTGGGCGAAGTTGCATGATTAAGCGTGTTCCACTGTTCTAGCATACCAAAGAGCATCACTACCCATTCGTTAGCCCTGACCGGGTCGACCCTCCGGGTCAAGGTGCCTGTCTACGAAAAAGGGAATGGGGGGGGGGGGGGGCGGAGTCATAGTTCAAAGAACAACTTTTTACTTCATGCGCAAGTTTTTATTTAATAAATCAGAATTTTCCTTTGCCCATCGTTGACGACGGGGATGGTGTCTTTCTCTCACCCCTTCACATCGACATCGTTGCCAGGTCCCATCCATGCTGGGGATTGACAAGTTTTCCACTGGAAAAAAATCAAATTTCATTTTGCCGAGGCCTTAAGTATTGGACTGGGGTCTACAATAGACCCTAAAGTTATACGATTCACCAGTGATTGCTACGAAGGCAGTTTTAATTCAGTGAGGGTTAGGTTAGTCATGATCCCTCTCACGCTTCTTGGTCGGTCGACGACTCAGTTACGCACACCAAACTAACGTTCAGACATCATTCGTAAAAATAGGCACATTTGTAATAAGAGTCAGCAATCGTACTCAGTACAAAAGATCATCTTCGCCTCCCTTCAATGACAAGTCTGTAAGATTGCTTTTGGCAGCAATGCATCTGTCACGTAGGAGAGCTTGATGCGACGACAAAGATGCATGATAGTTGAGTCGTGAACAAGGAGCCATCGACCCCTGCACCATAGAAAATTAGTAGACAAACAGTACAGTAGAAACACAGTCGAAAATTTTTCCAAAAAGGTAAATTCTACAAAAAGTGAGTGAGTATTCCTCAGTCACTGAGTATCGTCCTCAAGTGACAATTTGAGTAAGGGTGCGAAAATGCTGCTTTTGGCACGGCACTGGCAGCTCTGGCCTCGTACCTGCCACAGACTGAGCGGAGCAAGAAAAAGGCCGGTGGTGTAAATGCAAATGATATTTTCGCACACAAACTACTCCTTAATTGTTGGTTCTTCACCCCCACCCGCCAAAAAAGTGCATTGTGCGCCTCTAATGCGCTGTGAGTTATGATATGGTCGTCGTAAATTAGTGGAAGGAGTAGGAGAGGATTCCTCAAACAAAAAGACAGCTCAATGGAAGTTGAGAACCTCCAGAGTGTGCAGAAAAGAAAAGAAAAAGTACGTTAAGAGTGTAACTTACTTACTTCCGCCTTTACTTGCGTCGGCTGCACTAGTTTTGCTGCTGTTGCGCGCTTCGCTCTCCAGCCGTTGTCTTGATGAGGCATTCAAAAATTGCCAACTTTTCAAAAGAATCATATGAAGCGAAACAATATAGCAGTTAATCCCATAATCCCCAGTTGAGTTCCAAAATCTGCGATGCTGTTGGCCAGGATGACTCTCAGTGAGAGCCATTGAAACGTTGGTCATCTCACGACTGAGCAGCACCAGCACCAGCGAGGGCAATGGTGCCACGTACCGGACGTCAGCAGAATTTGGTCATTCTCTTGTCAAATTTGGTCGCTCTCTGGTGAAACATCTGGTCAGAGGTATTCTTGCAGTAGTCGGTGATTTTCTCGTCAAATTGGGCGGTTTTTCATCCAGTTTGGTTATTTTCTCATTCAATTTGGTGGTTCGACTCGTCATCACAGTCCTATCAGAACCAGCATTGAGCTCCCCCCGTAACTTACGCATTAGAACCTTCCTCTTCCAGCTTGTTCAATTTTTCCACCACGTCCTCACTTCGTCAGGATGTTAAAACTGGCGATTTAGCGACGTGACGACAATGAAGTCAGACAATAACCAAGCCTTAGAGACTTGACTGCAACGAAATCGCCTCACCAGTGACACTTTGGCAGAAATGATTCCTGACACCACATGTCACACGTTTTTGTCCCTCGAGTCGTCCGTCAGGTCCTCGTTCGCGTCCACCACCACCCCGTACTTCGTTTTGACGCACAGCAGAAGCATCTCTGTCAGACCAATGGAGGGAGGCATCGACCGACTCTTCCTCGGGAAGAGACGTCCCGACCGATCAGAGAGCTCTGCTCTGCCGCATTCTGGCGTTTGGGCTGCTCTTGTGCGTTCTGGATGTGCAAATTTGCACAAGTCGTATTTTCTGCTCGTGCAGCGGAAAGGCTTTTTTGACACCCTGGCCCATAATTAACTTTCCTCCTTAGCTGCGTTCTCGAGAAAATCGCGCACTTTTTCGTTGTTAATGCATTCAGCGTGAGAGAGCATAAATTGTCCTTTCCTCTCGTTCGCAACCGACGATTTTTCCGCATTTTTTTTTGGGGGGGGGGGGGGAATATTCCGCTCTCTGCTCCGTTCGAGGAGGGCTCGAACTGGTGAATTGAGCGCGTTCTAATGAGTGAAAACAACGTTTTGGGACGCCAATGTGTGCAGGCAGCTGTGGAAGAAGCTGGAGAACCCTGGCAAGCGTCAGCTTTAATCGGCTTCAGCTCAATATTTCGTCGGCCAACGTGTGGAATAGACAAAACTGGCCTTAAAAACCAATTCCTCCCCTCCTTTTTTTGCTTTGTTCCTGCGCTTAAGTGCCTTTTTTGGCAGTGAATCAATGACAGGATTGTTTTCCTCTGCTTGAACCGCTGAGTCACGACCCCCAGCCCATAACGACCCAATTTCCTCTCACACACACGCGCCTCTCTCTTTCTTTCGCACCGCAGTAAATTCTTTCATGGGCGATGATTTAGAGCTCCTCATAGCACTCGCGGGGCTCGCCGGGCACCTCGGTGGGGGCGGCCAAGTACCAGAGGCCGCAAGTTACGCTGGCTGCACATGGGATGCCACAGAAAATATGCATGGGGAGGCCGCAAATGGTGCGTGTAACTTAATTGCTCAGTGTTTGGTCTCATGTTGTGGCAGTCTGAGCTGACTCCTCTCTGCTGCAACATGACACATGTGATCTTGTCTGGCCAAGCGGGCCTTTTTTATGGTGTCTTCGCTGTTCTCGGAACATAACTGGGGATGGGCGACAGTGGACTCCGCTTAAAGAAGGCATCATTCCGTTTGAAACAACAGAGTTTGCTTAGTCAAAAAGTCGTTGCAAGACAGAGGTACAGAAGCCGCCGCATAAAAAGCAGCGCTGGAGACAGAGACATTCCGTTTACAGTGATAAAAGCTCTGCAACTTTCTAGCAGGGACTCACAGTTCTCATAGACATACTAACACTCATGGGACTGGTTAAAAATGCCAACATTTTTCGGTGAATGTTAATGTACTATGCGTAGAAGTCGGGACCAGGGAATTTGGTCACTATAAGCAGGGAAGTCACTGTATGTGATGTTGCATTATGCGACGGTGACTGTCTTACAGTGGACTACACCTATAGCGATAGTTCGGCTCTGCCCGGGAGTAGCACTGTCAGGGGAGTCTACGGTCACTGTAGTGTGGCTGCGTAGTGACAGTTGCAGCTCTGCCCCAGGGTGTCACTAAAGCAACGTCTAATGTGCAGACCTTGACCTGGTTAATTTCAGTGAAAAGAAACTTAAACTGCATGGAATCATTTTTTGAGTGGAATTCTCGCATTGAATGAGTTCTCTGGACAGTCACACATAACTTGGAGTACAGGGGTTCACTGTATTGAGTGCCCATAGTGACACTAGAGCGCTCAAACTGTAGCAACGGGTTGACGGCGCTGGCTGTTTCTGGCCGCTTTTTTTGTTAGTGTCCCGAAATTTTTGTGGGCAGACTCTGCCTTCCCTGCCCCCCCAAAGAAACAAAAATCTCGGGGAAGCACCACCGGAAGTCCCTTACACCACCTCAGGGGCCTATTTTTATGTACATCAGGACTTTCTGTAGCAAGCAGTGAAGAAAAGAAGGATAAGGGGGAGTGAGCTCACGCCAAGAAAACTCGATCAGACAAAAAAACCACTTTTCGACTGGGCAGTATTCAGTGGAAAAGTACAGCACTCAACTCAGTTGCTTGCTCAGTTCATGAAACAACATCATGGCGACTGCTCGGTCAAAGACATTGCCAAAGACTGATCTTCCAACATGGAGGAATAGTGCAATAGAGCATTGGTCACGTTGCTCACATCCTTGACCTGACTGAGAGGCAGATTTATGGCCTCAAGAAGAAGTGTGCCTTCTCCCTGTACAGGTGGCAGAGGTGAGCTGGCATCAACATGTGCCGTGGCAGTGAAGGGCTGTCGATCCTCGGTGTCTTCCTATCTTCCACCATATGGAGCTCTTCTTCCAGTGGCTGGCTGGCAACAGAGGCAACGAGGACAGCACCCCCCTTCTCTACATGGACGGCAGCTCACTCAGCAAGTGCTTGACAACGCACGAGCATGTGGCTCACGTGGGGGGAGTACTCGTTGGCGAGATAGGCCAGCCAGTGCACTCCCCTGATCTCATCCCCTGGACTTCGTGGCATGGGGCATGGCCCGTGCCGTCGGCCTGATGTGTCTCTATGGGCACTCAAAAACTGTGAACCCCTGTACTCCAAGTTATGTGTGACTGTCCGGAGAACTCATCCAATGCGAGAATTCCACTCAAAAAATGATTCCATGCAGCCTACGCACTAAGCTTCTTCCCCCTGATATTAGTTACGCCAAGGTTTGTGTTTATTTCAGTGGAATTTCCTCAGTTTGGCACTCTTGACAGTGAGTTTGGACTGTGTTCCACGGTGTCACTATGAGTGGAGTCCGCGGGGTCGCGCTCATACCTTGACAGTCACAAGTGGTGAATGTCACGTGCCCAATCTCGGCATAGTTTGGTAATCACCGGCCGAACATGACAGAATCTTGGCGTTTTGGCCGAGCATCACAACAAAAAAGACAGCTGACCTGCCAAGGTGTAGTCAAGTCTGCCAAGTTAGTTTGCTTGATAAGCCTTTGGTGTGTGTGCGTCAAACTGTAGACAGACAGTTAGCAGTGCATGATCTCTTTAATGCGGCAGAAGCAGAAAGATCTGGGCATCCTGACAAATTCATGCGCATTTTCAGCCTCACCGCCGGAGATGAAATTCAGCAGTGAGTTTTTGATCCAGGAAATTGGGCCACGATGCCATCCATTCACTCTGCCAGACGAATGAGTGCTCTGCATCTACTCCATCATGTGGCAAAGGTGGCGAGAGCAGTGCAGCATCGGCTACCAGAGCTGCTGTTCCGTCGAGTTCTGCGTCAGCAGAGGAGCTGGAGGAGGTGTCGGACACGGTGCGGAGAACAAAAAACAGTTGAAACTTTTGCTGCTCAGAAGTGGCGAGATTTAATTCTTCTGCGCTGCTCATAGCACGACTACAAACGGAGAGGCTCGGTTGGGTGACCCTGTACGTGCTGCCTGCGGCACAGGGTGCAGCGAAAGCTGATGCCCGTCAAACGGTTGAGACAAAGCACCTCTCCAATCTGTCCTCTGTTCTGACAAACTGAGTTGGGCAATGAAAATGCTCCGACAATTTGGCCACCTGGACTTTCAGGAGACAGAAACAGAGCAGTTGAGAAGCAGAGACGAGCAGATATGACTTGTTTTGGCAACCCTGACTTTGAAGAGACAGAAGCGGAGCAAACAAGAAGCACAGTTGAGCAGGTATAGCTTCATTTGGCAACCCAGATCTGTTACGCCCTGTAGTCGACATTAGAACTGCCTGCTTGACCGATGCCTTTTTTCTGTCGAATCCTTTCGCTGAGAATAATTGTTATAGCTGTAAGTCCTCACGTACATAAACAATGTATGCATGCATACACACATGCGAGGGAATTCTGAAGACTCCGAATCGAAAAAGTTGGTACCGACAACCAGACAACCAAAAACAGTCGAGGCTTTCTCGAATTCTTTCTGCTAAAATGAACCGCGCCGACTTTTTATTTTATTTTATTTTTTTTAGCTTGTCCCAGGAAAATATTTTCATGGGCTCCGTCTCCAGCGGAGCGTTGGGCCTTGCCTGATATCTTGACAAATACGACATAAAGAGGAAAAAACAGCACATTCGACCCTTCCGTAGCGAATAACTTTACGATTGTGACGCTTGTATTATCGTCAGTTAAGAATAGCAAACTGTTAAGGGAGCGCTCACACGAGCCAATTTTGCCGGACGTCCATATTTATGGAGCCAAGATCGATGTCGAGACAAAAGCTTCTGTATGTGCAAGGGTGTCATTTGATGGAGGAAATATTCAATTTTATTTCAAATTCAGCCAGAGATCAGGGTTGCCAGACACCCTACTGGCGACCCAAACGACCTGATTCAATATTCAAAACCGGAAAATTGTAAAAGAGGCTAGGCATTAAAAAAAAGTAAAGTAACTTTTTGTTGTCCTGCTTTATTTGTCTGATTCTAAATGGCCTGAAATTGACATTTTAAACATCACTGCTTTGCAGTTCAGCTTCAAAAGTCATTTTCAGCCCAGAAGGGAAGCAGACTAACAAGCAGGACAATCAAAAAATTCTTTTTTTAAATATGTCAATTTCTCGTAGGAAATGGCTTGTGGTTCATCACACGGTCACCAGATCATGTCTTCGCAGGACCAGGCAGATTGTTTTACATTATATGGCCACAAGGTCATGTCCCCGCAGGTCCAGTCATATTGCCTCACAGTTTTATTTACACTTCATGTACAGTTCTCAAGTTTTGAATGTCAGTAGAAAAAAATGAGGACAACAAAGTAAGTGGGGGACAAAAAAGTAAATGGAGGACAAAAGAGTCTTTTCTTGATCAAATTTTCAGGAAGAAAATCGAAGCTTTTTCAAGCTTGTCCGGACACTAACTATGAGTCGAAAAATAAAACTGTCATCTCCATCAATGTTACCTCGTCCAACATGGGCAGATTGATCAAATGTGGTCGGGAAAAGGTCCAAATGGTAACCCTTTGAGAGAGTTCTGATGACTCATTTTTCTTCCTTCCGTCCGTTATGGGTGCAGATTGGCTCACGAATGGATTCTTCACACATTTTTGTCTTGACAAATGCATGACTGATGGCTTGACAGGGGCTGGGATCACCACTGTGGCCTCAACAGACTGGACTGGGGCATCCAGTAATCAAACATTATTGTAACAATTTGTAGCATAAAGTTCGGATAAATATGTCTTTGAACAACTTGAGGCCGCGGAAACTGAAATGAGCAATTATTGTTTGCCATGAATCCCAATATATAAAAAAGAACAGCCCCTTTCATGTGTGTGTGTGTGTGTGTGTGTGTCTGTGACTGGTTTCGTGCGGAGTCAATTTTTGTCATCTCTGCGGTGTTTTTTGTTCATGCGCGGCCAATTTTGGTCATTTTTGCAATGTTTTTTTTGTGTGCGGCCGATTTTTGTCACTTTGGTGCGAACACCAGTCGATTTTTGTCCAGAGGCACATGTCGAGCGCCAAGAGCGTGTTGAACATGAGGTGTGTGTTGAGCACGAGGCTCGTGTTGAGCGCGAAGTGCACGTAGAGTGCGAAGCATGTGTTCAGTTAGGTCAGGTTGGGATTTGGTGGCTGATTTTCGTCACTTTATATTTTTGCTATTATTCCTACCCAGCGAAGTGCGTCCCTAGCGCAAAAGAGCCAGATAACAGTGGTCTGTTAGGTACGGTGTGTACTGCATGGGAGGATCAAGGCTTCTATAGACGGCCGATTTTGAGGCATCACTGGGAAAAAGGGAGTGTAGCCAATTCAGCCCTCAGCTGAGAAGCCAGGGCAGGCCCACGGCGATGGCTTCACGCCCAGTGGTTGTTGCCAAATGCCCAACCTGGTCTCTAGTAGCCTAGCTAGTGTTTAACAACATTCATTGAGCAAATATTTTTAGTTTTCTAGTATGCTGGACTTTCAACTGTCGTCATCCGTGTTCCGCCTAGTACAAAAAGTGCCTCTGGTGTCCGCAATGGCAAGGGGAGTCAAGCAAGGTCGGGCTAGTAGGTGCTTCTTATCAAGTCGTGACCTTTCCACAGAATGCTCGACCACTCAATTCAATGGCTCTTACTCCGTCCATTAGTATAAGGAGTCCATGACGAGTCGGCTGACAACCCGACCCCTAACGATACCCTTGATGTCAGTGCATCAATGGATTCCGTCCTGTTTTCATCTGCGCTGTCCCCACCCTGAACTTCTTCGTCCCAGGTGAAATGTAGCTGGGTCTTCATTCCACTTGAGCTGGATTTTCTCCTTGACGAAGTCGAATCCCCCTTCAACACCCTTGATGCATTGATTTTTATGAAATAATAAAATGTAGGAACCAAAATTGCACTAGCTTTATGCCTCTTACCACGGTGGCCACCTAAGGTGACTGTCACCATTTCTTACTGGGCAGAAAGCTAGATAAAATCTTGGAGTGCATAATTTTAGAAAGGTATAAACATATTCACGGGTCCTTTTTCCAGGAAGTTTTTATGCTACTAGCATTTGTTCATGTCTCGTACGGTAGATTGCAATTTAGCATTCAAGTACTGTACGATTTTTCTTCTTGAAAACTTGTTGTCTTTTTTTGCCCACTGTCCATGATGACAGTTTTCTGTTATCAGGAGTTTTGCGGAGAAACAGTAACTCAAATCCAGGATGTCTAATTCGAGAGGAGTGAACTTTCAAGCAATTTTGACGCCTGAGTGGAGTCAGTCCAGTCAGGCAGAGAGCGTCATTCATCCTCTTTTTGCACTCAATGTGTCGAAGAGTGAAGAAAAACGTACAGAAGCAACGACCCAACACCAGATTACAGACTCACGATTGCACGTGGCTCTTGGTTCAGACCTTGGGATGGCGCCATTTGCAAAAGATTACCAAGATCATATCAGGAAACAATTTAGGCGGGAGAATTTGCCAGCCATGGAGGTAAAAAGAAATGCAAAAAGGCTCGAACAGAGCCTTGATGGGCCTCAGGTCCAGGAAAAGAAGGCCTTGACGCCTTGTGACGAAGGCTCACTCAACTTTGTGTATTCAGACTGCAGCAGCCTTTCTTTGTCGAGACAGGAGAGAAAAACTATCGTCATCTCATAAGGTCAGTGGAATCACGGCTCTTTTACGACGTCTCAGTCGAGTGCAGTCTGTCAAGTATCGCACCTATGAAAATGAAATTGCTACTGATGAATTTCTTTCTTCAGTAAAGGAGTCTCTTCTGGTTGAGTCATGATGTTATTTTGTGACTTGATACCAAAACCTGGCATACTTTGACCCATCCCAAAAGGAGCACCTTGATTGTTCTGTACATGAAAGCCTGGACAGAATTGAAAATGTGTGCTTAAATTTTATTCTGCCAAAAATTCAAACAAGTCATTCAAGCAGGAAGAATCTTTGGGCAAATGTAGACAGGGTGTCCAGTGGAGCTTCAAAAAACCAGGATGTACGCAAAGACCACGAAAATGGTTGGCCGTTCTTACAAGGTGTATAAGATTGATCATGGTGGATGACCCCCCTTTAAACACAGCATTTCGGCATGGTTTTACTTCATTTCTTATTTTTTACTTCTCTCATGCAGATGCACTGGTCTATGAAGTACAGCACTCTGATACCGACAGAACCCAGGGTTCTGTGAAGCGACCAAGAGAGAGTGACAGGGTGACACTTCGACATGTAAACAAAAATAACTAATGACAGTCAGGAAATCTCGCTGATAGGTCCACCTGATGGATGTTCACTTCCCTGGCAGTACTGATCTGTTGCGGGGGGGGGGGGACATCTGCTTCGGGAGCTTTGCTGGTGCCTGCTGGATGATTGACTATGTTACACTGGTCAGTTTCCTGGAAGCAATATCCAGCTTTGGAAACACCAAGGCTGGGGGCCCAGACGGCCTAAAACCAGTGGTTTTAAAGAACCTACCAATAAACTGCATGGGTAGGCTACAGGCAATTTATATTTCATTTCTCTTCTCTGGATATGTTCCAGCATGCTGGAGAAGATCAAAGGTAGTCTTTATACCTAAACCTGGGAAACCAGACTATTCAAAGGCTCAGGCCTTTTGTCCGATCACCCTTACCTCCTTTTTGTTTATGGCAATGGAAAAGGTGGTGCTAAAACATCTGGAGGTTGCTTTTAGAGTGCATGACAGCCTCAATGTCAAGTAACATATTTTCTGTAAGGAGTCTATCGGTGACTTAACCTTATCAGACATGGATGAGGTTGAGAGCTTGATTCTCCATGGCCAGTCTGCTGTGGGAATTTTCCTTGACATTAAGGATGCTTTTGACAACTTTAACATTGAATCTAGCACCCAGGGGATGCACAGAAAGGACCTCCCTCCTGTCAATATTGGGTGGCACCCACACAACTTGTGACACCAGTCCGTAAAGACCAAAATTAAAGGCATCACAGCCACTAGAACTACCACTCAGGAGACACCCCAGAGGGGAATTCTCTCTCCCCTTGTGTGGAACCTGGCTTTTGATGAGCTGCTAGATGACTTTAACACTGGACCAGCCTGAATAAAGGGTTTTGCAGATGATGTGGTGGTTGTAATGCAGGGCCCTGACATACATACCCTTATAGAATGAGGGCAAGAGGCCATTCATAAGGCACTTGACTTCAGTGGGGGGAATGGCCTTGAGTTTGGGTCTGAAAAGATCGAAGTGACCATTTTCTTGTGTAAGCACCTAAAAATAGAAAGTCTTCCATGTCTCCATATGGGGACCAGGGACTTAGACTACTCTGATACAGTCAAGTACCCAGGAGTCTTGCTGGACAACAAGCTTACCTTTGGCCCACATTTTCGGGAAAAAGCAAAAAAATCAATTAGCTCCTATATCAATATAGGACCTCAGAGGGGCAGTTGTGGGGCCCAACTCATTTCTGATGAGATGGGCCCTCACTGGAATTTTATGCCCCAAGGTTACGTATGGTGCCATAGTCTGGGTCATTAGGGCACAAACTACAAAAAGCACTTGGATAGGGTTCAAAGGTCGGGGTTGCTTGCTTATGGCACATGTGCATCATTCAACTCCCACAGCTGGACTGGAGGCTATCCTGGATGTGATGCCTTTTGACCTGTTCACACAGCATGCAGCAGTTGACCTCTTTTATGACAGGTGGAAGATGAGATGGACTCGCCTTTTGACATGTTGCCAGACCAAGTTCTGGTGGGAGGACCCGAGGAGCCTGGGTGATGCCCTGGCTTGCCTGGATTGTCTGACCCTTGGCCAGGCATTACAAGCCATAACAGGGCACTGAAGCAGCCCCTGCCAGTAGCATGGGGGCCACCTGGGTAGGGGCCACTCTCTGGGTTGGTATGATTGGAGGCTAGGTCATAGAAGGCTCTCCTTCTTGGAGTTCCTTCCTTAGGTCCACCTCCAGATGTTAGTTGTGTGTCTCAGAGTAAGGAGTGGATGGCAAGGACACGTTCACTGCTTGAAAGCCGTTTTTTAATCGCCTTTTCTTGGGAGGGAAGAGAGAGGTTGCCCATGCAGGCACTACAGTTGGATCTGTGTATGAAGATATACAATGGCACCCAAATGTAAGGAAAGACTGGTGTGTGAGATACATTACTTAAGGCAAGGGTGCCTAGTAATGTTACACTAATTATATACATGTATGCTTACAGTACTGGTATTGTATAGTAATCCTGCTTATACATTCATCGTGTCCTACAGCAAGGCCTGCATGCTTCACCTCCCCATTGAGGGCTTGCCCGTCACTGAGATGTAGGCATTGGAGTAGACATCCTGATCTTCTTAGCCGCCAGCTCCCCACTGGTGCTGGTGTCATCGTCTATGCATGGAGTGTGAGGGTACAGGCTATAGGTGTGCTGCTGCCACACGCTGGCAACGTCAGGATCTGGCGCTGGTGCTGCTTCCTTGTGTTTAGTCCCTGGGAAGGTCCAGATGTGCCTAAAGACAGCTATGGGAATGATGAGGATGGTAAAGGCCATGCTGATGGCAGCCAGTATCAGCCAGAGCCCAAAGCCCCTTGCCTGGTACACCAAGTATACCTGGACAGAACAACTGGCGAAGGTTTGGAGGAGGCCGAAGCACATGCCAATGCCGGCAACCCATGGCCATGCAGCTCCCGCCAAAGGAATAATGAAAGATATGTGTGCGAGGACATCACCTTGCAGCTGTCCCACAGTGCCCTCGGGAAGCCCTATCCCAAAGTTCCACACACCCAAGTCTCCCTGGTAGCCTCGCCGGTTCGCTTGAATGGAAGTGGCGGCAGCTTGGGCATCATGGGAGCATAGTACAAACTTGGCCTCCCCTCCACCAGCTCTTAATGTGGGCTGGTTCAGAGTTGAATCTGTCCAGTAGGCCATCGAAAGCCAGTTTCCACAACCGGGGAGATAGAATCCCCCCCAACAGTGATCAGGTTGCGATGATTCCCTTAATTTTGATCAACACCAATTTTGGACGAAGATAATACGAGTATTATCTCATAGTATGTGGGGGCAGGCATTTAGCTCGCATGCCCCAGTGGCTTGCTTCTACACTCAGATTATCAAAGGCACCCTTGATGTCCAGGAAAATCGCCAGAGCAAATTGGTCGGGGGTTATATTTGCGCAAATACGGTACGTACGTCATTAGCATGTTCCAGGTGTTTCGAGATCACTCTTTGCACTGGTAGAAGAGAAGTTCTGTCGGATAATCGTAGTGTGACATCGGTGCAAAAATGTCTGTGTGTCTTTCTCCCCTCTGCACCAACACCACCTTTTCCTTTTTCAAGTCACTGACAAAAGAGTCATGAGAAGCCATGGGGGACTCATTTGTCACCGTTGAACCGACTCTGCCGGACGAAACATGCAGCTACCAGCATTCAGAGTTGCCATAAGGCGGATGCCACAACTTTGACTCTTGTCAGCGCTAGAGTATTCTCTGAGTAGTAGGTTCTGAGCGTCAAAGCTCTGACAATGGTGACTGGAAAGTGTCGTCTCCTCCTCTTTTTCAACTGAACGAGCTGGATCATGGAGTTTTGTCTGGTGGAGTCAACTCTCCTCCAGCTTCCGCCCTAGATAAGAAAGAGAAAATGGGGCCAATGATGGAGGAGGAGGAGGACGACGAACAGATGATGGTTGCTGGTTCCCGTTTTACTACAGCTGCACGACTGTGATCATGGCCACGACTGTGATCATGGCCACGTCCGGACGAGAGAGGAAATCACGGCAATGTCCTTTTCAACGTCTGCTTGTCCTCGTCCATGCTTAATGTCTGCCCCGCCTTGGACGAGAAGCCGAGGGAGAGCGAAAGAAAAATCCGCCTGCATTTTTACTCTGCGCCCGGCCCCCAAACGGTAATTTAGGCACTAAATCGTGGTCGCGGCGGCGGCCGCGTCTTGGGCGGTCACCCACGAGTTGGGCAAGCGCGCAATAAAAATGCGTCAGAGGAAAACGCTTGCGTATCTCGCTCCGTCCCGTCTTCAAATGACGCAAGATTTTCCATGAACTGTTTAGTGGGACCCGCAATCATGCGTGCATATGGATGTAACGTCCGTCCGAACGACCCTTTGACGAGGGTTTCTTTACAACGTACTAGTTGGGTGTCGCACACATGTGTAGTTGTGTGTGTGTCAGGCTGTGCTGAACCCACAAGGGCCGTGCGTGACTCAAAATGTCAGTGGGTTACCAATGTATGTAGACTGATGTCACTTTTTTTCTTTCCTACTCAGGCAACCTCCTGACCGTGGTGGCCCTGCTACGCTGCCCAAAGCTGTGCGCTCACGCCACCACCATGTTCGTGATCTCGCTGGCCTTCTCCGACCTACTTTTCGCCGCCTTCAACCTCCCGCTCACCGCCTCCAGGTACATCCACGAGCAGTGGAGGCTGGGAGAGGTTTCGTGCAGGTAAGACTTGTCTTTCATATTTCGGCCTTTCTCCCCAATTGGCTGTTTTTCATTCCTCGGCATTTTCTGGGAACTTTGCATTATGCTGATCTTTAAAGATGACCCCCCTTTCGCAGTCTCCGGCGTGCATCTAATCCCGGATTTACAGCTACGGAAACTTTTTTCCCCACTTTTTGGCTTTTCCCTGCCCTCAAGAGCTTCTTCCAACTGTCCGTTCTCTCTGCGTACGTGGAAATGGCGTGCAAGTACTTGGATGACCCCTCCGTCACGCTGAAGTCGAACTCCAACGAGATCGACGCAGACTTGTGGAGCACAGCCCAAGTTTGCCACTCAGCTCTGACTGCTGTGCCAGATGCAACATTGCACCCACCACATCTCGTAAAATGCGTGGAACCATTGTTTCATTCCTGGCTGCACTCGCAACTCTTGCCAACTCCGGCGTGTGCGCGTTCGTGATTCTCTGTGTGCATGCGTAGTTCTGCGTCTCTCTGTGCGCTTCCGTATGTTTGCACTTTTATCACTCTCCGTGCAGTCTTTTGTGTGTGTTCTCATACTTTTCCATCTCTAGTCATGTATGTAGTTCTCTCTCTCATTGTGAATGTCGAGGTCTGTCTCTCTGTGTACATGGGAAGCAAAGGTCTCTTTCCCCCAGTGGGATTTCCACTCCTGGTTCATTTCGCCCCCGTCCCCCAACCATGGTGTGGTTGTTTGAGGGTCACACTGCAACGTCCTGTACATAGGTACATGCATGCACCCCTCTTAGGCCTGGCCCCTCTGATTTACGACCGGGCGAGAAGAAACATCTGTCAAAATGCGGGGGAAAAAATAGCAACATAAGTCGAAAAAAACGTGAACTCCCACGCTTGTTGGGTGCTGAAGGCAGAATCACCTTGACTTTGTTGTGAACTGAATAATAAGCCCATACTTTGCTGTGCAGATCTGTCCTGGCTCAGCTGTGTCACCATTTGTTCGTTCTCCACATTTTGCTGAATGTTGTTCAAATCTGCCCATCAATCTTTTGCACCTTGATCCCCTGCACTCTATGTGTTACATAATCTCTCTTTTCTTCCGCAATTTTTTGCTCTGACAATTTTTGGCAGCTGGGCCACACCTAACCCGCCCACTCGCCCAACCGCGAGATGCTCAAAAAATGAGAAAGAGAAACTTGCTTGAGAACTCTCATACGAGGAAAGGGATTCTTTCAGGTGAAACTTTCTCCCTCCGCAAATGTTCTACACAAAATGTACACTGCAGTTACACTTATTTTTCGTCCACATTGCACAAGAGGAGACTTTCTATGATTTCAAGTGTTGCTATTGATGGTTCAAACCTTTAACTATCAATCGCTATAATTTTTTTCACCAGTGGCGTCTGATTTCTGTACAGATCTGGTTTGAGAGTACAATTTCATGGGAACCCTATGTAGTCCCATCGTCACCATGTTGAGCTTAAGTAACGTCAGCTCCAACTTCAAATGTGTTAAATAAATTTTCTGTACTTTTTTCCACGATATTTCTGGAACGAACGAATGAGATATATAACAGGTTCTTGGCTTATTTCCTCAAGTAGTAGAGCGAACACTTTTGCACTACCCACTTTGTTGGGTAGATGGAATTATAAATGCCATCCGTCTGTCTGTGTCCCTGACAAAAATCAGCGGAGAAAATCAGCTGCCAAGATCACCAGCCAAGAAAGAAATGAGTCAAAATCAGTATGTCTGTCTCTCTGCTGCAAAAATCAGCAGCAAAAAGCCACTAAAATCAGCTGCAAAAATCAACGCGCACTCTGTGCTCAACACTCACTTTGCACTCGAAGCAGTCACAGACAGACAGACACCCACACACATGTATCCAGTCACACCAAAGACAACCGCAAAGATCTGCTGCAAAGATCTGCTGCAAAGATCAGCCGCAAAGATCAGCTGCAAAGATCAGCCGCAAAGATCAGTTACATACACAACTCACATGAACATTGTATATTACTTCTCAAAAATTCCACCCTCTGTGGCAATGCACCTCTCCAGGCGGGGCCTGAACTTGGCACACATGGCCTTCAGCTTGGCTGCAGACATCTTGGCCCAGTGCTCCTCCACAGATTTCTTGAGGTTGGCCATGCTGCTGTGGTGGTGAGCACAAGCCACCCTCTCCACAGCACTCCAGACATGGAAGTTGAGTGGGTTCAGGTTGTTCAGGTATTCAGGGGAGTTGGGGGGCCAGAGCTCCTTGGATCAGAACCCACCTGACCCCACACGCCGGAGGATGTAGGCCTGGGTCTTCTTGCTGGTATGGCACAGCACACCATCTTGGATCCAGGTCCACCCCCATGGTCCGTACATGGCATCAAGGAAGGGGAAGACCTTGTGGGCCAGGACCTGCATGTAGTTGGCTGTTCCCAGGGTGCCTTGGATCCACACAGGTGGGAAGGCCTTTCCATCTGATCTGATGTACCTGAGCATCATGCCTGAGGCTGGGTGCTTGGTCCTCCCCATGAACCTGACTGAAGGTGGGACATCTGTTGGCCTCTTGGCAATGTACCTGGTTGACCTGGAGTTGGAGACAGCATCCACGGTCCACTTCTTCTTGTCGGAGAACACGAGGATCTTGTCCTTCCCGTTCTTGAGCTTGTTGAGCAGGACCTTGCACCTCTCAAGCCTCTTCTCCCTCTGCTTGGCTGTCAAACCCTGAACCTTGGTCACTGCCCTCAACTTCATGCCCAGGTCCTTCCTCACAATCCTTGACATGGCACTCTTGTCCACCTTCAGGTCCTTGGTGATCTTGTGGATGTTCTGCTGAGGGTTCTCCTCAATCTTGAACTTGACCTTGTCCTTGACCTTGACCTTGGGCTGTGGTGTGGGTTGATCTTGGCCTCCCTGTGCTGGGCCACTATTCAAAGCCTCCAGTCTCCTTGTGGAGCTTCTTGACATGATAGACCATCCTCCTGGACACATCAAACCAACATGCAATGTCTGCTGGCCAGTCGCCAGCCACAATCCATGCATGAACTTTTTCCCTGAGCTCTGAGATCTTGTCACTGTTTTGTTGTTTGCTGACATACAGAGCTCTTCTTGGGCAGAAATGAAAGCTCTTCAATCACTGAACCTCTCCACACAATTTGTTTTGTGATATGATAAATATTAAAGGAGTTATTAATATTTAAAAAAGTGTGACACCCATTATGAGACATACTGTACACACACACACACTCGTACACACAGGCCTGTTCTTTGATGTATAGAGAGATTGCCATTAGTGTTCTATTAGTATATGTATTCAGCGATCCTTGGGGCAGTGAATGACACAGTTTAAGGTCTGCATGCGAAGCCAAGAAACAGATTAAGCTTAAGAAGAAATTCTTGAAGCAAAAGTAAATGAATGGAGACACTTCGTGCGCGAGAACAGAAATCCCATTTAACCAAACATCCTGACAAAGCAAAATCGAGGCCTCACGAGGAGTTTTCGTGATGTTTGGTGACTTTATTAAGCTCCATCGGCCAGAGGAAGACAAGATGCAATTAGCGTGACACCTTATATGTGCACTCAGGGAAGAGTTGAGGGATAAGGAAAGACTGATGAAGATGAAGTTATCTTTCGAAATTGTAAGTCCTCCACTTAAGAAAATTAAGGAGCATTTGTTGCAGAAAATTATGAGTTACCTTGGTAAACGTGTCTGATCGCACCTAGCTTTTACTTGGCCTATAAGCAAGCAGAGAAAGAAAAATCCCCATTAACCAGATATAATTTTTGTTTGTTTGTAATGGTCTTCATCCACCCCATGAGTAGGAGTGAACAAGCAGGAGCAACCCCTTGCGGGATTTTTTTCCTTTCCCCTGGGTAACAAGTATGCCAATAAACATTGACCCTAGGGTTCCCCCTTCCCCTGAGCATGGAGGGATCAGGGGGGCCTAGGGTACTTCCTGTATCCTCTGTACCAAAGCCCTGGCCATGTGGTAAACCCAAAGGAACCTAACAAGGCCTGTGAGGTAGGGTGGACATCTATTAGGCTGAAGCTCCTGGACAGACTCCAGTTACTCCTGCGTGAGTGCTTGGCACTCAGACACCACGGGTATAAACTATTCACTACAGTACCCACAATCCTGGCGAGGGTATTACCTACCTTGTGCCTATGACAATTCAGGAAGTTGTGTCTTGTCAGGGCCTGTACCACAAGACCAAGTATACCCTGAGTAAAATCCCTGATCAGTCTACTGACTGTACTGGGGACAGAGACTCAGTCCTTCATTTGCCCACAACTGGCCAGCTGTCTCCATTGCCTAGCCCACTAGTGGAGCAAACAGTTGCGGATTAGAGCATTCCCCTGTGACTTGGGGGTTGGGGGACGGGAGCACGCTATCATGTCCTACAGCTTTATGTAGTTGGAAGAGGAGTTGGTTAACCTTAACCGCTTTGCCTTTGATATGCGGTATGAAGGCAAGTCTAGAGTCTAACATGATCCCCAGATACTTGACTGCATCAGGGTCTTCCAGAGTGACTCCTAACATACTAAGTTTGGGAACACCCTGTATTTTCACCCATTTTCAAGTGAAAATGACCATTTTGGTCTTCTCAGCTGCAAAGGTGAGGGTATTGGCCCTACCAAAATGCAGTGCGCTGCAAGACCTGACTCGGCTGCGAGTGTACTCTCTGGCCTCACAGGCCTCCTCTTTGGAGGCTTCACCTGCAACAGAGGAAGTACCCTCCTCCAAGAAGGAGGCCTCCTTGTTCCGCCTTACTCTCAGATCAGGGTACCATAGATGGGGAAGCTCAACCTGCACTCTGAAGCATACTCACAGTTTGACCTTTTTCCCGCTTCTTGGACTTATTTATAGCCTTCTTCTGCTTAGCACTGGCCAGCTGCGCCAGTGCCTCAGTCACAAGGTACTTCTTCTCTGGAACAGAGACAGAGATCTGCTCAAGAAGCAGGAAAAGTTGGTTATTCTTTTTCAGGACAGCCTATTCTTGTTCTCTGAGATCCCAGGCACTCTTAGTGCCCCGATCGACAGACTTGACCTGCTGGAAAGAGGGCGGCATGTACCTCCCTGGCAGTATGTTCTGCCAGACCAAGTGGGTCCATGACAGTTTTCTCTGCTGAAAGGTGTTTCAAAGAGGGTTATTGGAATGACGGCCTCCCCAGCTTGCTATACTACCCCAGGCCAAGCTTTGATCGTCTTATCATCAATCGTTACACCAGCCACAATCTCACTAAGGCAGTCAGTCAGTCATTCTGTCTTGGAAGCCAAGAAGTCCCCTACCTCCGACCCACTTCCTGAAAGAACAGTAGGGTTTGGGTACCTCCTCAGATTGATCGGGGAGGATTGCGCTCTCCAGTTCGTCACTTACCGCAGAAAACAAATCCTCAGCGATATACAGATGCTCCTCTGTACCTACATGAACACAGAGGAGGTGCGGAAGTATGACTTTGGTGCCCCATTGGAGTTGAGAAGTTCTGAGACCAGCAATTCCTTCATTTCCCCCAGGGAGCATTGAGAGCTCTGAAAGAGCCTGACAAGATCCGTCAAGTAGTGGAGGATCAACCCCACCATGGGGCACTTGTTTGGTGGGGTTTCCCTGCAAAATCACCTTGCCAACCTGTGCATCACTCACCCCCTCGCCATGCCCGTTTGGAGGCCGGCCAAACCTCCGGATTTGTCATTAGACGATCCAGGGCCATCTGCTGACCCACCTGGAGAGTGATCCCGCCATGAATAACTTGATATAAGATTAATCAAGATTAGTTTAATAATTTTAACTTTTTACTTCCCTCATGCGCGTGTTCGGAAGAAAACGATGTTTTTCCGCATGGTACTATCCAAATTCCCCTGCATTCCTGCTATTTGTTAGAGGGTAAATCAGTGTTGAACAGTAAAATGGTAGAGTGAGATAATCCTACGTGAAATGGGACACTTCCTGTCACCTTCGACTTTTTTGTACCGCTTCTCAAGCAACAAGACGTAACCGCATGAACGTTTTACATTCTTTCAGGCTCTTCCCCTTCTTCTTCTACGGCAACGTGGCCGCGTCCCTCATGAACATGGTGGCCATCACCATCAATCGGTGAGTCACGAGGAACCTGAGTTCTTGGTACCCAAGTTAGGCTGTATTTTGCACCATGTGAGGCACATAATTATTGGAGCAATGTGACAAAGCTTGTCAGTGCACCTGCTCTTGAGCTCTGTGACACCAAATATAACTCTGAAATAACTACTCCGTGCATCGTTGGAGAACTTTTATGACTTTGTCAAAGTTTTTCTGACAATTCGAGGCTGCACAAACTTTCTGACCAGTCTGTCTGCAAGGGCTTTTTGCGAGACCCCTGAAAATATTGTTCGACTTCATTGCCTAAATTAAGCCCATTGGATTCATGCTATAATTAAATTGCCTTCAACTGCATTCGTGATATTAACAGCATGTTCCAAAGAAAGCTCAGTGTGGCCAGAGAGGAGGGTGTCTATACTGCACAGTCGAGTCTCAGCAGAAAGGACGACTGTAGCATAAATTTTGCTGCGACCCACAAGAATCAGTGATATCGAGATTCAACTGTATTGAGTCATTTATTCCAGATTATTCGATGGGAGAGAACGTGTTTAAGTCAGTCTTACCTTTATCAATGAGGAGTTAGATTGCCCCAGTTGAGACAACTGGTGCAATGTGAGACAGGAGAGGGCAAAGGTGAAGATCATCGTGAGCTTGCGAATTTCACTATTCAACTAGTTGTTAAAGTTTTTTTTCTTCTTGACGTTGCTGCAGGTGCTTATCACACAGGAGAAAAATTAGAAGTGGCGGGGTGCATAAGTGATATAAGTGGACTCTCTAATTTCAAACACACAGTTCGTTATGCAATATTAGTAAATGCACAAATCATATCTGTAAAAAGAACTCTAATTACTCATACAGCATTCGCAGTTGGTCTTCATCTCCTTCCACCTCCTCCAGGTTTATTGGCTTTTTTGATACAGCTTTGACTGTAATGGACTCAAGGCATCTTGCGCATGATAGAATACGAAATGCAGTATTGCTCAGTGTTTGCTGACGGCCAACCTCACCCTTTGCAACAGCCCACACCAACTCTGTAATGCTGGATAAATTATTATTCTAGTATTCTTGTTGGTGAGTATAGACTGTCTGGAAATTAGTTCCTAAATCAATAACTTTTGGTGTTTTCACTGGTGCATTTTGGACAATTGAAGAACTATAGCAAGTTTGCCCCTCGATGGTGTCCCGTGCACTGTAAGTATTTATATCTGAAAATTTGTGGAGAGAAATTACAATTTGCTCTGACCGTAAGTGATGTCCTTGAGACTTCGATGGAGGTGTTGACCTCCTGTCGTCCTCGGGCGCCCCGAGGACAGTGGGTAAAAAAAAGCAGCTCAGTGAAAAACTTAGCGCTTCACTACAGCGGGGCAACAATTAGTTACTACTGTACAGCACAGGACGAATTCCAGTGACAACACATTCGGGGCGGGCAATTGTTACAATAGCTGCCCGTGGACGAATGCACGTACGTCATGAGGCCGTAACCAGACCTCGCCCACACCACATGCACGTACCATACAGGGTGGCGCACAAAAGACAACGCGTCCACTTCGCATCATCGTGCCAGTAGGCGGCGCAGCTGCGGCAGCAGCAGCAACAGCAACAGCAACAGCAACAGCAACAGCAACAGCAACAGCAACAACAACAACACTTGCTCATTCATGCCCTTGAGTTGATCGTCGTCCCCGGGAACGTCTATTTCCTCCTTCCCACACGTGTTGCGATCCTATGAAGTAAAAATTGCTCAACTTCTCCTCCTCCCCCCCGCGCAATTACTTAACCCTTCCATAATTGGCAACAGTGCAAGCCTCTTCCTCGTTTTTTGGTGGGGGGGGGGGGCGCCCCCCGCCGGGGGGGGGGGGGCCCCCGCCTCCATAATCCGGCATGCTGCGTAACGCTCCCCTCTCCCGGGCCTAACGGCCCGACCTCTCCCCAG
>JAAUXU010001963.1_pt1 | contig 37455 bp, 36 predicted proteins | sample 7278151 | NCBI WGS metagenome assembly JAAUXU01 (sample SAMN14350113, study PRJNA611818) | marine sediment metagenome | isolation source: surface marine sediment (1.8m) | place: French Polynesia: Moorea | collected 2018-08 | reverse complement strand
CCCCACGACCCCCACTCCCCCCCAACCCCAGCCCCCCCCCCCCCCGCCCCGCCCCCCACCACCCCACCCCCCCCCCCACCCCCCCACCCACCCGGCGACCCGACCCCCCCCCCCCCCCCCCCCCCCCCACCCCCCACCCCCGGGCGCCCGCAGTGTGTGGACTTGGTTTGAGATAAATTTTTTTGTCAGTGATTTCTCCGAGCCATCTGACTCTTTGGCAGGCAGCTCCAGTTCGTGGTCGCGCTGTCGTTGCTGAAATCGCAAGTCTGCGTGCACGTGAACAATTGGATGAGTCTTGTCGTACACCAGATCCGTTACCTGTTACCTACCGAGGGCGTTCACGGACTTGGGGAGGGGGGGGACCAACACATTTCTCCTAGGTTTCGACAGAGACGCACCTGTGTCATAACGCCAAGTGTTTCTTTTATTTTCTCCATGACTCGGCCTCCCTCGTCGTTCCAAACGCACAGGGTGGCCGCCGGCTTGATCGTCGGCCTGTGGCGGCCTCGGAGGCCGGCGCGGCTCGTCCACACACATGACTCCGGGTCATGACCCCCCTCCGAGTGGCGCACATGACGCCCATTCTTAAGCCCCTTAGCGCACATCCCCGGGTCTCCCCCCCCCTCAACAAGTATGCGAAAGCGTCAGCCGCGGAGCGAGCGAGGGGATTCTTCATGGGCGCATAATGTTCTCCCTGCACACGGCCATAAAACGGAGGAATTTCTCTTGGAAATGTCGTTTTAGAGGTGAGAGGAGAATTCTGCAGGTGCTGCCTCAATCTGGGGAGGGAAGCAGGACTTGTTCAAGTCGGCTGAGGCGTCTTCAGACGTCGGAAATCACCAAAAAATAAAAACAAGCTTCAGATATTTTGCAGCAAGATACAAAAACTGGGGAAGTTTTAAACGGTCATTAACTTCTAGCGGGAATTTGGAAACAAGAGAGGAGATAAAAACGAGCCAGCAAAGGTTGGCTTGACTGATGCTTAACGGTCAGGGCGGATGGATGGACGGACCCCCCCCCTTCTCTTTTTGCTGGCTAAAGCCTCATTCATTGCTTTCCCTGGACAAAAAGAAATCCTGACTGCTACAGTTTGAACGCCAAGAATCGTTTAACACGCTTATATTTTCGGGAAAAGTTATGCACCTGTAATAATAATCGTCGCAATCACAAAGTAAGAAAGAGTAGTCGGTGGTCACGTCCTATTACATAGGTGACGTCAACGTGAGACGTCGGTGGTGCTCGGCCAGGATCCTGGCCAGCCTCTCGTTGTCTTCCCGCCTCTTCTTCCTCATGGCGGTCTCCACCTGAGGCTGGAGGGCCTCGCCCAGGAGGTCCATCAGCGCGTCCGAGGTCAGCCTCGCGGGTCTCAGCGTCTGCTTGTTGGGACCTGTAAAGGGCAACGCTGACTTAGTTTGTAGGCACATTTCTGACGAAGACTCACGATAACGAGTTCACGATTTAAACACTTGGCACTGAAGAACGCCAAGGTGTCATTGTTCTCGCCCACGTTGGCCAAGTTCTGATACCACCTCTCAGATCGGTCACGAATACGAGTGAGAGGATTTCTGCACCGCGTCATAAGTAAACAAACGTCAGCAAATGGACGGTTTTTCACTGAAATCATTGAAAAAAAAAGTCTTTTTTTTTCAACTTTTCTCCCCCCCCCCTTCTTCTCTCCAGCGCGGAGCAGCCGCTGAACTCGAAGAAGAAGATCACATGTTTGACAACCTGGATGATGACAAACGATCCCTGCCCACTGCACTGCAAGCCTTGGACGTGGTCACGAGATCGCCGAGATGCTGCTGCGTCGTGTCCAAGGCCTGGGCGGACACGGACTCGCGCGCCATCCCCGCCGTGGTGTGAGTGACGCCACGGCGGCCACAGATGCGAACCAGCCAGATAAAGATCGCGCGGTTTTATTGTGGCTCCTCCGAGATCTGCTCCAAGTGGGACGAAGCTCAGTGGATAATTGAAGGGACCGTGACTGATTATTGGGGGAGGCCAAACGCGATTTCAGATTGGCATCGACGCAAAAACAAGAATTGCCCCGGGTCAAGACAGGATTAAGGACGGACTTTTGCCCCTTCTTGGCCCCGGCGCCCGTGTTAAAGGGGTGGACGAGAGGGGCCTTTCAGCAGTCACGCGTCAGGACTCAGGACTGGAGGGGGGACCTTTTTTCTGGCCCAAACGTCTTCACACTTTGCTCTAAAGGGCACCTGAGGTTTTTCAGCACTGCTTTTATGTGTTTTCACCTAAAGTAAAGTCATCCTCTGGGCCAAATTACAGGGAGGAACCCGGAGTAAATGGAGACGGCAGTAAAGTAACATCTCACCAACGATCTCAAGTTGTTGTTTTGCTCATCTTCACGTCAAGACGAAAAATAAAGCGAGATCACAATCGGGCCGAAAAGACCTGGAAGATGACCCAACCCGGAGGGGGGGGGGGAGGGGAACCCCCTTGCCTCTCCACCGTGAAACGTGAACAATTGATTTTCGACGCGATTTCGACAAATCTTTTTCCCTTGTTTATGACGACGTCGAAAAAGATTTTTTGGTTTCAGAAAATTTTTGGGAAACCGTCAAGGAGAGAAGGGGGTCAACCTCCCCTCCCCCCCCCCCCCCAAAAAAAAAGAGAAAAAAAACCCTGAATCCTGAAGACAGCAGAATGAGCACGAACCCCTTGTCTGTGTCCGGACTGATTGCTCACTTTTTTTGGGGGGAGGGGGGGGGGATTTTTGCAGGGGATTTTTGCAGGTCCATTTTGCAGAAACCGAGTCTCTCTGAAAATCCCCTCTCCTTTTCTTGCCGAAATTTGCCTTAAATCTGAAAAAAGGAGAAAAAAATCTCACCGGCAGCTAAAACTTGGGAAAGACCGATGATCCGTAATTTTCCCCCCTCCTCCTCCCTGATTTATTCATAGAACGAGCTCATTTTCCATTCACGCTGTCGGACAAGCCGTTGTCTCCTTTTCTCTCTCAAATTCCTGCATTTCCACTGCATGCGAGTCCGCATAATCTCTGCCAGGAGAGCAGCAGCAGCACCGACTGCGCGCACATTACCATGCCGAACATTTGCAGCCTGTTCATGCCCGCCCAGGTCTACGCGGCCAACGTCAAATTAGCAGAGCTTTTTTGTGGTCACTCCCAGCCAGTCCAAATCTGCTGCCTTTGTACAAATCGCTGCACTTTCACGGGGATTCTTTTCTCACACAGATTCTATTTCGCCCTCTGCCTCCCCCACTGGGAATTCTCGGATGGATCCATTGGAGGAAGCAGCAGCCATTTTGTGGATGAAAGAGAAGGAATTTTCAGGGAATTCCACATCAGGGAAGAAAATTCTTCTTTCTCCCCCACTGTGATTGCCTGCAGGAGTCCCCTAAAACTGCCCAAAATTGCAAGTTTAGGGGGGGAAGACGAGCGAAGGGTGGATCACTTGCCACAGGGTGGTGCAGGATCCGTGAAAAAGGGTTCCTCAAGGGCTACAGGGTGATGTTATACAGGGTTTGAGTTGGCTGGGTCCCTCACCAGCTACTGGGTGGTGTTGCACAGGGTTTGAGTTGGCTGGGTCCCTCACCAGCTACTGGGTGATGCAGGAAAAAGGGGTCGTAACATCTGGCACGTCCAGCGCCAGATGGGTGAGCCCCGGTCACTGGCAGCCCGGAGAGGCTGTTCTCCGGCTCAGTGATGTGGCCCGCCCCCGTCCCGTCCCTCCCCGCCCCGGTGCCCCGGTGCCCCGGTGGGCGCAGTCGTTGCTCCCCGAGCATTTCATTGCCCTTTCTTCCTTCCACATCTCGTCCACAAAAAGTGTCGGTATGCCGTGAAACGGGAGAAGTCCTTCTTGTGGTCGTCGTCGTCGCCGTCGTCGTCGTCGTCGCCGTCCTCCTCCTCCTCCTCCTCCTCCTTGGACGGTAAAAAAGATTTAGCCCCGGATTTGGGTCATTCTTCCCTTTTGCCTCCTCTTTGTGGCGCTTTTTCCGTTAGGGAAATGTTTTTGGGCTAGGACACATTCAGTCTCTGGCTATTCTCATCTTTCACAGCAGGGGAGGGAAGGAGGACCCTTCTTCGGCGTGTCACATGTGCTGCATCCACCCGCCGTCCGTGATCAGGCCGGCGTGCGCAATGAGGAACATCACGACGCCGTCGTGTTTTCTCCTTTATCACCGCACCAGAAATGTCTTTGACAGGCCAAAAAAAAGGAGGATGTTGGGCAAAAAATTGCTTCAAAGCACTGATTCAGACTTCCCCCTCCCCCCTTCTTGTCGCCAAGGATGGAAGCAAAGTACAATAAGTTCCGTCCAATTGGTTTCATCTGACAACACCTCTGAGGCTGCACGCTGACGTTGAGGACCGAGGAGTCGTCCGTGGAGACGGAGTGCGAGGCCGTCAGCAGAGCAGTAGCGCACCTGGGACTCGAGGCCGGACCTCCAGTCGGCGTCGTGTCACTGAGGCCGCCCCGTGCGCGGTGGCCTCGACCAGGTCAGAGCTCTGCATCATGCCGCAGGTGCCTCTTATTAGTGGAAACCTCTGTACGAGAAGAGATGTGTTCTGACCCCCCCGAGGGAGAAGTCGAAATGTCTGGTGATTTCAACGCTTTTGGCAGCCACCTCCAAAAACATCACCTTGTTAGCATCTGCAGCTCCGTCCTCAGCTGTAGCCTGAAGGCCAACTTCTCCAAGGGGGAAAAAGGGCGGCAGAAAACCCTTTTCGATGCTAATGTTCACTCCTCAGGTTTCGCCCCCCGGGCAAGCAGGGGAGCCTTTTTTTCTGTCCAACGCCAGGAGTGACCGGACAGAAATTTCAACGACTGTTATTATTTCTCGAAAAACAGCAGCAGGTTATGAGCAGAGGTCGGGATTTTAGTGTGGAGAAACAAGATCAGTCCAATCATCCCCGTTGGGTTCCGAAATTTGGGCTTTTACAAACGCAAGCAGAGAGGAGTGGAAGAAAATTTTGAAAGTAAGAACTGCCTAAAATCCCGAGGTCCGACCCAGCTACTGTTTCATAGAGATAGATGATTTTTCAACCTGTTTCGGCTTTGTTTCCTAATGAATTCCAAAAGCGGAAAACTCCAGCCATAACATTTTTTTTTCTCAGTCAGTTGTGTTAAAATAGTGCATTTGCATTAACACCAGTCATCATTGCTTTATAAGGGGAGGGGTAGATGATGTTTCATCTTCTCAAATGCCTTTGAATTCACCCGGGTTAAAACTATTCGAATACACAGCTGGCAGCAGATGGATGTACAGGGTGTAGACGAGGGTCTGAGCTGTGCTCCACTTGCCGACATTAAGTTAACCTTTTATTAACTGTAGCTCCCCCTCTCCCAGAGACACCTTGTCCAGATTTGTCTGGGACACCCTGTAATTTTCACTGTGTGCCAGAGCCACGGGCAGCGTGAGGAGAAAAATAATAAATAGAATAATCTCTACATGAGCACAGCACACCTGTAGCCTTGATCTCCTGAACTGATTATGAGGCTTAATTTTTTTTTTGTCTCTCTCCCTTTTTTTGCCTAAGATAATGGGCTGGTTGGCATCAGTTAATGGTCAGCAGAAGAAGCCGCCAATTGGAAGTCCTTTGGGCTTCCCTCCTGCTCAATTCCGCTGCCCACACTTTGAGACCGTCAAAATGGGGCCGCAATCTTCTCTTTTTCCTCAGATTTTGGGGAGGAAGAAGAAAGGAGACTGAATAAATTGTCTCAGGACATGCCAGGGCTCGTGTGGGGCTGGCCTGGGCTGGCCTGGGCTGGCCTGGGCTGGCCTGGGCTGGCCAAGCCAGTCCCACACGAGGGGGTGTCTTCAAGACAACTGAGAAGCTTTTTTGGGGGGGTTAACAATGTTTCTTATCTTCTCTCTCGCTCTCTTTTCTCAGAAAATTTAAGGTCTCCGGGGTCAACGCTGAGGATAAGAATAAAATCAACGTCCATGAATCTCCAAACTGGTTCTCCGGTTTCACGATGAAGAGGAGAGACCGGGCATGGACACGTTGGAGTCCGTGGTGACCGAGATCGGTCCGGACTGCCTGGTCCGACACCACCAGGGCCTTGAGCGTCGTCCACGACTGCTATGTGTGCCAGTCTGGGTGAGCAACTCCTTTGAAGTCAGCCCCAATTTATCTCAGTCACCCTGTAACCTAACTCATCCTTTCTTCTTCTTGTGCGCAATTAAAGGGAAAGAATCCCTATGCAAGTTACTTTCGGTCAAGGCTCTTTTGATCACCACAAAAGCCAGGCCAAGAATCCCAAATCAAGGTCCTCTTCTTCATGCTAGATAAGCGCGGAGAGAATAATGACAGTGATCAGGAAAGAAGATAGTCTTTTGGAGTAACCGTTCAAGGGGGGGGGTTCCTTTTTTTTCTGCCCAAATGTTGGGGGAGCTTAAGGACATTCATCTTCAAGTACTAGCTAAGGTCCTCTTTTTTTTCTTCTCCTTGTTGCCTTGGTGATGAGATTAACATTCTCCAGTGGATCTGAATTGATGATACCACATGGAGGAGATGCCCTCAAGCAGGGATGACAACACAGAGAGCTTCGGTCTCCATTGCAGACCGCTCAAGCCTGAAATCGATGCGACAGTTAAGGGCAAGAAAAGTTACCCACCCACCCTGTGGAAGACTGAAAATGCAGGAGCAAACACAGCCTCGTACGAGATTAGGCGGAGATCTGCACACAAACAGAGCCTTCAAAAGACTTTTTCGGGGCCAAGAACCGACAAGAGAGAGAGGATCTTGCTCTTCTTAAACACCCGGTATCAAGATGTTATCTAAGCTGGCCGGTGGCTTCCTCCTTGTGCATACCAGGATCGTGACTTCCCCCCTCCCTCCCCAGTCATCTCTTCGCTGGCGATTTCTTCGTAAGGTCGTCCGGGTCCCCCGGACCCGGCGTCAGACACACGTTCGGGACATTGCGCCCAGCCCGGGCAGACAAGGATCTGTCCGGACGCCTCTTGGCAACCTGTGAGACGATGCTTCAGGCCTGGTCAAGGGAGCATCAGCAAGGTCTGCGTGGCCCCCGTGTTAGCGGCGACACCAGCGTTGCCACATCCATCGCACCGGACGAGCGAGCGATAAAGATCTCACGTCGAAACTCTGGCTATTCATAATTCTCAGTCGCCCAAATCCCGCTCACAAACGCTACAAAGGTGGTTCGAAAATACATCAGATTTAATTAATCCCTTTCGGGACTCCGCCAATCACACAGAAGAAGAAGAGGGGGGGAAAAAAGGTGCTTCCATTAATCCCTTTAGAATTCCAATTGTCTTTTTGCTCCCCTCTCGTTCACGGATTGTGAGTGCTTCTTCCAGCCATGGTCATTGCCCTCCATCCATCCATCCATCCCTTCCATACCCCTAACCCCCTCCCCCCCCTGTGCTTATACCTCTCCTGAGTGCTCGTGCACGCATACGAAAGTTGCACACATGCTAGTTAAAAGGGGCCATTTAAATGCCAACCAAGGGGGGAAAAAATGCATGCATGATCATTAAAGGGCCGGCGGGACTTTGTCTCTCTCTGAAGAAGAAGGGGGGAGATCCATTGTTTTTGTACAGTGTGGTTCCAATTTCACTTTACACTGTGTGCTTAAAGGAGCTTTTGGCTGCAAAGTGTGCACTGGACACTCTGTAGTCTGCTTTAGGGTAATGACACTGTGCAATCAGAAGTACTTTTAGGTCCAAAGTGTGCAATTGACATCCTCACTCGGACTCATGTCTAAGCGTCTACACCACATGTCGAAATTCTTCGACTTGTCAACCGTCCAGTTATGGTTCACGGAGTCACCCTGTACACCTGTGTATCAAAGAGGGAGTTTAAAATCCTGGATTAGGCCCCAGCATAGGCATAAAGAAGTCCCAGTCCGGAGAACTGAGCCCCGGAATGTTGAAAGGGAAGGAATGTCGTCCTCCGGGCCGGGTTCGGAGGCCCACGCACAAATTGAGTCTAAGGCGTGAAATTTCCAAGAAGACACTTAAGTAACTCGACATCAGCCAGCGCGCTAATGGTGCGGGCAAAGAGTGACCTTCGCCTGATCTGAGTCTCGCGTGTGTACTCACACTTGGGTTACATACACACACACACACACACACACACACACATATATATATATATATATATATATATATATACACAAAGACCAGCTCATCTCGGCATGTATAAGTAGAACAGCGCACCCACCTTTTCTGAGTCTTGCAGGGAGTCCGTTGGCGTTCACCCTGTCCAGCAACTTGCTGTGGAGCTCGTCAATGTACTTGATGCTCTCCTCGAGGATTTCACTCTGGAAGAGACAGACACAAAGTCAGCAACATGAAGCAGACGAGGAAAAAAAACCCAAAATTCATCATTGAAGAACAGGCCCCAATTCTCTTCTCCCTTTGGGCGCGTGCACACAGCAATGAGCATTTTAGGGGGGGGGGGGCTCGATGTGCGCAGTCAGCGGGAACTCGAACGCGGCCTCGTTGCTTGGCAGCAGCAAAGACACATTAATCAAGCGATGCCCTCGAGAATATAAAGAAAAATAAGTCGTAGCCGTTGCCCCCAGGGCTCAGACACCTGCGGACACCCAAATGCAACAGTTTCTCTTATTTTTTAAGTGAAAAATGAGTTATCTGTCCCTACGTCAGGGGAGGGGGGAGGAGAGAGAAAAACACCATTATCAGGGGAGCCCCCGCCTGCCCGCGGGCTGTTTTCACCCAAATGACATTTGAAAAGGGAGGGGGGGCAGAAAGAGGGGAGAGCCTCCAGGCAAGCCCATGACCCTGCCAAAAAGTCACATCGTGTGAGCCGCAAACAACTTGACATGACTTTGAAACGAGCTCGGGAGTTTAGACTGTTTTTTTAACAGTGTGCTCGGGGCATGCTTGAACTGCACTCCCAGCCCGACTGAAGTGTGTTGAAGAGCTCTGGCAGCCGCTGGAAGTGTGTTTAGAGCTGCGTCTGCACCATTTTATGGCAAGTCACACGATCTCTCCACGCTACTTACAACCCCAATCTGTGCTGGAATGCAAGAGAACACAAAAAGGGAGACAGATAGAAAGAAGAAGAAAGAGCAGGTGCATCTATCTATCTCTCCAGCAACAGGACGGCCGGCCAAGTCCCAGTGACCTTTACCGTTGGCTCCAAAAGCACTCAGATATGAAAGGATTGGTGGAAAATCCCTTTTGTGACGTGGTTGGACCACGCAAACACGCGCAGTATGGAGTCATGGACGGATTCCGCCGGGGCTGCGCCCCTAGGGGCTGCGCAGCCTCGGGGTTCCGGCCATACCTGGGCGCAGGTCCCGAATATGGGCATAGTTGGGCTCCCTTCAGAGAGAAGGATTGATCGGTTCTATTAGCCTGCGGTCAAAGTGATCAATTTTGCATCTGTGAAGTAGCTCACGCCCATCACAACAAAAATCCAGAGATCTATCTCTTCTCCATGGTCGAAGGAGCACGCGATTAGCAGATTTAGTTATAGCGTAGGACGGGCCAGAGTTGCCAGTTCGCCAGTTCGAGAACAATTTTCCTCAATCTGGCACTGTTCCGCATGGTTGGGCCAGAATTTTGGGATGTTTGTAGTGTTTGGCCGAGGTTCCAAAATTCTTATTTCCTTGGAGGTGGGGGGGGTGACATCAAATTATACACAGCAGTGGTTCCTTGGGTCCACATTGCACTGTTGTGCGGAGGCTGTAAGTGTTGCCACTGAACTGCTTGTTGCTCTTGGCGCGCTCTCTGTACCGATTGCTGGTCTGAGTGGACAATTTCATTCCCCAGTAGCAATTTAGACGTTTTTCATGTCATGAACTATGTCGATCTGCTATTGAAATGTGGCCTTTTTGAGCATCTGGCAACACTGGTAGAGTGGACATCCCATGTTGTCAAGTTCTTTGTTTGGCAACGTGGTTGGGTGACAGTTCAAAGCATTTCTATTCAGGGTGAATTCAACTTTTGCTTTATATAAGACTGCTCGCCACCCTGTAGATTCAGTAAAGCCAGACAGGACACAGATCAAATTGAGAGTCTCCAAGAGCGTCACTTTGGTGGGGGAAGGGGGGGGGGGGGAAATGAGTCATTTCGAATGACTCCAGCAAGCATTTGTCTTCAATTTGAGGCAAATTAGAAGTGTTTTCACAACAATGAAGCTGGTCTACAGTGTGGAACAAAAGTAAAGTCGACGACAACGTTGAAGTAGTTACCAAACTGAACAAGTTTGGCCCAGAACAGTGCCTTCCAAGGCCTGCATACTGTTAAGAACGACATATTACGTGGCCTCACACACACACACACACACACCAAAAAATAGTGTGCATAAGTGAGTCTTCTGGAGTCAAAGAGTATGATTTGGAGCTCCTTCTGAGCCTAATGGTTCCCTCGGTGGAGAGTTTGGAGGAGGTCGATGCCAGAATGATGTCCATATAAGGGGTTGAAGTGCTCAAAAGTCGAACCAACGTCGTCGATCCCGAGCATGTGGGAAGCTTTAACCGCGGAGAAAAATGCCTTTGCGGCGCTATATTCGTCGGAAATCGTAGAAAAAGATTGGGACTGCCTGAGCTGCTGTTGTGTCTGTCGTGGCAGAAGAATGCAGATTCCCACACGATGATAAAGCGAGGAGGTTATGGGGACTAAAGGACTCACAAAAATGCACCTGGTCTGGAAGCAGGAATGCCAAGTACCGTACGTGCTGCCACAGGGTGGCGCATGTTTGGGGGAGACAACAACGCTCGATGTGACTCATTGGTGGCGCGTCACACATGTGCTCCAGCTGACCGGGGTGGCGGGCTTGGCGGAGTTGGACTCCGCCGCCGAGGCCTGGGCCTCCTGGACAAGCACGCATGCAGACAGTAAGTAGGTACAGGAATGATCTTCCGCCACGAGGTCTCTACAGAATGCGACGGAACTGATGGGTCACCCTGTACGTACATAAGCGTGGCGGCGTCTCTCCAACAGAACGTACGGGCCACCCTGTACTAAGCTTGCCTGGCGTTTGTGGCATCTCTCTGTCTCCAGCCACATATTTGGCAGGTGAACTCACTCGATCATGGATGACAATTGAAGTTTGAGCGCGGATTCCCCCCCGGATTCCGCACCAATAAGTTGTTGCTCCTGGTAGGAAAAAAACCATCTCACGACTTCTCCCAATTGGGTAATTGCCTTCTTCTCCCCAGCAACGACCCCTTTTTCCCTCACCCCAAAAAAAGGATTGTCAGACATGATGACTCCTTTTTTTGTGGTGAGACAGCAGCACGTGATCAAACGTTTCACTTTTTTTGCACTGAGCAAACGCTTTTATCTCGTCCCTCAGCCTCTAATGGCAGCAAAGCCCAATTGGAAGAGAAGATTCCACTCTCAATTAGTTGCTGCCCCTAATCTTCCAATCTGGAGGGGGGAGCTCAATTTTGCAGTCTACAACAAAGCGGGCAACAACAGGAGACAGAAAATTCCTCCACTGGCTTATGGCAAAGTCTGTTCTGTCAGATTGTCTTCGTGCAGTTGCAGTGCAGGATGGAGAGAGAGAAAAATGGCTCCAAATTGGCTTTTGCTAACAGAAAAAGAAGTGACTGCAGGTTGTTGCTCTCCCATATTTTTGGGTACCAGACCCATTACAAGAGGCGTTCGCTTAACAAGGCATTTGGGGGGGGGGGACGAAGAGAGAAAGATGCACTCTCGAGGTCGCAGAGCTCATAAATGAACTGCATGAAGAAGAAAATGAGGTGGAGGGAGTAGTTTTTTTTCTCTCTCCACCTCCACCTGCAGACTGCTGCAATGCAGCTGATGAGAATGCAGCCTGAGAGTGCAACATTGGTTCAGGACTTTTTGTCTCTGTCTCCCAGACACTCTGAGAGTCCTGACTCAGACTTGTGCCAAGACCCGGACCTCCCAGCAAGAAAAAGTCCTCCTGATTGGGGCTTATTTGGCGGGGGCAAAAGAGGAGGGAGCAGGCAAGAAGACAGCAGGGGGAGGGCAAAGATGTCTTGTTAACATCACAGAAGAGGAGAAGAGATAAAATGGATGTCATTTCGATATCAAAAAAAAGGGAGAGCAGCAGATTTGTCGGTGAGATTTCATCCAAGGAGAGGCAATTCCTCAAAGATCTTAATGGTCGGGAGCTTGGCCGGCCCGCCAAAAAGGCTCGGCCACCAATAATGACGGTGATGACGGCCTCAGCTCCTTCTTCAAAACTTCCAGACGAGGAAAATATTAATCTGGGATGATAATGATGACGACGACGACCTGAAACTTTTCTGGTCAGGGCTCCGAATGATCCTTGAGCTGCTCCCATACTCATCCTGCGCTGGATGATAACGTTTACTTTTCAGCAGGATCTTACTTCCAGCCATGTACAGGGTGGCTGGCATGTTCTGCCGCACGTTCAGTCGGTTGGATGAGACAACAGGGTGTTCGATACCATGCAGAGGCCACCACTTGGCAGAACTTGTTGGCCACCCGGTGGATGTCACAGCTATTAGCACTGCAACTTGTACTCCCATTGGTACGTTTGGTGCAGCATTTTGTCACGCTGCGAGAGCCTCTTCTTGCCCACCAGAGGACGCACAAATTCCTAAGTAGTCCAGAGCATCTCCGCTGCTTTTCTTGAATAGAGTCATCCATTCAGAAGAAACAAGATAAGGTCGGCAACTTTTCTGAAAGAAGTCGCAACGGTTTTTCTTCATTCTGTGACATCTCTCCCCGATTTTTTTTTTGGGGGGGGGGGGCAACAACGACAAAGCAGTTGCGAGTAAGAAAAAAAAATCTCAACGGTTTCCTGCTCCTTGACCACGGTTAATTCAGGATGACCAATCACTCGGGCCAACGGACACACTTATCCACAAGATGATTCAGTGATACTCGGGCTTCTGCACCTCCGCTCACTCGGCTGCTGCCCAAAAGCTGTTGCATGGCTAAATTTGAGCACCCGCGATAATGGGCGGGCAGGGCGGGGAACCCAAAGTTCTGCCACAGGTGTGTGTGAGAGAGGAAAAACGCTCTTTCTGCTCGCTGAATCAAGAAGGAGTGCGACGAGAGTGCGTTTGTTTACGTGTGGCCAATCCGTAACAATTTCTCCTTTGAGCGGATCCTCGATGACATCCAATCCCTCACCCGAAACCCATTGTTGGGCAGGCAGAAATGATTTCAAATCGCTTCCCCGGGCGTTGTCCACCCAAAACATGTGCCCAAAGCTGCTCTCGGCATCACCAGTCGTGAGTGAGAGTGAAGAAGATTCAATCTTTATCGCCGGCCCAGATTTCTCAGGCTTTTGGGCTGCCATCGTCGTGACTAAATAACCATTTTGGAGCTGCTCTTTGGGGAAGGCAGCCTCAACCTCGATGGCCAAGGGTTGCCAGCCAGAGCTGCAGCACTGGTGCAATCACTGGCTTAACAGTACGACGTCAACGTTAAAGATAGAGCACTTGTGACAGCTTCTGGATCAGGTGGGTGGAACAATTATTGTCCGCACCCTGGCAAGGGCATCCTAGAGTGGTAATCCGGACAAAGTATCTCTTAAACAAGGTGCTGTCAAAAGCCAAAGTTAATGACAGATTGCTGGGATTAAAGGGTGTCTCAGCAATAGTGTCGACACTTGGCTCTAGACTTTGCCCTTCTTATCTAGGGCACCCTGTATTTGCAACAAAGAGGAGATGTGAAACTCGTAACTCAGGTCAAGGCAAGAAATTTTGGCACGTGTTAAAGTGCTTGTTTGGAACTGAAATTTTCTCTCCTACCTCCGAACGGAGGTTCTCGAGAAACGACGTAAAAAAATCTGCCCAAAATCTGCCGACAACTCAAAAAAGGGATTCTCAGAATTCGGTCGGTCCATTAACCGTTGGGCCAGCGAACATCCAATCTTTGTGCACTTTTTGAGTTTCACCGAAATGCTTCTCTACGCAGAATCAATCTTGGCGGAAAAAGTCAAGAGTTCACTTACTCAGCGGTGGGATGAAGCTATCGTCCACAGGGTGGACCATGGAGAATCGCTACAGTGCAGTGGCGAAGCTCGCAAGTCCACCCTGTAACGCCTGAACTGCACCACTGTGCAGACTCCACCTCCGTACGTACCTACGTGCGAGCTAGTACCGGTACACACACAATCGGCAGCCTTTCCTCACCTGTGTCGCCTTCTCGTTGTCGGCCACCGCGGGCACCACCATCCTCAGCCGCCTGAACTCTCTCCGCCTGGCCGCCTTCATGTACTTGCGGATGATGTCCCTGGCCTTGAGCTGGCGCGGAGAGCTCGACTTGGACCGGTGGACGAGGACGTTGCTGCAGTGTCTGATGCTCATGTTGCAGTGACTGACGGCACTGACGTGAGCGCCGACGGGGCTCCTCTGATGCTGCGTGCACACGGGCTTGAGGCGGTCCGCGAAGGCCAAGGACGGCGGCGGAGAAACACTGCCTTCTTTGTCACCCAACGCCTGAGTGAGTGTGCAAGATGTTACATTGAACACAGGGTGTCTCACTATGAAGCACTTACCATGATTGGTGTGTCAGATGACCTCTTGAAAAAAGTGACCCCTTCTCAGCGTTGGAGAGATCAATAACCTCTCGTTTCTGCTCACCAGTGTACACAGTAACTTGTTCAAATAAGCTTTAGTCTCTGTGTGTCCACAACGATTGCAAAGAGAGTAACTGAGCAAACACGACGAGGAAGAAGAGCGCAAAAACCCCTCAAACAAACTGTTGTTCAGAGCTCCGAACTCCGCTAAGGCTCCTGGACGACTGAAGCATTTGATCTCTTCCTCTCGCTGTAACATTTTGGGGCGCTCGTGTGTGCGCGCGTGTGTGCGTGCGTGCGCGCGCGCGTGCGTGGCAGCGCCCCAAACCCATCTTCTTCCTTGGGGAAAATGGGCGGCCGCTCTCGCTCCCTGGCCAGCTCGCTGGTGCGCGCGCGCGTGCACACGCCCAAAAGAGCTACCCCTTTAATGGGGCGGATTAGGATGATAAATAAAAATGCAGGAGTGAGTAGCGGTTTGGCTAATGGTACCGAACAATGTTGGCTCCATTTGCGACTTGCCTTAAGTGGAGTCCGTCCGATGGCCGCGGACACGACCGGGTGGGGACTGAGCAACGGGGTGTTCAAGTCTCGTCGGTCGGCGGATGGACAGACTGACGGACGGACATCACCAAATGTCAGGCGGGAATGAGGCTGGAGACATTTTTCATCCTCGTCGAGAAGTCGTAAAAGGATAAGTCTTGAGCGGCTCCGAGGAGCAACAAGTGCAGGGATCAGAACAGCGAAAACTTTTTTTTTATTATCATTTGTGCTCGCTGTGTTGGTCGGACTTATTTTTGCTTGAGTCGACTACTTCACTGTTATCAGGATTTCTAGAACACCGCGAGTTTGACGTCCGTTTGGCACCCTTTACCGACCCCGATGGACCCCGCCTCCGGGCTCCTGTACACTGTTATCAACCGAGACAATCATTTAAGGTTGGCAGACACTGGTGTTGACGACTAAATTCTCACATGTTAGGTCAGGTAACTTCAGGTTCGTGTTGGGATATAAGGTTAGGCAGCTCAGGCTTCAAAGTAAACACTCAGGCACCCAGACGGACTCAATATCACTAATCAAAGAAGAAACGCAGCAATTTTTAAATGTACATCGTGTTGTACTCGCCACCATAAACCTGGGTTCAACTCTGTCTCTCTTGTCGACGTAACTTAGGCTACGTAGGGACAAGGATGGTCTCCCCTGAGTGGACTTGTCCAAGTGGAGCGTGTTGAACGCACTCATTCAAGCCCTGTCGGGTACTAGCTATGCATACACGTGTTTCATGAGCGGAGTCTCGATGCAGACGAACATGGACTTGGCAGCAAAAAAGCTGACGCCAGTTTCAAATATGGATTCGGTGTCAGATTGACCGAATTATGGCAAAACAACCCTGTCCGAAGCTAAATCAACCGCACCTGTGGTTATAACATTGTCTGCGGAGGCCGCTACGGACATGCACACGTGTGTGCTACGTATATTATTCTTCATTTCAGCCCTGGGCTTCCAATGCCCATTGTGGAGTGGCTTCACCAACGAGTGTCGCGTCAAGAAGGTCGGCCAGGCCGAAGACGGGGGTAATGTGCGAGTCCGGGTTGGGGAGCGTCCCGGAGTTGCAAAGGTCGTCCTCGGCTGCTTCTTCTCAGGCAGTCATTGCTTGGTCAAGGTCCTCGGGAGAGATGCCTGCGCGGAACAGCTAATTTTCACTGACACGCCCGGTGAAGGATTAAGATAACACCATATCTGCCCGCCCAATGCTTCACCCCCATTGGGTCCCTCCTGGGAGTCAGGTGAGCGGGGCAGGTTGTTCCGCTGTTGCTGCACCCCTGGGACCGGCGGCATTCGCGAAAACGTTATCGTCCTCACAGCCAGGTCCGTGGGGACGGCCAACGACGACCGCCAGCTGTTGACCACGAGCGCCAGCTCCGCGCTGCCAAATGTCACTGATCACGGAATGCATCTTGTCGACGTTCATCACGAGCGAGGGCGTGAGTGAGCAAGAACTTTTTCTTTCTCTGTCTTCTGCTGACAATGTAGTCGCTGCCACAGCTTCGCGTGTACAGCGCTGCCTGTTTGTTTAGATCACTAAGTACGGCCGGACGTGCGTGTGCATGCCGAAGCTGTGCAACTTGGTGTGCAAGTCATGCCAGTCCTACGCTAAATGCGTCGGCATCGTGGAGTTGGCGGGAGAAAAAGTCTCCGACAGCTAAAAAGACCCTCTTTGCTTGGGGAACGAATTGCTGTTTTGCCCTGTTCTCATAAGTGTACGAACGTTGATATCATGAAACGCTGAAGTTCGGGCTGAAGGAAGCAACACAGGTTGTTGTCGAACAACACTGGACAGAGTTTAGTGTTACAATTCGCCAATCAAACACTGTGGATTCCTAACCAAGATGTCCCTTAGAACCAACTTTTTGTCCACTCTGGACTCACCAACATTTCATTCCAGTGATATTGGTGATCCAACGCCTTCTGGAAATTCAACCCTTATGTAGGAAATTTTGCGACAGCAGTCAAACAATGCGCACTAAATCTATGTTTTACTGCGTCTCCACCTGGCCTTTAGACCTAACGTTAAAAAGTCACCACCGGCCAAGATGATTCTTCTTAGCACAACTCCCGGTAATGTTGATTTGCAGTCTCAGTTAAATTTAGTGCCAGCTGTACATGAATTTGACCATTTATGCTTGTTTTAAAGAGTTGAACTTCTGCCCCAAAGGTCTCCTTCGCTCCAAAGTTCAAACACAATTTGAATATCATTAAAAGTTGGATGGGGCTCTAAATTTTGCCAACACCGTGCGTGCAGATATTTCCTCCACCAATTGCTCTGCTGAGCCATGGCCTGGCCGGCCAGTACAGGTGCCACCACACCCGCGTCTGGCACGATCTGCCACGTGTCAAAGGTGTCCTTCGTGTCCCCCCTGGAGTAGGACCCAAATCGTAGCGACGCAGCTGATGGCCCACGGGTTCAGGGCTCGTCCGCTCAGCTCAGTCCCATTGAGGCGCCAATGACGTCTTATCCCTAATACGGCAAGGGCATCTTGCTGATCTTGGAGCCGAGGCAACAACATACACAAAAAAAATATATTCGGTTCTGGTCTGGGCACACCTGAAAGGCTACATGAACCTTACAGAAAACAGGGTGGTGCCAATCTCGATCGCTCGGCCAATGCTACGCCTGGAGACTCACGGACGAAATGGTGGCGGAACTTTCTCAACACACTGTCTATGGATTGAATTCCCTTGTACGTACGTCAAGGAAATTCAATCATCCCTGGTCTGGCCATCGATGCAGCACAAAGTAGTGTTCGCATCAATCTGGTCAACAGGGTGGCTCAAATGCGGAGTCTTCACGCGGGGAAATTTCAATTACGTCTTGTCTGCATAATTCATCAGCCGCTCGTCGGTGGACCTCAGAAGGCCCCGCGGGGCTGTTAAGTGAAGTTGCACATGAAGGTGCTGTGAATGCCCTCGGGTGCGCACTTCACCTCTCGTCGCTCCACTTGTTGTGTGGCTACAGCAATCGTTTGCACGTTCACGCCGAAGACATCAAAGACCCCTCCATCGAGAGAAAGAGAGAGAGGAGCAAGAGACGCAAGGGGAGGAGGTGGACGAGCTCCCATCGAGGTCCATCGCCGGCCGCTCGTCGTTGCACTTGGTGTGCGTGATTAACTGAAGAACAAACCCTGATTGGGGCTCCCCTGTCCGCGTGCAGGGAGGACGTCGATATCTCCTGGTCCCATCAATGTCTGTGTCCAGACTTTAAGACGCTGGGACTGGGTTGCCCCCTGACCGCCTACTGGGTTATTGAGATAAAATCCAGACTGACTTTAAAATAGGATTGCAATGTCGTCTGGTGCTCAGATTCATTCATTTCTGTGTCAGAGACCCTCAGGAAATGGACGCGATGACGGCGATCGCGGCTCTGCGGATGAAGGAGGACGACAGAGACTGGCACCATTGGCATCTTGGGAGCCACTGAAGAAGTCACAGACTTCGTCTGGTCGTTGGACGTGGCCAAGGCGTCATGAATGAAGTGCCGAAGCCGGCGCTTGAGCAGACTCTCCTGCCATGTTTTTATAGAACAGTGGGCATTGATCTCGATAGCCCTGCATGCTCATCCGACATCCATTGATCCTCAGCCCAAGGGATCACGGCCTGCCAGGGAGCGGACGCCGACCACATCCTTCGCCTCCACCGTGTCCAATGTGGAGGAGATGGAGGACGAGCCAGGGTCAGCGTAAGTGGGCAGGAACAGATCACACGGTCCCGTACTGAAGAGTTGATTACATAGAAGAAGACTGAGGGTGTCATCCAAGAATTCAAAGACAAAAAAAGCCAGCCAAAGTGGCTACGTCCGCACGCTCCTGTACTTTGTCATCGTCGATCATGTCACCAAGAAGAAGTCGGCGCAACATCTGTGGCGGATGGCAAGACTATATCTGCCCGAGGCACCCCGATCGGGGTAAGCAGCAACACTGTTCTGGTTTACAGTCCACATGCGATACTAGGATATTTACCATACAGCATAGGGACCCCGAAGCAGTTGTACTTTTTCAAAATTCTTTTTGGGGAAACTTTTTCCTTCAACATGTAGCTTCGTGGCCCTATTTCCGCGATGAGCTCAAAAGCGACATAGCTCTTCTGCACTCTGGATTCAATGGTGGAGTACGAGAGGCGCGGCAGGAACCTTCCAGTGCCCCCTGATCAGAGTGTCCGAGAGGAGCAACCCCAAGACTGCGTCGGCTCCCAACAGCGGCCATTTCGAGGCTGATATCACTTCTCTTTAGATTTATGCGGCGATGACTAAAGGTTGATCTTGATAGCGAACTTGGATCTCCACTCTGTAAATGTATGCAGCTGAGCACGACAGCGCGTCCACACTTTTCTCGTCGACCTGGTCAGAGACCGACCAATGCCAACTTCAGCCGAGACATTTGACCCGAGGTGACTCGCTGCATGCACGTGATGACAAGACCGAAACACGTGAAGACGTTGACGCCGGTGACGACATCAGACAGGGTGATGACGGACTCGACCAAAGTCAGGTATTTCTCCTGACTTTCGGACAGGCCAAAGTCCAAATGGGTCAGAAATAAAATTAGAGCAACCGTGCAAATGGGCCGAGATTCAGTCTCATCTTGCCATCCCAACCGATCCGGTGTGAAAAATGACTCCTCTGCCCGAGAAACGTCGGATAATTAGAACCTCTTGGTGCATGAGACAATCTCAATCCCTCTTCATTTTTTACCCGAGCAAAGTTGAGCGTCATCAAGAGCCCATTTTCTTTCCTGCCTGTCTGCCCAAGAGTGCCCAAAGTCAGTCTTCTGCATACCTCCTTTTTCTCGTGAAAAATCCATTTTCACCCACCCATAGTTTCTCACGGTGTTGGCGCCGCTCTCGGGGTGAGCGTTGGAGGCCATGTGACGCCTGCCCCGTTGCCCCCGGACAGAGCGCTATGAAAAATATTTTTCGGGGGAGAAAGAAACGAGGCGAGAGCAGCGCTAAACGTCTGTCTGTCTGTCTGTCCGTCCGTCCGTCCGTCCGTCCGTCCGTCCGTCCGTCCCTCTGCCTGTCTGTCACTCTTGGGTCATGGCATCGAGACCAAATGGGCCACTCAAGCCATTCACTGCTCGTACGACGATGACAAGTGCTAAAATGCAGCCATTTTTCACGACAATCGGGCTGCTCATTATCCCTTGCTCATCTTTGGGTGCAAACATTGGGCAGCCCAAAACTCGTCAATTGCTTTCCCCCCCCCCTCCCCAGAGCTAGAAAATACAGGGCAAAGTATTTCATCTCGAAAAACGATCTCTTTCTTTCCCGCCAGAGTTGTTGTTCACAAAATCCCCCCATTGTTTGACCATCTGTTGCCTTTTCTCAGGGGTCGGGGTCACCTGTGAGGAGCTCGCGGGTGGCTACAGCTCCTCCTCTCCCCTCTTCCTTGGTGGTTCTTATCACAAATGAGTCTCTCTCGCTCAGATTCGTTTATGGGGTGCAATTGCACTTCAGTGGCACCAAAGGGGCTTTACAAAGCTAATAAAAGAGCTGTGAGAAAGAGATTTTTTTCCTTCCCTTGCTGCATTCAGCACCCGTAATGACTGTGTTGAGGGCTCATTTCAAGTGCTGGAAGCGGAGCTCACGCATGGAGTCCAACTCCTTCTGCTCTGCCAAGAGACGCTTCCACGATGGCTGAGGAGGACTTTTCGAGACGACTTGAGATTCACTGATCTCGATCTGGTCCCAAGTCGATCTGAGAGGGTTTGGCTTCTACTCTTTACCGAGGAACCTCCACGCACAAATCGTCAGACTGATTCCTACATTGAAGGGCAATTGTTTCTCCACCCTGCAGCATCGAGCTTTGCCCACTTTTCCTGGGTCTGCCCTCTTCTCCTGGTCACATTGGTCCTTTTCTAGTCACATTGGTCTTGTCCTGGCCACAGTGGACTTGTCCTGGTCACAGTGGTCTTGTCCTGGTCACAGTGGTCTTGTCCTGGTCACAGTGGTCTTGTCCTGGTCACAGCGGTCTTGTCCTGGTCACAGCGGTCTTCTCCTGGTCACAGTGGTCTTGTCCTGGTCACAGTGTTCTTGTCCTGGTCACAGTGGTCTTGTCCTGGTCACATCAATCTTCTCCTGGTCACATTAATCTTCTCCTGGTCACAGTGGTCTTGTCCTGGTCACAGTAGTCTTGTCCTGGCCACGGTGGTCTTGTCCTGGTCACATCAATCTTCTCCTGGTCACAGTGACCAGCAAGAGAGGAGGAGAAGTTGCCAGCCAGCATGAAGTCGCCGGACAGACACCATGGCTAATTGGATCACGGAGAGCTTCACGAAATTGTGCGTGACTAAAGGAGAGAGAGAAGGGGGGCCTCATCTCCTTCAACCTCTGCTCCAATCAAAAAATCTCAGTCTTTTGTGTGAGAAAATCCACTTGGGACGAGCAGAATGACCGATTAAGAATTCCTCTTCCTTCTCCACCCAACAGCAAAGTTAATTGCGTAACGGCCTGAGGATAACGCGGTGAATATTTTGGGCAGGGAGAATAATGGACTTCTAATTTTGGGCGGTTTTGCACTGGGGGGGAGCGATTTCTCCTGATAATTGGGCGGTAACTGAGGTCGCCTCAGGCGTCGGGAAGAAGCGCTTTTTAAGCTCTAATGGCGCTGCAGATATGAGGCTCGTCGAGATCAACATCGTGGCCCTGCTTTATTCTCGAGCAGCGGCGCAGACAGTAGAAGAAGCTGCTCAGTTGACGCGACATTGGTAGAGCGCCACGTCGGGCACCGCCAGCGCGGGGGCGAACCGGCGGTCGCCGTTGAAGAGCCGCTGGTCGAGCTCCGTCCACTCGCCGGGGCTGAAGAGCAAGAGTCTGTCGGAGGCGGAGCCGATGAGGATGAGATCTCCCCCGTTGGCCGACAAGTCGTCCCTCACCAAGGTGGCGCCGGTGACCCAGAAAGGCAGATCTGGCCCTCTCATCCAAGTGCCAGTGCTCAGGACGTACAATTCCGTGACCAGGAGGTCGTCCGGGCTGTCGTCCAAGCCTCCTGAAAGGACAAAAGGTGCGGTACAGTGGACACCGCCCATCCAGCATCACCAGACTGATGATGCTCATTGTTAGTTCGACATGCAGCCATTGACGTGTCTGTGACTACACATATGAGATGTGTCAGGCTCTTGCCAAGCACCAACGTGCAATGTGTAGGTTAAGAGCAATACGAAGAACTAGAGCAAGTAAAGAGGACTTCCAGAGCACATTTCGATTAAGCGGGACTAAAACAGAGGGAAACAGACTAAAAAATTAAAAATGTTCCCCCCCCTTAGGCCAGCAAACGACTTAAATGCCTGCATGTACGTACGTGCATGTACTAATTTGTATAGTCTGTGTTCGTCAGGAACTTCTCAGTGGTATCACACTGCTCTAGGGAGTGCCAGAGGACCTATTTTGGGAGTGGGAAATTGGTTGTTCTAAATTGAGTCAAAAGTTTACATAACAATAATACATAATAATACAGAAACATGTTGTGAACAAAAATGGGCTTTTCAACAACAGAAAATGAAATTTTGGTCCTGGACCTCTCAAATCAAGCAAGGGGTCACAATGTGTACCGTAGCCACGGGCAACTTCATGTGGCTGGTGCCAAATTTTGATGCAGTGAACCAAAATTTTATTTTTTTCCTCCAGACTTGGAGATGCCATGGGCAACTAACTCATAGTGCGTAAGGTCAGTTGATTGTAGAATTCACCCAAATAGGGACACGCACACAATATATTGGGCTCTGTGATAAAACTGTCTGTATTCACTACGTAAAACTACGATTCCTGCCGGTCCCTCACCTGTGACTACAACATACTCGTCCGTGTAGAGTCCGCACGCGGGACTCTCCCTCACGGAGGACATCGGCCCAACAGATACCCACCTCCTGTTGGACCAGTCGTAGATGAAGGCGCCATCGGAGCGGTCCCCCGTGGCGATACCGCCGGCAACGAAGGTGCTGATGGAAACGTAAATGCACAAGCAGTGAGCGGCAGACTTACTGTGTTACACCTGCATGTATGACAGATAGAATTAAGAGGACTAATTGTGAGTAAGTTCCACTTGAAGCTTGATTTCGGGCGGACCTCCCGACCCGAGGGCTGTCAAGGCCCCAGAGCTGCAACATTCGAATGAGGCAATGAAGGCCTTGCCCACACGGACATTTTTGGACCTTGATGCCAGTCGTGGAGTCCACTGTTTTTCAAGCAGCCATTTAATTTAGTTCTCATGGGCCTGATCCTCAGAGTAGGAAGTAGCCCATTAAGAGGCCATTTCTGCCCATTTAGCTAGCCTGCCCAGTGTGTGAGGTGTGGTGTAAGGTGCCATTTCAGCCAACTGCCATCTAGCCCAGTGTCTTTAGCGTGATGAAATCTCCCACTTTACTACCCGCTGCTAGTACAAAAGACGTGCACCTAAACTCAAGAACAGGCGTCAAAAAATTTCTTCCCTACTCATTTCAGCATGACGTGGTAAAAATCTCACATAAAAATGTCAATAAAAGAACAGGAAGCTACACAGCCCTTGACCTAACCTAACTGTCTTGATACTTAACAGCCGGGACAGTACTCACATCGTTGAGAAGCTCGAGATCTCAGTAATTTAAGTTATTTTCTTCAATCTTCTTGGCGCAATTGCAGACATAAGGCGGAACTGACAATTGAAGTAAAAAGAAATCCTACATACACTCGATTTTCCACCACGAGTCCGACTCGCTATTATGAGCTACAGATTGCCTTGCGCTATAATTTAGCACTAGTCATTTATGCCTAAGGCAGACCTTGACTGCAGATACTAGACTGGTGGAGAGATGCGCTGCGGTCCGCAGCGAGTAACAGCTGACTAGGAAGTGCCACTTTACGAGACAGCAGATTATGCGCAAGCTTCATAATACGTTAAACATTATGTTTGAAAAGTTCTGCCACTTCTGAAATTCGGTAAGTTTCTCGGTTTGAAGTTTGACATAGCTTTTCAGGCGACCCCAAACCGATTTTTCTTGCATTGTACTGGCCATCTTGCAGCATTTTGCAATGTTGACAAAATTGTAATGCAGAGTCTGTCAAGTCTGCAATGCCTCCTTCATCAAAGACAGGCCATGGTGTGCCCAATTGGTTCGCAGCGCTCAGAAGTAGAACTAAGAACATCACGCTCAGTACAGTCAAAGTTTGATCACCAAGTGCTGCCAGAATAGGGCTTCCACTGTACTTGATATGAGTTCATGACGTCGTTAGGTCCTCTCCTCGTCGCCAGAGGGTACAACAAAGCAATATCTTGTGCCCGGTCACTCCAAGAAAAAGAAGTAATACCGAGACGCTCTCTGGTGGCAGATATCAAAACTAAGCAACAGAGAACAACTCAATAAACTGAAGCACCTCAAGTCTCTGTGTTGCTCAGAATTTCAATGTTTCAACGTTGATATTAACCGTAGGAGGAGATTCTTCAACCATCATCAATTGCTGGCTGCTGTTACTCAGTTTGTGAGGCCACCATTACGGTTGCATGAGCATTGTGGAAGGAGTAAAATGTTGTACGAAGCTTACTGCGTGTCATTGATTTGCACGGCGCACAACTCGTAGGCCTCGTAGGGGAGCACCGGCCCGGAGATCCACGTCCCGGTGGACTCGGACAAAATGACAGTGGTGTCCGTCGGAGAGAACTGGTCATTTCCAAAGCCACCTGTCATATCGAGGGATGAACACACTAGGCCTGTCCATGACGCAACGTTTGGTCAACGATCAACCTAAGACGAACCACCCTTGTCCAGGCACAGTGACGGAGTCTGCATAAGCCCGGGTGTCCGGAAGACCGGGATAGAACTCGATCCAGCCATTGGTGGTGGGATCGAGCTGGAAGCACTCGGCCCAGGTGGTCTGGTAACCATCGAAGCCCCCGCAGATCGTGACTCGGTTGTCTGGAACCACGTGTTAGTAAAGTCCTGACCCACTGTTGAAGAATCACCCGTGCTTGTACCTACCAATGAGATTAGCGACAGCAGTCTCGATGACGATAGGGTAGTTACTGGGCTTTGCGCAGGTGGTTGTGACTCCGTTGGCAAGAGCCGAGGGGAGGTCAACCAGTTCTACGTCCACCAGGGTGGAGCGCCCGCCGGCAATCAGAATCTTGGTGTCTGGAAAGTGCATTGGACTTCTGGAACTTGTACAACATCTGGAGCGGGAGAAGCACCCCTCACCGTCTCCAGGTGTGCTTGGCAGTCCTCCTGCAATGCACTCCATGTCCCCTGTGATGCAATCCTCGTCGCCAGTCAATGTGCAAGTCGAGTACAAGAGGCATATCTGGCCGGTTGTGTAGTACGTGTAGTAGTTGCATGGGTCGAATGTGGAGCAGGCCTGCATTAGTCAACAACATGTGAACGGTAACGTGCTGGACGTTCAAGCAAACAAGTTGACGGCTGAAATTACCAGTTCGCAGTCTGCTTGAGTCGCTGCCGGCTGGCTGCCGACCAGATTGCCGATGCAGCTCTGGTCCTCCGTGTAGCAATCGTCCGGGTCGACCGGCGTCTCGGAGCAGTCGGGGGTGCCACTCACGCAATTTCCGCAATCACCACCCTGGATGGTGCAGTCCAAGAAAAATAGGCAGAACCCGGTGTCCGGATAGTAGGTGTACCAGTTGCACGATGACCCTACTGCAGCGCATGCCTGGAGACAGGTCAAACCAGCTACATCAGTCACTGATTCACGAGTATGCACTTAGACTGTGGCATTAAATGAGAATTCCTCTAACTGAGTCAGTGATTGATGATTTAATGATGATCAGAGATTTGAAAACATCAGGAAGCATCATCAGCACAAGCTGGAAAATTTGCAAGATTGGAAGCATGTACGAGTTCCAGGAAGTTGACGAAGGAGTCCCTGATCAGTATGATGAACAGCTCTTCTTTTGCGTTTGAACTGTTTCATGGTTAAATCAACGGATGATAAATGAAGCCAAAATCAAAAGCCATTGGGACAAGTCCGACTGCGAATGCTCCCTCCATACCTGCTTGCACTGCTCCTCCGACGCCACCGAGTCCTCCAGTCCAGTGGACGAGCCGGTACATGCGCCATCCACGTGACACTCTTCCCCCGACGTGCAGGACACCTAAAAGCAGAAATAGGAACACAAGCTCGCCCGATACAGAAACAGCATCGGCCAAGCCCGAACTTCTTGTTCGTATCTCCAGTCACCTCTCCTGAGATGCACGTGGGACAGGAGGTCGTGTCTAGGGTGCAGGTGGTCAGTAATATGCAGAAGTCCGAGGAGGGATCGTGGGTGAACCACTGGCAGTCGGCCACGTCATCTGGGACACGTTTGAGGATGGACAGAGGGGGTGAGGAGAACAATGCCACATCGGGTTTACGGCAAGTACTCGAAATATTGACGCACCTTGACAGCGTTGGAGGCAGAGCTGCGGCGAATCTGTGCTAGTCGTGGCAATCGTGGTTCCCAAACAAAACCCCGAGACGAAGCACTGCGCACCCGAGACCGCTGAGAGGTGGTCCAAGGCCAGCACCGAGAGTGCCCACAAGACCTCCAGGCCAATGCTCTTCATCCTTTTCACCTTCACCTTTTTGCCCCCGAGGGAGGAATGCTATGTGCGTCAAGGCACGTAATACGTCAGTGTGATCAACGACGTCGGCAGCTTGATATCTTGAAGCGACAAAGATAAGCTCGTCTCCATCATGGACTGCCTGACGTGCAGGCGGACTTCATCTGTCACGACATCTCCTTCACCGCTGATTCGTACGCATGACAGTGGATACTCAATCATCGACTCATTCATTGCTGACCTTGTGTTAATGAGGTGAAGCATACATTTCTTTAAGGCTATTACGTAGTCATCTGGCAACTTTCTCTCAGCCGGGCAACGGATACTGACTTCGCAGATGCTGAGTGACAACCAGGAGTAGAGCAAGTTCAACGAAATGTCCCGAGTCCCTTATGCACTGCAGCCAGTGAGTGTACAGGTGGGAGGCGACTCGGTCGTAGAGCGCCTGTCTTGTCTGCACTGATTGGCGTTAGACTCCCTGAGAGACCTCACGAGAATCTATGGAAGGGCAGGTTACTTTTCTGAGCGATCAACTATCCCTCTACATCGTAGCAGACTTTGTTCGACACTCTTTCCAGAGCATCATCAGAATGATCATCAGCCTCGTGGTACTCGGAGCAGTATTAAGGCGAGCAGAGGCCTAGTTGGGCTAGATATCGTAGAAAAGCACGGACTAAGGTCGAACCCCGAATTCTGTTGCCTGGAACAACAAGTAGATAGCGCTAACACGAACTTGAAGCTCGGTACTTTCCAGTCCTTGAGAAAGTAGATACATCTGAGCTCTCAGAGGGAGTGATCGTAATTACTCGGACGCAACATGAACTCTAACTTAGGCATATGAAAGACCAGCCCAAATTGCTACAGTGACTCTGCCTTCTGAGCAACGAGAACCAGACAGGAAAAGGAACAGTTGACTGCATCCGGAACACGATTCTGCTGCCGGATGGACAATTCCTGATCGCGTCCATCCTCATCCGCATCAGTGGTAAAGGACACCAGATTGAAGTTTGAAAAATGAACGGAAAAATCCGAACGGTCTTGACCAAGTGGAACGAGATCAGCGGGAAGACCCGCAACATACGGGTCAATGACGTCCTGAACTGCTTCTCGCGGATCGTTGACATCCCAGTGGAGTACGAATGTACGATCCATTGTAAGTATGCACTTTACTCAATCGTTTAACACAGTATTCCAAAATGGTCTTTGCCCTCGACAGGCTGTTCAACTGCGATGCTGTGGAGAAGTCCGCACAATATTGAGCGCAAAATTCTTCGAGGTGGGCGACGAGTGGGTCGACGCCATCAGCTTCGTGCAGGAGACACCGTTCGGGCACTTCGTCAGCCCCATCGTCTCCGAGAAGACGTTAAGAGCTGCTGTAAGAGCCGCAGCCCAGGCGAGATTTACTGACGAGGTGCACAATCGATATGGAAATGGGAACAGCCTGGTTTTCAAATTGAAGCTCAGAGTCGACCTTGGAGAAGGACGCGGGGTGTGGAAAAACTGGCGTCATGTAGAAGGAAGACAAGATTTGCGTGCGGACCAGGAAGTCCAAGAGTCCAATACCACACAGGCGTAGTGATCGGGATCAGCAGAGAAGAACATTCGGTGAAGGTGCAAAACCTACCTGACGACCAAAACGTGGCCCTCATGAGTGTTCGCTCCATTCTGAGAAAGTGGGCAGACGTGCAATGTAATAAATGCAACAACATAATATGTCGATACGTAAGACAAACTCTGAGATGTCTGCCATAGGGATGCGCACGGGTCGGCCCGAGCCCGCAATACCCGCATACTCGACGGGTATTTCGTCGGCCCGACCCGACCCGAGAAATTGGATACTCGGAAATGCTTGAACAGGGGGGTTGACCCGCGAGTCTGGTCGGGTCGCAGTGCATAGATAGCTTCTGAGCAAAATAGCAAAATAGGAGATTTTCATCATTGGCTAGTATGCCTCTGTCCTCCGTGCAAATCTTAAGTGAAAGTCCCAATGTTTTCAAGTACCTTCTATATTTATAATATCTGGAATAAAGTGGATGAGAACATAAAGTTACGCTTGGTTCATCTTTGACGCCAGGTGACTGGGTTGCAGCCTTTGGCAATAATAACAGTAGCGTCACTTGTTATTTGACCCGATAATACCCACAATTTTGACTGACCCGACCGGACCCTAGGCATCCTCCAATTTGGCCCGACCGAACCGCAAATTGTAGACTCGACCCGACCCGGGCTCGACTTATCCCTAGTCTTCATGTGAGACAAAAGCAAGGTTCTTCTATGTGGACAGAAGAAGGTTCTCCTTCACTCGGCATCACCGCCGAAGAACCAAAGCGAGGTTGAACCTCAGCTGGTCAGACCAGCACAGCAGCAAAGACAGACACGCCTCGGAAAAAGATACCGATGAACTATTTTAAAATTGACCTTTTGCCAGCTGTTGGGACCTAAAGGAACAGAAAACACTCATATTTCTTGAGGATAATTTTGTATCACTTTATCCAACTCCAACCCCACCGTGTGCCACATGCTTCAATTCCTCGTCAACAGCTCATCTTGGCATGCACATGTTCTGCTGACACAGGTTCATCTTAGGTTATCTGCTTCCTGCCTGGTGACTACTCTTCTCTTTTTACGGCTGGCAAGTGCAGATACAGTGAAAGCTAAATGTGCAGTGTTATTCTTTTAGCAAGTTAGCATCACTTTTGTCGTTGTGTGACAACTTTTGTGCAGGTGATGCAATCGTCGCATGAATTGACTTGGCCCAAGTCACAGGTAGCGTAGAGTAGGCAAACTTGGTCGCTTCTGAAGTAGGTGTAGGCCGTGCAGGTCTCATCTTCGGTGCAGGACTAGAAGACAATGACGCAGTCAATAAGAGCTTGTCGTTCTCAGCGTTCATCGTCTGGTTGTCCCACCTGGTCACATTGGTCCAGAATTGCATTGGGTGTAGTAAGCAATACTTCTCCCGATTCGCAGTCGATCCCCTCCACGCAGGAGTAGTTGCTCCCGCTCGAGTCGCCACACTGCGTGTCTTCTGTGACGCAGTCCGTGCACTCCTCAAAGTCGAACGTGCAGTCCGAGAACAGGACGCAGAGGCCGCTCGAATAAAAAGTGTAGTACCGGCAGTCGTCGAAATTGATGCAGCTCTGAAATGGTCGAGGAACAGCCGGTCAAAATACTTTGCACCTTTTGACTACACAGTTCCTTCAGTTTTGGAATCTGGTGTGAACAGCCTTGAGCTGTTGTCAGCTGCAATGTAGAAGATCTCTCCAAGCAAAGAATTGCTCGTGTGGCCTTTGTGACCTCGCAGGAAAAAGCAGCTGCGTCAATTTTATATGATCATGTGTCCTTGCAAAGCTCCTGCGGGTCTTTTGGGTTCTAGCAAAGGTCTTGGTGGACACAGAGTTTTAAGAAACATTGACTTTTCTTGTAAAGTGTTGATCCATCCTTTACAGACACACACATCATGAAGCTTCTAATGCTGGTGCATCGACTGTACTACTGTCATGGTACCTGTCTGCATGACTCCTGCGAAGCCTCAGGTCCGGAGCCAACCACGGTTCCCGGAGAGCACTGATGATGTACCTGGCAGTCTCCGAGGCATTCTCTGTAAAAATGTGCGATTGCGCATGTTCATGCACTCACTTTGCTCCCTACCTCGGGTAGGTGAGGCAGTTGGAGCAAGAAGCACCCAGAGTGCAGGTGGCGTACAACAGGCAGACGCCGTCCTCGTATACAGTGTAGAACTCGCAGCCGGGGACGTCCTCGCAGGCCTTGAAGGGGAAAAAAAACCTTGCTGCGATTATCTTCAAGAGGCTGAGCGACGTCTGACAAGCGGTCAGGGCCACCTGTTGACACTCCTGCGCAGTATCGACGTCACCCGTCCCCACGAGGTTCCCCGTGCAGGTGTTGGCGGAACCCTGGCAGTCTCCGCCGGCGTCGTCGCACCCGGGCTCGCTGGAGAAGCAGTCGACGCAGGTCTCATCTTCCAACTCGCAGGTCTGGTAGAGCAGACACAAGCCACTGCTTACGTAGAGGGTGTAGTAATTGCAGTTGGTGTAGAAGTCGCATGCCTGAACACAAGAAAGTGTATAATGTGTGCTAAAGAGTTGCTCATTGGATGCCACCATTTCGCACGAATCCTCGTCTTTATCAGTCTCCGTCCCCACTTGGTTGCCCGTGCAGGCGAAGGGCACGTGGCAGAAGCCGTCGGCTTGGGACGCCGAGGACTCCAGCTGCTCGGCTACCACCAACAAATCCATCGCTCCAAATAAAAAGACGGCAATCACAGGGAAATGCTTCATTTTGCGCTCTTGCACCCTTGTGCACAACCTTTTCTACCTGCACCAATGAATGGAGACTTGCATGAATGTTGTCCATCAACAGTGCTTTTTTACTCTTTACAGGAGATAATCTTATCTGCACAAGAATACCCAAGAAAATCTATACAGTGTGAGAAGGAAGAAGGACCGCAATATCCTCCCTGAACGGTGAATGGCGCCGCCAACCACGGTTGAAAAATTTTCTTCTTGAAAAAGATTGTTCCACCAGCGTGAGGCCGTTGAGACAGTGACTTCTTTCCGACTCATACTGTAAGAATGGAATCTTCGCATTTCATCCTGAACGTGCAGTAAGAGGTCGAGAGCCGACCTTGTTCTACCTGGGAGCGTCGAGCTTGAGCACCTCTGGTTGCCAAGACTGATGAAAGCATCACTGCCGGGTACGCGGAGAAACACCAACCTCAGATATCGATATCGACGGACCTGACGAAACTTAGCACCTCCGAAACAATCGCTTCACCCCATTGATCTTTCTCAGCCACGAATTTCACTGAGATACTCACTCACTTAAATTCAAGCTGCTACGATGACCAACAGGACCAGAAATAAATGAGACACTCGGTACTTTATTTTGGTCTCTTTCGCATGTTTCTACAAGGTGACCCAGAAGTCATGTCGTGTCACGGAAGATCACCACCACTAAAAATATAGCCGGAATGGACAATAGATGAATATCAGTTCGAAATCGACCCTATTGACATGGCAACGTTGGATTTTGGAACGTGTTTTTGGCTATTACTGGCTAAGTGCAGTCGACTTATATCACCTTGTATTTCTTGACAGTTGACATGTACGTATGTAGGCATTGCACGTAGAGTCCGAGGAACCATTTTGCTTTTGTAAATACTGCCTTGCTGTCTGACTGTTCTTGGTCCATCATTTCTGTTTCCCTTAGACATTGGAGCAGCCTGACAAGACCTCATCCGACACAGTCAGTACCGGTGCATAGCGACGCGTCTTGACCTGGAGGCGGAGGTCAGGGACCTGCGGAGGGAGCAGTGCTTTTTTCAGCAAGGACTGTGGGACGTCGGGAACAGACAGATATACAAGATGTAAGATAAGTCTGACGTCCCCTTTGTCCACCTAACACCCGGTACACGCACGGGAAGACAGGGTGGACCGAGGAGATTGGCAATGTTCTTCCTGCAAACTGGGATGCGAAACTTGCACATCTCACTTGTCCCCTGTGCACCCTGTAGTTGTCGATAATTTGGTGTTTACCTGCGTCCATCCGTCTGGCGCGTACGAATAAACGACGTCGACTGCATCGCCACCAACTAGTAATAGGTCTTGTTCACCATCATGCACAAGTGCGGCCCCAGCCGTGGAAAACGGCAAGGTCGGGCCGTCCGACCATCTCTCGGTGCCGATGTCAAACACCTCCACGGCGGAAGTGTCGCCAAGAGAGGTATAGCCGCCTGTGGACGTGACTTACGTTCTTGTGCTCTCAGTACGAATGTGCCAACTGCTGTACCTGCCACGACGATGGTGCTGTCCATGTAGAGTCCGCATGCTGGAGCCTCTCTACCAGTGGTCATGTCCTGCAACCGCCGCCACCCGGGAGTGTCCTCAGCCTCGTCGTACACGTAGGCCGATTTGAGGTAGAGATCACTGTTCTCGCTGTCGCCACCGACAATGAACGTCCTAGATGGTTAGTAAGACAAACAGTCACGCATCTTCCTCTGTCCTGCTTGGAATTCATGAGCTCGTACTTGGTGCCAACTTGCACTGAGCAGTGTCCGTATATCGGAAGTGGAAGAGTTGGTCCATACACCCAGAGGTCGTTGATCTCGTCGAAGTACTCGGTGGTGACGTGGACGTTGAGGTCGAATCCCCCTGAAGGAAAGGACATCGTCTGTTGTCATTCAATTATCATCAGGTGATACATTACACTCACTCACCCAGCACCCACCATCCCTTGTTGGGCACGTATACAGAACTGGCGAACCCTCTTTTCCGTTGCATCGCTTTGAAGTACTCCCAGCGGTTATTGTCCGGGTTCAGCAGCTTGCAATCGCTGTACGTCTCAGACCCGGTGATGCCGCCACAGAGAGTGACTTTGCCCTCTGTGTAGAAAGTGGGGCAGAAAATATACATGTTCAAGCAGCATGTTCACCATTAATCCTGCCTCACCTACGACCGCAGCAACTGCAGTCTCGGTACGGATCGGGTAGTCTTCAGGCTTTTCGCAGACAGTACGGTCAGGCTCATTTAGCTGGGAGGGCAGGGCCAAGATCTCCACGTCGCGCATGTTGTCGCGCCCCAGAGCGATCAAGATTTTCGTGTCTGTGTGCCGACATCATTGGTGGGATTGAGAACATGACTCACAATTGCATCCACAACCTTGACCCTGCGGTGCGGGTTCCGGACAGTCCGGCTGCCCCGTGAAGCAGTCCGGGCACCCAACGTTGTAGAAGCAGTTCCGATATATAAGACAGCTCTTGCCGACGGAGTAGAAGGTGAAGTAGAGGCAGCCAAATGTAGAGCGGCAAAACTAAGTTGAACATTGTTATCAAGCATGGTGCTGTCATGGGCGTCCCAGGACTACTCAGACTCCACTACCTCTTTGCACGTCTCATAAGTTTCGGTGTTGCCGCTGTCGGCCCCGACCAAAGTGCTGTCTCCCCCGCACTCGCCGTTGCCCTCACATATGAGGCAGTCTCTTGATGGTTGGTAGGGGGACGAAAGCAAAATTGGGTCTGTCTGTGATAAGAGAAATGGGGTCAAACCTGGTCCCACTGACGCAATCTTCGCAGGTGCTGTTGTCGACGACGCAGTCCTCGTACAGGGCGCACAAGTTCGTGTCCGACCGCCACGTAAAATATTGGCAATTGGGGTTGTTGTGACAGAGCTGTGTTAAGAGTAGCCCACGTTTTAGGCTCTTTCTCGCACGTAGAACAGTACGTAAGTCAGGGGGATCACCGAGAGGCACTCATCTGAAGTGACGATGTCGGTGTCGGACTCAACGATCGTTCCGACGCACGAGCCGTTCTGCAGACAATCTCCGTCGTCGGAGTCCTGGCAGGTGCTGGCGCCGGACTCCCAGCTCGTTGACTGCGCGTTCAAGCTACAACTCGTCAGCGTGTCGCATATGAAGGTGTCCCTGTTGAACGACCACCATGCGCAACTGCTCACGTCATCTAAAGTGATCATCATTTCATTACTCTCCTAGTACTAGAATCTTTTTTTTTGGTCGAGAACAAAAAATCTATGGCTAAAATGCCTCAGTCATAGTCGATTAGGTAAAAAGGGAGCCCGCGTTTGTGTTCATCCAGATTCCCACGGTCAAATCCCGGTGTGCCACTTTCGCCCCAGCCAAGGGCCTGGGTCTAGGCCTAACTTTGAAAAGAACACTTTCCAGATCTCTTTCCAACATTTCAGGGTCTCACTCGGAGTCCACGACGTACAGTAAACTGTAGTTGACAGGAATAAGCAGTAGTATACAGTGAGTTAAAGTTCCCGCCAACCTCTACAGTACTCCAAGCAGTCGACGGCATCCTGGGTGGTGGCCTTGCCCAGAGAGTTGCCCACGCACCGCCCGGGGACGTAGCACAGCTGCTCTTGTGTGCCCACCAGTGCGCCTAGGACAGGAAGTAGGAGAATGGTCACCAGACTTTGGCAACACTTCATGACTGCTGACAGGGTGGGAATGCACGGGCCAAATGCGATTTTTTTATCTCCTCCCAATGAAACACCCGATAAGAACTATTTGTACAGACCACGTGAGTACGTCACACTTGCTCCTGTGCTGCTACAATCGCCCTACACGTAGGATCTCCTGCTACTAGATTTAAGAATCGATCAAGATAGTGTCAATGAGGTAAGTTGACTATTACACATTTTGTCAACATGCCCTCCTTCATCGCTCGTACAACATACAACCCGATAACAACGTTTGCTTGACGTCATAGACGACGCCTTCCGTGGATCGTCCTCCCGATCTTGCCCGGGATCCTAGTGGCGGTGATGAAAGATGGGTCCTGCTCAACCACTGCAGGGTACCCTTATGATCCATTGGGCCAAGACAATGGGCGGAAGAGCATTTTTCGAGCTGCAGTCGTTGAATTTGCCCCCCCACAGTGGCAGGGAGACACAGAACCCTTGGCCTACATGACGCACTCGTTGGACGAGTACGAGCAGATGGCTGAGAAGGCCAGCAGAAATGTACCGTGAGTCGAAGACGTTATAATTTGGTCAATAATTATGCGTGTACAGGGCGCTGACATCATGGTGTTCCCCGAGTACGGGATTACGTCCACCCAAGTCCTGGCGTCCCGCCAGACCGTGGTGGAGTGGGCCCAGGACATCACGGCGATGGATGCCTGTGCAACGGCGACGGGACCTGCGGGACACGTACGTTCGAAACGATAAATGCAACCTACTTCGATATGAATGATGGTGCTGGAGGTGCTGACCACACTTGTACTGTACGTGTGCAGTTTGTTGCCCCTCACTATAGTTCTCGAGAGGTTGAAGTTGCCCTACTTATCGTCGCCACAGTTTGTGGTGTCGTCATTGCAAATGATGCTAAGGACACCAAGATTAGTACAAGATCATCAAGGTAAATCCCAACTGATTCCTTCATCGCTGGATGTTGCGGACGTTACATCTGCCTCCACTGGCAAGTCCTTCATTGGCGACATCTGGGCCACGTCCGAAACAGTAGTGGCAGTTTTACATATCGCTGTCACCTCCTCGGTCCACGTACTTGTCGTCGTTGCCTTTTTTGAATCTCACCCTAGACTTGTGCCAGAGCCTCTAGCAGAAATATGAACAAATGTGAGCAGCGAACAAAGCTGAATTGGCATTGTGAAGTCAGGGTCCGGACCCCTGTTACATGGGACGTGGCTAGAACAAGATACCCTCTCAACTACTCAGTCATCATTCATGTCAATCTTCCAACATTTTAAGACCTTTCACTCATTTCATTTTATACTCGCTGAGACAAGAAATGGACTTTATTCGGCGATCCATAAGTGTTCCTTTACACAGGCAATAATTTGTCGACTTCAGAGGATCGCAAGAAAGAACTCCATCTTCTTGGTAGTCAACTTGATAACCCGCTGGGATGTGCACTCGTACTACAACACCATCATGGCCTTCGACCGCAGCGGCCAGATCGTGGGCAGGAAAGTATCAGAATTGCTGGTTCACCAGTACGGAGTACTGAGGAATGACCTCCCACGCTCCACATGCAGGTACCGCAAGGCAAATCTCTACGGTGGAGAGGAGGCCGTGTTGGACAAGGTGGCCGCTGGAGGGGAGGCGGTGTCCTTCGTCACTGACTCTGGCTTGCGCGTCGGCGTCCTCACATGCTTCGACGTGCTCTTCCAGCAACCCGCCAAGAAACTCCTCGAGATGCCGGTGGACGCCATCGCGTTGCCTGTGGCGTGGGGGGAAGAGCTTCCTTTTCTGACAGGTTGTGCACGTTATGTAGAGTGAGCTGATTTTTTGCAATTGTGAAGCACTGATACCCATGTGGGTCATCATGGGAACCCAAGCAAAATTCTTTTCTGACTCCACCTCCGAAAAAAACGCTTCGGCCTTTCAGAGGCCGTCCAGAGCTTCTGGAGCTGTGGGTGCTGGTCGAAGGATCCTGCATTTGAAAACTTCATTTACCCCAGAGGACCTTCTGAGCCAACGACTCGAAAATAACTTTTTAATCTTACCTGGACTTAATGAAGGGAAATTTTTAATTCATAACATTTTTTTATTTAACCACATGAACACGTGGAAAGTGTAAAAAGGACTTCTGGTTCACATAGATAGCAATCCTGCATGTGTACTTTTCAAAATTGTCGCAAGTCAGATAGCCCCATTTTGTATATGTTACCGGAATTTTTGAGAAACAGGAATTCTTGACATTCCCTGGAATATTTTGAGAATTCCTAGTAATTTAAAGTATTCCTAGGAAGTTGGTAATTCCTAGGACATATCAAAATTTCCCAGGAACTTTGAAAAATTCCTAGGATATGTCTTATTCTTAAGAGGACATGTGGTCACACAGTAGTCACAGCCACTGTTGCTCCCTGCTCTCGAGGAGGTGATGATGGAACTGCGACAAGAGGAGGTGACATGTGCACCTGAAATGAAGAGGAGGTTCCTGCACAAGGAAGTACTGATTACTGACAGTGTGTGATGACAGTATGTACGTGTGTGTGGGTGGGTGTGCATGTGAATGCATCTGGTTTCTTGGCGGTCAATTTTTGTGACAGAATACAGGTACATACCCCGTGTATGTGTATGTACATGTGTGTGTGCACACATATGTATGTACAGATGTATGGATGTGTATGTGTGTGTCATTTTTATGGCTAGTCTTGGTGGCAGGTTTTTGCGGCAGATTTTTGTCCTTCTAGGTTAGGTTAGCGGCTGGTTTTTGCCATTTTGGTGGGTAATCTTGGCAGCTATGTCACTTTTGCAATTTGGTTTTCATTACTTTGCACTTACGTATGTGTGGCTGATCTTTGCGACTGATTTTGGTGTGTGTGCATGTTGAAACTGGTGAAAACTTCCCCACAAATATACACTACCAGCAATCGGTAGACATTATGAGTACTGCACAGACAATAATGGACACCCACATGGAAGGTGG
>JAAUXU010043196.1_pt1 | contig 37457 bp, 19 predicted proteins | sample 7278151 | NCBI WGS metagenome assembly JAAUXU01 (sample SAMN14350113, study PRJNA611818) | marine sediment metagenome | isolation source: surface marine sediment (1.8m) | place: French Polynesia: Moorea | collected 2018-08 | reverse complement strand
GACGAACCTGTTCCCGCACCCGACCCCAGACCCCAACCCGGACAGAAAGTGGCCTCAAACATTCCCCCCTGTCATGCTGATTCAGAATATATATGGTGTAAGGGGTGGATGTCCTTGGGTTATCGCGTGAAAACGGGACCAAAAATCAACTTTTCCTTTATGTATATAGGTATAGATAGATGATGTTTTATTCATTAGTTGAGTGCGTATGTATGCGCTTATTGTGCCTCACACTAAGGAAAAACATCGCCCAAGGGCTCAGTGGGAGAGCTTTCATCACGAGTGCTGCACATGTTTCGCAACCTCACGCACAAGTTTCACTCTCAATATTCATCAGCAACAAGGTTTGTTGCACCTTAATATCCAAGGTGAGAAAAGCTCAAGTGGTGCTGGAGAAATTCATTTTTTCTTTATCTCAGTAATACCATTTTCTCTCCCAACTCTCTGACGATAAACAACGAGTCACCCAACTGCTGTTCGCGTCCTCAAAGCAGTCATCTCTTCATTGTTTTCAACTGTGACAGCGGTGAAAGTCTGTTTCCTAACCTCATAATTGTGCAAGTAGTTGGACTTTTGCTCAGTCCCTTTCATTGTAGTGGAGTCTGCAGCAAAACATAACTGAAAGTATGTAAACTGAGCCTTTCGAAAGGAAGAGAGACTTTCTATTCAATATTGTTTCCTCTGAGGCAGGAAGAAAGAAATGCTCTTATTATTCTGAACGCGGACACACACACCACTCTACCCTTGCTCCTGCCCCGACCTAAGCGAGTTGTCTGTCACGAGATACACGTGTAGCCCATCTTGAAAAACCAATACGTGCCACATCTGGGACGACGACGACGAAGAAGAGGAAGAAAGCCTTGCAAGGATAAGAAATGCTTAGTTTCACTTAATAGCAGTCAGCCTCATCCACTGACACTCTGGTGTGTGTCACGCGGGGTGCCAGCACAGGTCCTCCTGTGCCACGTACCGGAGGATCCACGGCAGCCCACGGTCGACGCGTCCGTAGTATGCGGGCTCGGCGCGCCCCTGGCAAGTGCCCCACAGGAGGAAGCTGAACACACCCAGTAGCACAGGCACCGACTTATTCCCGGAGTCCACCAGGGCAAACAGTGGCCCGCCGGAGTCACCCAAGCACGAGGGGCCGCCGTTCACGTGGTGGGTGCGTTCGGCCAACTCCTCTCCGATCAGACGGGCCTTCTGCTTGTCCAACAAGGCGTAGTAGTCACTAGTGCTCTTCTTCACCACGAACAGATCCTCTTTTCCTTCGTAGCTGTGATTTCTTCCAATGCAGACGAGGCTCCAGCGGTCCCGCAGATCCTCGTACTCCTCTCTCCTCACCTCTGGCTGCTCCACGCGCAAATTGTCCCCCAGCTTGTCCTCGCAGTACTCTACGTCCAGGATGTCTACCGGCATTGCGTGAGTGTCCTCCCCAAAGTCGACGATGGCTTCAGTGCACTTGCTCTGAGATGGGTCGGACGAGCAGAAGCCCCACCCAGACGAGTAGCCGGGCTCAGTATTGTCGTCGACGCCCGGCGGGCGGGTCGTGCACCAGCCTGGGCTGTCAGGAAGCTGCTTGGGGTAGCACTTGGCCAAGAGCTCACCGGTCGCATCATCTAAGATGTGGATGGTCCTATCGGAGTCCTCCAGCTCCGGCAACGCCTTCCTCAGCTCCAGACAGGCCGGATCGGCGGCGCTGGGCGTCGGGGAGAGCAGACACTCCGAGTGGAGTCGGCCCTTATACAGAAACTGCAGTCCGCAACGTCGCGTCCGGTGATGATGACTGCAAGCTCGGGGCCTACCGCAAGTCTCGAATGCCTCGGGGCCGCGGTGATCGGTCAAGCAGTGCGGCACCTTGCGGCGGCCGTAGCCAGACACGAATACCTTGCTGTCGGGGTCGTCCCAGTTGATGTTGACCTTGGGCAGGCAGATGGGTGCGACAACTCCAGGGGGATTTCCGTAGGTGGTATCGCCCAAGTAGAGCAGAGCTAGGTCCGCGCCCTTCCAGCTTAGGGCCTCTCCCAGGAAGTTGCCGTTGACGATGATCTTCTCCACCGGACGCCACCATTGTCGAACGCCGGCTGGAACTAGCTTGGACTCCACCTCTAAAAGGGATGTTACACGTTATCTGTCGACGAACATCCATACTCACTGACCTGAGATCTCCTTGGCCCACAGTCCTTGCCTGATGCCGGACCTCGCGCCCTTCTTCTTCTCCAACACGTACATTGGACTAACGTCTTTGCTCATGACGAAGTCTCCCAACTCATTGGTGGGCAACGTCGCCAGCTCGTTGATGGTGACGAAGCAGTGGGCCACCGAGAGCATCCACCGCTCTGACAGCACGATGGCAGTGCATCCGGCCAGCGATGCCGTGAATGCGTCCGCAACGTCCTGAGACAAGTACCAAGAGACTGACAAGGGCGAGGACAACGACGGCGTCAGGACAAACAGCAGCAAGAGCAGGATCATTGCCACACTATCGTTTGCTGCAGCGTGAGCAAAATGGAAGTGCACTCTGAGTCTGATGCTGAAAGAGGTCGGATTTCAAGCCTTTGTGGCATAAAAATGAATGTCGTGTAGGCCAAATACACAGACTGTGCGTGCGTGGTACAGGGTGAACCGAGAAGACTTGCAACACAGTCTTCAAGGTGGAAAACAATGATCTCCTTTGTTCAACCTGTCCCTGGGTGGTGGAGACTGAGGAGCCTCACAACTCATTTTGAAGAAGGCCCGAATTCTTTGTTCCCACCCTGTCAGTGCTTGCAGACGCACTGAGGTTCTGAATGGACCAGGCAGATGTTCACAGGTTAGTTAAAAGTAAGTGAACAAAAGTACAAATCAACTTAGTCTGCATCCGCAACAAAGGAACACGGAGAAGCAGAGGAAGCTGAGGAGGTTTGCAACTCCTTTTGTGAGGTGGAAAACAACGTTTCATATTTTTTCCGGTCCATGCAGGACATACAGCTTACAGGGTGACCAATCAGATTGGACGTGCTGTCCACCACATTTCACAGGAGTTGCAAAGGTCCTCAGTTCACCCTGTATGGACATGAGAAACGACTTTATCGTGGAGGGACCATTTTTTCAAAGGTTAAGTGTTTTTCACGTACGATTTTTCCGCCAAAGCTGTTTTTACATCGTAAACAGGGTTGCCAGATGGGGCATTTTCAGGCGAAAGTTGCGCTTTCCATGGGCTGTTGGCGTTTTTTCCCGCGGTCCCGAACAATTTTTGAACCTGACCTGAGCCATTGAACCCGATCTGACCTGGAACACGGTCGAGGATCGAAGCCATCGCTAGAGCTGAAGCAGCTCAGACAGCAGCAGTACCAAACTTTGGACCAAAGGGGGCCAAAGCTGATCTTCGAAGAGAATGCCAAACTGGCGCTTCTCCCCCCCCCCCCCCAAAAAAAAAAAACCTGGCAACGCTGACTGTTGAGAAGAGAAAAGAACACAATCGAAACATGATTTCTTGGCCTCCGCAAATTCTTAGCTTCGTGGCAGACGAGTTGATGGGCGCGGGCTTCATCGACTTGTGCCAGAACCCTCAGGTCGAGGAGGTGAAGCGCGTTTTGGAGGATTCATACAATGTCCACTTCGAATCTGCGTTGTGTGACTGCAACAGCGCGACCTGCGCGCAAAGTCAAGAGGCATCTTCGCCGGACCTGCCGTGTCTTTTCAACAGCCCTGGCACCATGGGAGGCATGTACAAAAAGGTCATCCGGAATTGCGTGGTCAGCGACAATCCCATGCTGCGCGAGACCGGAATCACCATATTCAACCGCGTCATGGCGAACACGCGGAACGAGTTCGAGAGTGACGTCATGCATTTAAAGCGTGTCTCCTCGGAGGAACTCGGGCTGGGCTTGCAGCGCGCCAAGCTGAATGCGGACGAAAAGATGTTGTTGGGACTGGTGCGCATCCTGCTCGCCTGCTCCTGGAAGTGTGACCTCGAAGTGGTCAGAACCGTTTGTCACAACCTCGAGTTGGCCGATGAGAACAGGTCCAAGAGGGCGCTGTTGGAGTCGACCGCCAGAATAGCCACATTCATCCAATTCCTGGACGGCCTTGATCGTATCCGGACTGAACTCCGAAGGATGATGGACACCCTCCTGACTATTACATTTCGTCCGGTGGAGCAAAAGATGTTAATGCTACGAGAATTCAACGGCGATCACAACGACGTGGTCATTACACTCTTTTCCAAGTGGTCGTCCAAAGCTCTCCCTCATACCTTCCCATGGTTCCGTAGCTACCTCTACAACTTTCGTAACGTCCTGACTCTGCTTTGGACGTGCTCATCGCCGAAAACGACACATCAGATGGACATGTTGCTGCCAACCAAGTGCAAGGATTCTGGTTGGGCGAAGTTGCCGCCGCTGCCCAAACACAAGAAGTGCGACGTGTGCAGGAAGCAGATAAATGGGCAGCGTGCTCATAGAATGATCTACCCCACCGAGCTCACGTGGTCCACAAACCCCAACCTGTACCCCCGAGAGATCCTTACTGTCGACATCCCCAAGGAGCTGCTCGGTACCTCGTTGGCAAACATCATCCAGTTCAAGAGATCCATCGGAGTGGCCTGTAGCGCTCTCTGCGTCCTGGAGAATGAGCAGAACTCTCCGGGCTTTTATCAATTTACGCAAGCCCGGAAAGCCTGGGACGGTAACCCGAGAAGTCTGGACCAAGTAAAGCGTTGCTACGATAGAATTAGCTCTAAAAGGCTCCGCCATTTAGCACGTACGACCTTTTCTCTACCTTTCCAAGAGAACTCCCCAGACGTCATTGAGGATTTACTGTATCTGAAGCAGCCACCATTGCTCGGCCTCTTCCAGAACAAACTGAAGAGTCCACCTACTGAAGAAGTGGCACTCCCTACTCTTTCTTCACTCTACACGATTAAGATTGAGAGGCTGCAGCAACAAGTGCAGCAGCAGAAACGCTTCGAGGTTGCCGTGGCCAAGATGTTGTGGATGGACGGAAGTGCTGTTCTCTTGCCCATCGAACTCGAGCCTTCTCTACGGCCTTTCCAGCCTTTTGCGGATGAAGGCCAGATCGTGTCGATGCTGAAGCACTCGTTCCGCTTTCTGCGACAAGGCTTCCACGTTGCGGCTCTGCCAGACGGCCTTCACCCACCTGTGCTCCTCATTCAGTCGGGGATCAAGTTCTACGGGGATTGCCGCAAGGTGGGTGATGAACACAAGAAGGGCATAGCGGTCTTCGTCGGTCAGATCAAGCTCCTGGACCTGAGTTGTGTCGGTGGCTTTCTCTACTTCAACGGAAAGGATGACAGTCACTGCTTGGGCGTCGTCTGCGAGAATACCCAGCTGTTCAGATTTCTCGATCAATTGTTTTTCACCAGGTCAATGTACTGGAAGAACGTGCGCGGGGACTTCTTGCACAATTGGAAATTTCTCGCCACCCGTCCTACCTATGAGGTCAGGACGGAGTCACCGAAGTATCCTCTGATGAGTAACCTTTTCGGTATATTCAAGACCATGTCACCCCCCAAGACTCGGGACTGCTGGGAGGTCTGCGTCATCCTCTCGGTCAAGCGCTACGACAACAAGGCAGTCACATTGATTCACCCAAGTTGTTTCCCCCCAAGAGGCAGCTTCAGGCGAAATCTCTCCAACTTCGCCAATATGTTGGGAGAAAAAGAAGAGAGCTTCAACTTCTACTACGTGGACGACGCCTGGGAGAAGTCCGGCGAGGTCAGTTTTCTGGAGATGCCGCCACCTGACTGGGCGATGTCCCCAGGGGCCATGGTCTATCCAACGTGTATCTTCTTCGTCCTCGCCGAGTTGAAGGCCAATGAAGAACACAGCTTGGACTCGTTTACGTTTGTTGGTAGACATGAACAGATTGTCTTCGGAGATCTTTTGGAAGTCTGCCGATTAACCATGAAGGTCTGTCTGAACAACGAGGGGGAGAAGGAATATAAACACTTAATGCTTCAGAGAGATCCGCTCTCTACTATCATTACCGACGTCTACAAGAACTTTACGCCAGCAGACGTGAGTGTTGTGTTTGAAGCCAAATTTGGAGGCGAATTCTTTGGGGTGGAACAGTCAATCAAAGTTGGTTACTTGGACGAAGTAAGTCCTCAGTCCTTGGGTCTACGGCATGGATTTGAGCCATTCGAGCTGCACTTGACAATCACGGATAAGGTCGTTTGGTCGTCTGTCTTAGACACAAACCGCAGTTCATCGCCACGAGGTCCGTCAGACATGCCGACAGCGTTTATGCATCGGAGGCACTTCAACGATCAAGCCCTCTTGAGGTCCGGGATGGCTCTGCTGTGGAAGGGCGACCTCGTGCTGTCCTCGTCCAATGAGGAGACCCCCGAAAGCATGTTCAAGCGTGTCATCTGGGTGTCGGGCGTGCCTCCCTATTCTTCTCCTGACGCCATGCACGTCTTCGGCTTGCATTTGTTTCACTGGGGCAGTTGCCTCCGTGGGGCCATCATCAGAGAAAAGGACTTTCTCAAGGCTGTCGAGGCCTCTGGGGTTCTTGAAGATGCAATCATCCTCAACGTGACTCTGGCGCCCGATTGGTCGTCGTCCACGAGCGACGAAGAAGACGAAAAATTCTGTGAAAAGTGGATGGGCCTTCTTGACATGAAAAAGAGCTCCAAGCAGATGGCCGTCGTGTCGTACTTCTTCAATAACCGCTGGACCTTCATGACGGTCATCTACAACCCCACCCACAGACTTCTCTGGATCCAGATCCCGCAAAAGATTGAGCTGGCGATGACTGTATTTGAGAAGATCCGCATCGTGTCGGGCCTCCTTCACTTCAGCGAGAAGTCCGACGAGCAATTCAACTACTGCAAAGACTGTCCAGCCCAGATGACATGGGTGCTGACTGGTGAATGCTGCGGAGAGCCGATGTTTGCTCATGTCTGGAACTCGAACAACGACGACCTCAAGATGCCTCCCGTCCCCTGTGGAGGTCAACACATAGCGATGTTTGTGGAAAACTCTAGAGTGGACAAGGTATGGGGCGACAAGTTAACGGGCAATATGACCCTGGACTTTTACACTGGATCCCGTGTGCCCACCTGGCTCAAGGTGGCCGGGTCATTTCCGTACGTCACCCTCTTAATGTTTGCTGGAAACCTCATGGACCTGAAGCTCTTGGTGGATTGTGAAAACTACCACGACATTGCTCCACTACTCATCTTCGTCAGGGTCTTCGTGGACAGGATCAATAACAATAAGAAGAAGTTTGCCGGTCTAATGATTCCTCAAGACCACCGGTCGGTAGAGTTAGTTCAATCCCTCTTCCAGCGCTGTTCAGCTTCACCATTGCTGATGACGGCCTTGAAAGCTCTTTTATCCGATGGACATTATCCTTGGCACGATGTTGAGGAGTTGCTCCACCAGGACTGCCGAGGAGCTCGGCCGAAAGGACTAAACAAAAAGGCTCAGCCTTCAATGAAGGACGTGGCGGAGACGTCTGGAGGGTCCCGAGCAGCCTTCACCACCACCAGCAAACTGAAAGAGAGAGTGACGGTGGGATCGTTCCTCTCGGTCAACCGCCAGAACTTCAAGAACTCCAAGGCGTACTTCTCGCGGGTCTTCAAGGAGATCAAAGAGGACCTGGCTGACAAGGGGAAAGAGTGCAATGTCGCCGACGACGTCATACAGAAATGCCGGCAGTGTGACGCCCCTGGGTTCGACATGTCCAGATGCAGCCTGTGCATGGTGACCACCTACTGCAGTGAGAAGTGTCTCTTTGCGGACCGGAGCCGTCACGAGAGCGAGTGCAATAAGATTCATCAAGAGAGATTGATGAAGGTGATAAATGAGGTTGTGCGTCAGTCGTAACGTGTAACTCTGAAGTATGCTGAAGTATGTTTCATACTGATATTTCTATGACTCAGCGCAGTATTTGACATTATCATTTACTTTGTTTATTATCATTATTATTATTATTATGTCTGTCCCGTTCAGAAGCACTAAAAGTCCAATTTGAATTTTGCAGCTCCAGGGTCATGACGGCCCTCGGACCTCTGTCCCCGGGTCGTCATGACCCGAGTGCTGCAAAATTAAAAGAGGGGCGTAGTGTTCTTTCTCAGATGGATGTTTGAAATTTAACGTCACTTGTTTTCTATTTACGAAACTCTTCTATTTGCTCGACCATCATTTCCCATATATTTAACCGGCATAGGCAAAAAAGCACCTCACACGAGGTACACGACCCTGTACTGATAAATCCTCGTCACGTGCCGAGACAGCCACGTGGCAGTACGGCCCTGGCAGTAGTGCAGAAAATACGCCACGCCAAGGGTGAGCAGACGAGGCACATATAGCAACAAAGTAGCGTCAACAGTTGTGTATGTGCACGCGCGCTTATTGTTTTATACTTTGTCGTGCATGTAAGACAAAGATTCAGGCGTCGATTTTGTTCAAGTACTATGAGCGTGTAACTCTGACTCGTACTGGAATGCTGGTAGTACATGATCTCCTCTCTGTCCTGGCCTGAGTGACCCTATGTTTGCACAGAGCGTCTTCTATGCAAATTTTACTTAAGCTGTGAAAACTTCAAGTATTGATGTCATTGTTACCCAAAATACAGAGATCGTTTAGTGCTGATCTAGCGTCAGTTTCTGGAAGTTTCTTATCTGTCTCCGCCGACTTGATCGAGATTCTGCCAGGTGCACTTCAGGTGCATCTGAGTGCACCAGCAGGACCTGCTCATAAATCACAAAGTGCGATGCAGTGGACCTTGCACGTTAGGATCTCGTCAGATCCATTATATCCATGGTCGTCCCTAAGTCCACAGAAATTTCATATAGGCCCTGACCTGCAACTTATAGTTTGACGACTCGTTCTGACTTAATGTGCGAAAAATAAGTGACTTCTAGCTTTGGTCTGGTTGAGTTCCTCATGCACTGCCTTGGACGTGTGCAAACACCTGGAGAGCGCCCAGGCCCGGCCAGGTCAGGTCATGCAGTGAAGACGTGGCTCATCTGCTGCTTCTTCTCCAGCCGGAGCATTCAGCACTTCTCTCTTCTGCACTGGGAGCAAAGTGCTGAGCCCAATCAACTTTGGGAGCGGGTGCAGGATCGGAACCATTGTCAACAGCTTTTCCACGGTTCATTCGGCAAATTCATTTCCCCCAAAGCCTCCAACACCTAAACGTATAATAAGTCTCTTGTTCTTTAATGTACAAACCAGTGCCAACTGCGTGTCATCTTTCTTCCGCCCTTTGCTATGACACGTAATGTACGGAGGATAAGGCTAATTCATAAGATACGAAATGAACTCGGAGAAGGCCAGATTGAGAGTGATTATTGTCTACTGTCATATGAGCTGAGCAGGTGAGAGAGCTAAGAAGTGCAAGCTAGCATACAGATACCGTATGTCTTATAGATGCATGAAATATCGTGTGCGCTGTAAAGTACAATACATTACAGACAATAATTTTGCAATGTTTTGACCCCATTGTGATTTGTCATGGACTAAGAGCTTGGATGGAAAAGTTTTTTGTGGAGATTCATGTCGAATTTACACTCCCTCTCCTTTCTCTTGTTGTCCTGGTAAGAGGTATTACCATCGATGTTCCAAACTGCATGCTTGCAATTTGAAGTCATTGCCAGTACCATGTCACCGTGGAATCTATTCCTTACAATACCGTTGCTAAGATTTCCCATCCCAGTCACAATATTCTTTTCCAAACAGTTTCTAATTCTCTCTTGATCTTCCCACTTTTTTTCCCATTGTCCTTGCTGTTCTGTCATAGCTGCTTGTAATTCCTTCATGTCTCCTAGCAATTTTTCATGCTCTTCTTGAGCTGTTTTTTCCTTCAAGACAGAGATTTGCTCCAAAATCTGGACCTTCGATGTCAACAACTCTTGATGGCGAGCTGCAATATTCCACATCTCAGTCACATCGACGAATACTCTTCCAAACCAGATCATTCCAGAGGCGTAAGCAACGAATGTCATGATGTCAATCTTGGAATAAGTCTTGTCCGAAAGAAAGAATTTGAGAAAGTGACTGAGATCTTGCTTGTCAGTTTCTGGCATGAAGGTGGCAGCAGCTATCAAGATTAATGGCAAGACAACTGCCAACCCCAGCATGGTCACCGTCCTCCTCCATTCTTGAGAAATTTGTTGTAAAGATGTTTGAAAGTTCCTGGCAATGTCTGCAAACTCTCCGCCTCTGGCATTGAGCATTGATATCACTTGATCGGCTTTTAACTCACTTCTCCTCAGGACCTCAGTGACAATCTTGAAGTTGTTTTCGTTGAAACTGTTGGTGGCATTCTCAAGGGTGTCGTTCAGACTTTGGGCCATTTTGGCGTTGTTGGCGTTAAAATCAGCCATCGTAATCACCATTGCCTGAGTAACTTGTTTACCAAAGACGTCAGTGGCCTCCAATCCCATGTTGACGATGTTTTGGCAGCATTCTAAAAAGGTTTTACTCATTCTGTCTTGAGCCGTCAGGACTGAATTTCCCATTGTCTTTGAGGCCTTGTTGAAAATTGCTCCCATGGTGTAAGAATATCAGAAAAAAACTTTAACGCTCAAGCTTGATCAAGCCTAAATGCCGAGGCAGCTGAAAACACTGAATTCTTATCTCGCGAAACAGGATACAAAAAAGATAGACTTATTCAGTTAGTAACTGTGATGTGATGTACTTAACGGGGTAGATAAACCCGCGCTACTGCATTACCTGATAATTAATAAGAGAAAATATGATGGCTTTGGTATCATTCTCAATTAGTGAGACTTTACAGATTATTGAAAGTCTCGTTGAACGAGACCAGGAGTTGAACCACATTGGGAGGAATTTTTTTCCTGGTCAAAATATAGGTGGTGAAACAGGTTGTTTTACAACCTGTTTGTGGTTAAAACATTCAACCACACTCGGGTTCAAAAGACATTTTTAACCATGATAAGTTAAAAACTGTTGATAAAGCCATCGTTGTTGTGGTCACAAATCAAGATGGGGGCCTGGTTGTGGTTGACATAAAAATATGAACCATGATGTGGATGAAAAATTAGCTTAAAAATGGTGATATTAGAACCCCCTTTACTATCTACTCACGTGGAATTTCCTTGACCGCGTGGCCACCAAGCTTGTCAACCTCTTCTCCAGGTTGAAAAGCATTGCAAAATGTTACTGTTGAAGGATCCCTTTCTGCGAGCTGGACTTTTCCTTTTACTACAATGGAAATGTTTGACTCAGAGAGTCTCTCTCGATCAGGGAATCTCTGCACTCGAAATGGCGTAAGATGGACTCGCCCAAGGGAGTTTCCACCATAACCATCTACTGCACATTGCTACTGCAGCCTTAAAAGACTTATGAGTGACGATTTTTGGGTGTCCGCCACTTCTGCTGCATCCGAGTTCGTCATGTCCGAGATCGATGGGAATCAATCTATTATCTTTCTGCGAGCTATATTTGTTGCAAGCCTCCATTTAAAGACATGAGTCAAATGGAATAAAAAAATGACTTTTTAGGTCCTTTCTCGTCTGACTGTATCGACTTCAAAAGCTCTTCTTTGGCAATACACTCATGTAGTACATAGAAAGGTTCATGAGAGAGGAGTGAAAAAGATGATTTTTTTCAAAATCCAGTTCACTTCGTCTCCTCTATTTGGCATTAGGTTGCAAACCTTAGATGCACTCAGTCATACAGTCGACGCTCGATTTACTGCACACCAATTTGGTGAAAAATCGCCACATAGTGAAGATTCCACCGCTTACCATTTTTTTAGTACATAAACCCCCCTGGTTGAGTGCACCATGCATTGGTTAAAGCTTGATTTGGTGGATTTGACTTGATCAAAAGAGTACGTGATTTCCTGCTTGATGAGTAGAACGGGCACAGCTCGTTCAACCTCCTCCACAAATGGAGGAATCCTTCAAGTGTCTGGAGGCTCTGAACATCATCACAGAGCAACAGCATCAATATTGATATTGATGCACATTGAGAATGATGCCTCAACAAGTGTGACAATAGTGAAAATACTAAACTTACACAGTTGTATCACGATGAGCATTGTTGGAGTATTGGCTTGAGCGTTGACAATTGATAGTTGCTTCATGCTCCTAGAGAGGAGTTCAGTTTAGTGAAGAACTGAACTTCATGCAACTGACCCGATGGCTTCGCTAAACCGAGCGTCGACTGTATTCAAAAATTTCCTTTTCGGTCTAGCCTAAATGAACCAAAAAAAGGGGGCAAAGGAAATTAGGCCGGTGAATACATACATGTGTAAAAGCACAAACAACAATCATAAGAATTATGTAAAAAATTGATCACTGGCGGTCAAGAGTACAAGTCCCGAAACACTTTGCTGAGAGCACGATGGCGCCGTTGCCGCCCTCCAGCTGCCACTGCATGTGGAAGAATTCTCTGCGCGGTGTCCGCTTCAAGAAAGCCAGGGGCAACTTGAGCGATCCCAGCTGCGCGGAGTCGTTTCGGCTGTCCACCACTTGGACGGTGAGGGCGTCGGTGTCCAAGCTCTTGGAGACAAAGGTGAAGCACTCCTCAAACACGGGGTCCTTGCCCTTGGCGGCCGGGCGGGTGGACACCTTCTCACCTTGCGTGTGCGTCACGATGCATCTGGCAATGGGGCGCTGCCGCTGTCCCGCCACTAGATCTTTGCAAGAGTCGATGAGGAGAGAGACGATGAAGGTGTCGAAGGCATCTAGGTCGCATACGTCGTCGAGGGCCTCGGCCTGATCAAAGAGCGTCCGTACCCTGACCTCGCCCTTGTCTACGTCCTCCAGCTTCAGCCACTCGTCGATGTTAGACGCCGACGATGGCTCGATCGACCGGGACCCCAGGAAGTCGTCCGCAGTCTTCGTGTCGTGATCGAACAGTTCCACCTTCACCTGAAGTCCTGAAAGGTTGTCCTCGACGACGAACTGCGTGGAGTAGTCGAACTGCGGGTCTACCGTCTTGGGCACGTAGCTGTCGCGGAAGCTGACGCGCTTGGAGCCCAAGGAAACGACAGCGTAAGGATCACTTTTTCCTGATCCAGTCAGGTTCTTGTCTTTGCGCAAAAGGTTCCTGGCCTCCACGACTTGGACGGTCAGGATTCCCACTGGTCTGGTAAGGAGAAAGGCTGTGTCCTCCATCTCTTCCACGGCCTCTATCGGCAGAGACACGTTTACCTTGTTCGGCCACACAAGCCTGGCTCTGATCTGCTCCTCCACGATCTTTCTCACAATGGCACTAGCGCCCGGCAAGTCGCCAAAGGCGCCGACGCCCCCCAGCGTGTACTCCAGCACAGGCGGATAGAGCAGACACATTTGAAAGCCACCCAAGAAGGGAAACGAGTCCAGGAGAGGCTTGAGTGCAACGCGAGCCACACCTTTGAAGACGATCTGTTTGATCTCGGCTTGCACTCCTTGGAGGGTGAAGACGACGCGCGCGTCGCCGTCGTACGCCACCTCGACATCAAGGAGGATCATTCCGCGATCTCCCTGGCGGGCGCTCTTGTACGTCTTGATGCCGCCCACTCGAGCAGGGATGGTGCCCAAGTCCACTCGCGAGACGTTGAAGCCGGAGACTTCTTTCAGCCTCAGCTGGTCGAGAATTCTCGCCAGCTCGGGCTGCACGTAGTCGATGACGAGACGGGTGGCGAGACCGGAGTTCGCCAGGCGCCTCCACAGCTGAGCCATCGTCTCGTTCAACCACTCGCAGCGGTCGAAGTCCGGAAACCCGACCCACGCGGGAAACACATCGAGTGAGCGACCCAGCACTTCCTTCTCATCGCACGAGAGCGCGCTCATCTTAAGCAGCTCGGTCTTGTTGCGGTTCGACTCTTGTGCAAGCTGCCTGACGCAGTGCAGCATGGCCAGCAAGAGCACCCAGGACCAGCCGAAGCCCAAGCATCCCAGCAAGAAGAAGAACGTCCACTCCAGGGTCTTGGCCAAGAGCGGCACCAGATCGGCCAGGAAGACGGGAGAGAATGGGCGGTCAGAGACCCGATCCATGCGGACGACGGGAGGTCCGAATGGCCGAGAAGACGACATCGTCGTAGTCGTTTTATATGTTGTCTTTTCAAAGGCCCAAGTCAATCTCTGCGCCCTAATGTCAAACGAATTTGTTTACTTTTCATCTGCTCTTCTCAAGCTCGTTCAGGCCTTCCTTTAACAGGTCTGATTGTCCACGATGGTGATGGAACTCAAGCCTCAACACCTCACCCAGGCCACGGGCCGACTTTTAGCTATAGTAAAATAAGCTTGTGAGGATCTGCAGTGGGCCAAAATGCACTCAATGCCATCTTGTCCACTGCTCAGCAAGCATGTAGCTACGGCCTCTGATCTGCTGGTCAATTCAATCTTCTTTTGATTCTCGGTGTGCAAGCTGTGGCCTCCGTCCTGATGGACAGTTCAAGCCAAGCCAAAGCCAAGCTTGGCATCCGGCCTGGCCAACCAATTCGAGCTGTGGCCTCAAATCTCATTGTCCAGTCAAGCCAGACATAGCTTCTTCAGCCTCAAACCTGATTTCAAGCCAGGCTACAGCCTGAACAGAGTCCTGAAGTCAGCTTTTGGTACTCAGAGTCCTGTCAGTTGCAGCGCTCCCTTCTGGATTTTAGCTGCAACTTGGTGTATGTAAACAAGAACAATGAAGCACAACCGAATGCTACGTCGTCATCATCATGATCGTTGTCATCGTCATGACCACCGTCGTTCGTCATCATGGCCGTTGCAGCCCTCATGACCATTGTCATCATTGCGACTGCCATCCACTTTTTCTAGAGCAGAGCATCCCCTAAGAGGAACATACAATGCTCATCTTGCAACGGGCTGCTCTTCCTCGTCGAAAGGACATCATGGAGACACCAATGTCCATGTGCCACAGGCACAGAACATAGAACACGATGAAGAACAATTTATCCCAGTTTATGAGCTGAGTCGTCAGCTGTGTGGTTTCCACCCCCAAAATGCTTGGCTAGCCCGCGTTGGCGCCAGTGTCGCACTTGTAATGCTCAGAAGTGCGGGTCGACCTGACTCAGTCCGACCCGACTCAAACCCGACCCGAGCCGTGCTTGACCTGACTCGGATCTAGCACCAGGCGAAGGCGTGTGTGTTCCAGTACGAAATGACCTTGGCTTTGGCCCGCTGCCATGACAGAACTAGGCAGGCCCAAGCAGGTAAGCGGCATGAACCAACAGTGCCGAGGCCGCCGGCCCCTGCTACAGTGGACCAGAAGCATAAGCATCACTCGACACAAGCATCAGATGTTTACAATAAGTCTTCTGAAGCAAACAAAAACCATATGCAACAAATTCAGTGCGTAGCGACTTTAAAATCAAAAATCTCGGGTGCCACAGGCTTAAACGCCTCAAGTTTTCTGTCACACGATGATACAGGTGTGCACCCTTGTTGATTAGAATGTTGACTGGAGGGGTGGAATGTGAGTCCTAGAGGTGAGGTTGTGGCGCACCTTCCCAAGGTGGTGAGAGCGTAATCAGTGGGGGTCAAAATGTATGAAAACCTAATCATTGGCAAAGACAATGACTGCTTTTTGCTTGGTTTTGGGTCAGTTCACAAGTTGTTTAGTCCTTGGCAGTCTTTTTCTTTCTTCCTGTTGCAGTCAACATCTGACCTTGACGAAATTGCGACCCAATGATATAGAGTTAGCATATGGCAATGCTAGTACTAATGAGCATGTTCAAGAATGGCCAAAAATATGCTCATACAGCTACTTCGAGGTGCTGAAGCCAAGTTCAATCGCAAGTACAATAGAGATAGAGCTTGAAAATAAACCAGAGCTTATTCCTTTGCCTCCTTAATCCTCAAGCTCTTTGATGTCAAACTTGTTGCACATATGGTAAATTAGAGTGAGCGGAAAGGAATGGTGACAATATCTATATAGTCTTCTAGCTTCCCGAACTCTTCCAGGACCAGTGGGTGGTGCAACACCCAGACGACATTCTGAATTATTCTTCAATGTTTGTGTTTACGTTGACTCCTTCAGCAGTGTTGCAGTAGTAAAAGTTGTTTGTTAGAGATCAGTTTACAGTTGAAAGTTTTGAGATGGAATCAAAAGTAATGTTATCAGGTGAGATGCCCGTTATAACCGGATATAACGGTCACAGGGACACGACGGTCAAAAAGTCATGTCCCAATTCCAATGAGCGTTTTTGTACTGAATGCCTTATAGATATAATAATCACTGAAGTCCTGCCAAATGGATGTACTGATCATCTGAGTTGCAGAGAGAACTGCTTTCCCCCTGCATGAGGCTCATTCATCATGGGTTCGATCACCCTCTTGAACGAGTTTGAAAGTGCCACAAGCGCAACTATGGGCGAAAAATTGAGTCAGGCCACTATCAAGCATTACTTTTCTGTGTCCTCTGTCTGTGATCAGACATTATCATCATTCACCACTGTCTCCAAAGATGAGTAGAATGTTTATCTTTGAACTGTTAGCCTATATTCTGCCTTTCAAAGAAGGAGGCAAAACCTGAAAAATCTTGTGATTTTTAGCCCTTTTTACCCAGGTTTTGCTGCAATATGGTTACAGTGGTCACACGGATATAACGATCAAATTCTCTGGTCCCAATGTCATCGTTGTTCCACTGTATTGGGTTTCCTGATCCACTGAAGATTTTTTGCGCCGTTACTCGTCTTGAAGATCTCCTGAACAACATTTTAGTCCCTTAATCTACGTTGTTCTGCCAGCAAAAAGGAGATTCATTTCATGTAACAAATGAGAAAATGAAAGTCTTTTTGCTTCTCGTTTTCATCATGGGCGATCACATTTTGCCTGAACTGGAAAAATATTGGACAATGAATACGACGAGACTGCTTGGCAGAGGTTGGAAGATTAGACCACTCACTCATTCATCATTTTAACGCTGCATTTCAAGCAGCTTTTGCTTAAACTGCCATGCAAAGCATTGATGAGAGAATGGTCAAGTCCAAAGGAAACAGCTCCATGAACCAGTACATGAGAGACAGGCCTATTCAAAGAGGATTCAAACATTGGTGCCGAAATGATAGTTCCACGGGATCTGTTGGATATCTGTTGGAGTTTGGCATATACGCTGGATATTGGCTGAAAGACAAGTACCGATGTGGGACTCACTGAAGAAGTTGTGCAACAACTCACAGAATCCATTTGTGGAAGAAACATTGGGGTCTATATGGACAACTTCTATACTTCTCCCCATTTGCTTTTCAAAATGGACAAGGGTATCTATGCAACGTGGACTGGAAGACAGGAAGGGACTTCCAAAGGATCTGAAACATGGCCAGGCAATAAAAAGAGGAGACCAGGACTCCAGACATTACAACGGCCTTCATGGCGTAAAATGGGTTGACAATAAAGGTGCTATGATGCTTTCAACAATAGATTCATCAAGAGAGAAGACGACAGTGACATGAATGCAAAGTCGATCCAGCAGTCCTAGAATTGTCGCTGACTACGACAAGAACATGCGTGGAACTGAAATGATGGATCAACTTACCAAAACCTATGGATTTGATAGGAAATCTTCAGCCCAATATTACACGCGTCCTTTCTATGATTATCTAGAACTTGGTGAGGCCTTGTATGCCTCTATTGTTCAAGAGCAATAGGCCTTGAAAAGAAATGACTGTCACTCCAAAGCTCAGACTCCATTGGATTTTCGACGAGAAGTAGCCAAAGTGGCGAATGAAGAAACAGTAACTTTGCAAAGTGTTCAGTTTCAGCTCGAATGTGACACTTTTGACCTCTTCCTTTGTATTGTAAAAAGCAGGAATCATTTTAATGCCTGTCATACCCACTTTCAGTGCAAATAAAGACGCCACTAGAAGAGAACTGTTCTTTAAGATTTTTAACCTTTTATACCAAATGGGTGCCACGGCACCCAAAACTTTAATCTTCAATGACACAATAGCCAATCAATTGACAAATTCAAACTCCGCAGTAACTTACTCCTGACTGTTGTCGATGAGTTTTGTTTACATGTCGAAGTGTCCCCCTGTAGCTCTCTTTTTGCAGCTTCACAGATCTCCTGTTGAGTTTGACTATTTGTCTCCCAGCTTGGCCGGGTTTAGCCAGCCACAGCTTAGTTTGCCTACAAGTCTGTAGGCCCCTCCATCTGGCTTCCCATTTATTCTGAAAGTGGGCCTGTATTAGGCAGTGACAGAGCAGGAGTGGGGTTGGAGGGGTGTAGAGGTCAGCATATCTAGTGCCTCTCCCGGCATTTGAGATGACTTCTGTCCTGTAAAGATCCCCTTGTGCGAGGCATCATATCCAATAGTTACTTTATTGAACTTGGAGTGTGGCTGTTAGATCAACTATGGCTCTCCTTCCTCAGTGTCGGCCCAGCTTGCTGTCTATCTGACATGTATCCAGCCCAAGTATTTGGAGGATGTTGTAGCTCCACTGTAGGTGACCCCTGGAGTTACCTTTCCCTGTGCCATCCCACCTCCTAGGGTTCCTATCATGAATCCTGAGGGATGTTTGAAATGCTGATGGCTGTATATAGAGATCTAGTGGTCGTAGGTCCAGTAATGCCTCTAGGCCAGCTGTCAGCATAGTGCATCTAAAGTGAGACATGCTGATCATCCTTTGCCTCTGGAGTCTATTAAGAATGTGTTTGAATTCTCGAGCCTTGTGGGCCCAAACTGAGCCATAGGTGACTTTTGGTCAAAAAATTCTGTCAGACACCCATTTTATTAATACTGGTGATGGGCCCCACAGGTGTCCTACCACATTTTTGACCTTGAATAGTAAATTCTTAGCTGCAGTGACTTTATTCCTGACATGGGAGGCAAAATTCAGTTGTTTATCCAAAGTAAGGCCTAGGTATTTGGCTTCACTGGAGACCTCAATCTCCTGTTGGTCAATCCTAAGTTGAGGCAGGGTGTCAGTGTTCAGGGACCTTCGATTGAAGAGTACCACTACTGTTTTGCTTGCCCCAAAGGTAAGGCCATTTTCTTTGCCAAAGGTCAGGGCCTTATCAATTGCATCCTATCCAAATTGGATTAGTGCCCCTGGTATGGGGCCTTTTCCTAGCAGCGCAGCATCATCAGCAAAGCCCTTAATCCCTACTGGTCCACTTTGAAACCTGTCCAGGAGGTCGTCAAAGGTAAGATTCCATACTAGGGGAGAGAGAATGCCCCTTGTGGAGTGCCCCTGGTAAGATGTCGGGTGCCCTGCATGCCCTTGATATCCACCTTAATGATTCGGTCCCTGAGGTAGTGTCCATACCATTTGACTATTGGAGGTGGTAGACCCTTTCGTGTCATTCCTCTAATGCAAGCATCAATGTCGAGGTTGTCAAATGCACCTGCAATGTCCAGAAAGATAGCAAGAGCATACTGGCTGTTGAGTATGGCGTGTTCTAAATCATTGATCATACCTGATAGGGCAGAATTACAGCTGTGTGCACACATATATGTTGTGGTGGTCCTCCAAGTGGCTGAGGACCACTTTCTCCATTGCCTTGAAGACAAAGGATGTGAGGGTGATTGGCCTGAACGACTTCGCCTCAAAGTAGTCTGCCTTCCCCAGTTTGGGGATATAAATCATCTTGAACTGCCTCCATTCTTTGCATACATAGCCCGAAAGTAAAGAGCAGGAGAAGATAACCCTCATGTCTTCCAGTGTTTCTTCTGGGAGTTTTTCAATACTACGGGCTTTATGCCATCTGTCTGGGCCTGCCGCTTTAGTATTCCCAAAGAGGCTTATCGCCCATCTGATTTTCTCAGTGGTGATGAAGGACCCTATGCTGAGTGCCTCTGGGATTGTGGCTGCAACTGCACTAATGGTGTCTTCCCGAGGAGTTGTGGTGCCTGGGAAATGAACATCTAGTAGAGTTTGTATGGTGCTCTCTGGGCTTAGGTAGTGGCTTTCGCTAAGTAGTCCCACCTGGGCTATTCCTTCCACTTGGGCCACCCTAAAAATCTTGGCCATGTCCTTAGTGGACCTAGCCTCCTCAGTGAATGTCCTCCACGAGGTCCTTTTAGCCTGCTGTAGCTCTGCCTTAAAGAGTCTACGTTTGGCTACATAGCCGTCCCAGGTGTCTTTATCTGGGTGCTGGCGGTATGCCTTCCATGCCTTCCAGTCTCCCGCCGAGACGTACCCACTTCCTCTGGCCAGTACACAGGTCGGGGAGGGGGGGGTTGGTAAGTGACCCATCCAGATGGGCAGGCTTGTTGCATCCCCTTGGTGACAAGACTAACTGCCCTATCTAACCACTGTGGGGTGATAAAAGAGGGATAATATATTCGTACTTGTGTAATAGTATTACAAAATACCTCCCGGTCAGCCTTCTCCAGGTTCTGGACGCGCCGTTTGGGTGTTTGTCCCCACAGTGTAATCTGGAAGGAGATAAGTCTGTGGTCCGAAAATGTGACTTTGTCACTCACTTCCCATCCTTCAATGAACGATTTGCCTAGATGCATGGACAGAGTTACGTCGATGCATGTTTGGGTCCCCCTGGCCACGAAGGTTGGGTGGGGCTTTCCCTACGTTATGCAGGACGAGGTTGTGTTGGAGTACATGCTCCTCAATCATCTCCCCTGTTTGTTCATCTCCCAGCCCCAGAGCATGCTGTGCACATTGGTATTGGCACGTGCAATGAGTGGGGTGTTAGATCTGTTGCATTCAGCGACTAGTTTCTTCCATTTGTCAGGGAAGATGTCCTCATTGGAAGCAGTAATGTCAAGGTATAAGGAAACCACGTATAACTTTGGGTACCTACGGTCCTTTGTAAGCCACATTACTGTGTATATATCTCGGTCCAAGAAGTCCGGGCAATACCAGACATCTAAGTGCCTGGCATTGACAATTGTTGCCCGTGGTCGATCGCCAGCATGAATGTTCCCGGGATCACGAAATCCTTGGACCCTGTCCCTTACAAGTAAGGTTATTAGGAAGAAAGAATCCATATCCGAGATCGACTTTCTCATGTTGCTCGCTGCTGCTTTGCAGTGCTATCATATCTACGTGTTCCATATCAGAATTTTGCCTCAACATCCATATGAGGTGATGTCATGATCGATGCAATTACTTACGACAAGGACTGAACACTGAAGACAAATACATTTTCCAGCAGGACAGCGCCCCTGGCCACAAGGCCAAGAGTACACAGAAGTGGTGTCAGAAGAACTTGGCTAACTTTTGGCCTTGTTGAAGCATGCATGGTGTGTTGTTGATCGGCAGAAGCCGATTGACAACGCACCGTAGTGTTAAGCCAAGATCCGGGTCATAGCTGTAAGGACTAGTGCGTAGAAACATTGCTAGCTGTAGGATACCTAGTCTTAAGGAATCAGCCCATGTGCCAAGACAACTGTAACCGTGAACCGTCTTGGGGCCTCAGACTGTACTCAGTAGACTGCTGTAGGTGTAGACTGTACAACAGTAGACCCGGCCTACCGTACTGGAGGGAAGGCGCCCCTACCCACCTAGGTGGAGCAGCAGCGGCTGACCGACAGCAGCAGAGAAGCTGTCCCAGCCACCGGACAGTCAGTCAATACCAAGCAGTTGAACAGACATCTCATAGACCATCACTCTTTGGGGTCAGGGCAAGAATCAAAGCTCCGTGAGGCCGAGTTAGGTTCGCGAGGCTGAGTTAGGTTCCACATTAGATGGCACCAACACGGCATAACGGCCGCAGGCGGCCTACTACATTGTTCAACTGTAGCCCCCCTCCAGCCCTACTGCAACCTCCTGGGCTACGGGATCTGGGGCATTGTCGAGAGGAAGGCCTGTGTCACTCCTGACTTGAATGTGGATGCCCTGAAGGCTGCCGTCGAGAAGGAGTGGAACGAGATGTCTGTGGACTCTATAGAGAAGACATGCAAGGCCTTCCGGCCGAGGATTGAGGCCATGCTGGATGCCAATGGCGGTCATTTTCAATTATGAACGCACTCAGACCTCGGTAAATACATGAGTAAATATTAATTGCTGCACCCAAAGTACTTTTACGAATTTGGACAAAGTCGAAATGGGAAATATTTTCACGATTCCCTTTCCGCATACGAAAATGCTGACTGTCGATGTAGCCGTAGTTTAGATGGTCATTGAATAGGTATGAGGATCAAAATTCGATAAAAGACAACTTTTCCTGTGATTTCCATCACAATCCATTGTACTTTGCTTTCCAGCGTTGGTTGCACTGAGCGTTTTCAGTCACTATTGATTTGATACAATTGTCGTTAATGTCTTCTCGTTGAACGGTTCAAGTGGCCAAGCTCAGTTCCATGTCAACTCTGGACTGTCGAGGCTGAGCCAGATCGGGAGCTTTCAAAGCTCAATGTGCCAACTGACAGCCTAGTAGACAGGTGACATTTTTTAAAGCTCCAGAAAATATTCAAAAACATGAAAAAACTGCTAAAAGCAACCCCTATTGGATTGGGCTAATGCAATGGGTTGCCGCGGTTTGATCGCTCTAGCATCACAATGGGCAATCACAGAGCTACTGACAGTGATGTTTCTTGGCAAGCACTGTCTGAATAAGTTATTCCATTCCATGTCATTCCATCCACTAATTTCACTCAAAAATGTTTGATAAATTCCACTTCTCTCCACTGAAGTTATTTTCGACGAGGTCAGTATGTAGGGGTTGGTCGAACAGGTCAAAATGTTGACATGGGGGTGGTCCCATTGTGACTTGACGGCCTCACCTGGGGAAGAAGGTGGAGAAGTGCCTGTACAGGCGGTCCACATACTGCGGCCGTCCGTGAGGTCGGAGGAACATCAAATCTTTGTCAGGCTTCAAATGTAGTCCACTGATTTGTACCAGCAGAAGAGCAACAGGGTGGTGCCAGAAAATTGCTTCACTATTTTGACACAACATTGAGCAACAGCAGGTTCTGTCAAATCCAAAGTTGTCGTCACTAGCAACCCAATGACATGGAGACCAGCTCTGTCCCAGTCGACTTTGAGGAGTGATCCACAGGTTCCACCAGTGGATGCCAGACTCCGTCTGGCCGGATCGTCGACTCCGACATCAGGAACTGCATGGTGAAGGTGAATAAGGCCAAGAACATGGCAAACGTGTCCGTCAAGGTCTTGACCAAGTCCCACTCTGTGGAGGATGTGTACAATGTTGAGCATCTAGAGAAATTGGTGTGGAAATGCCAGGTTGCATCACCTGTTCTTACCTTGGTGGAGACTTGAGGCGTCCTCTGCTGCACCTCTCTGCGCATGCATGATGCTTTGTTGACACGACAGGAGTCGCTGTTGTACATGAGAAGGTCATAAATACCACTTTTATTGCATCTCTTACAACTCGTACAATCAGGAGTTTCTCAACTAACAAAACAATCCCATTTCAATGAGATGTTGCGTTTTTGTTCTCCACCACTTTTATACAGTGCTTCTCCTGCCGAGTGTCTGTTGCTCGTCGTTTGTCTGTGACCATGCCTTTGTGCATGAACGACGTGTCTTTGGCCTGCAGCATGTCCAAGGACGGGTCGGAGGGCACCGTCTTTGGCATGTGGCACTGGAGGCTGGGTGGCCACATCCACAGAAATCTTCAGCCACTTTCACTTTCAAAAAGTGGTCAAACACATCAAAATTCGGCCACGTCCGGCGCGGTCCTCTTATCAACTCACAACACTTTAAGCACTCTAGTGCCTTAACAAACATTGAAAACGGAGATCTTGTGTACTAAAAGTGTTGTCACAGTGTCTGAATAATCAACTGCATGGCGAAATTCCACCCCGAAACATCCCCAGGCTGCGTCTGACATCGATATGTACAAGCGATATTACTTATGGCAAGCACTGTATAGTGATGTCTTTTAATGAAAAAGCATAGTTTTAGTGTTTAGTAGCATGGACGAGGGGAACGCACCGAAATGTTGCCAGCCTAAAAGGTGGCTGGTCTTAAATTTTGCCATAGGTGAGAGTGGTCCTAACTGTTGTCTGAGGTTTCGTTGGTCTTATCTCCCTGGAGCTGAGGTTAAGTGACACATTTACACGATGTCAGTCACGCACACGATGCCTCCTCGTCAATATGACTTTGACTACATTCTTGAACACATTGTGGGCTCCGCCGGTCCCTGGCAATACAAGCAGTACCTGCTGCTGCTGCTGCAGAACGCGGCTGGGAGCTTCCCCTTCATGCTGCACCTGTACGCGGCCTACGTGCCCGAGCACCGCTGCTTCGTGCAGATTTGTGACCAGGGGAGCAACAATGACTCCTTCCGTGCTGACCACGTCCAGTTCTCAATACCCCTCAATGAGAACAGGGACACGTTCCTGAAGAAGGACCAGGAGCTGTCGCCATGCCAAATGTATAAGCCCTCGAACGGCTATCAGGACTGCGTGGAGGAGGCGTTCAACCATTCAGCTGTACAGTTTTGTCAAAAGTTTGTCTACGACAGGAGAATCTTCGTGGAGACCTTGGCCACCAGGTTGGACCTGGTGTGTGGCGACGACTACAAAATTGAGCTGTTGGGCACCATTCTCATGGTCGGAGTCATGGTCGGCTGTCTCTTGGGTGGACTCTTGGGTGACAAGATCGGACGGAAGAAGACCTTGGTCTGTGCAATCACCGTCATGGCTCCCGTGGTCATCATCGAGGGCTTCGTGCCCATCTACGCCGCGTACGCCACTTTCAGGTTCATCGTCTTCACTTGCATCAGCATCATGTGGGTCACGGGTCACGCACTCACCCTCGAGCTGTTCGGCCCGAGACATCGCAAGATGGCCTACGTCTTCAACGGGATTTTGTTCTCTATAACGATCTTGGTGCTGCCGCTGATCGCCTATTTGGAGAGACACTGGACAAAGATTCACTTGTACATAGGGATTCTGGCTTTGCTCACTTTGCCGTTCCTCTGGCTGTTCATGGCGGAGTCGGTGAGGTGGCTGGTGCTCAATGGGAGGCACTGCGAAGCCGAATCGATGTTGTTGCAGATAGCCAAGGCCAACGAGAAGTACCTCACGCACGACCAGATAAGGGAGATGAATCACATCTTGATGGCGATGGTGTCTAATGCTAAGGAGGAAAAATGGTCCCGTTTGAACCCTCTGACCATGCTGAAGCCGACATACCTGAAGAACACCTTGATCGTGCTGAGCATCTGGGTGACATCGGTCACAGCATTCTACGCCCTTACCCTCAACGTGACGATCCTCGCCGGCGACATTTTCTTAAACTTTGTCATCGCGAGCGTGGCGGACATGCCGGCCACCTTGTTCATCTACCTCTTCCTCGACCGCATGGGGCGCCGCTTCTGCATCATCACCAATGAGGTAGCCTTGGGCGGGTGCTGCATTGGCATGGCCTTCTTGCCCAAAGACAGCAGCACCGCCATTTATGTGCTCTACCTGATCGGAAAGTTCAGCTCCAACGTCAGCCTCTCTTTGGCGTGGTTCTACACGGCGGAACTCTACCCCACCAACCTGAGGGCTCAGGCCGTAGGCACATGCTCGCTCGTAGCCAGAATATTCGGGATGTGCGCCACGTTCGTCACCAAGCTGGACGCGTACTGGACACCGTTGCCCGGTTTAGTGCTAGGGGTGCCTGCAGTCATAGCTGGACTCCTCACCTACTTTTTGCCGGAAACCAAGGGCAAGGACCTGGTGGAGACGACCAAGGCCGTCGAGGTCAACATGTTGGCCATGCACAATCCGCACGATGATGACACGACGCGTAACCTCGTGTCATAAATGTTAGGCCCAGGTTAACCAAGTTAAGTATCAAGTATTGTAAATCAGTGTTGCCAGCTCTGTGAGAACAGAAGACACAACTTTTTAGACATGTACAAAAACCTCCACATACTTAGTACAATACATGCCCCCAACCACCCAACTCTATAAATGAATTAATGTTGTCCCTCCGAGGAGGTCCGGTTTGATTGATTTTGCACCCTTTGGGCACCATTTTGCTCAAAAGCTTAAGATTTGCTTGTCACAGCCTCTCCTGGGCCTGAGAGGGTCCCACAGGGGGCCCATGAACTCCACTAAAATGACCCTTTTGGCCATCCCTTTTATCTGCTGTCCATCTCCTCGTATCCCTCCCTCATCCTATGTTTTTGTCACCCCTCGAACTGTCCTTCACTTTTCACTACCCATCTGAAGTCTGATACGAGTGACTTGGGGAGGACCCAGAAACGTTTTTTATAGCACACCGCTGTATGTGGTGAAAGCTATTTGGCCAAAAGCTGCTACAACACATAGTCGCAGTGACTTTTGCATCAGTGAATATTAGGAGAGCAATACAGATTTATTCCAATGTCTACTGATCAGTACCCAGACGTCGGTCATAGTTGCATTTGCAAAAAACCCCGTAGGTGTGCAAAAAAAGCAAAGGCGAAAAAACCAATGTATTTCGATTAGATGTAGAAACAAGCAATTCTTGTCCCTGTCCATAAGAATAGTTCATGATGGCTTTCGAGCCAAAAGTCCGAGTCAAGCTTCAATGTGGAGAGGCTTGGAAAGGTCCGACGACTGGCACTTTCTTTCTTTCATATACGTCGGCGCGTTCTGGCTTGCCTGGCTCGTCTCGTTCCATCTACCAGACTGGCTGGTCCATTGATGTGCATTGGGGTGAGCTGATTTTTGTCCATGGTGAAAAATGCATCTTCAACATTGATATCTGTGTGGGAATTGATGAAAAATGCATCCTCAGTCAGCGACTTTTTTGACTGCACGTCCGAAAAATGAGCTTGCAAAGTTAGCCTTAGGTTAGCCTTGAGAAGAGAGCTTTTGGAGTTGGATGATGGTTCAAGGAGGATTAAGTTAAAATTCATGAAGAAAAGGGAACTTTACAGAACTATTCCACATCATATCAGCTGCCACATAGATATGAATGTTGCAGGTGCATTTTCCATAATGAACAAAAGTCAGATCATCCTAACTTCCATTTTAGTGGCATACGTGCTGTACATGTGAAGGTTAGGGGTGGACTTGAGCTGGCTCGTCTCTCCAGTTTTTCCAACTTGTGGCTTGTTTTGTACGAAATTCATTTTTTTGTCACCATCTCGTCCAACTCCAACTCCTGGTCACAACTAATTTCTAATTGACTAATCCAGTCAATTTGAGGTTGTCTATTTATAGCCAACCTGTTGGAGATGGAGTGAGCCAAGACCGTTCAAGCCGGTCGTCCAGGCGTAAAAATGGAATAAAACCACATGAACTTCACTTAAATGGATCTCAGAACGCGTCTTCACTGCATTATGGTCGCTATATCACGAATAGCATCACATCCACCCAGCCGAAATCAGACAATGACTTTGTCAAACAACTCATGATTGATACTTTAACATTGGAACATACGTACAATGTGCAACGTGAGTAACGTTTGTCCGTCATCTTGATCATCTTGTCATCAGTCGGTACTTATTTCCTCGTCAATGTCCTCCTCGAACTCGCTGTCGTCGTATTTGTCCTCTTCTTCGTCGTCATGATCGTCACGGATCTCCTCTGGTTCCTCGTCCTTCTCACTCTCAGGCTGGTACAGTGATGATCTGGGCGTCTCCGAGCTGTGCGCTGGTGTGTCGGGAAGTTGCGAATATTTCTTGGTGACGACGACGTCCGGCTTGGCTGCGACAGTCTTGGCAACGGCCGCGGCGGTGACCACATAGTCGGGATTGGAGCTACTCGAATCCTGTCTGGAGGATGAAGACGGTCTGGTCAGAGTGGACGACCCTGGACGCCTCCTACTGGTGCTGGAAGTGACCGCGCTCTGAGGTCGATTCTGGCAGCGATTCTTGGCGAAGGACTTGATGAGCAGCGCTCTCTGCTGGTCCCGCTTCTCCTTCTTCTTGCTGTCGTTTGCGGCGGCGGCCGCGTTGAACGAAATGTTGAGGTTGGAGATGTTCAACGAATCGAATATTTGGAGGCTGTCCTGACCCGATGAGGGACGCAGCCTATTGTGATGATGGGGTGACGATGGTGGTGATTGGTCGTGCTCTCCCTGCTGCTGGACATTCCTCATCACTTCCTTGATGGTGTCATCATCCAGATCGGCCTCGTAAAGGATCTTGCGCGCTTCTTGGTCAGGCAAGTCTTTAACGCTACCTTCCTCGAGAAGAGTCACTTGGACCTTGGTGGTGCTCGACTTGACCTGCTTCCTGGCAGCCAACAAGTCCTTAAGATTGGCTTCACTCATGGACGCACTGAGAGATTGCAACCCGGAGGAGATGCCCAACTCTTTTTTCAGCTTGGCGGTCAGGATCCCCACGTCCTTGGTCGTAATGCCGTCGTGACTCTTCATTTGGCGCTCCAACGCCTCTCTGAGAGCGCGATCGGTGAAGACACCGCGCTTCAGGATGTCGTCCGTCACCCTAGTCACGTAGCCCACGTAGGCAGAACTCTTTTCGTCTTCGCTGTCCAACAACTCCCTCGAGGTCTTAAATGCATTGGCAGCGCTCAAGCTGGGCGGTCGCCCCTTGCTACCAGTATTTCCCCTCAGCCTGTACTCGGGCGTGGGCTCGCGTGTCGCCAGTCTGCTCTCGCCACCGGAGTAGCCGTAGGCTGAGTCCTTGCTGGACTCTTTCTCATCGAACGGGTGGTAGTAGTTGCTGCTGCTGTTGCCGTTGCCCTGCAAGGCCTTCTGCCGGGTAATTCCACGCGCCGCCTGATCATTGATCCATTGACGCGTCAGCATGATATCTCTGCCTTCTTCTTCCTCTTCTTCCTCGTCAGCTTCGGCGCCGTTATCAGCGACAACCACGCCGGAGGCGGCAGCAACTCCGTGATCAACGTCGACGCCTTCGATGTTAGCCTCAAAATCTTCTTCATAGTCGTTTGAAGAACTCTTGGAGGTGTTGTTGCTCTGGTTGTTCACTTTTTTCTTGGCAACCTTTTTCACTAGCCGCTTCCTTCTAGGCGGTTGATAATTCAGTCTGTCCTCCTTCAACTTGGATTGGACCTTGGACGTGTCGGGTAGGCCGTAGTCAGACTCTACGACTCGGTTGAATGCTTTCAGAGGCTTTGGCACTTGGCTTTTGGCCGTCGTCGACGACGACGAGGGTGGTCGCCTGCTACTCATGGGCTTGTTGGGCGTCTTTTTCTTCCGCGTCCACGTTGTCGGTGTTGTTGCTGTCGTTGCAGTTGCCGCGGCGACCGATGGCGGCCGCCGCCGCACGTCCACTGGTGAAATATGCGTCAGCAGCGGTTTGGCGTAGATCCTGGCGGTCGCGGTGAGGGACTTCCTTTTGTTGGTCCTCGAGGAGACTTCCGAGATGTCTTGGAAAGTGGAGAGGTAAGAAGACAGGGTCTTTTTGTTGTGGGCACCGCCGCCGCCGCCGCCCACATTGGTGGTGATCGGGCTGTCGGACTGGGTCAGGTTTGAGACGCTGGACACAGATCGGTGCCAGGGCAGCCGCCTTCGACTGTCAACACTCCTCTTTCTCGCCTCGTATTCCTCCCTCAACTCCACCTCGCACTGCTCCACCACGTCCAAGAAACGGTCAATCTTACCAGCGACGGCCAGGTTGCTGACCGAGGGCGACTTCATCTTGGCGGAACCCGAGAAGAGCCTTTGTGAGTCGAGAAACGAAGACGACGCATGCCTCTCGTCATCGGAGCTGAACGGGTGGTACCTCTGGCGAAAGTTGTTGTCGTCGTTCAGGTACCTCTGCGTCCAGTAGACACCCTCCCCTGCCGCCGCCGAGAGCTCGACGTTGGACGAGCTCTTCTTCCGGTTAAGGCTTCCCGCCGTCTGAGCGTGACCGTAGTGACGGACACTACGGACAGAGGCGGCGCTCCCCGCCAGCAGCCTGGTGCGGGCGATCTCAGGCGAGGGGCGCGCGTTGTACACGCGCCGATAGTGACGACGCAATTGCTGGTCAATCATCGTTGGGCTCCTTCTTTTTGCTCTTGGGCAGGCGCGCCTGGGGGGGAAAGAAAGGGCGATAAAGTGAGCAGGGACGAGATGGTGGCGTTGGCGGTGGTCGGCGTCGTCAGCGTGCGACCTCCTTCTGATGGAGGTCGACGAATTATTAATGATCCTGCACGGTTGCGAATGTAGCGTCAATTGGCAAAGTCGTGTATGTGGATCATGAAATCCACATCGCGATTGACAATGATCAAATTTGGTCTTGTCTAAGTTCTTCTTGGACTTTGCATAATCCACTTATCGACTTCTTCAGACTTCGTGAGTCACGCACGCCCTCGGGATTATGCTTGGGAAAACCGATGCAGTGATGCCAGCGCAGACACGCTCGTCACGGTCACGTACAGTTTGGACGACAAGTTCGTGGCCTTCCTTCACATGCTGTGCGTCTTCTCGGTCGCGAATCGATTGAAGAAAATTCTCATCCTTCCTCGTAGTAATTGTTGAAATAAAAACCGAAAAAAGAAAGCCTTGTGCAAGACACGACGACAACAACGGCGACTTCACTGTTTCCAGCGATTTCTGTGTTGGCTGCACGGTCGTCATAACAACCAGCATGTAGTGGAGGGAGAAGGACGCGTGAGTCAACGCTTCCAAGGCTTCTAAGGCGTCAGGCACGACGCGAAAGCAACTTTACGTGTCGTCGTCGACGTCGAAGCCGCTGACGCTCAACTCTGCCTCGTCCTCGCACACGTTGGCGTTGGCGTACTTGGACGTCGAGTGGTGCGCGACACGGACGATTGCGTTTTTCTTCGTTTCCTTGTTTTCCCTGCAATACCTGCCTTTGTGCAACGCTAAGACCTATGTAGAAAGCCAAGTTTCCACACGCACAGTGTGAGTCAGAAAAAGCGTTTTCGCTCACCAAGCCATTGCTCCTCTGCCACGTCAGTGGACGCAGCCTCTTTTTACTGACTCACACTGTATTTGCGTAGAACGGAGGAGGGAGGTTACAGAAGAGAACAAGGTGGAGAGAGAACGATGCAGGCAGGTATAACAATCAGGGCTGACTGAGCAGCTTTCACTCACTCAGCCACAAAATAGACGCAGTCAAGCGCGTAATTATCGGGCAGATTGGCCTAAGTAACAATAGTCTGGGACCTTGGTCGGAAAATGAGCCTGACCCAAGCCAATTATCGCTCATTAAAGCTCTCCTTGATGGACAACTCTTCACTATTTTCTGCGCTTGCCAAGGCCAATAGACTTTAATGACTTGCTCGGTTAGGTGTGGAAGCTTTCGTCCAATTGACAGGATCAAGTTGAACATTTAGAACTTGGCCACGCGTTAAAATGTTTTCCCCACTCAACCAAGCCTCTAGTCAGCAATCCAGACAGCGCAGAATGAACACGTGGTTCGTGACCAAGTTCTACGTCAAGGTGTAGGTATAAAAAATAACCTTGTTGGCGATGCCAGTTTTTTTTTAAAAAAAAGTTTCAGGTTAACACAGAAATGAAGAATTTCGATCACAAAAGGTTTGACCGCCCTCCAGCTGCAAATCAATCCTGCATCTGGCTGCATCGATCGGGCATCACATCCCACCCTGTACTTGGACTACACAGTCATGTGTACATAGTGATTCATAAGAAATACATCAAATCGCTAAAGCGCATAGCCAAAAAGTCAGGAGCCACTCTCATCAGTACTGCGCACCTTTGGTCAATAAGGCACTTTTCCTATCTAATATTACTGGCTATTACGCATCACATAGAAAGGCTAACATTAATCAATGAGCTAAGGACATTTGCCACCGCAGAAGACTCCGAATAATGCACTACCACTCAGTAAGACTGTCCGACTATTTGGTCAAAGTTCAAATGACGCGTTTACGTAGGTCTCACCGAGAATCCAGGTGACTTTGACGTGGGCCCAAGTGTGATGCATTAAGCGAAGGTCACTGTCAAAGTTTCCCCAACGTGAGCCAGCGGCCTTAACATGCTGTACTTAATTCCACTTTAACATGGAACCTTAACAGAATGAGCCTATTGATTATTATTTGAAATGCTTCCTCTGTTAAATATTACACCACTTTGACTCTGCAGCCGAGAGCAGTTTGATCGAGAAAGTCACGCTCCTCCAATACAAGTAGTCAGCTTCTGTAAGAGCCAAATTATGACTAAAACGTGTCTGTTTAGCACCCTCATGGCCCTCAGCTCCCCCATTATTAGGACCCCCATTATTAGAAGTGGCCCCCTACTAAGGAGTTTCTAATGACAGGGGCAGAGTAAAAACACTGCACGATTTTAATCACGTCGTCACGGGCAGTCATCATGACTGCACAAAGATTGGAAGCTTTAGCCTGGAGTTGGCCAAACACTGCAAATAGAAAGCTGCAGAAAAAAATTAGGCCAAGCCTTACTGGGCCAACCTCAAGTACATAGACCTGAGTGGATTGCATCATCGCGACCCTCAAACTGGGTTCAACGGCCGCCTTGTAGAAGATGGAGGCCGTGCTCTCGATCTTCTCCGTGTGCTACCTCCACCGACTGGGCTAGATGACGTACCCACCTCCAGTACACGACATCCATTTATTTCGTTAGAATAATGGGACGGTTATTAGTACTTTTGAAGTAGCAAACACATCTGACCGGCAAGGTGGGTTAACAAAGATCACTGTACCAAACGATATAATTCTTCTAAGTTCCATTCACTGGGCCGCAAAGTCGCTAAAGTCCATCTTCAGTTTGATACTGGGTGTGTGTTCTTTTCTCTGCGGTTGTTGTTGGCCTTTGTGCTGCTCGCCTTTGTCCTTGGCCGCCTGGCTGGAGAGCAGTGCCGACTCCAGACGGGCCTTCATGTCCTGTCTGCGGGCTAAGACCGCCCTGAACTCTGTGGGTTCCGCCTGGCCGATGGCCGTCAATCTGACCAAGGCTGCCTCGTGCAGTCGTAGGCGCAGCTTGGAGGCGTCTTTGCCGCACTGCGGTAATAGCTGGCCCACCAACACAGGCACGAGGAACTCGAGCAGCTGAACCCGCTTCTCCGTCTCTTCTCGACTCAGCAACTTCAGCAGCCCCTCCATCGCCTGGCAGCACTCGAAGGTGAACTGCAAGTCCGATTCGGTCTTGACCTCGCGGCTCGTCTCGTCTAGCAGGAACTCCAGCATTCTAGGGGCCAACGCATGGATGTACGGCACAGATACCATCCTTTCCGGCCGCTGGAAGATGGAGTGCAACGTCTGCACGGCCTTCCTCTTGACAGTGGCGTCATCGGAGCAGATGCCTTGGGTGAAGGCATTGATGGCTGGCCACTGGACGTTGGGGGCGCAAACGACTGCTGGTGGACAGTGGAGAACGAAGACGGCAACGGCCAAGAGCAGGTTGCATTGGTCTACCGGTTTTGAGCCGCTCTCGTCGTCGTCCCGCGACGTCTTGGACAAGTCGAGCAGCCGCAAGAGCGAACTCTGCAGAAGTTCCGCCCACCGCTTGGAGCACCTTGGATCGTCAGCATACCTGCAGGTGGCTAATGTCTTGAGTCCCTGCAGCGCTGCCGCCGTCACCAGCTCATCCTCGGTGGACTCCTTCAGCACGCCGCCTAGGAGCCAGAGCACTGACGGCGCTACCGTGATTGCGCCCACGGGCGAGCACAGTGACGGGAGATCTGCCAGAGAGTTCAGCGCTAACGCCACCAACTTCCCCTGCTCGGTGCTTAGGTGGCGCCCTGTGGTCAAGAAAGTTCTCGATTTGGCGGCTTGCATGGCAGTCACAGAGCTGATGCTGGCGGCGCGTGGAGACAGGTCCGGAAAGTATCTGACAAGCACGCACAGACACACCTCGAGGGTGGCGAAGACGACGCTAGACTGGGGTTCGAGTCGGCCGGACTCTCCTCCGTCTCCCAGGAGATCGAGCTCTGGAGTGTCGACACCCTCTGCGTTAGCCGGCAGCTCCAGCTCTTTCTGGCGTCGCTTGCGCTCTTGCTCCAGACGCTCCTTGGAGGCGGTGAGGACGAGTTGGAGCACTTGAACGGCGAGCAGGTGTGTGGCTGGGTGATCTCTGGTGAGGACAGTACGGTGCAATACGTTGCACAGTTCCACCAGCAGGGCGCAATCTTTTGCAAGCACCTCTTTCCTACTCCACGGGTGGTCCAGCAAGGCTCGCAGAGCCTTGAGACACCCTGTAACCTCCGCTCGACTAAGGTCGGCAGAACGACTGTTGGCCAAAGCTTCGACACATATGCCAAAGAGCAGAAAGAACCTGTTCCCATTGATGGCCTCCGGACTCTTGCTGGCGCCAGCGTTGGCTGCGCCCAGACCGAGGTTGGCCGCACCCTCCACGTGAGTCTCCGCTCGTTCTTCGCATACGTCGTCAAATCCCTGGCCGTAGGTGAGCCAGACGGCAGCGGCGTACAGGATGGGCGGCCAGGTGGCACGGTAATAAGGGCGGGAGAGCTCCAACGTATCGTTGGTGTAGAAGGCGCCACCATCGTGAGGCATCTGCGAGCGGAACTCAGGAGGCAGAGAGAGTAACGCGTGATCCTTTAGGGCCGCCAACCAGTGCTTGGACAGACTGGGCAGCTCGGACTGTACCAGTGCAGCCAGACTCTCTTGCTGTTGTTTTTGCAGCTGCTGCTGTGGCTGAGAGGACGTCGACATAGTTTCAAAGTCGCCGAAGTCATCCTCGTCATCATTATTCACTTCTTCGCTCTTTTCACTCTTTCCGGAGTAGAACTTGTCAATCTCGTTCTTCATGGACACCGTGTAAACCTCGGCCCAGGCCTTGAGGATGGACAATTTCTCCAGCGTGAGGGCACTCTCGTTATACAGCTGCGAGTTCTTGGGTGTCATCTTGTCGAGCGACGCCACCAGCAGCTGGTACACTCTCCGCAAATCACCCAAGTCTCTGGCAACGCCGGAGCCGATCCACGCTGAGCAGACGTCTGCAGCCGCGGCGGTGATGTGGCCCGGTGTCTCGGGAGCAAACGCCGGGCGTAGCGCAGCGCCGACCTGGGCCTGATACTGTTCTAAGATCACGTGGCCTGGGAATTCAGGCTCCGGTGTCTCGCCGAACTTGGCAATAATGGTCTGAAACATAAGGAATCCATCACTGACGCAACCAATTGACTTAACCTATACGCTCATGGCCTTTGCTTCAACTACTTTTGGCACCGTACGTATGACGGCAGATGATTAAAGGAATGCAGGCAATTGTATTTTTGCTTTGCCTGCATTCACAGGAAACGACTGAAGCTTCTGAGAAACACCTTCACTATGAACGAAGCAAACAAGGACATAAAGCTCTCAAAAACACCTGTACCTCATCGAACATTTATGATAAAAGCGCGGATCCTGAGGACAAACTGTCGACTCTCAGAAGTCCACTCTTTCGAGCCAAACGGTGTAATCTGTCAAAAAAGAGTAGCTCTCTCACCTCTAACGTTTTCAGCCCTTCCAGTCTCAGCGGATCCGACTCGCTGGTGGCGGCCATGAACGCCACCCTGACCAGCTCGGACAGATGCAGGACCAAGAAGTCCCCCCTGCTCTGGGTCAGTTGCATTTCCTTGGCCAGACCGAGGTCGTAGTGTGCGCGATTGCCTTGGCAACAATCTGGAAAATTGTATGTGCAGTCGAGCCACACGTGCGAGCATGACATGCATGACATTGCGGGGCCTGACAGCGTCGTAGCGGCGAGTGTCGCTCAACAATTTTGCTAAATGAACCCTTTTGGTTGTGTGGATAAGTGTGCAAGGCTCCCCCCCTCTTCTGCTCCCAAACAGCCATGAAAAGGAATCAATAACGTGATTGTGCCAAAAATGGTCCAACGTACACCTCGAGAAAGCAACGGTTCGGCACTATTAGGGGATTACACACAGCCAACCCTATAATAGAAATGTGTTACTCAGGGTTTGGGCAATGAATTCTCAATGACCTTCCTTCTGGGCCAACACACATACTTCTACGTACGTTTGTATTTCACCTGCAACTCACCTTCGATAATCTTCCTCAAACAAGTTGCAGAAAATACTCTTGTGTGCCACCGAGGTTGGATGCAGTCCTTGTTGTTGACGTCCTCGCCCGTGGTGAACTCGACATCGTCGGCTGCAAAGTAGTCTTCCATGTCTTTCTCGTCCAGCAGGCTGGTGTGGTTGGAACCCGAGCCGATCAGGGGGTCGGAGGAGCTGTCGGAACTCACCGCAAGTACCTGAGCAAGAATATCACTGCCGTCAGAGGTCAGTTCCGTCAGCCAGCCTGCTTCCTTACCTCTCTCAGTAGAGTAAGCCAGGTGGTGAGGTTCTCCGCCGCCATCGACTGCATGATGAACGAGAGCGTGTCATGCACGTGCGACAGCAAGGTCGGGTCCATCTCGTGGTCCAAGATGGAGAACAAGACTCCGGGTAGACCTGAACAAACAATGATTTCGGAAAGGAAATTCGTGGGTGTCCCGGGCTGTCTTTCGTATGAGACACACGTACCTGACTCTGTAAATCTAAGCGAGTCGAGGCCGTTGCCTCCCTCCACAATGGTGTTGGCCGCGTACTCGCAGACCTCCTTGGCCTCTCTTTGCGCCAGCTGCCGCAGGCAGGCCACTGAGGACTGGCGAAGCACCAGATGAGGCGAGCGAAGACGTTGGCACAGTGTGGGGACTAACGAGGTCAGCTCGAGGCCTACCGCGTCACTGGACGACGAGAGCGACCAACCAGACCTAGGCAATCATTGCTAACTTTTTTCATGGGTGTGATCAACAGTACGGTCGGTGGCACCTTTGGTTTCGCTTGCTGCCTCCACCGGCAAACATGTGCAACTGCTGGAGGGACGCGATGGCCTCAGCTTGAATCACTGGATGTCCGTGGCTCTGGAGGATGGCGCATGCGCACAGAAAGGACTCTCGAACTGTCGACAGATCATGTATTCAGATATTAAGTGGCAGCTTATGAAAAGTACTGTTTAAATGACTCACTGGCATCAATGTCCTTTCCATCCATCTGCAGCTCAGGACCGACGGTAGTAATGAGAGCTGAGAGAACCCTTCCTAGACAGCTCATGACTTCTAGTGAGGTGGCTTGAACGGACAGCAACAGCTTCAGGACGGTGGACAACGCGTCCTCCACGAAGCCACGGAACATTGGGCCACCAGAATCGGCAATCAGCGCCTGCGCATACCAACGCCATATTATTTGCATGAGGATATCGGAACTGTAGGTTCTTGTACAGTGCATACTTGCGTAATTGCATACATTTGTCATTAAGCACATCCACTTACATACCGGATGCGCTATGCAATTTTGACCCCAAATTTCTAATTAAATCTTGGAAATGAGGTAATTGCCAAGCCTCATCGCAAGAAAAACTCATGATCACGATACAGCTGATCCATGACCTTCAATAGATTGACTGACCAAGTCTTGCACCGGAAGGACTACAGGATGTCGTGGTTGGTGAGGATGCTGTCAAATACGGGGTCACCACGATGCAAGAAGTAGGTCAGTAGAAAGTAAACAAAATGTGAACAATTAGTGGTCCCCACTAATTCCGACACTGGCTATAATGACACTTAGCTTATACCAATATTTTTTTTCTCATGCTCCAATTCTTTGCTGAATGCGATGCTTCTAATGTGCCGACGTTTTCTCTGGTTAAATTTTTATTTTTGCATTTTGTGGGATGAAAAAGTAACTTTTTTCTGTCTTTTTCCCAGCTGATTTGACATCAGTCATAGATTTTGCCTAAGCTGACCATTTCCCACTGATTTAGCATTGAAGATT
>JAAUXU010030406.1_pt1 | contig 37503 bp, 36 predicted proteins | sample 7278151 | NCBI WGS metagenome assembly JAAUXU01 (sample SAMN14350113, study PRJNA611818) | marine sediment metagenome | isolation source: surface marine sediment (1.8m) | place: French Polynesia: Moorea | collected 2018-08 | reverse complement strand
TCGTGGGGCTGAAGTTGTTCGTGTTTGCCCAGAACGCGAGGGGCAGGAGCGAGCCTTTCATCATCGAGGAGACCCTCGGCCATCTCAAGCAGCAACAGCAACACGCCTCAGGAAAGCACGCAGTGGAAGGTGAGTGCAGAAAAGCCTTTTTACCACGGGCCCAGAACAGACGTGGGCCTCAACCTCCGATAAAGCGGACGTGTGAATGACTTCACTAAGTCCAGAGTCTTCGAGACGTGCAAGGCTCCTATGTAGGAAACGATCCAACCGCCGCCGACTCTGCACTGTCCGGCAGGTCGCACTGCCCGCAGTCGTCCATGCAGCCCTGGCGCTGGTGCGTCGACTTATTGGTTTTCATACGATTGCCTCCGACTGACGCGCATTCTCACCATCCACTCACTTCATACATACTGATAAAACAACTGCCTCAGCTAAGTGCCTGGAAAACAGCTCGCTGTATCGTATAAATGTCACGCCAGCGGGCACAGATGGTTTTTACGGGCAGCCGAGAAGCTGTTGCTGCTGATCCCTTGGACCAAGGCTGAGAAAATAATAAAAGCTTGGCGAAAATGGGGAGGGTGGAGGAAAACTTTAAATCCTTACTCATAAAGTAAAAAAAAAAAAAAAAAGAGGCTCTTTGAGCTCCTGGCGTAGCAGCAAGTCCCAACCGCTGCTGGGCGAGCAAGTCAACTCTGGTTTTGTCTGGCTCACACTGTGTAATTGATTGCCAGCCCCTGAGGCATTTCTTTTCTCGGCAAAATGGTATTTTTCGCCCCCTCCCCTGGAAAGAGTTGTTGCCCCGAGTTTGTTTCCTCTGCGTAATTGCCTCTTTCTCCTTCACTTCCTCTTCTCCAAATAATCGCGCAAACAAGGAGTAAACGACCGACTGGGCTGTTTGTACGGACTACGCGTTCACGCTGTCCTGCAAACAATAGGCCAGAGATATACCTAGCAAAGTTTGTTCTTTGTCTGTTCGCAGTCGCCATCCCGGTCTGCACTCAGTGCAGTGCAAAGCTGCGGCGGCGCTGGGCGTCAGCACCAGTGCTCGGCGCTTCAGTGCTGACCGAGACAGACACATCCTCAACAAGGAAGTGATCATGAAGTCGCTATCGCTTTCTTTTACTCTGGACTTGGGGGTCATGGAGCAATACAGGGTGTCGCAGCAAAAATGTCACGGAGTCTCTCAATCTCTGGCCACACCTGGGTGATGGAGTCTCCGAAACTCGGCCAGAAAGTCAAAGCGTTCGAGTCATTTTCTTTCTTGAACGCTTTGACTCTCGGTTTCAGAGACTCCATCACTAAGGTGCGACCAGAGATTCAGTGACATTTTTGCTGTTGCACCCTTTATTTTTCCTACTGCCACTCGCCAAAGGAAGAAGGGACTCTAGAGTTGCTCATGATCGGGAAGGAGGGGAGGCCCTCGTCCAACCGAAGCTTACTGATCAGGTTCACGTCAGCTGTGTACTTATACAAACCATACATCGAATCTACTGTTTGAGCATCACACGACCCGATCATGGGATCAATGGAAAGGGAATCTTGAGACGACAAATGTGTGTGACTTAAACCCTAACTTAAAGTACTATGAGCAAAAGACATCAAGTCAGCATTGGCTACAAGGACGATGACAGTGAAAGGTTACTGGAAGAAAAAGTGAATCAGTTGCTCTGCACCAGGCTTTTGTGCAGGTCAATGGGGTGATCTGATTTTGGGTCATTTTTGATCATGACCCCTCTGCGCTGATATCTTTGTTGGACTTGATGTAAAATGTAAAAACGAGTGAGGTTCCTTTTTGACTGCACCATTCCGAAAAATGGGCTGTGGCCTTGTGTAGGAAGCCCAGGGAAGGGAGCTTCTGAAGCTACTGGTGCGTGTCCAAGGAGTTGCAGTTTGAAATGCAATTGAGCCACAGGTCCTATTGAACTGGCAGCTCTTCTCAAACTTTCGTCCAAATTGGCACTTTAAAGAGTGGGTTTCTTTAAGTAAAAATTGTACAACTTTACTAGACGTACACATCTTCTGTGCTGTTGCAACAGTTTATCTTTCTCTATAGATAGCCTCTATAGCCTTTAGGGTTTATCACCGATGATTTCAAACATAACTGATACAGCTGTATTTTCCTGAAGAGACCAACTATGCTTTTGCATTAATATTTCTTCAGTCCAAGGAATATTCTTTGGACAGCCTGAATCATTATTTATCTCGTCCCATGGCCGTACTTTTCCATGTGTTTTCGATCTGGACTGTAAATGGACGAGTCACGAAGCTGCTGTTTTTGCACAGAAAGCTGCAAAATTAGGTTGTCTCAGTGGCTCACAATTGTAAGAGCTCACAAAGCTGGCACGCTACTCACGAGGGGTGAAGTCTCCCTGCAAGTCAGTTTTAGCAATTGCAGTCACGTTTTCAGCCTCTTTTTAGCCAGATTTGGCGTCATTCCATGTACGTGCTCGTCCCTATTCACTTGACTCTGTTAATGTGACAACCAGGTGCAATTTCTCCATGTCGTAAAGTGTTGGTCACGGTGGCAATTTCTGATGATCTTCTGGTGTTAAACGGTGGTGGTGACGTCACCTGCGTATTTGCACTGGTTTCTGCCATCACTGTTATGGGGAAGAAGTTTCTCTGGAGAGGTTAAGATTCATTCCACACGTGAAGTTGGTGGAACTTCCAACAGCTGGAACACTCCTGCCAGGAAGAGTGGAGCAGTATTTCCATAGATAAATGCAAAGAACCCTGTTACTTAATCGTATAAAGCAATTACTACTGTTTGCAACGCAGCAAAAAAGTTACGCCACTGATGGCTAAAATAATTGTTATGAATAATTGGGGATAAAAGGAAATTGCTCCTTTGCTGTGCAAAAAGTCTTGCGCTCAGTATTTCGGGAAAGTAACTTTCTTCCCTCATAAACTTGCCTATGAAGGACTTGACATTAGTCACGTTATTCACTACCAGACGTTATGAACGACGCATCATAGCCGGACATGACTACATTGCCATTTTGCAAGGTTGTCAAATATTAAATTCAAGCGGATCCACTATTTCCCCCACCTTTTTTACAGATCCAGAAAAAGAAAAGTGTATTTGAAGGCGAAAAACCGTATGTAGACTTGTCTTCCGAGGGCTATAAATGCATGTAGGTTGCTGGTAAAGACGGACTATGTGAGAACGTCCAAGACTTTTCAAAGAGGCTCAGTACGATGCATTCAATTCGGTTATTCTTTTCAATGTTAATGCAACCAACCGCAATTTTAACCCCCTCCCTGATACAGTACTACAGTGGGGATCACCCACTGTAGAGTCGAATAGGTTGAGGCACTGATAGCAACGCACCTACTCGGCATCTGCACGAGCCCGTCAGCTCATCACAGCCCACATCCCTAAAGATGCATTTCCCATTTCCTCTCGGCCTGGCTTCACTGGCTCGTCCGGAGCAGCATCGGCACCAGGCCTCGGTGTCTGCATGCACGGTCAGTGCGCCACAGCACCTGACGGGCACCAGCGTTTCAAGGCCTCATACTGTACGCATTTGTGCAGTAGGCCTGGTTTCTTCCATGGAGCTGTCTTTGCTGGACGTTGGGCTTCCTGAATTTGATATTTCTTGCCCAGCAGCAAGCCCCAGCCAGGCCCAGCCCAGCCATGATGCGAGCAAGGGATGAGATGAAGAGTGAAATTGGTGAACTTTATATGCTATCGAGATCCCTCGGGTTGCCCCGGGTGGAGCCACCCATGCATTCTTCTCACTCCCCGACGCACGCTGACTGGAACAGAAGAGAGACCGACCAGACAGACATGTCATGTCAAGCGGAACAAACTTTCCATTGTCGTGCCTTTCTTTCTTTTCCTCTGTCTCTTTCTTTCTGCGCTCTTCACCTCCTACTTTCGAAGTCACTCCGAGTATATAAGAAAGCGCGATTGGTGCTGGCCCTTGGATCGACTGGGGAAAAACTTTCCACATTTCTCCCACCATCGTGCACTCACCTCAAGATGAGAGAGGTGAGTGATTTCCAGTACTGACGAGTACGTTGTGTCGCAGAGGAGTTTTGGGAGGGGGGGGGAAGATAGGTAGACACGCGTATGTACGAAGTTTTCACCTCGCAATATTCCCCCACTCTGGGTAGCACCTCCAGCAGCGCGCACCAGCGTTGTGCAAAATATAGTTACTATATGGGTTGTACGTCTTCCGAAGCCCGGGACTTTATAGGCCTGCGCAAATGATTCCCCCACATCGTCTACTCCACCAAGACGTAGTAGTAGCTTGGCCCAGTGCAATGCGTCACGGAATCCAAGATCTGGCTGGGGAGCAGGGGAAATGTGTGACGATGTTGGCGCAGAAAAGAAATTGAATTTTTCTCCACGAGGAACAGTGGTTGGACAATCGTAGTGCGGAACGTACTGTACTAGGGCGTACAGCGCGTACTGTATAACCAATGACTTGGCTACTGCAAAGTCCATGGATGTAGAGTGGGCGGGTAGGTACGCAATTGCAGCGGTGGACCTAATGTACGTATAGTAAAATTGAAAATGTGGTCATATATCTCGTATAAAGATTTTAAATAAGCTGGGTTTCTTCCAACACCGTCACAGCTTCCAGCGAGTGTTCTCGAAAGTGACCATACGAACGTAGCATGTACGTTAGGCTAGGTCATTCTTTTAATCTGTTTGTGTTTGCTACATTGGTTCCTCGTCTCCATTTGAATCTTTTTCAGTCAAATGGAATGAATAACTTATCAGCTTTTAGCTTTCCTCTCTGCGTTCAAAGTTATATAACGATATTGGGTCGACATTTCAAAATAGACCAACTCAGTTACTTTCCCGAGACTAAAGTGTTGCCGGATGAAATTCAAAACAAAGTGTCTTTAGCTTTGCCTTCCAAATATGAACACCCTGTTCGGAACTGTAGTAGAACTTTATTGCAAGAAAGAGGAGTGGGGTAATATGTTTTTCTCGAAAACCATTTGACGACGTCTTCACTATTTGGCACGATTTAGCAAATTCTCTCCTCCAAGATTTAGTGACAAAAGTTATTTTGCATCAACAGCTGACTGCTGGACTGGGGGAGGCAAAAGAGCATTTCTAAGAGCTGCGGCTCATGGGCTGAATTCCAGTTTGAAACGTGAAGGTGCTGCTTTAGGATGTCCCAGGAACTCTTTCTTACGATGTTTCTAGCAGAAGCGATCGACAAAACCTTGACAAATACTTTGTCGGAACAAGCCTGTTCCAACAACACTGATAGTGGGTCCAATTTCGTTAGATGTTTCGAGTTGTTTGACTGTGAAGGAGAGGGAATTGGTGAAGATGACCTGGAAGCCCCAGCAGTGGCAGAAGTTGGCAATGCCACAAATGTAGAGCAGCTCCTTCAACTGCCGAGACATGGGAGGTCTAGAGCTCACACCAAGAATCTGCAGGGCTTAACAGATATGTGGAGGCAAGCCTTGAAGACGTCTGTTTAAGTAAAAAAGTCTTTATGGGAGCAACAGCGTTTATCCTATGCGTCTGCCTGCAACTTCGAGTGTTCCTTCAGCATGTGATGAATCTTCAAAGTTTGTCTTGATGCATCCGTTACGCCCTGTAATTGCTGTAGTTGACGAGGACCCAAAGAAGGAAGGCACCTTTAAAGGAATTGCAAGATCCTTTCGTGGAAAGATAAGAAAGCTCTGAAGCAGCCAGAATTACTCTACTAATGTCAAAGAAGATCACTGTGACAGGGTCTTTCCCACCCCAGTTGAGCCTCGCTGGAACTCCCATTTTAGGGCAAGTATCTCTTTCGGTTCACAAAGCTGTGAATGTTAATGAACTTGTCCTCAATCATTTCTCAAAAGATGAAATTACATTTTGCTCCGAATGTTATGGCAAAGTGGCTCCAGTCGCACACTCATTTCATAAGATACAAGGTGGTGCTGGCTTTGGACTCCCAATTGCGATGATATTTCAACTTCAAAAGAAACGGGGAAGGACTGAGGAGGAAGGACCAACATGAAATTTTCAATAGGCTTTGCTTACTGAAAATCCAACGGAGATTTGACTGCATTTCTTGAATGAATCAACATCTCTTGACTGCCGCAATTCGAACTGGCCGAAATTCCTGCAGACCAACGAGAAGTTGGAGAGAGACAGCTGAATTCTGTTCCACTCAAGGGCCAAGAGACACATTGAAAGCAAGAGAACATCCATCATGTCGTTGCTAGTGATGGACCACTGATTGAAGCTGAACATCACACCAGGGAGGGCTTTGGGAGAGATGAAAGAGGAGATATAGATATCATCACTCCAATCTTTCGAAACTGTTTCGATAATAGAAGACGCCTTTGACCTCATCAGAGTGGGTCCCAACACGACGAATTTGATGCCTGTGGCAAAAAGAGGCCACTGGCCAAGATTTCAAAGTGGAACTACTGTTGACGGCAGGTGGAATGAGTGAAAGCCACGGGAAGCTCGAAGAGAAAGGTTGCTTGTATGAATAACAGGATCATCTTTTATATCTTATCTTTTAAGAAAAAATTGAAGTTCGTCCCATAGGCAGCGTAAATTATGCGGCATTTTCTTAATTGATGTATATACTTGGCCTCGGCGATGGTGACGCAGCCTACAGTGGTGTGGCTGGACCGGTGCAGCTGGGGGAGCATCGGTGCCTCCTTCAGCATGTCCACGTACCTGCGGCCGGCGGCGATGTCGTCGATGCGGCAAATCGGATCGGCACCGAGCTGATGAAGGCCATGACAAATCCGCAGCCACCCGAGATCCACCCTCCGGGTGGTTGGTCCACCCCAGACTTCGGTCCTGTCAGATTTTGGCACATTCCACAGCGGTTCCCATTTGCAAACACGTCCTGCTGTACCTGACTAAAGAAAAAAGGGACTGCACGATTGTCCGGTGCACCGCACTGTGTCGGTGAGCTCGTTCGTGTACTCCGAGCACGTCCTCCCCCCCCCCCCCGCAATGTACTTGAAGACGCTCCATATGCTTGTTGTTGTCAGTTGCAACCTGACCCATAAAGGCACGCATGCGTTGGCTCCAAATGTGAAGGAAGGAGGCAACTGGAGTGGATGATTCGGTTTTGTAAAGTTTGACACAGAAGGTCTTGGTCCTCTCCAGGAGTCCTCATCTCTCTCTCTCCCTCCCTCTGCATAGATTGAAAGCCACTGAGGCGTGTGACACTCGAAGACTGTGGACGTTCGAGATTGACTGCACAGCCTGAGAAGTATGTGACAGCAAGTCCAGCACAAATTGACAGCTTTCAAGGCTCCAACCATTTTTTGATGGCAAAGCCAGCCAGCCCAGGTCGGATACCTTGGTTGGAGGCCTGCACTAAGTTAAAATTGGACCGAGTTGGAGAGGACCTGCCAATTTTCATCTAACCCTATTTCTGCTCCTCTTCACTTAACCGACCGCTGAGCTGCAATCTTATTAAACCTGCGGTTTGGGGAAGAAGAAGGCACTTAGAGTCCTTGAATAAAGGGAACGTTATGTAACGTGGTCGAGTCAGCCACCGACAGAAATGAGATGACAGTTTCTCTCTGCTTCTGATTACATTTACAGATCTCAGACAGAGAGGACACGTGGAAGATATTTTGCATATCTTAACATATGCATTGGCTGAGCAGTACCTGATGGACCAAATTGTTGTGCACACAGACCTTGGTGCACCTGCCAAATGCTGGCTTTTGAAGGTGGCCACCAGTGTCTGTACTCACTTAGCAGAGGTTCACAATCACTGACGTGATTGCTCAAGCCCACATTTGTACACAAATTTACCGGGAAACTTCAGCATGTTTAGGTATTCAAATTTAACGTTGTGTGCTTATTTTGCTGAGCAACTGGCGGCCGATGGGTGTGATGGGTGCTGATGAACAAGGCCGCTCATGAAAGCAGCTTAAAAACAACAAATTGAGTGCTTTGCTGTCAGATCCTATCTTAATATGGACTTAATCAAAGCTACGTTTTCATCCCAGTGACACCTCTGCTGAGATCCTCTGAGCTTTCAAAGTCATTTCAGAGCATTAGCTGTTTTAATCTTTGGCTGTTTTGAATAAATAAAACTGGGTGAATGTTTCATTTTGATTTTTGCCAGGAATTTCCGGAAAATTTCCTGCCAGGTAACTTACCTGTCCCGACTCCCAGGCATTTTTCAAAATCCATTTCTTTCCCGCTATGCATCAGTACAGATAGACATATCATGACCACGTGCAGATAGATATGTTATGATAACATGGAGAAAATCAAGCCTTGCTTTAGTTATCAAAGTTTGAAACTTGTTTCTGGAGGATGCTGTGGAAATCTGAACAAAAAAATGCAATGTTTTAATAGATAGTGCTCAAACTAATCATAATTGATTCACAGCTTTGATTTGTGCTGACCCAGATCAGCAACAACAACAAAAACCTGGTACCGAGATGACTTGATGCATTTCCATAAAATTGTTGTTTTAATGATACATCAACTTATTTCATGCACACATGGCAGTTATGTGTACAAAAACAGACACGTTGCGTTGTCTCTTTTAAATTTTGGGTCACATATCTGGCAAAAGTGCAAAAAAAGCTGGTGAAAAGCACCGCGTTGGACTAGTAGTTGTGGAGGCTGCTGATTGTGTGGGGGGTCACTCAAGCCACTGTCGCCCACATGAGGTCAGCCATTTCAAAGAATGTAGGGAAATCCGTACAATGATCTCTGTCTTTTGGCTGTTATTCAGCAATTCTGCTGAGTCTGAGCACTCTGGATGAAAATATTGCAGGGTGGTTTTTTGTAGTTCACACTGTACTTCCAAGAAACACAATATTTTATACACCCCGTACATTCGTGGGAGGGGGGGAACTGGTTCAACATGGCTACAGATGCCTTGATGACCAGTGCAAAGTCAGGGTATCTTTCAGGGGGTGCATCTTGCATGAGGGAAAGTACAGCAAAACCATAAGAGGAAGCACATTGGTAACTTTTTTAATTTACAAACTCAAAATGCCCAGAAAAGAAGACCAAACTTCAAATGTGCCAAAGACGTTATAAAGGCAAAAACAAAGTGGATGTTCATTAAGTGATTTTTTTTCTCCACAGGTCTAGTTATGACTCGAGACCGGAAAAAAGTTCTTGTTGCCATAGACTCTGCTTCTGCGACCGCACTGAACGAAGTAATCAAGTCGACCAAGCCTTTGGAGCAGACCCTTGAGTCACTGCAGCAACGCTGTGAGCGGTCAACACGGTTGCAAAAGCAGTCTGTGGCAAAAACAACTTTCTAGTTATGACTAGCAAAAACAGTTGCCTGAACAGTGCGAAATCGGTGTCTGTTGCTGACCACAGCTGGAGAACGCACAACCATGAGCACTGTTTGCAGACAGTGCAACAATACGTACAAGCTGAACAGTCTTGCAGTCGAGTCAGTCGCATGGCTTTGACTTGCTCCCCAATGTACAGCAGCGTTCAGAAGTTGCACATTGGCCAGTGGATCTACAGAGAAGGCTCTAAAATTACGGTGTTTCTCAAGACGTATCGAACCACAGTTGAAGAGCGGTCTCGGTCAATGGTCGTGCCTCAGTTGGAACTCTGATCAGGCACCATTCGTTACGGTGCATATGCCCAAGCTGCTCTGTAGGCCTTTTTTAGGCCCCCAGCTCAGCTCTGACTCAATCCTGTGCGCAAATAACCGCTAACGCTCCTTCAGCGGCATCTCAAGTTAGGGCCTTAAAAAAATGCTCACTTACGACCATTGGTTGAGCTCCAACAGCGGATGAAAACTTAAAAATTCAGACTGTACAGTGGAACTCGCTTATTTGGCGGACGTCGGGAAAGGCATTTTTTCATCAATGAAGTGGGTCCGCCAATAAAGTGAACTTCAAATTTCCCGCCCTCTCTCACTGGCCAGCTCATTTGAGCATCACAGCGAATGAGTCCACAAGAGTCTCAAGCTGAATATTAGCTGTTTTCGGTTAACAATGAATGCTTTTTAGCCCTAGTCGGCAGTACTTTTAATCTGGTCGGTATCAAGATTGCAAGAATATCGTCTGGGAAATATAAAGCAAAGTTTCCAATAATCCGGACTCGTTTGCTCAATAGCAGAAGAATTTTTTAATGAAGAATCCTATGAAGGATGGCTTCACAAATCCAATGTACAATGCAGGTTCACCGATCATCCGTTCGTCAAATAAGTGGGTTGTACTGTATAGGGAACGCCCTTCCCTTTCCCAAAATGCCCAAATAAATTAAAGATTATACTTATTGCCACTGTGGACTTCTTTTACTGGTGTTCAGTCCTGTGTCAGACTTTTATCCAACTCAGCATTTTGTTTTGCCAGTTTGCGCAACACATAAGCCACGTTGAGGCTGGCCGGAATTTGCAGCCAAGCGTGAAAGCAAAATAGACAGACGGACAGACAGACAGATCGACAGCTGCTCATCATATGCGTATCATATGAATGAGAGTCCGCCGGCCGCTGCAAATATTTCCAGTCTAGTAAACGCATCCTTATGCTTCAGCCGCGGTTAAATCGGCTCCGTCACATTAGAACGCTCAGTCTTAATCCGCCGATAATCTTTCTATTCTCTCCTTTCTGGCCATTTGCAGCTTTGCTGACCAAGTGAAAGTGAGCGGAGAGCGAAAGCGGGATAAAACGTTAGGCGGACTGAAAGAAGCCAACTATTTCCAACTGCAAGCAAGAGCTACTTAGAACTGAGTCAAGTACCGCCCCTATAGGGATCAATCCGGAGGGGAGGACTCGCCAGTACAATGTCGTCATGGTCTTTCTTTTCTGGTTGCAGGAGTCACCGACTCGAAGGCCGTGACCGGGTCCAAGGCGGCGCTCGACTTGACCCCGTCCACCTCCACGTTGGTCGTCGTCATCACTGGCGGAGCTTGCGGCATCGCCCTCACTGGCCTCATCGTGTGTCTCCTGGTTACTTGTCAGAGAAAGAAGGTCGGTCAAGCGTCTAAGGTCAGGTACTCGAGGACTAAGCTAATATGGACGTGTACAGTTGCAGCGACAGCGCCTGCCTGACCACGCCTCTGGATCGGCCAAGAACCAGGAGAGCCAGCAACAGTCTCAGGCATTCTCCGAGTCTGAGATTGGTCTCTTGGGCGCAGGTGCGTGCGTCAAGCAGAGTCTTGGCCTTTGTCGTCAAGTGATTTCTCTTGTATCTCGACCAGGTTATCCAGGCTCGTCAGAGCAACTCTGCATCCCAGAGCGCAGCTCTTCTCTCGATCCAGACGTCATTCCGGCCAAAAACTGTAAGAGGCTCTTGTTCCAAGTTGCATGCATGCACAACACACGTTCGTATTTATGTACATTGCAATAGAAGAAGGACTGTCTTTGTAGCTGTGCGGGTCGCCGCTGGCCCAAGACGGTCGGACCGATATGAATGAAACTTGGCACGGTGGTGGGGTGTCCATGGGAGGGGGAATCCGGTGTGGGGTGGGGTGGATGGGTGAGACAATAGGCACAAGAAATGGGACTCACATAGTAAATAAACTGGGTCTTTGGACGGACCTATTGAGACCAAATCTGGCATGATGACAGGGGTGCGCCCCCCCCCCCCTTTTGGGAGTGCCCCCTCAACAATACATGGGGACACCAAAATAGGTTTATTTATATCAAAAGTTATGCAGTGAGACTTGCTCTTTGGTCATACCGATTGAGAGTAAAGTTGGTATAGTGGAAAGAGCCCCGGGGGAATGTCACAGGGGTAAGATCGTCCCTCCGCCTCCTGCCGGATCGAATGAATGAGCAGGGCCCAGAAAAACCTTTTTTTATTTGCTCAAGCTTATGCAGTAAACGTTAATCATTGTGATAGACCCCAAGGGGAATGTCGTACAGGATAAGACTCCCATCCCCTGCTCTGAGGAATGGCCAGAGCCCCCCAAAAAGCATTCAGTCAGTCAAAGGTATGTAGTAAAGTTGCTTCTTGGGCTGCAGCGGGTCCTCCCACTAGGGGTCCCCCCCCCCATCCGGAGGGGTGTTGCCTTGCCACAGGTAGGGGGTCAACTCAAAGGTTGATGCTGATGAAGCCATTCTGTTCAGTAAAATGAGCTCTTCTTGGCCCTCCCCACCGACCCATGCGTGGGGCGGATTAGTTTGCTGGAGTACTTGCCTTGACTCACATTGCCATTTTGCCAGTCCAATACGATGCTGCCGCGGTGATTCCGCCACCTCCACCGGTCTGCGGAGGTCACGAGAGGCTAGCACATCTGTCAGATCTTGACACATCCACTCTCCTCAGGGCGTCGAGGGCGGCGGCCGTGAAGGTAAAGTCTGACTATCAGTAAATACGCATGTTTCGTTGGCACGAAAGCATTTGGTTGCTTGCTTCGCTCGTACAGAGAAAGCGATACCGCCAAACCGAAGGCGTCTAGCTCAAGTCGATCGCGTCTGCCCCCATCCTTTTCGTGCGTCTCCCGGAATGCGATGCGGTGGGCGGGTTAGGAGATCCCCGCCAGCTTGCGGTACCAGGAATTTGTTCCTCTCGGCAACTTGCACCAGACCCGTTCAAGTCGCTCAGTGATAACCTAATTGCGTCGGGGTTTTGCATGCAAACAAATTGGTACTTCCCCCCCCCCTCGCTCTCTCCAGCCCTTATCCCAAATCCTTCCTTTGCTCATACAACCACGCAGGAGTGGAAGAGAACGGAAAATCCTCTCCCCCCCTCCTTCGTTACGTACCGCATCCCAAAGCCTCCTTTCCAGACTGAGCACATTGAGGAGATGCTTTGAGTGGGGTGGCATTTTCTTTGGAATGTCTCTGGCGGTTATCGGAGCTTCCCTCGCTCTCTTACGTACGTTTCCTAACTGTTTGCACCAAAGAACTGCCAGAGATAGAAAGGACGGAGGGAGGAGGAGGCAATAGATATTAGCGTATTTCACTGCCTGGTCGAAGAGGACATTTATTTGGCGGGGCTTTTACCCACGAGATTGGACGACGGAGGCAACCGCACAAAAGGCCAGCTCGCCAGGCAGCTGGAAAAGGAGAGAACGACGAGTGCGTAAGTGATATTGTCGCTCTCTCGCGTGTAGGATTTTTCCTTAGTACGTAAAGACAATTCTGTCGCTCTCCAGGGGGCAATTTAAAGTCCTGGGGAAAAAATGTTCCTGAAGAAAGAAAGGAGATGTTAAACTGGACATATCAGTAGGACAAAAGACGTAGAGGGCAGATACGGGAGAGCTGGTCGAGACTGCTCCAGATGAGGGAGCAAAAGAATTCGCTGATGTGTGCGTCATTGACTGACGGAGTCCTTACTTTTCAGCAGACGCTGGCCAAGAACGCGCCCTCGTCTTCGCACCAACGCTGGAATCCTGTGATGGCCTCTAGCTTTCAGCAGCAGGATGCCAACAAGCGAGGCCAACTGGACTGGCAAGAGCTGCAACAGCATCACCAACAGCATCTCATGATGGGAGGCACGTTGGACAGACATCCACAAGGAAGTAGGAGCGACGTCTTTCAGCGGCAGCAATCCAATATGGCGGCCGCCACCTCCTCCTCGTCGTCGACGCCCTACTCCGTGTACCACACGTGCGAGAGGCAGCAGAAGAAGAAAGTCACTATAATGGAGGACAACAACACCGAGAGCTCAGTCTAGGAAGTGTCGATGAACAAAAATTTTCACCCAAATGTAATACTTAAGGCTGTGATCTCACCCAGACTCATCCAGCGCACATACACGAAAGCAAACGGACAACCATCCCCCATTCTGTTGTTTATGGCATGTGCTCATGTTTTATACCTACCTTCCTTATGACATGTGTGCGTGTAATGGTGAGTTAATACTATTGATTGCTACTATATATGGTATACTACTATACACCGTGCTTCACATCTATTGGGTCTTGTATAAGGAGCCAGCCTATTGCACGACTTTTGGTGGATACTCGTGCATAGGTAGCACATATAAGCCACAAAAATTCGGCACTGATAAATTCAGAGCTCAATGGGAAAGATTGTACTTGATTTCGCAAAATTGGCTTGAGTTCAACGTCGTCGAACACCTTTTGGTCCTTCGCCCAGGCTGAGGTCTGGAGGAGGAAACCCTCATTGATGAGGAATCAACCGTAGAAGATGTAGTGGGTGCGATTCCGGAGGATGCCATCATATGAGCCGTAAACAACTTCGCCAAACAAGACCAACTAAGCACTGAGGCCGACGGTGGCCACTTTGAGCTTAAACAGTCGGAGATGCTCTAGTTCTAGCATGAGTGCACACGAAAAATCGACTTGGTCCGTGCGCAGTAACCTAGTCAAAATGCCTCGAGAACAAGAGCCAACAGATGTGCACACGGTGTCTGTACGACTTACCATTAATGGATATACTAACGACCATACTTAATACGTCAGTGATGACCACAATTAGAAAGGCACATACTAAACAGCTTGCAGTGAGACCTTGACATTTTGACTCGTGCTACTGCAATGCTCTAACGCCGCTTGTACTCCGTCGCACAAGAAGTCCAGCTCAGTGTCACGAACTCCTATCCTGTGGGGTGGGTAATTTCTTGGACACTGCGAGCTTCCATCCACCCATCCGCGAACGTGCGTATGGATGAACATGACAGTTTGGGAGTAGCGCTGTTCTGCTGATCACCAACGCTGCGGCATTCACCTAATCCAGACTCGTTCAATAAAGAGCAGGTTCAACGAGACACAGTTTTTAAGGCTTACCGGGCAGGTCATTCGTCACGCCAAAGTCACAGCAAAGTTGCTGCTTTTGTTGCTTCGAAGAGTTCAAAAAGGCCGTGAATTAACACAACAGGTCGTAACAGACGGGTGTGCATTCGCTGCAAGTCCGGATCTCCGTGGTCGAGCATGCAACCGTCTTCACGTACAAGACAGGTGCACGGATGAACAGTTGTGGACCATGCGGGAATCCCGCAACGTTTCAAAGAAAGGTTGCGTGAACAGCACGTGTATCGTATTCCGAATATTCACAGTGACCCCCCCCCCTCCCCCGACTGTCGTACTGTACGGACTTTAACTTTTGTCGCCATTTTTCACAAGTCAAGTGTACCTACTGACCAAAGTGTTCGCTACATCCACCTCATGGCTGCACTCCCGGTTAACCCTCGCTATTCAAGCCAGAGCTAGCGCCAAAATGAGAAACCGTGCTTTCAGCTCCCCCCTGATGTACAGGAAGTACTGGAGTTTTTGTGCACATCTTGTATATTTAATTTGGCTCTGAAACAGCAATGTCAGTTTTTCAGTGACTACGCCATCCTAGACTCTCCACCACTTTTTCGAATAGCTTCCTTCAGCAGGTACGCACTGCTATATAGCATCCAGGGCTCCTCGCCGTGAGAGCTTCTTACCACCAGCTTTAAATACTGTGCTGAAAAAGAAAGAATGTTTGATTCTTTGGGGTCAAGATTTTACCTTTTGATGGGTCGAATGCGCTCACAGGAGTGGAGGGTAGCTCAGCCGGGTGCCTGAGTACCAGACTATTGATTGATCACCGAAATTTTGACCCCAGATAAGATCAAGATCAATCGCTAAGAAAATGAACATCAATCAGATCAAAGATCACCAACATCAAAAGGATGAAGATCCTGATCAATCGATCTTGGGCAGGCTCGTCTAGCGGGTGGAGATCAAGCCAAAGTCGGTGGTGTCTTTGTCACAATTTCTGGAAGGAGTCCTCACCCCGTACACCTGCTCAGAAGCAGCATCGAGATGTGTGACATACGTATCTTATACATTTCGATGAAAAAACAGTTGACCCAGACTTTGTTTACCAGTTGATTTCTGAACAAGGGCGACAGAATTTAATGGCCTTATAGTGCTTACCCCTGTGCGTACGTCGTCAAACGTACTTTCAGTCCTGGAGTACGAAAAGTACGGTGAAACCGGACCTGGACTAACAAGCGTACGCACGCGTGTAACCCCATGGCGAAATGCCCGTTCAACTTCGTGCCTCTGGTCAATAACGACGCAATCCGCAATGACTTCCTGGGTTACCCTCACGGCTTGTGCCGCAGCGATCCTCGAGGCTGGGTTCTTGGGGAGAGTTATGGTAGGGAGCACGCGGAAAACATCTATGACATGCCCCTAAGGGATGGAGACGTCTGGATTGCGAGCTATCCAAAGTCAGGTACGTGGCCAGCTTACGATTTGTGATCATCTGCCAGTAGGTCTCCTGATGCCTCTGATGCAGGCACCACATGGCTGCAGCACATGATCTGGCTCTTGATGAACGATCTGGACTTCGGTTCCCAGTTGCGTCCAGATTTGCGCTGCCCGTTTATAGAGTGAGAACTCCAACTCCAATCCAATTGTAGTTCAAGTGTTTCATCAGTACTTCTAAGCCTTGACCAGTGCACGCCGTTGGATAAGTTCTTGAACGAACTGGACAGCCTGCACTGTGAGCTGGTGGACTCTGGCGATCCCTTCTCCCAAGTGGTGGAAACAGAAATGAATTTCATGAAGACGACGATGCTGCAGCACGCTGAGGAAATGCCTCGAAATAAGCCAAGGAAATAAGACGCCAACGCTAAAGCTGTATGTACGTGCACATTAGATAGATCTCCACTTTCAGGTTCATCAAGACGCACCTCCCATTTGAACTACTCCCGCCGGACTTGCTAAAGAGGAACAAGGTTAAGAAATTTGCTGCCACCGGAAATCGAGGTCATTTCCCCACGTATGCTGTGTATAGATTGTTTACGTGGCCAGAGATCCTCGCGAGGTCGTTGTGTCCTATTATCACCACCACAAGCTAATCAGGAATCATGAGTTTACTGGGGACTTCGGGCAGTTCTTTGAGTACTTCCTCAATGAAGAAGGTGAAAGAAGTAAATTTTGTGACGAAACAATTTATGCATAAGCTCGCTCTTAAACCCAGTGTTATGGAGTCCCTATTGGCAACACATCAGTCAGGCTTGGAAGGCCAGGAACTTCAACAACATCCTCATCATATTCTTTTCTGAACTTAAAAAGGTACGCATCAGGATACCCACATGCACGTGTCAACTCTTGCCGGCGAGACGTCCAAATTTTGTATTGTGACCCATTGCTCGGACTTCAACTCTTTCCAGGACCTCCGCTCTGTCATAGAACGAGTGTCCACCTTCTTGGGCTATGACTATGATCCAGACTCCATCTCCAAGTTGCAACATCACTTGAGCATCGAAGAGATGCGGAAAAGTGACGCTGCTAACGAGACTAGGCTAATGGTCAGGCTGGGCCTCTTTAAGGAAGGCGAGGGCGATTTCATGCGAAAGCCCACCCCCAACGGTTGGAAGGATTACTTGGACAAAGACATGAGGCGCAGGATGAAGGAGTGGATGCTTGAAAATGCCCAGAAATACGATTTACCCGACCAGTTGTTATGGGATGACTAGTACATAAACTTACCCATGTCACATACGCATAATAGCACGTATGTCTATTACAACAATCATACAGCTCTTCATTATACCTTCTTTAACCACATAGGTCGTCAGGTGTAGCGGCGACGGAAAAATCGCATGAAACTTGTGCACGCTGTAATCTGACATAGCAGTAGTAGCAGTCTGTCAAGGTAAAAGTTGATTTTTCATCTTCTAACAAATCACCATGATGCCGCCTCTCTGCTCAGGACTAGTGGTCGCTATCTGAACCACAGCTTGAGCCTGAGGGCATCGACGCCATTTAGGTAATAGCGGAAGAGGCGTTTATCTCGCACAAAGCCTAGGTTTTCATAAAGACGAAGAGCTGGCTTGTTGGTGATTTCGGTTTCTAACACCACCTAAAAGGGTTGAAAATAATAATAACGGTAGTTACGTAAAGAAACAGCACATGGATATGTCTGCCCCACCTCATCTGCTTCTTGAGCAATCATGGCCTCTATGGCTTTCCTAACCAACGTTGATCCTATCTGCCGCTTTCTAAAACGACTGTCCACAGCCAACATGGCGATGTAGCCGCGCTTCACAACCTTCTTGTGAAAGTCGAGCTTGCAAACGATAGCACCAACGCACTCGTCTTTCACTCGAGCCTGTAGTAGAAAAACTTTTAGAGGGATAGTTAGCAGCACTAAAGCATCCTCCTCACCATGAAGCACAGATGCGGCCAGTTGTGTATGAAGTATCTGTATGTGTATATGGAGTACGGCTCGGACAGGTCCTTCTGGATTAGCCTCATGATGTCTGGCATCTGCAGCTCCGACTGATACACAACGTAGCGAACTTCACCATCATCGTCGTTTTCGTCTCCTTCGTCCGCCTTTTGACTGGACAGACGTAAAAGGAGTGACGAGGTGACCGACTCCGCCGTTTTGGGCGGGGACGCTGAAGGACACGTGGAAGAGGCGTCTGCCTCTCCGGACGGAAGGCGCTGACTAGATTGGTCGATGCACGTCTTGGTCTTTTCTCGCGCGTCAGTCCCGCGGAGAGGAGACGACGACTCAACGTCCTTGTCGGACGCAACGCCGTTGGCCAGGGATTTCTCCACCTCTTCCTCTTCTTCCTCGCCGCCGTCGTCGTCGTCATCGTCGTCGTCGTCATTGTGGTCGTCGTCGTGGCTGCCGCCGTTGCTTATACCAGTAAGAGTTGTCGGCGCCGCCTTCTGTTGACGCCTCGAGTTCACCGCGTCGTTGCCGAGGCGAAGGTTGGCCTTTATGGCCCGGGCGACGCTCTCGGCCTCCAAGTCAGACTCGAGACTGCCGTTCTGTGCGGTCGCGAAAGAAGACATCTGCACTCTCTCCGATCGGCCGGGAGAACCCCGAACCTTCAGCGCATCGTCGATGGGGGTGGAGAAGGCGACCAAGGAGTCGGCGCCTGTAAATTCCCAGACCTCCTAAGAAGGCCAACGAGCTTAACGAGAGGTGTCGTTTAACGTTCCCTTGGGACTCGCCGACTGTCGGCAACGACTGGAGATCGACGAACCCCGATGCTTTATTTGGTCCGCAACTTGTCTCTCCCTCCTGAGTCCAGTCCAGTCCTCCTTTAATCGGTGCGATCACTGCTGCTCTGCTGCTGTCTGCTGATGCCAAGCGTCGACTTGGCTCGGAGGTTGCATTGCTGCTATCCCCACTACGCCCGCTGCTGCGCTGACAAGACTATCCTTTTCTTGAGCGGGTTCGGCGGCGTCTGGCGGCCGCTTGAGCGGCCAGTTGGCCGCGGCTGCGAGGGCAACTTGGGCATAGACTAGGCGGCGGCGGCGACTTTGGCGGGAGCCGGAGCGTACTCGCCCGCCTTCATCCCCCTCCGTCCTACCGTCCCCTCGCCTTCCCCAGCCCGTTGTTGGTCGCCTCCCAGAGAGCGCTAAGCGCGAGCAGCCGCGAGATCTAACAGCTGGGTTGTCTCCTTCCTCCTCTTCCTCCTCCTGCAAGAGACGGCGACGACGGTGCAGCCGCACCCGCAGTCGCCGCAACAGCCGTAGTATCCTCACTGGCAACAGCAGCAGCAGCAGCAGCAGCAGTAACGCTGTGCAGGGATCGTGGGATGTCGTCCTGGGCGAGAGCGAACGCGGACACGATCGAGTACCCGTGCCTCTGGCCCCAACCCATCGGCGGCAATGAAAGCCGAACAACTGCCGAGGAGAGAAAGAGAGAGGAAAGTCGGACTTGCGTCTGGTTGGTGACGACGACCTCGAAAGCAAGAGCAGGGTAGAAAGCTCGGGAGCCGGCGAGGACGACAACCGAGAATAGAGCCGGTGACGACAAAAACCTAGAGGCATTTGAAGGTTGACCGATTTCAAAGGAGTCGAAATGAGTCCCCAGCCTCCAAAAGTTTCAAGGCTACCTCGCTCCTAGACCATCGCGATATTATCGACTTAGGAGCGTCGCTCATTTCCCCGACCTCACGATGCCGCCGGCATCGTCCGAAGTCTCTTCCGCGGCCGGCAACGCGCGACCGGCCGGAATCTACTGGTGAGACCCCTATCCACAATCTCTTTTTCTTCTGTTCCCCCCTGGTTGGCAACGTGTCGCTCTTGTCCTTAGGCTCTTGTGGAGCTGCTTCTCCTCGAAGGCCTTCATGGTGCTCCTGCGGGCTGCCTGGGTCGTGTCCAATAACTTCTACTGCATCCCTGCCTACTTCATGATGCTTGCACTGAGCACTCCGCTGCTGGTCATACGGGCTGAGCTTTTCTGGTTTTTGGAGGAAACCTTTTTCGACTGGCTGCTGTCCATGGTGGCCTGCTGGAGCCATACCGCGGGCTACAGCATTGTCGAGTCTGGTGACCACCTGGAGGACTACGTCACAGACACTTTTCTCTTCATGCCGAATCATCAGTCGACAGCCGACGTGCCGCTCTGCATGACACTTTTTGTTGCCAGGAGAAACTTTGCTCAGAAAGTCATGTGGATCATGGATAAGGTCTTCAAGTACACCAACTTTGGATGGGTTTCATGGATGCACCATGATTTCTTCATATTGGCAGTGAGTTATCATAGCTTCAGCGTTTCCAACAGCGAATACAACTGCTTTGGTTTCAGGGCAAAAGCAATCGAGAAAGGTCGCTGATAGAGCTACGAGCTCATCTCAAAGAGGTTTTCATTCCGAAGAACAGACAGTACCTTGTGTTGTTCCCAGAAGGCGGATTTCTGCACAACCGAAAACCGGTGTCTCAGAGGTAAGAGGGCCGCGGGACAGGACCTTGGGCCGCAAGCCCCCAGATCTTGGACGTCCGTAAGCCTGAAAACAACTCCATGAAAGTGGCATAACCCCTTTCTGCAAATTGCCTTTGTACCACGTACACACCTCTTATGCCGTTGAAAATGTCCTCTTCTCCTTTTGAAAACAGGTGGCTTTCGTTGCAGGTTCGCTGAGGAACAGGGCCTTCGCCACCTGGAGCACGTGACTCTCCCACGAACTGGCGCCCTAGAAGTTGTCCTTGACGAGCTGGCGCCGAATCTCATCAAGCGACAGAGGTCGCAGTTGTCAAATGGAAGCTGCATGGCCGGGACCGAGGATGGTGCTTCTGCGTCGTCGTCACTGCAGACTGATCGCCTAACGAAACTGGTAGACGTGACGATCGCGTACCCCGAGGGGAAGCCCCTAGATCTGTTGGCCATTGCGTTGGCCACCAGGCCGCCCTGCACCATCCACGTCCACTACCGCGTCTTTGACATCGAAGATGTAAGAAAGCAGCTCCCTTCCAGCTCAGTGGTATCGTTCTTGACAAATTGCTTACTTGTGGCAGGTCCCGCTTGAAACGGAGGCGATGAAGCAGTGGATGTATCAGCTTTACTATGAAAAGGAGGAGATGTTAAACAAATACTATGAGACTGGAGTGTTCCCTCACCAGATGTTTTCAGGCGACCGCAAGACTGCTTTGAATGGAGGCGCACGGCAAAGAACCTCTAGAACTGAGCCAAGGAAACTGATGCACGACTCACTGAGGTTCCTCTTCCTGCACCTCTTCTTCGTGATCAGCTCCTTCGTCATGTGGCACTTCGTCATGGCCCTCAGGACCTCGATAGCAAACGTTCTCTTCTGAAACTTATCAAGTTGACCATCAAGTATTCACTCTTTTCTCCTGTGTACTCTAGCTTTACGTTGCCTTAAGCCCGTGAGTTTTCGTTAACCTTTGGTCACTTGAAGTACGTGCATCGAGAAGACTCGGAGCTAGTCAGACAGTGATGCCTTTAGTTAGTCGACAAGAACATTGTTGTTACTGTTCTGTCGTGAGTCACCTGTGAGCAGTCATGGCAACGGTGTCAGAAGATGACTGCACATGAACTCCTTTACATGTACTGTATGTTAATTTGCTGGCATCTTTCCTTTTCTTGTCAGCCCAACCACACTAGTTACATCATTTAACTCTTGCATTGTGGAATCCAGCGTTATTTTTTTCAACAGAGAAACTCGTTAACAAATATGAAATGCAAAAAGGCGTGCGAAATGATAGTAACGATAAAGGTTGTGTTGGCTGCCTTATTTTACTGTTATTATTGTTCGTGAAAAATTTGCGTGATCTGTGACGACTCATGATGACGCGTTAATAAAGAGTGGAATTCTCCCTGCACCCATGCAGGTAGGTGGGTAAGTGGATAGGGAGTGAGTGGGTTCCACATGAGAAGAAGTGCACTTTACTGATCGTTAAGCGTGACGTAGGTCAACAGGAGTTGTCCAAATAAAGGTGCATCTTGCGTGTTCGGCTTCCTCGTGCATCTGTTCACCGTAGTGCCTTTTTTGGCCCAATACTCGTGCCAGATTGATCAGAAATGTTGACTCGTTGAAGGGAGATTCTCCAGGAGGTTTGTGGAGTGAACGAAGCACTAACGTTTTAACAGTGTTAAGTCAGGTACCCTGGGTGCCGTGTGTGTCACAGGCAGAACGAAGACTGAGTAATCGTGATGCGCGTTCCGTTCAGGATTGGACGAGCAGCACATTGAATCGAACTCCTTCACGACCCCAAATCGGTTTACGCAGTTGCTCATTTGGTTGCCTTTTTCTCGCACATTTTGCATTCTCCAGGAAGGTTTGTCCTCAACTTTTGGCAGCCCTAACTAAGTTACTTTTAACGTTTGTGAACAATGACGACAACGTTAGCGCTGAAAACCGCTAGTGTCGCAATTCTCATCCCCAGGTTTGCGCGCGTGGCTTTCTGTGTCGTAGACATCTAAATCAAGTTGGGAGCGCACTTTTCTTCTCTTCGTCATTTCGGACTGTTGGAGTAGAGTCGTCATTAGATTTTTATTAGCTAGACATTGCTTTTGTTGCACGAAGAATTCATCGACCGTGCAACTTATTTGTACGTTTAGGGGCTCGCTAAGAGAGCACGTTCAAGGCTGTGAGATTGGCCTTTACACAGATATCTATGACTTGCCATTCTTATTCATGGCGTGACTCGTTGTTTCTAGAGAGAAAATCTGGGAAAGAAGCAGCAAAGGCGGTTGCCAGATAGGACGGGTTTCAATCGTTATGCCGAATCATACTTAATAAAATCATGGATAATTCTCCATTCGCGCGGTTCTGCGACCAGAGACGACCCCCTTAGCGAGGACGAACCTTCATGGGAGCAACCTATGGCCACGTTGCATTGATAAGGGGCGTACTGTTTGGGCGAATTTCCATTCATTCTTGCTGGCCACTCGTACTAAGCGTCACCCAACGATCCCTTTTTTCGCCCAAAATTCTCAGTGCCAGAGTGATCTTTTTGACACTGAAAATATGGTATTTGCTCCTCTCGCCCTGGTGGTTCCGGAGAGCCCTCCGGAGGCTCTCAGCGTTGCCCCGGAGCCCAGATTCAACCAACTTTACCGCAGGCTGCAGGGGCCGCAACGGCGTCCCCTATAAAAGAGGCAGCGGACGGCCCGACGTTGTCAGAGCGGGCTGTGGCGTCGAAGGAGAAGGAAGCAAGTGCCACTGCTGTAGCAAAAGAGTGAGGCGGTGACGACGCGAAGGTGGCTGCTAAGATCGTTGTTGACTTTGTTCGCGCCTTCGGAGCCCTCCGGGTGCGGAATCCGCCGGAGCCTCGGTCGTGGAGGTAACCAAAAGTACATCTATTTTAGTTCCAAGTTCCTGAACGACTCCAAGGTCCTTGCGGAGTAGAAAGCGAGGGAGGCCAGGCTAGCTGGGGGCAGGCGGGCTGTGCGCCGTTAGGCGGGGGCCTGCTGCAGCAAGAGCAAGAGCGAGCGAACGAACGAGTGTGCGTGTGCCCGCTGGCTCGGGCACACGCGCACTCACGCACAGTAGGCGCCATGATGAATCTCCCCTCACACGAAGCCAAAGGTCTTGTGATGTGAGGGCGCAGAGGTTAGAGCTGAGCCCACGTTGTCCTATGAGCAAGCTCCAGGAAAATGAGCAATTGAGACAGACTCGTTTTAAAACGTTTGTGGCCAAAAATTGGGCCTACGTTTCTTTTCCGTTACGATGGAGGAATAGGATAGGCCTAGGGCGGCCCAAGCTGCCTGCGTGTGTCTGTTAGCATCCAATTGCGCAGTTCTGCGCTAGCCTGGCCTCCTCTTCCTGCTCCTCCTGCTGTACTTGCAAAGCGCAGTCCAAATCGATAACGATAGCTTAATCCTTCGGAATGTCCTTCCACCCGCTGGGTATGGTCGGCCCGATACCAGAGAATTTCAGATGCACTCTTGGCTGTACCTACTCTGGTCAGCGTCCTTATAAATGATCCAGGCACAAAGTGGTCAGTACTTGATGTGTGTCTTCTTCATTCCAGCGCCGCCTCATCTCCTTCCTCCATTGTTTGGCTGTCCGTCAGCCACGGACCCTAGGGTGTCCGTCAGCGTGGCTTTCAAGAAGCCTTCTTACCTTCTCCGCGCCAACGACGCCAGAGCCCGATTCTCTCTGGCCTCCAAACTTTTCACCCTCTCTACTGCGCACACGTTGTTGCTTGTCGGTATGTACAGCTTGTATAGTAGTGGCTTCGCGTCCTTCTAGTATGTATCCATCTTCTTCGTCCCCTTCAGTCACTCTTCGCAAGAACTGTCTGATTTTTGCCCCCTGTCCTCGGCCCTTCCTGGATCTTCTGGAAAGTCGAGGGAGACCAAGAAGGGGACGCAGGGGTGCAGTCGTACTCCACCCACAAGAACTTGCGGGTTGGGGAGGGGGATGGTATGGGGGGAGGAGAAGGGACGGGACGGAGGCAGGACAGGGCGGGGCAGAGTAGCACGGGAGGGGGTAGTGGCGAATGTCGTGTGTTCTCGCTTTGTCTCTTACAGGCCACGTTAACTTGAGCCTCTCTTCTCCACATGCGCGCGAGCGAGCGAGCGAGCGAGCACGCACGCACGCACGATCGCACGCATGGGAGCGAGCAAGTACGTCCCGGTTTGGTGCTGCGGCGCGTAGTATCCGCCGACAACAATTACTTCAAGATATAAAGCGATTGTAGCGACAAAACTACTCAACCCATTAGCCACTACAACAACATCAACTTCTACTACCACAACGCCTTCACTACTCCGTATATAAGCAGCTCGACGCTTAACTCGACAAGGTCGAAGTCAGCACTTCAGTATGTTATCGTTTCAGATACTACTACTACTATACCATAGAATGTTTTAAAATTGGAATTAGCTAACTTTGGCAAGTCTGCCGTCATTGTTGTTGCTATCTCTCTCTTTCTCTCTTTTTGCAAGTACTCCTAACCTCTTCACAGCAACCTTCCTACCTATTCTTTAGTTCTCTCAACGGTATTGAGTTTTAAACGTTATACGTCGTTCATGATGCTACCATCCGGTCGTACTGCCGGGTGATGACTTGATTCAAAAGGGTGTGTTTCAGTGGCTGAAACTGTACAAAATTTGGCCTCTAGTGCCGCCTCTTTCCCCTGTCCTTAGTTACAAAATCGTACCACCTTTCTCTCTGCATTTAGTATAATTAGTGTACGACTCGTATGTATCATTACTTAGTATCATAAGCGAGCCCTTCTTAAACTGATACCCACATGTTATGAATTTTGCACCCTGATCCGCTTTACACTGATACATGGGCTTGTGATCATTGTACTATTTGTACAAGTGGGACGCTACTATACTGTTTGCTGCCCAATGTTATTGCGCAGAGCTTTTTTGATCCCTCACTAAGCACGGGAACCGTAGTAGTTTGGGGTTACTGTACTAAATTCACTACCTAATACGAGAGCGGCCGAACCTATGGCCAAGTCTGAGACGAGACTCTAAATATCTCGATCGTCCTTTCCCCTTTCCTTTGCTTTCTTGTACGTAATTGTGGTGGCACTTTTAAAATGATTTCAGGTGTCTTCCATGGATACTTGACTGGTTTTTAGACTCCTCCAGCTGCTGTTACGCCTTGTTATCATACAATACTCATATTTGTTTTCTCTCTCTCACGTTGTGACTTGTTTTTAGCCACACCATACAGCATGTTTGGAATGAGGGTATGTCTATACGAGATTTTTACGACAAAGAAGATAGAAATCTTATCGCAATCAATGCTTGGGGTCTCTTGTACCACAATACTACCAAATGTTACTAACAGCCCAAGTATTGCCACTACGCTGCTAGTAGTACTGCACATTATATTCACGATGCATCCCAAGAAGATATAAATCCATGTTATACAATGATGCAGTATGGACCCAGTTTTACATGCAGTACCATTGAATGTTCAGTGTACATTCTGCGCTGCTGCTGCTGTTTTGTTGGTAACATTTGCCATGCACTCATCGTATTACCTGCAAGCCAAGAGGTATCAACGATACTTAGTAGAGTCGGTTAAGTTGTCAGCATTTATACAGTATCCAATACTATACATATTCATAGTGCATGTTGTGCTATTAGGGTCCCCACACCTCCTCATAAAAGAAGGGTTTTGTTTTGCTGTTTCGTGTCTTTCAGGCTCCTCCCAACACACATTGCTAAGAATGCGTCTCAAACCCTCTTTCTGTGAGTGGTAAACTTAAGCGAATGATTTGTCCTTCCATGCTGATGCTGTATTGTGTTGGTTCTCGGAAACTAGGGGATTTGCACAGACATATTGGCGCCATGTGCATAATTTTTACTAGAATGACACCGGGAAAGCTGGGCTGGTTGGCGGCTGCATAGTAAATACTCCCTTGTTCCATCCATATCTGGGCCTTGGCGAGAGAGAGGGCAATTTTTTGCCTCGCACTGGAGTACGAGAGCTCTCATAAAAGCGAGAGTGAGGGAGAAACGCACGCTGTCAAGATATAAATCTGCTGAGTACGAGCATATGAAACCAGAGATTTTGAGACGAGAAAAAGAGAACCAAAGAACAGGCGGGTTCCGCTGAGAAAGAGAGAGAAACACTGTACCAGTATGAGACATGATGGACTTGAAAAGGCAGCCCAACTTTCCTCCCTTTCTCTCTCTCCCAGGTGCCCAATTAATCTAGTCAACTTATTTTTCCCCTCCACTCTGCCCTAGGCTAGTACCTGATTTGCTGCTGTAAGCATCTTCTAATGTGGACGTTGCACACAAAACACATGGACCATTAACTGATGCTAGAACTTCTGCTACGGACGAACCCATCCGCGCGAGAGTGAGAGAGGCAGCGAGCGAGTCTGCTTGCACAGAGACCAGCTCCTTCCTTCTCTTCTCCCCCTTCGAGGACAGCAGGACGGGTCACACCACGTTGTCCCTTGTAAATTTCCTGTCGTACGTACGTATAATGCCTTTATAAATACCTGTTCTTTCGATCCAACCACAAACCAACCCCGAATCTCTCCATGAAATTTTCGACTTTCCCCTACTCCGTCCAGCTTTGTCTCTACAACCACCTTGACATGAAGATATAAAGCTTATATTTTCTTCTCCACAGTCCGCAGTCTGTAAGTTTTTCGTCCTCTTTTAGTACTTCAATGCGACTTTGCTAGATCAGTGTCTGGCTGGTCCGCGGCCGGCGGCCCCCTTTGTGTAAAGAGCTTGGCCGCGGCGCCGGAGGCGCACGAAGCCGCCGAAATAACGCTACTGTGCCTTTTCTTAAACTTATCTTTAATGGATTTGTCTGCGAGAGAGAGAAGATAAAAATCACAATTTGATACTTTGTAAATAGTACTTGTAAACTTGTAACCTATGCATGAGAGGTCACACAGACATGGTACTATGTACGTACGTATTCAATTTGTTATCATACAGTTAGAACCCGCTCTCCTACTACTCCCTCTATGGTGTATGGTGGAGGCCCGAAGGCTGAACTGATGCTGCATTGCAGCGAGGACAAGAAATCCATTATTTTCTCTCTTCAAAGGCTTACTAACGACTATGTTAGGCTGGCATTGCTACTACTTCTTCGGCCCAACAAAGACTGAGAGAATGCTGAGAAGGAAAGCTCATACGTGAAGTACAGCAAGTTACCTGTCTTGAGCAGGAACAGCAGCTTCCTGCTGCAAGGACGGCGACCACGGAAAAGATAGGAAAACTTCTTTGATGTGGGACTCGCAAGTAAGCCCAAATGATCTTTAACCGTAACCCTACGAGCCGTTTTGTTCTAGCGAGAGCTCCGCTTAGAATGATGAGGATTCCACAGGGTGAAACAAACAAACAAAGAAAAACAAAAAAAGAGCACTTAATAGAGCTGATACAAAGAGCGCGTCAAGAAAGAAATAGGTCCCCCAGATGAACAGCGCCGAAGCTAAAAGTTGGGTTTCAAGCATTGGCGGCCTTCTTCTCCCTTTCTACGACCTCGACAGCCTCAAACCTACAATACTTCCCTCGATCGATCGCACTAAGTATTGATATTAGTCTTCTGTCTGCTCCTGCATCTTCATCTATTTATCTCTCTCTACGTACTTAACCAACTGCTACCACACTACCGCTCGCTCTACGTACTCTACCACTTAGGCACCCAGAAGATATAAATCTACTTTGCTACTACGCTGCATCATCAGTCCATCCCCACTTTATGTTGTATGTACTAGTACGTACGTACCGCTACTACACATCGCAACATCTCTACTGCCGATTGCCACCACCCCAAAGAAGATATAAATCTAATGTTATTCTGGCAGTGTGGTGATGCTGTTTTTTACTTCAACTTCTGTGGTAGGTGACCTCTGCTGTCTTGCAACCATGTGGTTTTTTTGGCTTCCAGAAAGAAAAATCCGGGCTGTGTTCCAAAAAAGGCGAGAAAGAGGAAAATGAGAGGCGGTTCATTCATGTTATGCCTGTCTCATGGCACGACCACCTGCTTTTTGGACAGAGTTCCAGCACGCACGCAACTTGTAAAAAAGAAACTTGTCAAGATAAAAAACAGTATAGCCGCCTGCCCAAGAAAGTAGTGTCCTTCTATGATGGTGTATGGTGCTTTGTGAATGACGTTTTTCAAAAAGGTAGTGAAAGCTTTTCTTCTGTACTATTATCAGTGCTGCTGCTTTTGCATATCCATTACGTATTAACGCAGTGATCGCAAGCTATAAGTGTTTGCATGTCAGTTTTCAATCTCTTAATTACTCCTTTAAAAAGACGATTGGGGACGTCGCACCTCACACACATACATATTCGTGTTAATGTTCTGTATTTGCCTGGTCACTATATTGACCTCGTCAGTGTGGAAGTGGTATCTTTCTTTGTAGATTTCCTCGGCTTCATTTATTTTAGCACAAAACACAGACAAGTCGTGTTGTGTGTCCTATAAAGAACTGCTCCATCCTTAACGCTGTGCAGCAAGTTTAGTATCATTATTCACCCTGGTGACGCTCTGTAAAGTGAAGAAAGTCGCTCAGCCTTGGACAGAAAAAAGATCTAGTGATCATTCCCATGCCAACTGGTGCAAATTTAAGAATGCTTGGTGGTAAGCTAGGAATGAATCCACTGTGCGTTGTTCCCTTAAGTATATATTGCAGAGAAGTCACGGATCGCCGTGTGGTCTTTCTAGGAGACGTCGCTGGTGAAGTTGTGCAAAAAATATCGGTGATCAGCCCATTCTCGGGAGGAGTGATGAAAGAGCGAGCGAGCGAGAGCGAATAATCCAAATCGCAGTGGTGCAAAATATCAGTGAGTAGCAGAATTGCAAAGATCTCTTTAGCAGTCTGTTCCAGAAAGTCCGGTGCGAGCAAAAAGTTCAAAGTTTGTGTCGATTCATCTGGAGGAGCAGGATCCATAGTGGTGTGAGAGTGGCGAAAAAGCTGTGCTACGTTTAGCTTGGCCCCTTGTATTCCTCCAAAGCCTACGTAAACTCGGCCCAGACCAGGGGGCTTGGCGAGCTCGTTGGGGCCCAAGCACTGACAAAAAGTACTCAAGCTCCTGTGTTCATCCATACGAGGAAGGATTAGTCCGTCGCGACGGCATTGACGGCGGCTTTCGGCGGCGGCGGCGGTGGTGGCCATCACCGCTGACACCCACCCTACCCCGCTACTTCGGTCGACCACAGACAGGCTGTCACAGCCCCACCCACCGGGCATGCAGGCATGCAGGCCGGCAGGATGGCAGACAATCACACCTGGGGAGTTCTCCAGCTGATCGACGGAGATGGAGCTGCGAAACGACCTGCCTGGGCTTGGCGAGCTCCAAATGGGCCCAAGCCTGGTAAGTCCAACCAGTTGTCCCTTCCCCGCGATCGCTGAGTCTTTCCAGTGCCAGGCCGTGTAAATTGGCAGGCAAGCAGGCAGGCAGGCAGGCCAAGTTGGCCTCTTCGTCGACCCTTGGACCTTCTCGACCTACCCAATAGGCATCACGACATCAGCAATCCCTCCCCAGGGAGAAGTCAAAGCCAGATAAGACTCAGATTTCTTGTATTGTTAACATGTCCTCTTCCAAGTGACCATTTCTGAGGCGGACAGTTCCCTCTCGAGGAATGGTAAGCCAGACCTCAGTTTGATGCCCAAGTGAAAGTGTGTTTTCAGGCTAGACAAAGCCCGATGAGCTCCTAAACCGGCTGACAAAACGAACCAGCATTTTACATGCTGCGCTGCAGCACGGAGGCAAGACTTTCTTGTAGTTAACGAATTTTTGCACGTTTTCTTATAGATTTGGCGGTTTCCCCCCCTTGAGCGTGCGCGAGTACGCCCTGGCTTGATCCAGGCAGTTTTTCGTTCTATTACAAGTGTTACAGACAGACATCTGGTCAGTTGGCTGACTCAGAACACCATAGAACATCACATGGCCCTCGCTCGATCTACTATGGGGAGTGTGCGAGTCCTCTCTTTGCTGTTCAAGGCAAGATCATTGTCATGCAATTTTTTTGTCAGTTGAAGAAGTGGTTTGTCCACTCCATAACTCCATGCAGAGTAGGCATGTGCGTCAAGATACCTTACAGATAGTCTGGCGAGCTCCGCATGGGCCCAGACTCAAAAAGCTAGCTGTGGATCGATCGATACGCTCATCTACGTTCGAAAGAGGACTTGGACCAAGAGCTATTTTTTGCACATGAAGGAAGAGGAGGCAAGAACTGTCATTTTTGATGCAAGTAATGTAACCTTGAGCTGTGAGCAGCATGCGCATTAACAGTTGACTGTAAACTGTAGCTCCTTGCTGCGTAGGAGACAGAATGTGTTCCAGATCAATCTGGTGAGCTCCGTATGGGCCCAGATTATATTTTTACCTAACTGAATTACGAGAGGAAGCGAGGCAACCGTCCTGGTCAGGATTTGAAGACCATCCTTGTAAAAGTAAACTAGTCAGAGTTAATTCAAAAGCAATAAACATTGCTTCATATCGTGTTAAATCTGGCTGCGCCAGATACTTGGCCCTTGTGTTGAGATGTCTTGCAGATCGGTCTGGCGAGCTCCTTGGGGCCCAGACCCGCGATTACTGAAGCCTACGTTACCAGTCGTGCTCAAGACAGAAGCAAAGGACTCTGCTAAGTCTGCTGGTGTTATCGGCACATAAAGGCAAAGGCAAGCAGGAATGCTTTTCAACATTGGTGACATCGTAACCCACGTGAAAGTAAGGTGTGTGCATATGGGTGCGTGTCTATGTATGTTGCAGACGCATGCATATCTGGCGAGCTCCTCAAGGGCCCAGATAAGCACACAAAACTCTACCAACTCTTGCAACTCTACCTACCCACCACCTTCTTCTCTGACTTTGGGCGCCCAAACAGTCTGGATGGGGGTAAGCCCAAAATGCCCAGATGCTCTGTTGAACTGTTCCAGGTCCAGCTGGTCCCCGATCCTCAAACAAGCGCCATTGAACAAAAGTGGATCTCAACCACTCGGCGACAGGCCCTTATTGTAGCTTTTTCTTCCTACCCTTCCTTCATTTCTGGCTGAACGCCCGCTTCTATAACTTCTTCCCCCACGACTGCCTGGAGAGCTCCATATGGGCCCGGGCGTGGTAAGCAGCCGTCGTCATGCAGCTAGCTGTATATTCTAGGTTGTCTGGCGAGCTCCATTCCGGGCCCAGACACCAAAGAAAGATCTCGGTCTCTGGAGCAAACTTAAAATGGAATGGAAGATGTTGAAGTGAAAGTAAGTGGAGAAATTCTGGAATGGAAACGCATCTTGTAGATGTTGCAGATCATCTGGTGAGCTCCATAAGGGCCCAGATGCATGATATCACTGAGAAGCAAAGTGGCTTCGAACTCATTCCGGGCGAGAGAGGCTAAAGTACCAAAGCGTCAGATGATCGTGTTACTTCTGAAGAGAGAGAGGAGCTGTGCTGTTATGAGTATAGAAGTCGTCACGTAAGAAGTCGCTCTAATTACCTCAGTCAATACCATATGTTTTGAATCGACCAACCAACCAAGCAAGCAATCAACCGACTCCCTGGACAAGTGTTTTGATGGAAACGAATGGCAAAGTAAGTGGGCCTTCTTGGCAGAATGACTTAACAGAAGTGACTTATTTTCACGAGGTCGAGGAGGAGGCTTCCTTTGGCCACCTGCGTGACCTCGATGAGGCCAACTGGGTGGCGGAAGGAGCCTCGGGGGGGGCCTCGGTAAAAGATGTCGCTTTGTTTTCTGAGCTGTTGCGCCTGCATTTTACTTTTCCCGCATTTTACGGGCCGAAAACAAATAAGAGGAAGCAACCAAGAAGACATTTATCTTTGAACAGCGAAAGTGGAAAGATATGGGAAACTGAGAGAAAACGTTTCACTATTTCCAGCCTGAGAAAGATGTTAAGCGTTCCATTTAGTTTGAAAGTCATGTGCTGTTGTACTCGGAAAGTTGATACGGAGTGATGTTATGGTATGAACTTGGCGAGCTCCACTTGGGCCCAAGATGCTTTTTGTATTCATCGTGGGCAAGATAACTGCCGGATGGAAGCGTTTGGACAAGCACTGTGAGCATGTAGAAGTCGGTCCTGCGCTGCATCAAGACAACGGTCAGCAAAGTTCATCTGCCCATTGCGACCCCAGCTTTGTAAGAGAGAAAGGAGAGGCACTGGTGAAAAGACCGGAAATCTTAAAAGGTGGAAGTCAGAGTAAGGTATGAGTCAACGAACGTAAGTGGCCTAAGTATTGTCATTGTTTTACTTTGCAATCACTTTAAATAGGGATCTTCACTCAAGGTAGGATAATCCGTAGATGTGCTCTCTTTGTTCTTTTTTTTGTGGTAGTATCTTTGTCAGGTTCCTCCCCCCCCCCAGACGCGCCCGTCTCCAGACCCGAGTCGAAGTACTTTGTGAGCGAGTCTTTCGGAGATTATCCTTACACGATGTTCAAGCCAGATGTTCTGCACTCACTCTCCCGTTATCAGACGCGCTTCTAGGAGGGACTCTTCACAGTTGCAAGTTCTTTCTGACGTTCCAAAGCTCGGCGTTAGGGGGTCAGAAGCCATACATACCGGGGAGGGGTCCTTCTGAAAACAGGCACGGCTGCCACATACGTACCATATACGTAATCATCGTTTCCACGAAGTTCTGGGGCGAAAATTCCCGTACTGGGCAGACCTAATCACTGTAGAAAGGAGACGAGAGCAACTTCGATTCCACCTGCACTTGGGCAGAGATCATCTTGCTGCAGTTTCTTGCGTTTTTCTTCACGGAGGACTGATACGGAGAAGGCAAATTCCAAATGTGAGGCATTCAAAAAAGAAGTTTTAAGGCGCGAGCACGACGTCTCCCTCCGATGAGCGGGAGATGAGCGGCGGCTTCTGGACGAGAGGGTGAAATAGGACTTCAGTCGGGCAGGGCGTCGGTGTGACAGACCAATCCACGGTACTCTACTCCTGACCAAAGCTTTGACAGGGCAAACATCCCACTCTTGTGCGCGGTTTTATTCCACTTCCACACCCAACAACGCGGCGACGTTACAACATTTCTTCTTCCGTTCTACTAATTCGTTAGTCGGGGCGTTTTCGCGACGGTTCAGTTACTCCATGGGGGTTTCATTTTGGCTGGTGCCGGAAAAAAGAAGGCTGGCGGCAGAAGAAGGAACGTACTCAAAGAAGGCCTGGTTGCAGAAGATGATTGGCGAGTCGGTGAGCTCCTCTGGGCCCGACTCGTCATATGGAAAGAAGAGGCCGATCAAGAGGCTCCAATGGTGGATGACGGACGGGTTAGCTTTGCAAATTTAAGGGGTTGCACTTGCTTGCGGTTAGGCTTCGCCAGGAGGGGAGGGGGGGCTGGAGGAAAGAAGACTGGAGGCAGAAGAAGGAACGTTATCAAAGAAGACCTGGTAGCAGAAGAGATCTCTGGTGAGCTGTTTTCCTTGGGTATGGATGCGGCCTTCTGGTGAGCTCGAGCTTCGGGCCCAGGTACGACACTGGCCGGATTTCTGTGATCACTGAGCGATCAACAACGCCATCGTCTTAAAATCCAAGTGAGTACACAGTACCATTGTCTCGTCAGGGCAAATAGCTAAGGATTCTCTCTTTTGTTTTGCAGTTATTGGCGCGTCCGGTACCAATGGTTGGATGGGTGGTTTTCCTCCGGGCACTCCGGTTTCCACCCGAAAGTCTGAAATGGCAGGCTAGCACAGAAGCCAAACAGTATTAAAAATTAAAGAATAAACTTTTTAAAACTTTTTAATCGTTTTTACGCGACTTATTCGAGCAGAACGCTCAAGGTGGCATGAGGCTGGAACGAGCGCGCGTCGCCCAAGTCCACGTTCCGCGGAAATGGTCCTGCCACTTTGACATACGTACAGTCAATAGGTTGCTCGGGCGCTCTACAGGCAACAGTTTGGTACACACTGGCAGGAAGAAGCATAGCGGCGATAGCATTGATGCAGGTACGCAAACAACAGGTCTGCCAGCTGAGGAGGAAAAGTGTGTCTGCATCGTATGAGGAAGTGTTCAAACACATTTCCAGACTATGACTGCCAAGTATCCGCCGAAGTATAGGTAGAGCAGCGTTTGTTGGACGTATTCGATCTCCACCGTGAAGGACTCGCCGACGATGACGTTGAAAGGACCGTTCATCTTGCGATCCAGGGTGGACTGAAAGTGATTTCGTCGGTGCAAGAACGTCGTACAGAGGAACACAAACCACGCACCTTGATCATGTGCGCAGCCGCTTCGTTGTTTCGTTCCAACGGCGTCTTCTCCACGGCGGCGAACTTCTCGCAAGCTATCTGGCAGATCTCCACCATCTCCTTCCTCCGGTTACCGTCCGGGATGTCCGTGCGCACGACAAGCGCGTAATTGTAACGCATGCGCTCCTCCTTCTCCTTCTCGACGGGCTCGACGGCGTCCACCTCGACCAGATCGCCTGAAAGAGGGCGAGAAGGATGATGCCAGTCGACGTGTGCGTGCAGTCGTACACTGGGCCGGCTGGCAGCCAAGTCATGTCGGCGCTGACGCCGCTGCTCAAGCGCAGAAGTAGTTTGAGGTCACGTAGGAGTAAGCTTGAGCTTACTCTAAACAAGTCTAATTTAAGCTTGAGCTTACTCCTGGTCGCCGTTCTTACTCAGTCCACTTCTGGCGCACTGAAACGACGTGTACTCTTGGCACGTCTTCCACCACCTGTCCCAACGCACTGGGAGAGAACTTGTGCTAAACCAATTGTTTGCACTGCCTGCTGTACCGCTACGCAGAGAGCTACCGGTCGACAAAGATGGACCCTGGCGCTCACACACCCTCCGTGGACGTCTCATTGTTCTAGATCTGGGACAAGTTTGAGCATTCGTGCATACACGAGACCACTGCTCAGGCCATCATTGGCAGCAACGACGGGGTGGGGGGAGCAAAATTGAATAGTGCAGCTTGTGCAAGCCAGGTCAGTTGAACTTCCGTTCACATGTAAATTTTAGGCTGGTTTGAAAATGTCATTAGATTTTAGCAGGAACAAGTCTAATTTGAAAAACTGTGCTGCTATGGACACTTTCAACTCAAAGTCTTCAATCATACTGTGAGTGCTGTGCGCACCTCTTCTTTCATCCATAACTTTTGACTGGATTGACCTGCAGAAGTGGTTCACGCTCTATGGAAACATAAGAATCGCTTCTAAAACTAAACTGACGCGCACTTTTGCCCTAGGACTACTCATTTTTCCGCAATATCGAGTCCAAGTTACGTACTGCAACAGAGGTGACTACCTAAAAGTTTGTTGTGAACATATCAAAAGAAGTGACGACATTCCCGAGAAAGCGGCGGGTCACTTTTCTACCCCTATGTATGATATTTTCTTTACTGTTGGTGAGCGCCAGCAACAGCATAAAAAGGTAATCCCGGGAGGAAAACTGATCGTGAGAAGCAGCATTCTTGATTTTCAAGGAGGATTTCAAAAAATCGGGAAAATTACTCTTCATCACCACTTTTCCTCCCTGAAAAACGGGAAAATTACTTTTCACGATCAGTTTTCCTCCCTGAATTACTTTTTTTTATGCTCCTGCTGGCGCTCACCAACAGCAAAGAAAATCTATTTTCTCGTGCCAGAGCGCCGGTTCATGCACTCGCGGGTGATGGAAGCTAAATCACAACCCCGAACATTCTACTGGGTGCCGCCAGTGTTGAGAAGATACGATATAATGTACTGTATGCTATGGTGCGCACTGCACAAGTCAGTACTGCTCACTCCTTGCGGCAATAAAATGTGTGTAAAGGAAAGCAGTTGGGGCAGCCAAACTGCAAATGACACCAGGCAAGGTCGTCATCTTTGGGGGCCTCAAAAAGGCATTCACCTTCTTCACCTGGGCCATGGTGAGTGCGAGGAAGAGCTGGTGACTCGTGAGTTTGCGCAAAATGTGTGCAATGACTCGGACATGTCACACTGACGTGTCGAAGGTCACCCTGGCCAAGCCGGGCATAGTAGACTGAGTGTTGGTCTTGCCTCTCATGACCTTTCGAGGGGCAGAACGCCAGGGGGTGGCCGGCTTATTGCAGGCTGGCGGACTAGCCCGGTACATTAAGTGGAATGAGCCCATGTTCAAGAGGTGCAGTCAAAAATGCATTTGCTGGCCTACAGTTCCATTTTGACATGAAGCCTTGACACGACACCAATGCTCGTGGGGCATTTTCCAAAACTGCCAAAAATGGGATCACTCCACTGAGGACCTGGCGTACCCTGTACAGGGCGGTCAGGACTTGCGCCTGTGCGCGCGCATTTGACGTGCCAAGTGAGCACAGGTAGAAGACCCAGGTGCAGGTGGGGACTGACGCAGACCATTAGGGACGTAGGGACAGAAACGTCAACTGCACGCAACAACACTTCTACAGGGCCGTTCAGGAAAACCTGGCGGAGGGGGATCAGGGGAGAGGCAACCCTGCCTCTCCACTAATCAGGAATCTTCGCTCAAGAACTCGCTTTCCTCGTCCTCCCTGGGCTTGTGGGACCTCCCCTGCGCCTTCCTCTTTGGCACGATTGCACGTGTGATCGTATGTAGCACGTTGGGTACTTGAGGCCCTGGACAATGACTTTCATTGGCACTGATCATTTCCAATTTGTGGCACCAGCTTTGGCAGTAATGCCATGGTCCAGTCTTGTCTCTTCACACCGAGGCCTATATTTTATCTGCACTAGCTCCTCACATTAACCTGGAGGAAGTGGAAGAAAATTCCGTGTTTATCTGAACGACCGCGTGCATGGCAACCCTGCCTCTCTCCCAATAGCAGATAGACCAATCAGAATGTCATCCGTCAATTCTGTCGCCAGGGTTGCGACAGTGCGAGCTCTCCAGTTCGTTCACCTGCCTGCAGTAAATACGTGAGGTATCTCCTTGGTTTTCTTACTCTCCCGATGATCCATCTTCTTCGCGCGGGTTGCGAACTTTGTCTTTCAAGGGCTTCGGTCGTCTTGCTACAGTTGGGCCTGACTCTTCCCACGTCAGCGGCGGGATCAGGAATGAAAATGCATG
>JAAUXU010137344.1_pt1 | contig 37521 bp, 31 predicted proteins | sample 7278151 | NCBI WGS metagenome assembly JAAUXU01 (sample SAMN14350113, study PRJNA611818) | marine sediment metagenome | isolation source: surface marine sediment (1.8m) | place: French Polynesia: Moorea | collected 2018-08 | reverse complement strand
TTCATGATGAAAAGTGGCCAGGATGGAGTTCAACATCACCAACATGGACGACCCCATGGCGGTGTTGAAGGGGGGCTTACACACCAAAGACTTTGACTTTTCTAAGGCTCTTAGGTTCAAAAAGGAGGTTGAAACTGTCCTTGATCAGTTCCTTAAGCAGTCTACATTCAACAGGTTCTTTGGAACACCCAATAAATACCATTGAAGATTGAAAATAGAGCTATTTGAGCAAACCTGGTTATAACACCAGATCACTTATAAGACCAAAATTGCCGCAGCCCAAGGGTGGTGTTATAAGCGGGGTCTACTGTACTTGTATTTTGTGCAAAATCGTTTTTAAGGTCATTGCTTGCAATGCATCAGGACACATCATTGTGCAGACAGTGGCATGAGCTCAACTGACACGCAACATCATTTGGGTGGAAAAAACTGGAGACTGCACTGCAGTATATTGAGGAGTCAATGGCCAAAATGGAAAAAAATGGCACAGCCACAACTAAATAGCACAAGCGTTCAGGAAGATCAGCAGTCAGTAGGCAACGAGAAAAGTGAAGGAAAACAATTTCTGGTGACAGTAAGGTTTTGTTAACATATATAAAGTCAATATTAGTATAGAATGTAATCCAACCTTCCATATTTTTAGCAACTTTTTTGAATTTAACACCAACTCATTTATATTTCCCACCAGCTCATTTATAACTCGCACAAACTCATTTACATCCTACACCACGAGTCATGTTGCCTTTTTTCAGTGCATTATTGAGAGGTCGTATTTGCTTTGCCTCATAGCAATTCTCATGCACTGCACTAATGTCCCCGTCTTTCATAATTTATTTAAGCACATCAAGTGCGTCTGGCAGGACTTCCAAAGATGAGAGAGGCAAAGAAGAAAGCTAATAACAAGCATTGTTGAGATTGTGCCGTGTGTGGGTTCCATCAATACGTCATATTAACTCCCTGCACTGGGAAGAGTGCCGTCGACCAGAAACTTCATATACTGATCCATTAAAGAAAAGTACCTTGGATTCAACATTAAGCTGTGAAGAATACTTTTGAGCCGGTCTGTATCACGTATATATCATTTTTAAACTCTTTTAAACGCAGTGACTTGGACCTAAGAAGCCCCCATTTTTTTTTAGCCAACTCATATCTTTAAATTCAGAACCATTTCTGAGAAATAAAGACCCAAAACCTAACTTCTGTGAGCAAGTCTAAGTTACTCCAAAAGTGTCCTTTTTACGATGTCAGCAACTGCTTAATTCTTTGTGACCAACCTCTCATTTTCTGCCCCGAGCTTATTTGACCAGAAATAAGCGTCCAATTGGTTCTCCCCCTTGTCTTGCCACCCCCTCCAAGTTATTAAACTAAGTGACATTTTGATTGTTCACTTATTACCGCTTTACACCAAACCAAACCACATTTAACGAAAACCATAAAAAATAGCGTCGCATTTTTCACGTCAATATCGCTTGAGATGATCCTATAATGATGGAGCTGCGCAGTTTCCAACGCAGTTTTCTCATTTTCGTTGACAACATGCAGCCAAAGTCGCCATAAGAATATTTTAATTAATTTGATAGTTAACTGATCGCACTTAAACTGTGAGGCCTCACAAAGGACTTTTCCTCCATTCAAACCTTTGTGGCTATGCAAGTTGGCAGCATCAGCTGCCACTTTCCGGGAAATGCCTCGGTCGAGCTGGACGGGCATGCGCACCTTTGTCCTCGTAAGGCCTTTGGCCTTCGTACTCATGCTCACCTGGCGTACAGCTTGGACAGAGGCAGTCCGTACCCATAGCCTGCCATGGGCACCCCTTGCTGCCCCAGCTCAGCCATCCTCCGGTGATCATCGTCATCGTCTGAGCCAGGTTCTTGAGGATTCGGAGCCGTCGTGTACAAGTAGTTGAACGCGCGGTGCATGTTCTTACGGGGAATTCCACCACCACGATCGCTGACACGTATGGTAACATCCTGACTGCTCTTGATGATGGTCACCTGTGGAAGAAGAGAACTCTCACTTGTTGCACGTCCATGAAGAGGCCGTGTAGGGGCACCTCTACGTATAGCAAAGTTTGGCATCTCACTCACCAAGACTGGTGGGTAGTCAACGCATTCTTCTCCGAAGTGCTCAATGGTGGCTCTGATGGAATTCTTAAACACCTCAAAGAGGATGTGATGGATGTGGGAGGGTACACACACGGTCGCAACGTCGTCCAGGCCATTAATGTCTTCTCGAACATGACTGCACGACTCAGAGGTGAGATCCCTGGACCAATACCAATAGGGAAATGCGAAAGATTAGGTGTGTTTTACGTAGCTCGGACGCGAGCCAAGTTGGACTGCATAACATAAGCATGATCAGTCAACGATGGTACCTGGCTTTGACCACGAGGTCTGGGCCTCCGGTCAGGTAGAACTGCTCGCTGAGAAACTTCGCGTTTCCAAAAGCATGTTCGACAATCGGCAGAATTCTGGCCTCGGGGTCGATAGCACCGATCTCGTGCCCTGAACCGCTCGGCGATCCCGGTGGAGCCGGCGGCGCGCCGGCATTCATATCTCGGATCAAGTGATTATCGTCGGTGAACAGCAGCGTGTGCTGGTTCATAAGCATTCGAGTAGAGATGCGCGTCGTATACAGTCGGTCCAGAAAGTACTGTAAAATATATGATAGACTTTATTAAGTATTTGTGCTAGGCTGGGTCATTTTTTTATCTCTCGCGGCATCCTAGATTTGCTACAAGAATTCACGTGAAGACCATCTAATCAAATGGGGAGGAATTTCGCGGGAAGGAATCGAGTGCATGGGCTGCGTGGAAAAATTTTTGAGTGAAATTTTCACATTAAGGAAGAGACCAAGATTCCATGTGAAAAACTGATTAATCTTCCAATTCTGAGCAACTTCGCTCAAAAGGTGGCAATCCACAGATTAGCCCACGCCAGCGCTAGCTGCGTCACCATGGGCACTCAAAACTGTGAACTCATGTAAGTCATGTGTGACTGTCTAAAGAACTTATCCCATGTAAAAATTCCACATAAAAATGAAATGTGGCCCGGCTTAGTTACTTTCCAGATGCAAAATTGAGCACTGCAGTCAAATGAAACTGTATCAGGGCTGTCAAAATATAAGCAAATCTAAACTTATGTAGTAAAACTTTTTTTACCATAGGGGGGTCCATTTTTTGTCTTGAGAATCATTTGACCATGTGACAGCAGGAAAAAAAACCCCCTAAGATGCACCCAGTCAAACCCCAAAATTTTCATTTTTTGACCGATCTTCATGTATACTGCAACGGCCAACCTCTTGCTGCCGATGATACCCTGAATGACGCCGAGTTGTACTTGACTCCCCCCCGATGGTAACAAGCGCTCGGGCTGGAAATTCGAACAACCTCAAGGGTAAATTGACTACTAATGCGACAGTAGCTTATGCAAGCTACTCTGGAGAGATCGATTAGTTGCTACTGCACAGGAAGAAGTCGTTGTGCCGCAAAAAAGGCTACATTTTCGTACTCCCCAAAGATAAATTGAAATGTAAAGACATATCTGTCGTTGGTGATTTATTTCTCGTAAGATATTGAATCCTGCCTCGATTGGTGATGACGATGACCTCAACCCTTACTCTACAGCTGCGAATTACCCTCCTGACATGTTCATCATCCAGATTACGTCGACCAAGGCACTGATCATTTCCGGGTAGGGTCTAAATGTTCTGCACAGGATGCTTCGAGCCAGCTCGACCCAGAAACTCCTGATATGCTTTGCGCTGATCCTTACGCTAGACTCCACGACATGAGGTCCCATCTTGCCATGACTAACTGCTGAGCCAGGGAACATCATGCCGATAAGTCTCTCATGCTGTGCAACGAGCCGCACATAGTGACTCAGGGTCCACGTCACTCCGGTGCCAGATAACTTTCACCAATTGTCCCAAGGTCTTGCCTGTGACATCATGTTTGAGCGAGTTGTGTATCTACTTCAATCTATCTATCTACTTCTACTCTACTATATGTAAATAAGTAGCCTGAAATTTGTCCTCACTAACCGCGGATCTTTCCTAAACAAACTTTCTGGGTTTTGGTGGAAGTCAGACAAGTTTGACCCAGAGAAGGTTGAAGGTCCATTCCAAGGCTGCTTTGAGGCCAAAATTGAGGTCAAAAATTTATTTACTATGGAGTGAGGGCCGCATGGCAGCAGTGGCAGAACTGGCAAATAGCTAAGGGAAGGGGTAATGAGCATCTGGATCAGTCAGTTTCAAAAGTAAAGACAAAATGGGTCTGATCTGCTTGCAGATGAATGACACAGGGTGCATGGTGAGTGTGACGTGCAAGTCAAGTTGAGGCAACATCAGTTTCTCCTCAGCAACATCAGCTTCAAGTCGAGGGTGAGACCAACTTCATGCTGTGCGTGAAGTGCGTGTTGAGCAGTCCAGAGCTGGGAAGACACCCAGCGAAGTGTGTCGAGTCTGCTGGTGGGCGGGATGAGAGCGGGTCTTATAATAACTTGAGCAAGGCCGTGTACCTCTGCTAGTCTCCTTGATAAATATCAGTCGCACTCCTGTGACAGGACTGATGGCGTGGTAGCTAGACTTTATGTAGCTCCTGACCTCTTGACCATGCCAAAGCAATGGTCTCGGGCTCTATGTTGTTCCCGATCAGGTTATCAACGGACTCTTGGCATCTCAGGCACATCTAGTCGGACGTCCTTGCTGTCTGGGTGTCTTTACATTTCAACATTTGGCATTGTTTCACATGCCAGATGGTGGAAGAGACTTGAGCCAGGATGCCTCTGGAACTGTGTCGGTGTCGTCCTCTGGTTCATACCAAGACTGAAGCTGTGAAAGTTGTCTTTCTCTTTTTCTTCTCGAGAAATAATCTCCAATTTCGCAACTTTTCCAGCAATGGTACCAAACTCAAGACTAATCGATATTCGAGGAGCAAATATTGTACGGAATTGAAGAGAATCTCTCGTGCACTTCTGCTCTTGCATGATTACCTGGATGTTCCGCTCGAACCTCGGCAGCTTGAGACTCTTCTCCTCCTTTGTGCCCTTGAGAAACAGCCTCTTGACCTCGAGAGCAGCTCCGGCCATAGTCATGACCAGGTCTTTGTGTCGGTAGCTGACGGACTTGAGGCGGTCAGTGAAGGACTGCAGCACCTCCCGATCCTCGGCGTCCTGCTCCCGAAAAGCGAGCAGCTCGCCCATGGTGAGGTTGTAGTGCTCACTGATCTAAAGAACGCATCATACGTGGCAGTGAAAACGTCCTTGACAGTACATATTCAATGCATACCGTATAAGTAGGGACACACTTTCAAGAGCAAACCTCATCACTCAAACCGTATGATGTAGTGTGAATTTTATGCAGTGCAGCTGCTTAAGGAGCTCATGACGTCATCGCAACAAAATCCTAACCCTACTCATCCGACTCTCCTGATTGATCTGGGCCACCTAGGCCAACAAGTATCTTTTTGTTAGCAAGGCCACCCCGTGATGCTGAAGGACTTGCCGGCATTGATGATCTGGCGTATGGCTGATACGGTATACATAACGCAACATGCGCATAAATGTCAAAAGAAACCAAATCACCTGTCTGCATCCTTTCGTGTTTCTGAGCTCCTTGGGCAGATACTGGATCTCTTTGATGATGTTGGCAATCCTCACAGCCAATTCGTGACGTAGAAACTTGTAGGAAGACTTGACATTTGCAGTGCGACCGAAATTGATGAAGTCCTGGAAAACAAAAGCAAAGCTAATTCGACGCTGAAAATGAGCTTACTCCAAGTTGGTTGTTTTTCGGGTGCTTCGGGCGCTTTACACTGTGTTGCCACCCGAGGAAAAGTCACTCTCAACGGCGCATTTCTATATGAAGTGTGTTCTCGTCTGAATCTTTGATGACTTTATCTAAAATCTTCTTGTCTCAATAGACTCCACCAGTTACGAGGAGACCTCTCCTACTTTTTGCTCCTTTCCAACGTGATTCGCCCGACGTAGAGGTAGAAGGAGGTCTAGGGAGCACCTGTCTTTCAAGCAGTTCATAAGGCATTGTCACCTGTGACGCAATTCAAAAAGTTAAAAGTGTATTTCTTAGCTTCTCCGTGGAATTTGGGTTCTTCTGTTTAGGGCGTCCTTATAAGAGGTACAAGCTTGACCTTGGAGTGCTGACGTCGCTGATGTCAAAGGTCGTGTCACGTCCCTGGGACACACATGTTAGGTCAGACTTTTTCTCTAACTAAGCCTCACTTTTTGTGTAGCATCTGGTGAGATTTCAGTCCTCTTCTTTTAAATGTCAAAGTACACGACGCACTTACTCGTACGTACCTACTGCGTCATGCTCAATATGTCATCGCAACGAAAACAAAACCGCACAAGAATTCACTGCGTATGCAGGATCTTTGTCATGCTGGTTGCACCTTACCGAAATGGACAGGGGCGAGGGCTGGAACCCCGCGTATTTATGGATGAGGTCCGTGAGCTCCTCTCCCTTGGGCGACCTCAGGCTCAGGCTCCTCTGCTGCTGACTGCGCACCCTGCGGCCGTCCAGGAACGTCACCGCGGCTGCCCGGGGGAACGCGAGGGAAACTCCGCGGGGTCTGGTGAGACGCTCCAGGTGACGACTCCGAATCAGCATGGTCAGGACTTGAATGGCGTTACAGTCTTCGACGTGTGCAGATCAGTCCGTACGGAAAATATGCGTATAATTCCCTGCCGCTCAACGTCGCTCCTGCGCCCTCCCGGCTGTTTGGCAGACTGAATGCATTTGTTGCGGCTGCCAGCACCAGCCCGGACGAGTACATAGAGTACAAAGTACTGTACGCCAAGAAGAGTACGAGGAGTGATGACGGTGTTGTGTTTCTGCAGTCGAGCGCCCTCGCACGGTCGCAGCAGGCGTTGAGGTGAGCAGACGCACTGAGGCGAGCCGCCTCGTTCTCCCTCCCCTCCTGCTTGCACTTGCAGCTGGCGCTGATTGGACGGAGCTCCGCAAGCCGATTCAGCGCAGCCAGCGACGACAAGTTTAGTGCGTCCTGCGCAAGCGCAGAAACCACTGGGACTCGGGATGGGTCGGTCGTCACCCCAAAAGTTGATTCGTACGGATTTTGGGGCATTGGTGTCGGGATGAGCGATGTTGGGACTGAAGCACCACTTTTTTCAGTCGATGCTGCGGTGCGGCCAGATCAACGCAGTCACTTCGCGGTTCTTTTGCGGTACCTTCCCCGCTTGTTCAGCAATGATCAATGATTCGTCGGGTCAGTAGTTGGGGCCTTCTTCACTTCTGAGAAGGCATTAAAATTGGGCCCAATAGATGCGAGCTCAGACCTAATCAGAGATTCGACGTCGGTAAAATATGAACACTGGCCTTCAAACGTCTACACATGTACGTACTACAAATCTACGTTTCTACATCAGTATTAGTAATTCAAGAGGTGGGAGCCAGACGTAGCACCCTGTAGGTAAACATTAGATATCTCTTGCGGCATTGACAGATACTGGTATCTTTTACAAAAGATAGTGACTGTGTAGTCTCGCCATTCGCATACACTCAACTTCCAGTCGAGTGTCCCACAAGAACGGCTCGATTCGAACCGTCAAGATTTGCTACGAATCCCTAGTTTGCACGCGAGCACACGTACTTGTGACGCATCATGAGAATGGCTCCTTGCCAGTCCGTTCAGTCTTTGTTATCGTTCCCGTGGAAGGTTCTCTCGCCGCCTCCAACACCCTTGTCATACATTTCGCTCCCGCACCTTCCCGGAGCACCTGACCCTCGGGGATGACGTCGGCCGCCGCTGACGACGCGGGGTTTCTTGCCAGCTTCTGCTTTACGCACGGATGAAGTAGAGAAAGGCGCGCCTGATGGAAAGCGACGACAACGCATGAACGATCGACCTCCGGGTGTCCGGTGACGTGAATATCTTGCTCAGCTGCTGTGGGACAGACAAAGCAGAAGATGCCCTTGACACTGTAAACATGTTTGGCATGTTTTTTTTCCTCTTTTTTTTGCACATTCGCACCCTTTGTTACCTTCAAACAGGATTATTAGTATGACCATGTGCACTCACCTGCTCTCCTTCGTTCGCTTCTGATCTTGCTGCAAGTAGGGCCTGAATGGACAAGTGTGGTGCCAGCGGATGCAGCTGTCACACGTCTGCGATATGTTGATACTTGCCTATGTTTGTTAGTGTCCTTATTACGCAACAACTAACCATCCTGGCAACGTTGCTGTAGTGCCTAATACAAAATGCTCTACATTCCGGAGGGGCAAGAATTTCCTTCTTATCCACTGCTTTGCTAAGAAGTACCTTTTTTAAAGATACGTTTGCCACTGAGTCACTGTGGTGAGCTGAAATGTTGTCGTTGAAGGCAGTTTCAGTTGACAGTTGACTAAGACCAGCTGAACACGTTATTTTGAACGTTTTTAGGCCACATTATGCAAAGAATGCTAAGCACTGTTCGTTTTTTAACCTTCAGAACGACTTATATGACTAAGAAAATGATTAAAATGAGTCTTGTTGAGGAGGAGTTGCTGTGTCTCTTATACTCCTGTCATTTTTAGTTACAATTATCAACAAGAGCACAGTTAGGCTGGCAAGAGGTGTTCAAGTACGTCAGTACATATGCATGCCATGTATGGAGATCACTTTCTCTAAAAAATTATTTCTTTCGGATTTTAATTTGGGAAAGACAGGTCATTTCGGTACAAATTGGCATTTTCAGTTGCACCCATTCACTTAACAACAGTACTTTTTCCCAACTCCCAGTAAGTGCAGCATAGCACACAGTGCACGTCAATCATAAACGGCGAGAATGTTTTTTAAATAATGTGTCCTAAGGAAACCCTTCAAACTCATGTCTGAAACTATCCTTTGTCAGTTGTCACCTGAAACTGGCTTCACTGGCAAAATTTTGAGCTCACCACTGTGGCTCTGCCAAAAATTATCTTCAAAAAACATCTACCTATTAAATGCCGGCGTAGTGTACGGTTATCACCAATTTTGATGCGCAATAATCACACACTTTCCTGAATTTCCCATGGAAACTGAAAAACAGCCATACGTGAGAGTGAAAGGATAAGTCGTGTGATCATGGTTGTTAAAGTCCGGTATGGAGGATTACTCTGATGTGGACATTGTACTTCGTTAGGACTTGAGATGCTAAGAAGAAAATGTTATTTTTGGACCACTGTGCACTCATCCCCAAAGTAACTACACCCAAGGAGTCTCTTTACTCTACATGTGCGATGGAGCCTACTCGCATGATCCACAAAGCTGTAACGCAAGTAGCTAGTGTAAACTTACTTAAAGTCTTTTTCTCGAAATTTGCTCATAAGCGTGAATGATGACGTTGGACACTTTTTTTTGCCAATAAAAAGCTTAGTATCATAGTGCACAAGGCAACGCTCAGCTGATGACTGATGTCCTTGGGACGTTCAAGTTGAAACAGTACATGTACATCTGGACTGCGAATTCATTCAAAAATATCACACACAAGAAGAACTCGAGCAAAATTATTCATGAGGTGCATCGCAAAAAAATTAAGGTCACGCAATTACTCACATTTTTCTCCGCATGTTCATTGGACATAAATCCTGTGGCGCATCTAGCTCTTCCCAAGTCAAATATCATAGTTAGTACACAAGCTTAGTTTCAATTCAAGTTTGGAGTCCTTTAACGGTTTCCACCAAAATGTAGCGCTGCATAATGATTGGGTCAGCTGTAGTAGATTGCGACGACAGCTGCAATTGCATGCGTATTGCATTCATCCTCAAGTCAGAGTTCATGCGTACACCGACACCTCTGGCCTCACCACCACCTCTGCCCGCAACAACATGGGAAGAGCCAAGAAGTTGAGAGACTTTGGATGACTCTGCTTTGTTGGGCTGATCAGCCGAGGATTTTCATCCAGATCTGATTAGATGCCTGATGAGACGATGCAAATATTTCATTGGCAACTTTCCGTGAAATCAGGAGCTTTGCGAAATAAGAAAATCATGAAGTTTACCTCGGAAAACTGTCGCTATAGGGCCGGAATTGTCATAAAGCGAGCTGTGAAAGTGGCTTTTAGCATAATTCAGCTTATCAACATGCATGGTTCCAGTTTTTTTTAAGGAATTCTGAAATTGCTTCTCAGTCCTTCTGTCTAAACTGGGATAGAGATTCATAAGTCTGGGTACTCCTTAAGAAGAATGGCTTCCAGTGCATCCGCGCCACTTTTCCACTTTTTACCACGCAACCTTTGAGGAGCTTCGCTGCCATCGTTGCAAGACAGAAAATGTTACACCCAAACCGCAAAAACTTATTGCAAGACAACCCCACGTCAAACATAAAACCAAACTTGACATGTTGGCAAGGTACTTTCTGCACAGACCTTGTGACAGACCTTGCAGAGTACAAAATTTGCTTTCCGCTGACGCAAAGATCACATCATTTTATTTACTGATAGTGCACCTATGAATTGTAAACAGAGTGTAAAACGCACGCTACACAAGAAACAATTGTGTCGTTCAAAGCTTCTTCCCCATCTGAAGAGCAGACTAGAGGATTTCGCACAAGTCCATCTACAATGCAAAAGCTGAGTACACTTTTCAGTAATGAGAAGAAATTCAATCTGGATTCCTAGGTCATTGGGTAGATCCCAACCTACGTCCGGAGGTCCCTTCCAAGCAGGGAAGTGAAGGAGAAAACGTCATGGTCTGAAGTGCATCAGTGGCAAATTCGACTGGCCACTTGCCTGAATGCCAAGTGATGTTTCAACAAATGCTTCAACAAACAAGTCTTCGGGATGAGGGATGATGCCTGTGTGGAGAGGACCGGTGCTGATGATGCTTCCTACTCAACAAAAAATAAGCTCCTTCATCAGCAGTCTTCCAGGCTGACCAGTCCAGACTGCAGTCCAAACTGCAGGTGCGCAAAGAAGTCTAATCTTGTCCCATACCTCTTGAATGAATGATGGAAAGAAACATTGGAATGCCATCCATGAACACATCACCAAAAAACTCACTGGCAGCATGCCCAACAAAATTTTCGAAGTCACATGCCTCAGTGGAGAGGCCGTCAAAAGTCGTGTCTCGTAACACTGCGATGACTTCATCTAAACAACTTCTTCATCTTCTCCTCTGTGGCCCCATCATTTTGCAACAATGAGGAATTCCACGAAATGGTATGAGTTCTTTTTCAGGGAAGACGTTACTCAATCTTGAAATCGTCAGACGTGCGTGAGAGTCTCACCTGTGACGGAACTTTCATCGGTGTCACGTCATCTGCGTAAAAGATATCTTGAAATTTTGCCTGGCCTTATCTTTTTGCGGCGCATCTCAATAATGCGTGCAAAACAAGTGACTCTGCACATGCCAAAGCAGATCCATCACATTGGGCAGCCTGCTGCTGTTGCCTTCTTCTCTTTCTCGCCCTTGCTTACGACGGTACCCGAAGTGTCAGATCGAGTATCGGCGATACTCGCTCAACGATGCTGACCCTTCCAGGTATTTCTCTCTACCTATGTACCACTCAAATTTTAAGCAAGGTAACCTAGGAGCATCTACAAACTTTTCTCAGTAATTTCCGGACACATAGAAGTCTGCAGTGCAACTACACAATGTTTTCCCTTGACACTCCAGTATTGCCACATGGCGATACTTTTGGGTATCCGATGATACCCGTGGAGGATGTCGAGCATCTGCGACACGATACTCTTTGCACATGCCACAGCTATGTGATGAACTATATCGTCAGAGTGATAGCGGTGGCCATCCTCGGCGTATCCCCCGCCCCTTTCAATTGTGACCCTCGCAGCCAGATGGCGCCAAGGGCTCCGGTTCTGGTCCTGCAGTAGTGCTTCGTGGTAAGTGCTGCCCTCTGATATTAAGTTGCTCTCGGCCACAGAGTAGTATTAGCAGGCTCGTTTTGGTTTTTATTTTGCACACAGATTATTATTGCCTCTTCTCACGTGGATGCTCATGACGGCCTCGGGGCTGGGATCTTCTCACAGGTGCTCATTACCTCGTTCGCCCACAGTTAACCCTAAAAAAAATCATTCCACTTCTGCTCTGATTACTTCGAACATCTGCCTCTCACTCACCTCAATCGGGCGAGGAAAATCGGTGGAAAATTAGATAATTCGACCATTTCACATAAATAGCGGGCGAACCGGAGAGGGACAGACAAATTGACGAAAATTGTACTGCGACGACGAGCGAAGGCGGCAAGAAAATGACGCATCATCTGCTGCGATGACCCTGATGACTCATTTCAGAGCCTACGAATTATGTCAGCTCTCCAAAGTCGCAGCCACGAACGAGCGGAGGAGCAAAAAGTGCGACTCACGGAAAATTTGATTGAGTGGATCTGTTCCATCACGCTCCAGATTTTTTAAATACGTCTTTGTAAGGCCAAGGACAAAAGAAGAAGACCCCCATCAAGCAGAGAGAAAAGAGAAACTCTCCCAATGAATAGTGAATACTGATTCAGCCTTCTCTCTAATGCAGCCATTGAGAAAAGAACCAAAGGGAGCTTTAGAACGAATTCTCAATGTGTGTAGCTGGAAGGGGGGGGGGCGGGGGTAGGGGGGAGAAGGGGGGAGCCATCGTAATTCACAAACGCCCTTTGTCTCGCGTGTCTGAAACAATTTTGAAACAATGAGAGAGAAGAAAATGGCGAGTGAGAGAGTGGATTTGGCAAGAGGAGAGGATTCCAAAGGGTCTTTCAAACCATAAGCAAAAACTTTACTACGACAATTCCTCGAATGTACTATGAATGATGGTAAATCTCCCCACTTGAAATCAGGCATAGCAACGAAGACTCGGGCCAGCTGTACACGTACGACGACGTCTTGCACGTCACACAACGCTCGCCTGGCTTCTAAACTTTGGCCCGGTCGACACCAGCACAATTTGTTTGCTACACCTCCAGAAGTGCTGAAAATCGGCCGGGGTGAACGCGCCCTAAGAGGGTTTGCTTTAGGCAGTCCAGACGGGAAATGACGTGGCAGATTTTAGCTGCCATCTTTTGACGTGGAGTTTTTATTAAGTCATTATTGCCATATCCTCTCCCACCACCAAATGGCATCACCATTTACTTCTTCCCGCAGTCATTGCAGCAACGAGCTACTCCTATGATAAAATCCCCCCTCCCCCGAATTACGACGAACTACATTGAAGAGACAGACAAGTGCGTGTTGTACATTGTACACTAAAGCGAGAGTTGTAACAGCCTGCCACTTTTTATCACTAGTGCCTACGTCGTCAAAAGTCACGGGTTGCTGCAACAACGATCGCAATCCCGGACTAACCGCAACTTTATGGGCGCACGTTTGCCTGTGTGCACACGCGCGTGTATGCACTGCACTCAGCACTGCTCGTTACTGCGGCAATTGCTCACAATATGTCGGTTTCGTTCTCTGTACGCTCTGGTTTCCTCTCCCCCCCCCGCCCCTTAAATCCCCCCTAACCCCCCCCCCCTCCCCTCTTCCTTCGATCCCATAGAGATGACCGCAATTACCCGCTTAAAAAGTCCGTCCGCTCCCTCATGTCCCCGCCCGAGTTCTGGCTCCTCGACCGACCATATGGTCGTTCATTCCTCGCTCTCTTAATCTGCCAATCGACGGGAGCCCCTTCAATTGAGGCCGTAAAAATTCTGATGAGACAAAAGGTAACCAAAAAAAGTCGAGTGAGATTCGGATCTCCTACCGAATGGCGCATGCAGAACATGTGACGACCGTCCAATGTCGCGCTGCTCTGGCCCCATTCCATGGACAGGCGCCAGTAGGGCAATCCGAGTCGGATGGAGATGGACGTGAGCATGCCCAATGTCTGTCATGGGGTGATAAAATTGGGCGCACGTACGGTCGTGATGGGACGAATCGCTGAAATCACGATCTGAATGGGTCATTGGGCAGTGCGATCTCCAAATCCCCCGGGATGATATCTGTCATATAACAGCACTGAAACAGACTAAATCTCCACAGTGAACCTTTCCAGGAAAAAAATCCACAGCGTCGTTCTGAGTGCTGAGCGCAAGACTGGTGATTTGAATCTTAAAGGATTGAATCCCATGATTTTCAGTGCCACGATTCGAACCCCTGACTGTGATCATGAATCTGAATCAGATTCGAATCCTGATCCTATTCATTCCCATCCACGATGTCATGAGTGGCGTCCCCGGTGCGGACGCTGGCGGTGTCGCATGCAGGTCGAACTGGGGAACAGAGAATGATGCATTTCGAATACGGACAAAAAAAAGAGAAAATCCTCCAACCCCAGCAACAACACTTGGGTGATCCTGATCATCGTCGTGCGCACCTCGGGCGGGGTCGTTGGAGGAAGCGACTGCTGAACCGGCCAAACATTTCCATTCAAATGCGTTGGCGGCTCCGCACCTTTTTCGAGTCACAAATTTGAAAGATTAATTGTTGTTATTGCTCCATTAAATGCTTCCTACGCGCTTGATCTTCAAAGGAGCTGCTGCTGTTACCACTGCTGCCCAATCGCCCCTTTTCAAAAAAAAATTGGGCCGTTACGCCCCAACACACGCACACAAAACAGCCCATTCACAAAGATTGAGGGGGGGGGGGGAATCCACCCACGATCTATAGAGCACGACCTTCAGCTACACAATTCTCCATTACTAAACGTGGTGCTGAGATCGGACTCACGATCTTCTCTCAAGTGCTGGGCTTGCTGAAGTAAATTGCAGTTCTGTCAGGAAATAGCAGAATTTCACTCTTCATATTCGTACGTCTGTGGTTTCCAAGAGCAATGACGGTCTAATATGGCTGGAGGCTACATCTCCCTGCTTTGCATGATGTGCACTTTGATTTGGAAACCGAAAATTTCAGACTGCTGCTTGCGGTCCTCCACATGTGTGTGACGTACGCATTCCCCCCCCCCCCCTTGCCGTGTAATTAACTTTTCCCCCACCTCCCTGTACCAGTGTAATAGAAGCTTGGCATGCACGCCCTCCCTCATGTGTAGCAGAGTCAATATTATTTCTGTTCTCTCTCGCTTTTTCGTTTCCTCCTCAAGGGAAATTACCTCTCCTCGGATTTCCATTCTGGAAGAGAGATCATTTTCAAGCCTCGGCCCTCCAGTTTCGCGGTTTTCTGCCGGCTTCTGCGCCGTGATTATGATGATTACGTACATTTCTCCCTTTCTCTTGGCGGGAAACCGAAAAAGTCGTTCTTGGCGTTAGTCAAATGGCGCCGGGTCCGGTCGGTTGGCCATTCACATTGGCGTCGGCTGCCTTCAAAGAGTGGCTTTGAACGGCGCATGCACGACATTCGCGCCGGACACGCCATGCAGGAGAAAATGATCGGAACTTTGCATATCTCAAGGGGCCAAAGATTTCGCGGGAATTTTTTTTGCGGCGACAACTGCAACAAAAAAGGCAGGGCTCCGAATGCGTGGGGAATTCTAAGAATTCGATTCCTGTACTCTCAGTCACAGCAAGAGCTGGTCCTTTTTTTCGGCCATGGGTTTCCTCTCAGGGTTTTTTTGCTGATTGTGCGACGACGAATTAGTCGCTCGTCACGTAGCACACGTTTGGCGAGTTCGCGAGGCTTGAGCAGTCGGCTTTTGCGCGTCCAAGTTATGTCCGGAGCACGTTGACGATGACCTCCTGACCCTGGGAAGAGGGGGTTGGTGCTGGCGGTGCTCCTTCCGCCCGCCGCCAGCTCCTTCTTTGTCTCGACACGCACGTCGGCGGCGGACGTGAGGCTGCACGTTGCTCTGGCACGGCTGGAACATTTGGCACTGGCTTCGAGTCTCTCCAGAAGAAAGTAGGAATTTGGTCAGCAGTGCTGACAATGAACGCACTTACCTACGAGAGGACGCACGCGTACTTGGATGAGCGCTGTACTGTGCTCGTGCTTCACAGCACCCTGTAACTGTGCCCATACTGTGCAGCAGCACCCTGTAGCTGTGGTCGTACTGCGCGGCACCCTGCAACTGTGCTCATACTGTACAGCACCCTGTACTTTGCGTACGTGTACTGCAAGGTACGTGCTGCAGGCTCCGTCGGACGTGCTGCCAGGCAAGCTAGCAAAAAGGGGAGTGAGTGAGTGAGTGAGTGAGCTATTTGGTGACTACGTTCACTGTCTACATACGCAAACAGAGGAACTTTGTCCGCATTGTGAATCCCGCGCGCTAGCAGGAGAAATAGTGGGAATAACTGCCACTGTCAGTGTCTGCAGACAAGTGTCATATGTTTGAATCATTCAGCGAGAGTGATTGTGACCTTGTGTACTGTGTAGTAATGGAATCCTTTGTTGTTGTTTTAGCACCCGGCTGGTGGTGTCGCGAGTCATGAAGCCCGTCAAAGTGGCTCCATCAATCGGAATTGCTTTTTCGTGCTACTGAATGAAGAGCCAAGCCTATATCATAGAGAAGGAAAATGAATCCTCCCCGGAGGATGTCACGTCAGCCCTTTAATGGCTCCTCCAGGACTCAAATTTGTTCTGGCGAGCACAAAAAACGATAAAGAGACATACGTGCGCACGTAAGACCCCTTTTTTTTTCTTCGACTTGAGCAGCTGTTATGAGCTGGAAGCATTTCATGGGGAGGTTCAAGACCGAAAAAAGACGTTCGTGACGCCAGGAAATTAACTCGGAGCGCTTCTTCGTTCTTCCTTTCCTTCTCTTGGCACTAAATGCCAAATTAGCAATAATTTTCTTCCAATTTTTTTTCTTGTCCCGCCATATTTCCCACATTTTGCACCTGCCGGTGCTGCTGCCGGCGTCGGCGTCGTTGCTGCTGCTGTCACTCCCACTCACAGTGCAGGGGGGAAACACAAAGAGGCCTTTGGAGGCCGCGTAGAAGTGATATAATTACGTGATATTGAAACGCTTCATCGAGGTGTGTGCGTGTGTGTGTAGTGGAGGCACTCTACCAGACATCAAGTTTGTCTTGTTCCCAAGAGGTGAGCAATTAGCGCTCGCCCTCTCTCTTTTCCCATGTAGCAGAGGCCTAATGGAAACGCTCTAATTTACTGCGGTCGTGGCCCGGTGAGAAGTTAAAGGGGTTCCAGGCACAGAAGTGTAGTAGTAATGGAGGTGCCAGGATCCTAATTTGTCCCTGGCAAGTGCGTGCGCGCCAAAAAAAAAAATAATGGCTTGAAAATATCAATTTTGGCAGAGCGCTGAAGAAAAGTAGCAAAAATTGGCGTTACATTGGTGAGCAAAGGAGATATTTCACGCGTGAAAAGAACAGATTTTAGAAGACTTTTCAGGGGGTCTCTTAAAATTGCTTCCACACGCAGTTGTAGCAGCACATGTGATATTTACTTGACGGATGGCAAAAAGGGGCAATGGTCGGGAATTTGCAGCCAAATTTTTCCTTGGAAATTGGACACGCGCGCGCACACCTGCCACACTCAGGTTTTGCACTAACATCTCCCTGTACGTGAAAATATAAATTTTCATATTTTGTTTCTGGCAACACAAGGAAAACTGTGCCCACCAAGGCTTTCTCTGTCTGTTGTGCAATGATCACAAGTTGTTGCACCAGCTTAGAAATAATGGTGTCAGGCCAGCCTTGAGGGATTATGCAGTCCAACCGACCTGGAAGAATTAACAAGGGGGTTAGAAGAATTTTGATTGTGCCTAACGACTCTGCTAATCCCAGAGTTATAACCCCTGCCGAGCCATAGTAAAAATTCTTGAGAAAACACCTGTGTGTTACCTGGTGGAAGGAAGAAAAAAAAAAGAACGTTGAGTCAAGCACCAGATAACGTAGCTTCTTCGTTATATGTGCATTTTGTGCTTATCTAGGGGGGAGCTTCAGAGATGTTTTGCTGTCTGCAACAATCTAATCATCACTCTCATTCTCCTCTTTTTTCCCCTACCCCTCAAAGGACGACGACTCCTGATCTGATGCCATTTGGCAGAAGACGGCAGCCAGTTTTTTGGTTGCTTTGTTCAAGAGATGCAATGAGTTGCTTTTCTGCCAGAAGCAAAGTAAACGAACCATTGTGCTGCAAGTAAAGAAATAGAAGAAGACAAAGTACAGTACTTTTCCGCTCCATGTGGCAGCTTTATTACACTATAAAAGCAGTACAGTGTTGGTATGCATATTTGCAAATGTTCCGTCGAGTAAAGTGTCTCTTTTCTAAAGAAGACAATCTAAGCCTCGGTCATTAAGATATCCGAGAGCCAGAGATTGAGTAAGTCAGCTAGCTGTGTATTAGACGACCGGGGTAGGTTAGTCCAGTCAAAAAAATTGGTTGAAAGGGCCATCCCCCAATTTTTTTTAAAAAAAGATTTAACATTTTACATTTCATCCTGACGACACCCATCATATTTATTCATCGTGACATCACACAACTTTCTTTTATGAATATAGATAAACGAATATATCTAGTATGCTAGACAGCGAGCGGGTGCATTGCGGCCATCTATGAACCCTCCTAGTTAAGGTGCTTCCCCCCCCCCCTCTTTTTAATCTCTGACGAGCGAGGGATAAAACGAGACCTCATTATCATGTAGACGAACCACTCTAGAGTGCGAGGGAGATAAGGACGGGTATGAAGATTTAGATTTCACAGATGAAACAGACATTTTATACTTATGTACGCAGAAAAAACATGCAACCTCGCTTCTTCATACGCCATTTGAGCTGTGCGGAATCTGCATAGCTAGAGAAATTCTCCAAATATCTGTCTGTTGGCGTTTTAACAGTCCCCGAACCTTTTCTGGGTTTCATCTACAACGAAATTCTGAGAAGTGACATAGCGGAATGTGGGACAGAGACATTTTTAATCCAAGTTCTTGAGCTTCTCTGAAGAGATGCTGTCACCCAAAATCCCCACCCACATTGTTGTTGTTTTCCCTTAGCACCCAAGTTCAAACTCGGTACATGTGCACAGCTTGTGTGTGGCATTGGAAGTGTCCGTCCAATGCCTTGAACACACAGATAATCCGAGACTGCATCGACAGCCTTTGAGAGATCCATCTACTTGAGTAAAATCAGCTGCCAGGAGGATGATGCCTTTTTTTTTCGTTCGTCTGTCGTGATTGCCACGACAAAGATGGCGTCAGCTGAATGGGTGCAATTAGGCCTCCCCTTTCTGAAGAGAGATAGAGAAACGACACCGCTAATTGTCGGCTAATTTGAAAAAAGGGCGTCATCATCATCATCATTATTGAGCGAGTCCGCCACGACGTTAAGTGTGACAGCGCTGGGGAAATTTGGCAGAAGACAGGAAGCAATAGTCGAAAGGGGGGGAAATTGTACGTCATTTGTCAGGTCTTCACGTGAGCGTGCATGCGCACGCACGCATACTTGAGTACAGACACGCACTGCCAAAGATTCCTTCCTGTCGATAACTGCTCTGCTCTGTCAGACACGATTCCTCTCACAAATCGGAGGCATCAGGCCTTGATTGCACAAAGTAATCTTCAATTTTATAATGGCTCTTCTTCATCGGAGTTCGACTGCGGCGTCAACTGTAAGTCTGCCTTCCTGCATGCCCACGCGAACTCGTCCACCTCCACCAGATGCAGGACGACGACGATGTCAGCTGACTTTCTCTTCCTCCCCGAGATGAGCAGCAGTCTTATCTCTTTCGCAGTCACCCCACTCTGCCAACTTTGTGGCAACTATGCCTGAACTGCACAGAAAGTATTTTTTAATTTCTGTAAAATTCCTCCCTCCCAATTAAAGCTTCCTTGCTCCATTCCCTTCTCGATCAGGGCTCGTCTCACATTTCAGATTCCGTCAACTTCACTTCCACGCGCTCCAATTAAAGCGGACTTGACGCACACGCGTGCGCACACGCGCGTGCACGCGTTCGAGCGCGCGGGCGCGCGCGGGCGCACGCACGCACACACACACACACACGTACAAGTGTCTGGAACGCAATAATGAACCCAACCCTGTCCACTTTTTCCCCCTACCCGCATTCATCAGACCTCAGCCTGGGTAGGGGCAAAAAGGACAGCAGCAGGACAGGATTACATCAGTATTGCAGTGGATTCCGCTGGCAGTCATTGCCGGGCATCGACAAAATAGCTGTTCTTCTGCCCACAGCCGCACTGACCGCTGCAGTGCGAGGGGACATAAAGACTTTATTCAGCGCACTCACACAAGCGGCCAGAGGAGATATCTCGGCCTCATTACCTACGTTCGGCAACTTTGGATGGAATACTGTTATGTACTGGCCGAAATGCCTTCTTCAACTTGCGGTTCTTGACAAGATAGTAGGAAATGTTTGCCCGACAACGTCCCATTGTCACAAAAAAAATGCGCCAGACTTGCTTTTTATGATGAAATGGGCATTCCAGACCAGTCGTATGTTGCGCCAATTCTGGAACACGAGTGTGATGACTGAGACATCGGAAAGTTATGCAATGAGACTGCTCATCATCATCTGCACGCACTGAGACCGAACAGCAGGCAAAAGTCGTCTGAAACTCACATCTCTGGTGATGAATGTGAAGCGGCGTCTACTGTACTGAATTTAATTTCTTATTCCTTTATGTACGTAACAATGACATCTTGTTTGGTCACACTAATGACGACAGCTGCATCAGAGAAAAGAAATTGCCGAGGGGGGGAAAAAGGAGCGCAGCCAGGCAACATCACGTGGACGTAACAGGGTGACTCAGCATGTCAGGCTCATTCTTCATGACAAATGAGAAAGCGAACAGGCCGACGCTAGATGGGTGTGGAGAACAATTGAAGGCGAAGCAATCCAACTACCGGTTAGAGTCATTATTTGACTCGACCAAAACAGAGGGGAAAAAAACAGAGACACTACTGCTAGTTTAAAGGTACGCGCGGTGAAATTATTCGGACGGGTAGAGAAGAAAGTTGCAAATGTCAATTCAAGGGCTCAGAACAAGTCCACAAGTCTGGTTGAAGAAAAATCTTCACACCATGCATGGTACTTCTCTGAAGCTCCAACTTATCTTCCGCTGGTGTCTGACGTATATATCAAGCAAGAACTCCGTCTGTCTGTCTGTCACAGAGTGTACTGTACTACATAGGCAGTTACTACACGCACAGTTACAACATACGAGAGGAGGCCGCTTCCACTCGAGGCCGCCTATAAGAACACCATAAATAAGAACAGATTTCTCAGGAAAGGAATCAAAATGTACTGTACGGGGTGAATTCTACCACATATAAGAACACTCAAAGCCGCTTATGAGAAGGATTCTCATTCAAAATTGCTTCAAAAATCGGTAAGAACCTGTGTAAGTTTGAGAACTCCAATATCCAAACATGAATGTGATGAGTTTGGACCAAGAAATTGAAGGCAAGAATATCAACTTCTTTCTCTCCCAAGGCACAATGATGACTGTACGAGCCTTGTCGCAAGGCTCCAAGTACACGATTACACTGCTATGTTGTTCATTCCTACGAAATGGTCACTTATAAGATAACGTTTTGGCCTAGTGCGGATGGTGTTCTTATAATGGATTTCTACTGTAGTAGTGTGCATCATACAAACGTAGTTGTACACGTAAACGCACGCACGCATGAAAATCGTCCGAATAATTTTATCAGTCATTTTTTTTTCCTCTAACCCCAACATTTTTCACTTGATTGCGCAGACATTCTGAAACGAGTGAGGAAGAATTTCCTTTTGATACTCCTTACCCATTTCAAAGCATAGACTGATTTACATACATGTATGCATTTTTCTCCAACCGTCGGAATAATTCCGCCATTCACTATACGTAGGTGGTTGTAGTCATGCGCATAACTCGAGACCCACCCGCACCTGAATACCGGGTATCGAAACGACAGCCACAGAGATTTTTTTTACAGGGACTGAATAGAAGAACCAAGTTTCCCGATATTTTTCATTTCTCTGCCGAAAACTATGAAGAAATCCCAGCTTCTCACTAATTAAAGTCAATCAAATGAAATCCAGAAACTTCTCCGATAAAAGATGGCCGAGAAAAAAGTACTTTATTCGTCCATAAATAAAACGATATCTCGTTTGGTCCCACGACTTTTTCTCTTTCATTTGCGTCACTTTTTCAGCACTTCTTACCGGTTTTTCTTTCGTGGGGGGTCGGTCTTAAAAAAGAGTCGTAAGAAAAGGCAGCTTTAAGACTCCACTCTCACTCTCGTCCATTGGCTCCAAATGAGATAGTTGCCTGCCTACCTATGCTATAACACTATACAGACTGAAAATTTGCACTCAATAGGGCCTTTAGGCCTACATTTCATTTCAGAAACCATTCGTGACGCAGTGTCTAAATTGAGATGGAGTGGAAGGAGCCCTGGATGTAGCATGCTTTGCCATTGTTGTGACGTCCCCAACAAAGACTTTTGATGCACCCTCCTGGAGAAGAGCTCGGTGGCCAGTGAGCAGACATTGGCTATGCATCATCCATGCTAAAGCCTCTGCTGGCACACAATTGCGACGAGAGATTAGAGCCCACAGGCGCAGAGTGTGCAACAAACATGGTTAAAAGTAATAATGTTTCTCGTTGTGGGCTTGTCAGTTCCAGCTCCAAAGTTTCAGATATCACTGCCAGTGAATTTGAACTAGGCTGTGGCAACTCTTCACAACTCATCCGGAATGGACCCAGCAAATGTACTATGAGCATATATAATTAATTACCTCCGTCAGCAAGGTGGAAAACGAGGAGAGAGTTAGCAGGGCATAATTGGCTCCCTCCCCAGGCGGGCAGACAGGCAGGACTACTGCGTGCAGCAATACTTCTTTTTTATCTTTAATTCTGGTGACAAACAAAAGTTTTTTTAACGACTTCAGCAATCTTCCTGCCCTCCGGGGGATTGTGCAACGCTGGCAAAAGGACAAAAAAATGGCTGATTTAACGCCCTGATAAACAGCGACTTTTCTTCATTACAACAAAGCTGCTGCTGAGCTCAGGTATTTTGTTCCTGAGAAACAAAAGCAATTGTGACACTTCCCTCCCCCTTACCTTACTGCGTACGTGCAGTGCGTACGTCTCACTTAGACAAAGTATCACTACCTGCTGCAACAACAGCAAAAAAGTACACAGGATATCGGTTGATGTCAACAGAAATTGTTGCCATGGACTTCAGTTTGGTGTGCAGTAGAGGCTAAGTCAAAAAAGGAAAATTTTGGAACGGGGCTGAGGGCACCTTGGGTTTGTTGCTTAATGCCAAATGCAGAAGATGCAGTCAAAACAATACCTTTGACACCCACCTCTCTTTGCAAACACGTTCAGTACGTAACGAGGTGTTCAGATTTGGAAGGCGTAGCTGAATGCACTTTGTTTTTTTACTTTCAATTGACTGTAGTTCCGCATCTAGAAAGTAACTAAGTCCACATGAAATTTGCAGTGCTCACCTAATATCCATCCACATGTAAAAAACTTTGAAGGCAGAGAGGGGACCAAAAAAGTCATTATTTCTCCATTCCATTTGACTACCATGTCTTCAAATGGTTGCCTTACGACAAATCCTGACCTAGCCTGTTGCGCAGTTATAACACACTTTAGGTAAAAGGTGTGAAATGAATGCCATTGAAAAAGAAAGATCTGTGGCGATGCAACCACCCGAGAGTTACCCAAGTATCAGATTTCTGCGCCCAAGAGTTACAGCCGCCATGATAATAATAAGCGATACTCTGAAAAGTTGCAACCTGTGTTGACCCTAAGCGTTACGTGACATCAAAGCCGTCGCCATCGTCCAAGAACATCCGCCTGAGTCTGTTCACATCTTCCAACGTGTAGCTGCAGACAGAGGAGACGTCGCACACGGCGAGGACAAACATCTCTCTGCGTCTCCATTAGCAATTCGGCTTCATGTTTACAGTGGCCATTGATCTGTTGTCTTTTCCCATTGCTACACAAGGCGTAAATTGACCGCCAGCAGCTCTCACAGATCCGCAATGTCCGTCCATCATTAGACCCTTTCCGCTATCAAGTTTCGGTTGTCATGCGATGTCCACATTTTCTGCGCAAACCGACAAGATGTCAAGGAGGAGAAATTGGATCGCCGGAGGGGAGTAAAAAGTTTTCACCGCGTAGCAAAAAGATTCCTGCGCGAGTTGGAGATGCTTCGAGGCTGGGCCCGAGCTCCAAAGCCCATTTTCAGCTTGCCTGAGCTCGAATAGAAAAAAAAGCTAACGTCGGTACTGAAGTGGGATAGGTCGAACCAAAGTTTCAGCATCGGCAATGCTGAAATCGAAACCGAAACTCTACACTACGCTACCAGTTTGCTACCAGTTCATTCATACAGGAATGCAACTATTGCATTTGGTCAGTTTTGACATCACCGCTGTATAACGTCCCGACTTCAAATGTGATTCCATAATTTATAAGGGCTATTTTTGGGAATAGTTGCAAAAAAAGAATTTTGCCTAGTCCAGGCGAAACCAAAATGTGGCTCGGTAAAGGGCCGTTTTGGTCACTCACTAGTACTAAAGATACCTCGAACCTGGGCCCGAGTTCGAAAGCTTGAAGCTATTTCCAGCCAGACCGAATTCAAAAAAAAAGAAAAAAAAGCTGACATCTCTACTAAGCAGCATCGAACCTATGCCCGTATAGGGCCGGCCCGACGCATGGCTAGCGTGAACGAGACTTTCCAAGTGCCCGCTTGTCTCTCCTTCAGCATGGTGCGAGTCAACCCTTTAACGTCATTTACCCACGCACGCTTTTGAAGGCGCCCCTCAAACTTTAGTGGTTTTTTTTGAGTAGGGCGGGGGCAAAGAAGAAGACGTGAACATTTGACGGACATTCACTTTTGTTTGCACGCCTCCTGAGAAACCTGTTGTCCATCTGGCGGCCGTCGTATTTGGAGAAGAGAACCCCTGCCAGAGCCTCAATGAAACCAGAAACCTCCGGAGGCGAGTGAGCAATGATGGCTCCGGAATTTTGGCGGAGCCATTTTTCCGTGCGATCAAGTTCGTGGACGTCGACGTTCCGCCCAGTTTGTGGCGCTGCTTCTTCTTCTGCTCCGCCACGCTCTGAAAGGTGGAACACGGGAGGATCGAGACCCACCCACCCACAGGAAATGGAGATTTCTTCCCCGACTTTTTTTGGTATCCGCCAAGAATGCCACGTACGCGCGCTTCCTCCAAGTCCGCCGCGTGGATGGAGTTGATGGCAGTCGAGACGTGCACGTCGAATGTGGAGGGCGAAACCGGCATCCATAGAACGCATCTGTCGGGTAATTACCCAGAACGACTGAGCGTCCATTACTCTCATAGTTTTCCATGCTGTGCAGAAAAAAAAAGAAACAAACCGCGCACGGATCAGATCAATGGGACGATTGCCGACTTGGCACGTGAAGTTCAGCTCCATCGTGGCCAGGGCGTCGCAGTTGCCCTCAACGACCGTGACGCCGCCGTCGGTGGCAGATTCAAGGCTCTTTTCAGGGAGAATGAGTTGATTGGACGTGGCAGACGGAGAATCCTTTGCGACAGATGTTGATGACGAAGAAATGGAGGAAGGGAGGGGGGGGATTTTTTCCCTCTCCTGATGGTCTCTTCTTTTCATCTCGCCTTCCACAATCAATGCATTCTAATGTACAAAAAAGCACCAAAAGAATCTTATCAACGCAGCAGCAAAAGGAGGCTTTTCGATCAAGATATAAATCTTAATTTACGCCGCCATTGCTATCTGGAGAGTGGATCGCTCACTGCCCACAGAAATCTCTTTCTCCCAACCACAATGGGGTTCGTGTGCGTGCAAGTGTACCTGGACATAAATTCCCGGCTCAAGCCCAGGTACGCATGCGGTAGAGGTGCCAGCTAAATAAAAATGTGAGGGGTTTCCTGGAGGAGGAATTCCCCCCCCCCCTTCCTTGCATTGGTTCGCGGTACTTTTACTGTGCACCACGCGATATTTTATTGCCTGCGCGAATGTCGACTAATATCGTACATGTGTTCTGCACACATAAGCACTGCGCTGAAAAGTGGCTGCACAGCACATTTTTTTCTGCTGTCACAGCAGCCACTGTTTAGTCGCGGAATGAAAAGTTTTGATTGGTCACGCTCGGCAGGGGCAAGAACCAATTTATTGCATTTCCTCAATTTTTCACGCTTCCTTTGCGTCGCCAACGTCATCCAGAGGAGCTTCGCCTCCTCCTCTTCCTCCCCCTTTTCCCTCTTTTGTGTTGTCAACAAGAACGTCATTCACGTGGAAGAAAATTGCAATTGCGCAACACAAACGCGGGCTTCAAAGGGGGAGGTAGAGGGAATTTCCTTCACAAAGACTCAGTTTAGTGCGGCTGTAACTCGTTTGCAGACTCAAAAAAAAAACCTTTTCTCTACTCCTCAATGCACTTTCAATTTTGACGATGTCCTCTCCAGATAGAGAAAAGGAAAACTGGAATTGGCGTCCCCCCCAAAAAAGGGTTCAATTATGACCAGGTAGCTTGCAAAAGGGCCTCGTTCCTTGTCAATGTTGGTCGCTGCCGTCCTAAAGCACGTGCATCAGCAAAGTTGTTGGCGTTGCAGACCTCTTCAGACACAGTGCAGAGGTGCTGCAGCGACAACAACAACAACTGAAAATAGCCTTCATTACCAACTGCTCAAAAAGCGACCACCTGAGATGGCCTTGGCCAAATTTAGACGGGACTTTGCACGCCTTTTGAGGACAAGGCCCACTTCGATAACATTTTAGACGATGTTGATATGCCTGCAAGCCCCATTTTTCTATGGCGTTTGCTCTAAGAGATGGAGCACAAGGCTTCTCTTCCAGCCTGACCAGTTATTATTGGCTTCCCCTGCCTGCCCAAAATTGGAGGAAGGAGTGCCCATTTTTTTTAAGCCACGAAATGGGAGTTAACTGCCCCGATCGCATTATTTGGAGGCAATCAGAAGGGTGTCTAAAATGAGCTCCACACGGACATAGATGAGGGCTTGGGATTAAAGCAAGAGCGGAGTGAGTGGCCAATGCACGTACTGCTTATATTTTCGACTTAAGCTGGCGTGAGTGTACAGTTGCGCGCGCGCGCGCGCGTGTGTGTGTTGAAGGTGCCGTCGAGAGCCAGGCAGAGCTTAAAAAATACTTGGGTGCGGTGCCATGATTCAGTAATACCTCTTCTGACATTGGTGTGTCTGACGTTGCGCTACTTAGAGCAGAGACAAAAAGTCGAACTCTGGACAAGGGTTGCACTCGCCGCAGTCCACGCACATCTTCCCAAACGACGGCTATAGAGACGTCGGCTTTACTGCCGGGATAAAAGCCTTGTTTTATCTGCCGGTGAATTGGACACAATTTTAAGGCTGGAAAACACAGTCCATTAGGAAGGGGGGGGGGGAACAACAACTGGCCGGTCCATTATCGTAATTGGGAGAGGAGATATAAAAAGACTCTTTTCATCACTCTTCTGTGAAGTGATGAACGAATCGAGTCCTTCGTTTCTTTAAAAACATTCTCTCTCCCATGTATCTGCGGCTTCTCAGAGCTGAGTACTTTTGAATTCCTCCCCCTTAATTTGACTCGCTTTTCAAGAAATTCAAAGAAATTTTGACGAGGATTCTTTTGTACTTCCACATTTTTTGTTGTGTCAAAGAACGCAGCCCTTGACCATGTCCTGTCAGCGCGTCTCCCTGACCATGGTCGTCACAACGTTTTTTGATACGTACAAATATATCAGACTAAGTACTACTCTTCATATGACGTCCGGGGTCAGTAACAAAACTGCTTGGTGAATAGGGTTTACCAAACAATCTATTCATTCACGCTTTGGTGAACAAACTTCTTTGCAGCACAAATCTCAGTGTGGTTTTTTAGTCTCTTGCTGTGATCTTGAGACGTATGAAGTTACTACACCTAACTGTGAATCAAAAGTGCCCATGGCAAAAAACATGTTTTTTTTTCCTAATAATATGACTTGCACCACCTGTGACTGTGCCAAACGACAATTTAACACCCCAACAAAACCAGATTGACATTTTCGAATGAGCCTCATAGGTATATATACACGCTTATGTATTAGGCGGGGTCAAAAATTGACATTCCACGTTCGTCGACATTGAAGATTTGTTACTAGATATTACTTGAAGATTTTGCAGTGAAACGCAAATGAAAAAAGTGTTTTGGCTTTGTCGAAGGAAATTGGAAAAAAATAGGATTTTAATGCTTGCCCTGAAGCCTTAATTAGAAGTTTTAAAAGCTGTGTTTGCACTTGCCGTATGTAGTAAAACTTAAATCCTTCTGGGACAGGGTGAAAAGTGAGTTTTTGACAAAGTATTTGACGTGATCTTCATCATTGGGTAACAACAGCCCACAAGTGTACTCCGTCGAATTCCAAAACTCACCTGTCTTCAGCCTAGCTTCATGCATTATATATATAGTTAATTATAAGTCTGCCGAGTCACATGATATAAAATTTAGGACCCTCCTGGTGCGGATAACTGGTGTAATGAATTAACTGCACTGGCAGGAGTGTAACTTGATAACGCGTCTGTTTCTCTTACATTAAAGTGCTATACTTTAATACACACAGTGTTGACCAGAAAAAATATGGGCCTGCTATACTATTTGAAAGCCCATAAATTCCGCTGACCGATGAAAAGTGATTGTATTTCAAAGGTTTCGCAGCCCTCAGTATGTTTGATCGCTTGTAATACTCTGTATGACAAGTCTCTTCTACTGCTGCGTCTCGCGAAGAATAATGTTGTGGCCGCCCTTAGAAACCAACAACTAAGTATCTTTTATGGTGCTGGAACAACATCTGACAGTGAAGCCACTGCAGAGGTTGGAAGACAAACTGTGGACCTTCTCGTGTCTGTGCTTAGGGACGCATTGTAAAGCACAAAGAACATATTGGAAAGAAAGGGAGCTCAATTAAAAGTCACTCCCAGAGCGGCGAGCGTAATTCGGGTCATTAACACCAGATGACAATTCTCGCAAGTCATTAATTAGGGTGCGCTGACGGCAGAAGGAACTTTAAGCACAGTGAACCCAGCATATGACGCCGACTGGGTGAGGCGTACGTAAACAAGCCTAGACTGTTTTTCTTTCTTTCAGACACATTCACGCCAGACAAGAAGTCGAAAAGCCAATGGTGCGAATTTTCGGCAATTTGCCGGTTGTGCCAGAACGAGGTTTCTACTGTGACGTCCATTCCATCTGGTGGAAAAGCGCTTGTAATCACCCCTCATTTGTCAATCCGCCATTTCCTCTTGATCGAAAGCCCCGAAAGACCCACTTAGACAGGCAAATTTTGGGGGTGGCTGAATCACCTCTCAGGCGAGAATTTCTGCCTAGGGTAAGCGCGACTTCAGAGGAAGGAGAGGAAAAAGAGGGCCAATTTTCCGCTGTTGTGTGTTGCTCATTGCATAAGATTAAAGAAGAAAGAGCGAGGTCGATGCCAGCAAAGTGTATATTTTTCCTTCTCATGAGCAATCAGGCAGCCGGCGATGGAGGAGGGGGTGGAGAAAATGAGAACTGCTAATTGCCCGACAAAGCAAGGCACACGCGTACATATATATATATATATATATATTATATGTGTGTGCATGCATGAAACCTGCAATTTCCCTGCATTAGTGGCGTGTTTGTTTGTTTGTGAGCGAAGCCCAGTCAGCTGACGACACAGTGTGACACACGTAACATTTCTCTCACTTTGGCACGTCTTGGAGAGATTCGGTAGGATCCTATTATTTTGCGCTAACAAATAGTTTTATTCACCGGCTAAATTCGAAATTCCAGGAGAAATAACCATATTTGAATAGGCTCTGTGAGCTGCCCATTCCACTGGACTTTAGTGCGGTTGCACAATGGAAAACTTCAAATTCCATCAAGCAAAATGTCAAGCCTCAGGAGTTTGCCATCAACCACGACGTTGGACCACCTCCCCTACTGCCCCCCGACCGAGCACCAGCTGTCTTCGTCCTCCTTCGCAAAGTCAAAGCACCACTGAGCATATCTGGGGTGAGCCCGGAATGGGGTCACTGACTACGTTGCTTCATGGGTTGGCACAGGTGTATGGAGTGAATAAAGTAAACGAAGTGAAAGTTAAACTTTGTTTAAAATCCTTGACTGCAAACTAAAAGAGTAACTGATTTTTTGACGTACTCGTGTTCTCTGCACAGACGAAGAATCAGCTGCATGTCTCCACCGCGAACTCAAATACAGGTTGACTCACAATAACTGAGAAAAATCCATTGGTCATTTTCAGTCTCTTCCCGTGGAGGAAGGGTGTTGGCAAAGCCATTGATGCTGAAGACGGTAGCATTGATATATGTTGATAACATCAACGAGCCACATCACAAAAATGACATAAAATTCCCGAGGGTTGGATGGGTTCCAGCTCCTATTAAATACTTATGATGACTCGGTGGAAATGACAAAAGATCAAAAATATTGTTAAAAGAATCACATTGTGCACTGAGCATGAAATGCACCTGAGAGTTTCCACCTCATTTTTGGCAATTTTAGTTCCTTCTTTGATATGACGTGATGTTATCAACAAATATCAATGCTTCCTTTAATGGCTTTGACAAGACTCAGCTAAAAATCTCTACAGAAAGAGACTGAAAATGACCTATAGTTTTTTTCTTTCTATCTCACAGTGTTATGAGTCACCCTGTGAGAACAAGGAAGTGTAGAAAACTTGCTCGAATGGTTTGAGCTGGACCCATCACATCATGCATTGTTGTTTATGCGATTTCCTCTGCATCCGGATTTTGCCATTTCCTTTCACCATTGTTGAGACATCAACATACATCTATTTTGTGTTTGAATGTGTCGTCACTCCTTTTTTCTGCCAGCCAGCTGTGCTTTCGCAGTCCATAGAAGTTAGTAGGCAAGTTTGAAAGCGTACTTTTGTTTTGGGAAAATGGAGGGTTTTTAGCCTGGTTTTTTGGCCTTTGACCAAAATATTTAGGCTTTACTAAAAAAAACCCCATTTTCTTCTCACAGGCACTTTGTAACTTGAAGCTATGATAAAGCCTTGAGTTTTATAACACACGGTATGCAGAGAGTGTAGTGAACATTTCTTTTGTCAGCCATAACTTTTGACTGGATGGAACTACAGAAGGAGTTGACCCCACACCGGAAAGCTAAGAGTCTCCTTAAAAAGTGAACTGGTATGCGCTTTTGCCTTGGGACCACTCATTTGTTCACAATACAGTCAAAAGTTTTTGGCAGTAAACTCTGCTACAGATTTGATCCCATATTGTGGAAAAAATGAGTGGTCCTAGAGAGAAAGTCCAAATCAGGCCTTTTTCAGAGAAGATTTTTAGCTTTCTCCAGAGGAGTCAACCACTTCTGTATCTCAAGTCAATCAGACGTTATGGCTGAAAAAAGAAGTGTACACCAGCTATAACTGTGTCTGACGCCAATTTTCCACCCCGAAAACTGCAATTGAACTTTCACGGACTAGCCTAGTGGTTTAGGGTCGTACTTAACTAGGTTAGGGTGGACTAGTGCAGTGCGTGCCATTACAGCTAAAACAAACGCTAGAATTATCTGCCTATCAGCAGTCTCTTCATTCATCGACGCTTGCAGAAGGACAACATATGTTGATGAAACAAAAACAACATGGACAGGCTTTAGACTAGCACTGGGGCTGCTTTTCCATTAGAGAACACATTCATATGCTTTGAAGATGAAATCCTCCACTTTTCATGCGTACAAATGCATTAGAGAAAAAGAAATGAGTGAACCATTGAGATTTTTCAAAACTTCTGAGCTCTGTAAAGAAGTTTTTTCCGTGAAAGATGTTACTCCAAAATGTCAATAGCTTCATTTTTGTGGTACCAACCTGTCATGTGTGCTTTAGTTTACCAAAAAGTACAAGTGCAACTGATCCTACTCTTCTCGTCTTGCGTCGAAGTGGTGGCCATGTCGTTGTTCAGACTCATTGTTCGTTGTTGACTGTTTGTCAAGAGGAAACTTGGTTTCACTGGAAACTGTCTAAAACGTTGCAACAACCAAAATGTGGCCTCCATCATTGCTTTCTGAGATGCCGAAGTCGTCGAGTTTTCCAAGAAATGATGCTGACCCTTTTTGAGCATGAATGCATGGGGTTCGGAAATACCGCTAATAATGATTTAACATCACTCAACATCAACAGGTAGAGCGTCGTCATTGCACAGTATTGTGTAAAGCATCAGCTGAAAAAATGAGGCGTTTCCGGGCATAATTAGGCCGGAATAAAACTACGCATATTTTGAGTTGAGGAAGTAATTCCTGTAATTTTTGTGAACATGCCTTAATAATCTCGCGTCTGGGAGGCTTCCGTTCCGACCAAAAGGGCTGGTGGCACTAAAATATTTTGCAATTACTTACTTAGCATGTCTTAATTATGCCTCGCCCAGGGACTTATTAGGCACCAAAAGGGCGGTGGCACCCAGTTTTTGGGCTCCGTTACCCAAAATGTAAGGTGCGCAAAACCACCCCGGGGTGATGCTAATTCAGAACGCGCAGGGTGAGTGGCGAACATAGTAAATATGCTGCTACACTTTCATGCTGTGGACCTAATTCATTCGAAAGCTCCGGACTGCGCGTCGATTGGAGTCACCAAAGAAAGAATGATTCCAACGGGTGACCGCCCGGAGCTATGCAAAGCTGTGCTCCTCCAAGGAGCATTTTCTGTCATGCACAGCACAGTTTCTCATGAACGACAAGCGGCTACTTCACGTCGTAGGCCTGGGAGGGTGGGCCTGAGGCCCCAGAATGAACATTCAAGTGCCCCGTGAAGAGCACAGCTTTGCATAGCTCAAGGCTGTCACCAGTGTGAGTCATTCTGACGAGCCTAATTTGTTGTCCTCATACAGCTTTCAAATGATGCAGAATTTGAGTCTCTGCGTGATCCAGAGCATGAGATATGGCGTTTTTAAACTTGCCAATGGTGCTGTACATTATATATGGATTCCTAAAGGGTGTACACGCACGGCAAATTTGGCAGAGGGCGAATGCAGCGCTATATATTGGATTAAGTTCTATGAATCGTCCGCAGGAGAGAAGGACAGCGCAGGTGGATCAAATATCGAATTGGGAGAAGCAATCTCAGCATATTCACATTAGAACCAAATTACCCCCGGCTGCGAGAGTCAATTTTTCTATTACTTTTTTTTGGTCCAATTTTCTAACGGAGATTGAGAGAAAGGTACAAATTGTAGGAAAGTCAGTTAGCATTTCGGAACTTTTTTTCCCCCACCCGCAATCTATTCGTGTATCGAGAGCAATTTTTTTTTCTCCGCATTCCTAATTACTTTTTCCTTGCTTCCCATACCTATTCCGACTCGGGCGGGCAGGCTCGACGCCACGGACTTCTCCATCCCGAGCGGGTCCACGTGCGGGGGTCTGTCTCAATTTGACTGTGTAATAAAGCGGGGCAGACTCGCATACCTCTAATTCGGTGCAAATTATCTCGCGGTTTCTCCATTCCTGTCTGAGTGGCGGAAATTCAATGAAGGATAATGAGGACTCCACACAACGGTTCTCAAGTGCACACTGTTCTTCGCAGACGGCGGAATAATTGGCAATATGTAGCGGCGAAAAAATTTTGCAATGCTCCGCATAGTGGAAGCACTCCGAAAATTGGCGGGTTACAGCATGCGATTAATGCGGTCGGTGCGGTGGTGCACAACAGGGCAATTACAGCCTGACTTTTTCGTCCCATTCGACCGCATCGTATTAAATTTCCCCCCCGAGCATGTACTTGTGAACATGGTAGAGAGAAAGATGGGAACGCTGTCAAGTGCGTGGTGTGCGCGTTGTTGTGGCACCGCTTGTGTAACCACCTGGCCAAGCTCGGGGGCAGGCACCAAATTGTAGCCTTGGCGTCATTTTTTCAAGTCCTCTACATGTTAAACGAAGCTTCGCTCCTTCAGGAAAGGGGTTGACGATGACCCCAGACTTGACCAGAGTGCATAAGTCGAAGAATGAAGTAAGATTCTGTCTTCATTGTCCGCTCCATTAACGGGCTGTCAGGATCAGGACTGGATTACTTGGACGTCGCTGGGCCATGCAAATCCGGCCCCCAATTGATGACCCCGAGACGAGGCTGAACAAATATTGTGACGTTGGCAACTGGACAACAGTTTTCTACTGTGGACTTCATCTCTCCCCCAGCTGAAGACATGAATTTAGTGCGATATCAGCTGTCATTTCAGTCTCTCCTCTTCTGAATGTGTTTTTTTTTTCCTCCTTCTCCAGTCACACGTGAAGATCTGATTTGTGGATGACGACGATAGAAACGACGCATGCGTTCCCCTCCTCAAAAAAAATATATATCTCTCTATATATACGAAACTTGAATTGAGCGAGCTCGTTATCGATAATTGGCATTCCGCGCGGCCGAGCGAACGAACGAACGAGCGGACGAACGAGTGAGTGAATGAGCGAACGAGCGAGCGGCGGATCTTTTTCGTGAAAAGATACCAAAGGAGGGGAGGTTCGAATGCGCTTGCTTATCGTTGGCTCGTCTGAAAGTGCGGGAAGGAGAGGACGACGATAATTGACATGGCCGACGTCCGTCTGTGTGCGCTCTGACATATCTTTCGATAAAAAAAACACCCTTTTAAGTATCACTGAGGAACAAACATAATTAACGAGTGCTTATAACTTTTTATTTGGAAGGCAGATTTAGGCTTAGATTGCAAGGACAAAAAAAAGTGTGACAACAAAGGAGACCACCTGGCAATTAGAGTTACATTTACGTCAAATACGAGCGTGGAGAACGAGATAGTCATGCTCATGGCCACCATCATCTTGCTCTTCTCCCCCTGCCATTTTTCTGTTTTCAGCCAAGTAATCGTGACTTGACAGCAGAGGAGAAGTTCTCTCCCTGGGCGAAATTACATAGGAATGATTTCTTTTCTTCTCCCAGAAGCCAAGGTGTGGTGAAGGAAAACATAATTCAGCACTCAGACACGACGTGGGCATTTTTATGCCAGACGTTACAATGCGGAAAATGTGCGGGAAGCAGGCGGGTCGGATCTGCTCGAACTTGTCGGCGGTGGACGAGAACCCTGACGCGCACTTCCTCGTCGTCAAATTGCTCCATCATTATACGAAATGAACCAACAACCAGGGACGCCGTTGCCCCCTTTTTGAGCTGTGCACCTCAGGTGATCAACGCTTGATTCGCAGACAATTTCACAATTTTGGCCTCGTTTTTCCACTCAGCAGTTTGGAGATTGGGAATTGTGTTCATTCTTTGCTTCCCCAGGCAAATGAACGCGTTTTACAAATTGCCACCTGTCACAAGGAACGGCAGAGGCTGCGATGACTTTTTGACTGAGAGGCTGGAGAGAGGGAGAACACGCACGCGAGCACGCACGTACACACGCACGCACGCACGCGCACACACACACACACACACACCGAGGCGCCCTTCGAGTAAAGTGACGAATGGTATGCCAGAACATAGAACACTGAGAAGAAGACAGCTGCATGGTATGTGTGTGTGTGTGTGTGTGTAGATAATTGGAAGTCCCCCCAGCTGTCTGGGATTTGGAGGTGCACAACGACGTCGTGATGAATCACTCATTGAAGGACCCCAGGCCGACCAATCTACATTTCTGGCGCTTCTTCCCTAGGCACAATTCAGGCCCCCTTATGCATGCACTGCACGAGCACGCACGCACGCACGTTCGCGCCCGCGCGCACCCCTTCCACTCGACGTCCGACTTAAGTAAGCGAGAGAGAAAAATTTCTGGCTGTTGGCTTTTCTTGTTGACTTAGCCAAATGGCTCTCCTTTTTGTGCGTGCGTGGCGAACTCTGAAATGCGCCAAACGGCGATTTACATAATTTAATTCTCCTTGGCTGCCGCGGCGCCTCCGCAGGGAGGACCAGCAAAAGAATATAATATTCCGAGGAGAGAGAGAGAGAGAGGAATGTCGAAAATGTTTACATTTCATTTCTCTGGCTTAAGGCGCGCTTAGGCTGCCAATTTTGCCTCCCAGGCAGCCCGGACGGAGCCAAATCCACCCGTGTAAGCGCCACCCTCACAAAATTACCATGCGGCAAGACTTTTTTTCTCTCTCTCTCTCTCTCCTCAGGTTTGTACATGCACATACAAAATGCAACTCTCCGAATTTGGCATTTGTGTGCTGTTTCTCCACCTGTGGTTTTTCCCGCCGGGATTTTTTTTTTTCGAATGAAAAATCTGGCATAAGCCGCTTATGCACCCACCACGGATCTGCCAGGGTGGTGATCAAGCATCTGTCGCGAGTTATGTAAGCTCAGTTGACAATTCAATCGAACGCATTATTGCGTTCGTCGAGAGGGAAGCGTGTTTGATTGCCGTCCCGCCGCGGCCGTCATTGGAGACCCGGCGGGCGGTCTCGCCGCCGGGGCCGAGGGAGGGGAAGGTTCCCAGTGCGTCGACGATTACAATCAGCGTTTTCTGGGCACTGCGGATTAACTTCTCTTCTCACATGAACTTTAGCTGAGCTGCATCCCAATCTACAGCACTGTGACTGCGCACCTGTACCGTGTATGTGTGTGTGTGTGTGTGTGTGTTTAATAGACTTGTTAGGTCAATTCTTCTTCTGTTCTATTCGTCACGAGATGAGACGTGCTCCTTTTCTTAATTCTGCGCAGGCGCCACATGTTGCAGATGGGGACAAATGAGCTGGTGGAGATAAATGATGGCTCACACTTGAGAGCCACGGGCTCCACCAGCTCCACTGCGGTGGACGCGCCCGAGGTGAAGTCGAGCGACAGCCACGTGCCCGCTGACAACTCGAAGTACCTGATCGTGCCCCCCCAGCTCTCATACCTGACGTCGTTGTTATTGCTATAACCTCCGAAATGGCGGCCATTCGTCTTCTAAATTTCGTGTGTACGACTTGTGGTCCTTGTGGGTGGGTGTGGGGCCCCGAGACGTGGCCCAAGCAACACAACGCCCCGTAGAGAGACATTTAAGCCGAGGCTTTATGGGAAAGACGAGCCACTGAGAAGGAGGATTAGGGATGGACTCTGCCTTGACGTGTCTCTCCGGGCGTGTGGGCGCATGTGGGTGTTCCACACTTGTTATATCTCATGCTTATTCCCGGTACTTAAAAGCAACTCGATAGATGGAATTTTACGGCTCAGTTGACTGAAGCGGATTCTTCCCAAAGACGTTCCATACATTAAACGAGCGGTATTTGCTGTTTAAGGGCACGCACGATCTGGGAGATTGAATGCGATGTGGGCAACGTCTTCTTTTCCTTATCATTGTTGCGCCGCCCTTTTTTTGCCCGCTCTCCGCTGAGATTGCAAAGCCTTTCTGAGAAGAGACAGAGACTAATGCTCGCATTCTTGAGAGCATTAGCGCAGCCAAAATATCCGAGTGAGCATCATTAATGCACTCGCAGGGGTCTCATCTCGACTGAGCGAGCAGCTTAAAGCGCTCCACTCAAGGGAAATGAAATTATCAGCAGCAGCACCAGCACTTCTTTCATTGGCCTCTTGCAGATAAAAGCCGATCCTAGGGTGTTTTGTGTGCAGCTGTGGATAGGTGCGGACAGATAGGCAGGCAGGCAGATAGGCAGATAGGCAGGCAGATAGGCAGATAGGCAGATAGGCAGATAGGCAGGCAGACCGGCAGACCGGCAGACCGGCAGACCGGCAGACCGGCAGACCGGCAGACCGGCAGACCGGCAGACCGGCAGACCGGCAGACCGGCAGACCGGCAG
>JAAUXU010060177.1_pt1 | contig 37589 bp, 45 predicted proteins | sample 7278151 | NCBI WGS metagenome assembly JAAUXU01 (sample SAMN14350113, study PRJNA611818) | marine sediment metagenome | isolation source: surface marine sediment (1.8m) | place: French Polynesia: Moorea | collected 2018-08 | reverse complement strand
TCTACACCAGGTACAAGGAGCACGTCGACAACGGATTCATTCAGGTGCCAAAATTACTGTTTTATTGTTCTATGAGCAATATCTTATGTACCAATCGTTACCTGACGCAGGAATTGCTAAAAAGAGGACATTCAAAATTTTCATTTGCAAAAGGAATTTTGCAAATCGGACCAAGGTCACGCGAGTTCCCCAGTGAAGCGTTCCACTTTTTAACTGCTTAAGCTCGTTGATGTTCGACTTCGCTGCTCCTGATCCGACTTGCAAAATTGTCCTTGCAAAGTTTGCCCTTGCTTTTGTCCCTGCAGCCGAATCCTGATTTTGAAAAGTCTGCCTTGACAGAACCTCCAAGTTTTTCCCTCGGAATCTTTCCACAGTCGAGTTGCAAGATTGAGATTCGATTGTGCAGAGTAAAACTTTTAGGTGTCCTCACATCCATTCATTTGGGGGTCTCACACATTGCGAGCAATGAAAAAGTCTCTACTTGTGCGTGTCGAGTTACTTTTGGTGCAGCCTGTAGTTACTACTGTTAAGCAGTCACACACTGCAAGCATAAGTATATACGTTCGTCCAGATCATAAGCACACCCGACGGGATGTACCCCCCGATGAGGGCCTCCCACCGCAACCCCTACGGCGACCGGACGCACGCGGCCCGTTGGCGCGCCAAGCTCGCCCTGGACCTCGCCTTCCTCATGGCCTTTAGTCAGGGTCTGTCCACGTACTTCCTGAACCTGGAGGACGACGTCGAGCCGATTAAGGAGAACTTCATCACACAAATTTTGACCGCAGCAGAAACGGACAAATCGTCGTGGACGTCGCTCCTCTTCTCGCACCACTTGTCCATCGGTCGCCTGTACCACGACGGCGACCTACCCAGCCTCGTGGCCTTCATCTTGTCTTCGTACGCGGCGCAACCGGTAGACTTCCTCATGCACTACTTCGACAGCCTGCACAACGACCGACAGGTCGTGACCCTCGAGCCTCTGTTCAGGCATGTCGGAGTTGTGTCCACGCGCGATCAGTACGTCAAGTTGGACGAGAGAGACTCCAGCGCCAGATTTGACAGCGAGAAGACAGCCAATCCGCCCGCTGAGGTCACCTCCACCATCAGCCAGTACAAGGACTACAGCATCGAGAACGCGTACAGCGTAAGTCTCAAAGAAATGTGAGCAGGTAGCTCGAGTCTCCTTTAAAAGTATCGACTGCACAGGGAGGTCCACACTCAATGGTTCACTTTGTAGTGTGATTTTTGGCACACATTGCACTGTTGTGAGGAAGCACAGGAAGATTTCAAGTGTTGCCCTAGATAATGAAAACATTCAATCTTCATTGTTTGTTACTTTTAGCGTCAACTTTGGTTAATTGCTGTAGCGAATGCTACTCTCACCGCATAAGTTACGTCTTCCGGACTGTAGGGTACCATATCGTTATTTGGTCTGCGTCATCAATATCCTCCGTATTACATAAAGACTGTGCTCCTTGCCCATGTTGTTCTTGACGAAGTTGAGCGTGTTTCTACTTGACCAGGTGCAGTTGCCTTATTGAGTTCTGCAGGTGTGACTGATTTCTTTCAGCCTGGATCCACCTTCTTCTGGGGCAAGCTCTCCAGCAACGACGACTGCAGCGACGACATCATTGAGCTGAGGTTCAAAGAGAGATTCGTCCAACTGCAGTCATTCGTCATGATCACTGGCTTCTCCGTGGACGACCAACACCCAACTAGTGATCGCTTAGTTGAAGGCATTCTCGAGGCCTCTGACGACGACGACGACAAGAACAAGACCTTCGTCCAGTTGACGAGCAGCCTAAGCGAGGACGGCGTATTGCGTTGCAAGGACTTCGGTCGCTTTCCCAAAGGCTTAAGTCGCCTGAGGGTCAAGGCCTGCCGGAACCACACCGGGTGGCTCGTAGTCAAGATGATCGCGGTCCGCAAGAAGACACAAATTCCCACCTAACGCCTTGACAGAGAGGCCTGTGTCTTTCTATATAAAAATGGTGCTCAAATATGTACAGGTCAGTTGCATTCGTGCGCGAGATGTGCACGCCAAGTTTACATGGGCTCAGGAAAACTTTCAAGCTTACGAGGTCTTGCCGGAGTTCTTCCTCATGCTGGTGTGCAAAAAACTATGCACCACTTACACCTATATATTAGGTCGAAAATTTATATTTATATTTGACGTATGAATTTTATTAAATCATGTTACGTGAAGACTTTGCACTTAAATGAAACGAAAGCTTGCTACAGGTTTGCAATCATAGCAAAATAGGATGTGACGTCAACAACTTTCAACGTGGAACGTGGAAGTTCAATCCTAAATACTACCTTAAGGCATTGCAGTCCGATGAAATTCTAAAACCACCGGGCTGCGTATAAATCCTCAGATACTTATGCACAGAGCTTCAATTGAGCACGAAGATGACCTACCACAGAGTTGACAAAGACAGTTTTAGTGAAAAAACTCTATATATCCTTACTTCATTTACTTCTTCTCAAGAATTCCTCGCTCAGCTGCAATACGAGCCTCAACATTGTGCAGGAACTGCTGACAGGCCTTCTTCAACGTGGCTGCAAGCATGTCCCTCCAGGCTTCATCAACTGCAGATACTTGCAATGTTGCCGTGAGGCCTTCTTGAGGCCTGACCTTTCACTTGCATCCGACATTGTGGTGCAGTGGGTTCAGGTAGCACAAATAGGTAGGTGCAGTTCTCTTTTGACCAAGCCCCACAGGACCCCACTTATATTTTTTGTTTAGAACCTGCGCTTTGACTTCAAATGTTGTTTTTCAATTCGTCTGAAAATATTAAAGAAACAAATATTTCTGGATGGTCAAACAAGCAGCAGTTTTAGAATTAGAGAGCTGAAATTCGAAACGTATATTGTCTACATACGAAATATGACCAGGTCAGGTACTTCAGTCGGCTCCGGGTCGCATTAACAAAGCGTGACCATTTTCAGAAATTAGTCATGATTCAACCTGGATCGTGACTGCCAGGGACCTCTGAGGTTAAAGTGGACTGTCGTTGTGTTTTGGTGGGATAACCTCTATTGACCTCTATTGTCTTGGAGATATTGAGAATGTTAAACTTTTATTATTCTCCACCCCCTCCCCGTTGTCAGAGCTGTATGGTATGACTCAAGATGTTCTTAGGGTCCTGAGCTACGTATGTGCATGTCCAGTTACAGCGCATTCAGGAGGCTTCTGCCTGTTTCCATAGTTCACCAGAAACTGTTTGACAATACTTACGGCAGCAAAATAACTACAAAAGACATTGATTTTGAAAGACTTCAACTGGGAAGATGCGCTTCATATCCCCCAAATGGGCACCCTTTTAGGCACTACCTGCCCAATGGTGAACCACTTTCTAGAAATGGGCATAGCTTCTTCATGACAGGTTTGGTTCAGACCAGTATAATAGTCAGGCTGAAGTAGCACTGATTCTGACCAATCAGAACTGATTGGACATGGGGCTGTTTCTTCACCCCAACCAGTGTTACGGTCCAATCCGATCTTGGTGGTTACCTGATAAATAAATTGGGATCACACATTGTGGTGAACGCTTTGAATGGTCACTTTCAGGCTGAAAAAGACGTCAAATTCTAAAACGTTCAGAGAAGTTTCGTTGCTCGACACCCCCGAAATGGTGTTGCAAGACCGAATCCATCATCTCGTATTTAAATGCTCTGTAACAGCACTACTTCTTTATTCTCTCGACAACAACTTACCAGAAACCAAGAAATTCAATTTACCAAAGGAATGTGGCAAAATAAATTTTCATCCCATCACTATTACCTCTAGGCCACAAATTGACATCAAAAATTTTTCCCAACACCAAATCATCGACCTTCATTTGTGACCTCAGCTGACCACCGAGGTCAGATCTGACCTTACTCGCCCAACCATTTTAACCCCTTCCCCGGCAGAGACGAGTGCACTCGTCCTCTCTTGATGTGCCTTCTTCCGTCATTCTCAAAAACCAACTATCTTGCTAAGTTATCCAAAGTTCTTCTCCATAATCAGGCTAAAAATACTACCTAAAAACAAGATTAAAAAAATCGTCCGAAAATGGAACACTTTTCCTGAAATAACTGTTGGGGAAGGGGTAAAGGGTGCTGAACATTTCTCATTTTGCAAATCTTTCCTCATGCATGGGACGCCTCCTTCAGCCAGAACTAGAAAGAACTTGATTTTGGGGGTACTAAATGGGCTCCATTTGGGGGCACCCCCTGCCCTCATGCTTGGGCAGCCCAAGACACTCTCCAGGTTACCACTCCAAGGTTGGTCTGGCGGTTTGGCCGTCGCAAACAAGCAAACACCGTTGATTTTGTAATTAATATACATAACGACAAAAAATAAAGATAATTGTATATTAAGATTTTGTATTGCCTCAAAAATAGACGCATACCTAGTTCGTATATGTTTGAATGTGCGTACAAATATAATATATAGCAGTAATCATCATGTTTCTTCCAGAACTTGATAAAACTTAACGTCTCATCAGGTACGCGACACCAAATGTTTTGAATGCTGGCTACAACACTATACAAACATTTTTATATGTGGACTAGACTGTACATTCATGTTCAGCTCTTTCTTCTTGGTCTTGCTCAAGCCTTTGCCTCCATTCGTCCTTAGTGCCAACACATATGCCAAGTAACATATTGAAGTTGAGCATAATACTTGGAACCTGGAACAGCAGCACCCGGTGCAGCTACTACAAGATCAACCCCAGCAGCTTCCTCCTGGCCTTGCTGGAGTCCCTCTGCGGCCTGGCCAGAGCGCCGCTCCCACTTCTGCCGCCCCTGGGCGTACCCAGGAAGCTATTGCTGCCGCCGCCATTTCCGTCTGCTGCGGCTGTAACGTTGCCTCCCACGGCGCTCAGGTCCTCGGTCTTCTCACGCAGGATGAAGTTGAGGTCGTGGGTGGTGTTGATGGCGTAGTACACGTTGGCCTTCTCAGGAATCATTTTTTCTGCGGATCAAGCAGAAAGAGACGTGAGAGAATGAACAATCTTTGTATTTCAAAATTTGTCAATTTGTCCCCCCTTCACGTCCAAAGTATGCAATGGTTCAATTGGTTGAGACAGAAATTGTTCTTTTTTGAGACACCGAAAAAGTCTAAATTTTGACAAGAGATCACGGGAAAAAATATTTTTTTCTTCTTTTGTTCTCTTTGGTGAATAAAATTTTCAATCGAGACTTTTTGGACCAGCATCCATAGCTCTTCTCTTCAATACTTGGCCGGGGTTTCTTCTCATTTGAAGAACCACTATCAAGGTGCATTTCCAAAATTACCATGATGAGATCACCGAAAATGGTAAAGTCACTTTTGTCAGCTCTTGTGTACCTACGAGTTTACGGTGCTAGTAGCAGGAAGGCTTCTTTGATGGCGGAAATGCATTCGACTCATTTCACTAATGTGAGACTTATAACTTGACAGTGCTCTAATTCCGATGCAAAATGACCCTAATTATGACTTTTCAGCCCGTTCTTCAGGCCTTCCCTGGTGCGCTTATTATTATTATTTTTCGATAGTCACCACTGGGCCTGTGAGTGCCAATTTGCAATTACGAGCCAGCCTTGAACAGGCCGCACGTCGGAGGCATCATCTAGACATCAGAGCCGCCCTCTAATGAGACCCGCAGGATGTTTTGCGGACATTAAAAGCCCACAAAAATGGCAAGGAATTTCTGCAACCAAGGGGAGAGGGGAGACTGGTTGACCCCCTTGAATCCTCCAGGGCCTTAACACCTCCAACTGCGAAATACGGCAACAGCCTTGAGAGCGCAGCCAGAGTCAAAAAAAACATTAACAAGACTCTTAATTGCGACCCTACGGTACAGAGAATAACCACTGAACAGGTACTTCTCATTGTGCAGGTGCCAAGCCGCAGAGTGCGACTGTCCTAACCGACAAAGATCGTAACTGGGGGACGGCATCTTATGTAAGAGCCCGAAAGATACATTTTTTTGCAGATTTTGTCATTTTTCACAGAAAAATATCTGACGCAATTTTGAAAAAAAAAATGCATACGTTTGCCATTTGGAAAACATCACAAATTCTGGTCAGCCAATTTATTTGCGTGGTAATGTTCAGGCGATTATTTGACCGAATCCTAAGGTGGATTCAGACTGGGAAGTTGCCAATATTGCCAAGAAACTATTTCTGAGACATTTTGGCCTTGGGGATATTTCTCAGTCATGCTTTTGGAGAAAGAAATTGTGCTTGTGACACAAACTCATCAAGATCAGAAATGCTGGATTTCATCAAGCCGGGCTGATTTGGCTGAAGGTTCAGTCTGGAGATGATTAAATTTCCCTCTTGACTGGCCCATTCTATGAGAATTAGATGGACAAGATGGCAACTCCTGCTCACTTGCTCCGCAGCCACTGAGGACCCTGGCAACCCTGGGAATTGCGTCCCCGGAGCTTGAACATTGGACAGGAAACTGCGTCTGCGACGAAGTGGAAACATTTGCATCTTTGTACCCCAGTGCAAAAGCTCCTTTAGAGCGAGATGGTTGAACCAACTTATTGCAGCTCTTGACCCTGACGTGACCAAGATGGACAACCTGCCCAGTTCTGACCACATTTTCGGGTAATTTGGGGCGGACTCAAGCACCATAATGCGTAAAAACAAACGACGTCTGAGGAGAAATTTAAAACAAGACCACTCAAGATACAAAATACCTTTTCTTCATTTAAACATGCATGAGTTCCCCTTCCGAGTCACCGCCAAACATCAATAAATAAAATCGACAGGAGAAAAGCCCTCTTAGAAAATGATAACTTTGCATATTTGGGTATTTCCATGATATACTCAGGCCTTTTCTTAACATTTCTTTCTTAAGTTCCTCCCCCTGACTTTATGACATGCAGCAGTTACTTCACAGTCATATTTCGATCGAATAGTAACTTACCAGCTCCTCCCGGCACTAGTTGCGACAGCGTGTAGTTCTCCGGCGACCCTTCCAGCCCGTGCTTCATCATGGCGCTCCTGATGACCTCACGGGTCCGCTCGTGGTTGCCGATCATGATGCTCTTGTACATGATGACACCTGCAGAAGAGAAACGTGGTCAGACTTCCCGAGGTCACGTGCACTCTGTGCGTGTCTCCCTCACCTTCAGTCTCGGGTCCGGACTCCTCGATGGACACTCTTATGATGTAGAACTCTGAAGTCCTGTACGGCGAGTCTGAAGAGCCAAGAGAGGACTTTGAATGGCTGCGCTCGGACGCAGAGGGCGTTGAGGCCGCCGCACCGGCCGCCGGCAGCGGCGTGGACTTGACGGAAGAGGCCTCGGAACTCTTGATCGGTGTGGACGACACCAGAGGCTCAGATCTGGAAGATAATGAACGTTTGACCCATGCCGACAGTGAGACCCACATACATACAGTCTGAGTCGCCTAAAGTGTAAGGCAACGTATGATGAGGAAGATGGAGAAATTGAGAATGAGCAGCTGTCACCACTTAACTGATTTACTACTTCGAATGCGTACTTCTGTACTAAATGACTTGAGGAGAGGAAGTCTCAATTTAACTGTAGTTACATCAAGACCGCACATGTGTACTTACTTTGAGTTGGTGTTGTTCCCCGAAGACGCCAGGCTGGTGTCCAGGGAGGGCAGGGACGAGTTGGAGCTGGCCGACGAGAGTCCGCCAGGTTTGGTGCTCACGGAGTGACTGTTCTGATGCTGGCTCTCCACCGAGCTGTTCAGATCGGATGAAGAGGACTGGCCGAGCAAGGACGACTCGGGCTGGTCGCTGGTGAACTAGAAAAAACAAATCGTATACTATTAGCATATCACGTATATATGCCCAACTGTTCCATGTTGTCATCGTCATTACCTGCGATCCTGACGAGCTTGATGCTCTACTGTCTATGGAGTCGTTCTTGCGATGAAAGCCACCGCCCATCTTCTTCTTGTTGTACCTGCAGGAGTTGTTCATGCACATGCTTGTAGGTAGGTACATACGTATATTCAGTGGTGGCAAGACATAGACATGGTAAGGAAATTAGACCTAATTAAGTGCAAAAAGGCTCAACGTCATCAAGAACAACATCGGCAAAGAGCAGGGGGATTTACATTGTGGAGGGTCTTAATGGCGTCAATCATGAAAAACGGCAGTTTTTCGTCCTTGGCAGACTTTGCTGACTCAGTGCTGGTCTTGATGATTTCGAAGCTTGCTCTAGTGGCAGCTTCTCACCGATTCAGCGACGTCTGCGTGATCAACTCGGTCGAATTAACTCTCAAAATGTCTATTTCGCTAGACATTTTGAACAACCTTGGAATAGCACTGGACTCTACAGAATTTTGCCACCACTGCAAAAACAGGGCGTATTTATTGGCTGCAAATAGTGAATCCAGTTCAGCCAACTTGCGCGTGTCCATGCACTCGTACCTGTTGTGGCCACCGGCGCCTCCGGAGCCCGAGAAGTGCGACCCCGAGCCCAGGTTGGGCTCGATCTGACAACTCAACTCGAAAGCTTCTCTCTCGTCGAGCACCAGCACCGACTCCCACCACTGACTGAAGCGCGGCTGGGCCTCGATGTGGTAGGCTTTGGCGGCGCCCTGGAGGAGCTTGATCTGCAAAAGGTTTTTTGCGTCATCGTCAGTGGCTTGCAAAAGAGGTGTGACAATGTCTGCTTGCCTGTGCCAAGACTTCGAACTCCTTTCTCCTCTTGTCGAAGTTGATGAGCTGTTCTCGTTGGGCATCGTCCGTCTTGACGTCTTTCTTTGTCATCACGGTATCCGGGATGGCCGTGTCGATCATGGTCAAGTCGGTCAAGAACGTGCCCAAGTAGGGAATCGTACCGTAGCTGATAACCTGGTTCAGAACGAAATACGCTTTTTTTCTCTCCTTGGAAGACAAGAACGCTCAAAGTCTCACCCTGGAGTTCTCCGAATGCTTCTGCAGTACCTTCTGAAGGTGGTGGTCATTCTCACCCACGGTGTCAGCAAACCTGTACGAAAGAGGAGAGCTCTTTTCCGCGCGAGAATCCTGCACACGGGTTACTTGCGCAATACCTTGCGGTTCCCTCTCTGACGAGCAGCTCCCTCTGCGCGAGCGCGTTGTTCTCCTCGCTGAAGATCCGGGCCAGCTCGTCGAAGGTCTCACCGCTGCTGCGCGGCACGTGAGACCAGGCCTTCTTCAACCGGTACACCGGGTTGCTCTGAAGGCCGGACACGATGGCCTTGAGCGAGGAGAAGTTCTTCAGCACACGAAGTTCCTGCATGATGTTCGGACTTTGTTAGTCATTCAGGCAAACAGCGTGCTGTTGACCAAGGTCCAGCCAGTCCTCTGTTCTAACCTGAGCAATGTCTATCCACTTTGCAATGACTTTGGCCCGGCTGGCCGACTTGGCGTCAGGCTCCATGAGAACGGTGGAGATAACCCTGAACGAGACCGCGTTGAACTGGTCGACGGTGGCGACGACGGAGGCGGCGTCGCGGTCGCGATTTTTGTCTCTCCGAGACCACACCGACCCGAGACACTGGTGAGGAATCACCCGCTTGAAGAGCTCCTGCAATGCAAGGAAGGAAGTCTTGCCCAAGTCCGTGTACAGTTCTACGCACAAGTCCGTGTCCGAGGCCTTGTAAAAGGCCATCCAAGGGTACGAGTCCATGTGGAAATCAATTGAAGAGTCCGTGTACATGCCGGTATCAAAGTCTGGGTAGGGGTACACATAAGAGTCCACTTACAAGTATGCAAAACTTACGTAATCCATCTTTGTGAGTTGCTGCGCAAAAGTCCTCTCGGGGATGTCGAGAAAGTCGGCGTAGGGCGGGATCACGCCGCTCTGGGACTGGCGCGAGGGGATCAGGTTGGTGTAGTGGTAATACGGGGGCGAGGTGAATCCGCCGCTGCTCGAGGGACGCATGTTGGAGCACGCGGCAGAGTTTGCGACTGGCGGAGACTTGACGTTGAAGTCGGACACGCTCGTCGACGCCAACAGGAGCTGGTTGATGAGCGGCGAGGACTTGAGTGACGGCGGCGAAGATGACAGAAGCATCTTGGATGAGTGCGGCGAGCCGCCCGCTGCCGTCGCCGCCGCCGAGCGTCGTAAGAGCGCGGACTTGCGGCGAAGCTGGAACAAGAAGGAGCTGATCACACCAAAGGCAGTGGAACAGGATCACGGGACGATCACATGCCTCAGCAGCCGAAGCAAGTACACGGGCACGTACGACATCCGAGTGAATGAAGCACCCAAGGAAAAGACCTAAGTGCAGGCATCAAAATGGCAAACCTTGATGCTGCAAAAAGCAATTTAAAACTGGTTTTTGCTCGCAGAAAAGACTCCCATGTTTACAAATTCACAATTGCTGTGCTCAAGGGCTTTGTTGCCGTGAGGATTCAGTCGTCACGACCCTGGAAAAGACTCTCAAATGCCTGCCTTAGTGTCAACTGGAGACTCTCTCGGACAAGCATTAAATCCTTCTTCCCCCACCTCGCCACTAAATATGGCAGCCTCAGCCATCTCACTTTATGCCACAGTTAATCGGTGGATCAAATTCCCAGGTCCCGACGTCCATAGTGATGGACCAAAGCACGCTTTCAACCAAGTTCAATTGCCTTCAAGCATGGGGCTTTGTTTGCACTTCTTGGCCTAAGGATGCCCTAAGTGCAATTGAGACCTTGCAAATTCTGCTGCTGCCCGACTGATGTCAAGCCAGGCCCAGCCTTGGCCTCGGGCTAGGCCTGGTGGCAGCTCCAAGTCTTAAACTCGGTCTTTACTAGGCTGGCTCGACGATGCCTTTGATGTCTACCTTCAGGTCCAGCTCCGAGTCCGGCATGACCCGCTGACAGAAGTTCTCCAGCTGCGTGAGGCACGGGTAGTTGGGCGGCTCCTGGAAGTCCTCGGGGTACTGGTCGAGCCACACGTGGATGGCCTGACGAAGCGTCTTGCGGTGCTGGTCGCGGATGTTCTCGCGCATGGCAGACGTGGGGTCCCGCAGCTGGTCGTACCTGGAGGAACGGAGAGAATTCGGCAAATTTAGTGGAGCGAGCAAAAACCGAGCGAGACTCGGCGCAATTAGGTTCATCCTTGTGGCCTTGCTGAGCCAGCCCGCAAAAAAAGACGCGAAATTGATTTTCCCAACCTTGATGCCGCAGAAGTGAGGTGGCAAAAAAAGCCACGTACATATTTGTTCCAGCCGTAAGAAAAATTGGACTGGGTGTTGCAATGGTGGTGAGAGTTTTTCTCGTCCACCTCGTCTTTTCACCAAGAAGTTGGCTGCAGCCGCCGTCATTCTCTGGCAGATTAGTCAAATTAATGCTACTCACTCACGACATATGTGCATATATCATATTGTGTATACCGGTACATTTGCTTGACTCTTCAAGTGGCGGTGACTGCTACCCTGCGGTGAAAGAAAAAGCCAAGAATATATTATTACTTTTTCGGTTTTTCCACGATGCATCCCAGTTTGTTCAGTGTCGTGCCCTGTGGGGCAGTGCACGAACTGCTGCACTGAGTATATTCCACGGGAATTCTCTTGGGGAGGAAAAGCATCAATTTGGCGTTGAATTACATGTGGCATCGTTATGTGCACCATGCGTTCCTCGGCCTTTGTCTTAGGCCACGGACAGGTCAAAAGGAGGGAAATATAGTGGCAGACGCAGCGCCGTTTCCATGCACACTTGCGTGTCGTATGCGTATATGACACAGAATGTGATTCCAACTGACTCAGCCGAGTGAGTCAGTCACACATGTGCTGCAGGAAGTGAAATTACGCACACGTGTCCTTGCTGAGCCAAATGCGATTTTTCTTCACCAGACACACACACGCAAACAAACGAAGAAACAAACAAACAAATTGCATGCATTCAATTTGCATCTCTGAAGAGCAGCGAAATGGATATTCTGTTCTCAAGGTGATATCGTTATTATCAGACTCCGCGGGAGACAAGTTCTTTATTCAGGCTGCTGGGATGAAATAACCCTTTGCTCTAGCTTTGAGCCGTTGTCACTGTACACAGCCTCTCCATTGATAGCAACGATAACAAACATCTTGTAAAGTTCATCGCCGCCAACGACATCTGTCGTCATGAGAGCTCAATCGGGGTGGGACTGAAATGGACCAGGATGGACGCCACCCTGTACAAGTCCCAGCAAGTGGAGCACGTCCGAGGCAGGCTGACATTCAATGCTTGGCTTGAAATTCGATCAAGACGCGAAAAGTCGCACCAGCTCCACGTCCACGTGCGTCGTAATCGTCGTCGCTTCCTTCCTCTTCCCCTCCTCCTTTGCCAGCCTGGCAGAAATTCCAAAGGTGAAAATTTGTCCTTGGCTTTGGCCAGGAAACGCACGCGTTCGCGCTACCAGAGAGGAAATCTTCTACTCCAACGGATACGCAGTAAAAGAAGCCCTCATCAAATTGGCAGGACAGACAACATAGGGTGTACAGGGTGTAGCAAGAGTTCCCACCTCCTCGGGCAAACGTGTGAGCTACTTATTCGCTCTGTTTCAGGCTCACGAAGTCAGGGTTGCCAGAAAAAAGGGTTCAAGAATCGGGTCCCCACCTGCCCATGCCCTCTGGTATTTCTGGCCGGGGTTGCCCAGACGTTGGGTGTCTCACCCACCAAGTAGTGACACAACAATGTATCAATTAGACAGGAAGGAAGGAAAGAAAAAAAAGCCATGTGGCTGCTTCTGCCAAGATGAACAATCAATTTTGTCAAACCCGGTAGATACAACATAAGTACGCATGTAGAACAGTGAGTGATAGCAAAATTGTTGAGTGATGTTGTCGTCATTCCATTCATGGAAATACCGTGTGAGCCCTGAATAACGCAACCCCAAGGACTTCGTTGTCCTTAACGACTCACACGGTGTATGTCATTCACGCTGCCTGCGCCACTACGGCTGAGACAATCGTTAATGATTCGCTAAGCGCATTAGTGAATCGCTGACTAAGTAGATTCTCCTCTCTTCATTGGTGTCTACGCAGAGGGCCTTGACCTACTACGACTACCTTGTAGTACAAAGCTCCTTCTCCCTCTCCTTCCTGCTGGAGGAAGCAGGATTTGTGTGGAAGGTCAACCTGACTGAGAATAAAACGAGCCTCCGAGGAAGATGTGCTTGGAGTAACTTGTGGCAACTTTGCCAGTCCTTGTGCAGTGCATCCGATCAGTCCCTCGGGCCAGTTTAACGGATTGTAGCACAAACTGGGTGCAACTGCTACACTGGAGCAACTGAGAGATGATGGCCACTTTTTGCAGGAGGGGAAAAAAGGGGGAAGAACAACTTCTGTACAATTTCAATCACAATCATGATCACACTCAAGTCAAACAAAAAAAGAAACAAGTATCCAGCAATGCAAGATGAGGTTTGTTCATAAATCAAATATCCCCGAAATCCAAAAATCACCCACAAGAGGACAGAAATTGAGTAGAGAAAACTTTTGTCGCGAGTTGAAGTTGAGTCGGTCTCACGACTTGAGCCAACTCGAGTTGTGTGACTCAGATTTCCAGATTGCATCCACCTCTACTTTAGTTTTGTTGCTGGGTTTTTTTGTCGTTGTTATGGACTGATGCAGTACGAATCACATTTTTTTTTCCTTTGACGTGAGCTGTCTTTCTGGTCAGCAAAAAGCCCACATGGATAGCTACGTAATCTGATGCAACTGACTGTATGAACCCTAAAATGGGAATGCTTTGAGTCTTCATGTTTTCCTCTTGTGTAAAATATATTACCGGTGCACAACATGTGTCCAACTCCGACTGGAGTCATAGTGCAAACTTGTTCCACTCAATGTTGTATTGAAAGCATTGTGTTTGTAAGGCCTCCTCTGTGTAGGCCTGAAAAAGGGCCCTGGCAGGGCCTCGAATCCCTTCTTGCACCTTGACTCGATACGCGCATTGTACATTGTCCGTCCAGCTACAGCCGCTACGTGCGTGCGTACGTACGGTACAGTATGTGCCAGGAAATTGAACAGAAGAGGACAATGGTCGCATTGACTGGCGCACAGCAAGCTTTTTTCATGCAAATGGCTCATTCCTGTGGCAGAGTTGATCGATGAGCCCACAATATTCGGGCCCAGACCCATCCTTGAGTCTCTCTTAAAGCCCGGTTTAAGCTCTGCAAAGGACGGCTCGTTCAAGCAGGCGCGCAGTCTGTCTGTGTTCCTGGATGTAGCCGGCTCAAAGTCTTGCCAAGGCCGCCAATAAATAAATGGGAGGGGAGGAGAAGAAGATTCTTCCACCTCTCGGTCTATCTCCGCCTTAGGCCCTGCGTCGCCTTCGTGTGTACGTACTTGTGTGCCAGTGTTACCACGGATTGCTCAGGAATTTCCGATGTGTGGAAGAATCTCCAGAGTTGCCACGTGTCTTCAGCAGTCCTGTGTCAGCTTGCAAACAAAGCTCTTCCTGAAGAGCGGCGTCAGTTGTTTCACTCGTTCTTCTTCTTCTTCTTTTTCAGTTGTGTTTTTTCAGTCAAAAAGAAAAAAATTAAAGTACCAGCCGTAAAGTCAGTTGTGGAGTACCCGTCAGGGTTGCCTTTTGGCCACTGGCAAGAGTAGGAAGGTGAGGTCCGATCAAGTATGTGCCAACCCTTGTCATAGTTGCAGTACTTACGTGCACGCATACGGACGGACGTGCGTGCGTTCTACAATACTGTAGTTCATAGCAGTCATGTACTTGAGTTCATCGCTTTACACATGTGCAATACGCACGGCCTTTTGTCCTTGCTCTTGTCCCACCGCGCATGACGCAAATTTCTGCGTCCGTACGCAGGATGACGCAATGTGGGGCCCACTAAACACTCGTGATCCCTCGCCAAGGAGGCTTTTAGTTCTTTCCTGGGAGGTTGGGAAAGATCTTGCCTAGATTTAAATTCTTTCATCTTGTCTGTCAAAGCTCAGCGATTTTCCCACACACTCTAATTTCTCCTGGCATGACCTGACCTTTGAGGCCTCGTTCGTCCATGCGTGACTCAGATTAGGTACAGTTAACGATCAAGCAAAGTTTCACATGCGCAAAAAAGCTGTAGAAAAGGTGCTTATCATAAGACAGCTGGTGCGTTTAATGGAGAGATTCAATGCCGTTCGTTGCCCCCCGTAATGAATGAGTATTCAAGGCTGTTGTTGTCGCCGAACACTTTGTTGCCGGCGTCATCGAGGTGCCTGGCAGCCCACCTGCCGGCCTGCCCGCCCACCTGCCGGCCTGACAAACTTTGCCACAATTGCAATCAGGATCATGGTCACACTTGTCTCGAAGCAAGAAAAAAGACCCAAGTATTCAGTAATACGAGATGAGGTTTGTTTACAAATCAAACATTCCCGACCGAAATCCAAAAATCACCCACACAAGGACAGAAATTGAGTGGAGAAAACTTTTATCGTGAGTTGAAGTTGGGTCGGTCTCATGACTTGAGCCAACTCGAGTTGCGTGACTCAGATTTCCAGCTTGCATCCACCTCTACTTTGGTTTTGGTGCTGTTTGTCTGCACGGTTTGTTTGTTTGTTTGTTTGTGTACTGATGCAGAAGGAAGGAAGGACAAATTCTTCCCTGGCGTTTGGTTTCCAGTCTTGTAACTCGAGTTGTGCAATCCTGAGCCAAGCTTGAAGCCACATAATCAATGGTGCACCTTGACTGCGTCGACAACAGGTGCTCCAGCCTCCAGAAACAGCAGAAAAATCTACCCTGTGATCACATTGTCAGCTTCTTTTGTGAGCATCCTGTCTGCTATGAGCTCCACTCTCACCTGACATTTTGCCATATATTTCATCAAGCTCTGAAATGTACGTGTTCTACCTGGCCTCCACCGGGAGGAAGAGGCCGCCCTATTTTAGCTACCGTTTTCGTCTCCCCTAACTTTCTCCCTCCTCCTTGCAGTGTTGTCGTTGGCTCCCGTAATGATAGGAATAATAATAATAATAATAATGATAAAGAACTTGATGAAAGTGAAAAATTGCGCGTTTCCTCTGTGCTCTCCTTGTCACCTTTATTCTAGTGCGATCTGACTCATTGACATAGGTGTTGTTGCCTTCCGCCACTGAGGCGGCTACGAGACTCCTGGAGTTGGCAGAGAAGTCAGAGTTGACATCAGGGGTTACAAACACAGACGCTCATTGGAGCGCACTTTCCCCCCCTCCCCCTGCCAACGTCTCTGAAGTGACTAACGCTCATTGTGTGACTCCTCCACTTCCTTCACGCCACGGACAGGGTTGCCACCGACTCTATCTGCTCTGATTCAACAACGGAAATGTTCGTTTGCCAACCGTCGAAGCGTAGACGTGCAAAAGCATTGCTCGCAACTGCAGTCCTGACACTGTGGAAGGGTTTTGCCAAACCAAGCATGCGACCAAGCTCATTGGCCACCCTGCTCACAGTGACATTGTTCAACAAGTTGCTGAAGACGGTGTTGCCAAACCAGACCAATGCGACTGAACTCCTCTTCAACTTGTACCGAGGGTGAAGGAAGTTCTTCCGGGAGTTACTCTTCATGCCAGTAGGTCAGGCAAGACCCCCCAAGAGGAAGTAACAAGTTTGGCACTTGGCACCACGCAGGGGGTGCCAGAGTGGTGAGAACTCCCAGCCCGTTATTCTGCCTGTCCCGACCAAGGCTGCAGATACAGGGTGTCGAAATTGTTCAATTAGGGACGAGGAGAATGCATTTCTCCAGGAGATGGAAGCTTCTGCAGCAAAATGACGCAAGCTCACGCAGCTTTTATGGCGGTGTCGACAAGTTTCACACACTGACTGACTTCACTTTGCTCTCGTCACGCTTTGCTGAGAGCTCATTGTGCTGAGAGTTCATTGTGGGTCTTGCTCGCTCGAGCTTTGTCACTCCCCGGAACAAGGAAGATGTTTTTGCACGGGGGGCCCATCATGGGCCCATCATAGGCCTATCGGGAGGGGGGGACATCTCGGCTGGCCCAGGCAGACTCCACCCAAGCAGCGAGCCAGGGGGCGGAGGGGACTCACACACATCAATGGAGTAGGACACCATAACACACATTGGGTAGGTAATGATCAATGAATTAATGAAGCTGAGCCAGTTATTTAGCCACTCATTTTTGTATTGAGAGGCTGCTCTCATCGTCATTCCTAGAAAAGCAGGGCTGGAACTTCAAAAGAAATGAGAAAAAGAGTGACTCATCAATCAATAACGGAGATATATCTAATGATGGATAGGTAAATGGAAGGACCAAACTTGGGATGATCATCAGTGTGCAAGTGCTTCAATTTCTGGCTCTTCAGCGACATCACGTTCAGAAGAAACTCTGTCACCATTGATATTTTTCCAATGCGGCTGCCAGTACAGAGCGGCACCTTGATCAACTTGTTCCCGGCTCCAAGGGCCCCCACCTTCGACAGTGTGTCTGACTGTGCCTTCCAATGTTTAAAACTTTGGAGGCCTTCCTTTAAAGGGCTATGCTGGTTCTAGTGAATTTACAGTGTTTTCTATAAATGTGCCTAACTTACAGTTTAAAACTTTAATACGTACATTTGCAGCGTTAGCTCGATTATAACTGATTGTCCGAGATTGTCCAGGGAAGAAGAGCAATGTTTTGAAGAGTAGTTGTTTTTCTTGGAAATGAACATGCAGCATTTGCAGCCACTCCAATCTCGGGAAAAGTCGCTCATCCTGGATGAGCTTTGAGCTTTCCTCAGCTGCAACTGGACTCTTGGTCGCTCAGAAGTTGCTCCAGGGGCTGTGCAGCTGCTGCCTGTGCATGAGGTCGAATTCCGTCTGTTATGCAGTTCCACAAACGTGCAGTCACTGATCAGATTTCACCTTCTCAGGAGGACTCGACCAAGTCTGCACTCACAAATGACCAATTTTCTCTCTGACCTCAACCCAGAAGTGTCTCTATGAGACTTTTCTTCACTATTTTCCCTCAGACTCTGGAGAGAAAAGAGAAATCGAATCTTTTTCTGGCATTCCTCGAATACAATCACGGTTTATGGGAGAGAGAAACTGGCAAAATTCTCTTTTCCCATACAAGAATAAAAATCGCATTTTTTTGCACACGCTAAAATTTTAGGGCATTTTTTTTCTCTCTCTCTCTCTCTCTCACTCTCTTACCTTTCCAGCAGAAGATTCAGCACCTGCTTGGGCGAGGCGAAAGTTCTGTACGTGGCCAGGAAGACGTTGACGTAGGTGGACTCGAGCTCGCCGACCTCCGAGGCCAGAGACTCCACCAACCTCTCCAGCGTGCCCGCCTTGATGAAGCGCACGCGCACGGTCTCCCACTCCAAGTGAGAGATGTCGTCGTCGGACTCATTCTGAGAAATACACTCAGTATATTATTCGGCTTCACTCGGATAATCGGAATCAAGTCTGTGGAACTGATGTTCTGTGTAGCAAAACACATTGTTAAAAGTTTAAAAGGGACTATTTGGGCCTGCCAGCCCATTTAGTACTTGAAGTATCTGTGTGCTATGAGGTCTTCTAGCAAAAGAGATGTTTTCTGGGCTGCTGAGGTCAGATTTTCAAGCAAAACAAATGGAAATGCCAAAGACGAAGGATCTCTCCTCGTCCCCCCCCCTTGTGTGTACAAGGAAGGTGTCATGTTATGTTGCTCTAGTCTAATGGAAACTAAGTGAAGTCATTAAACATCGTTAAAAAAAGCCCTTGGGGGTCTTAATTTCAGCTGCTTTATCAGGATGTTCGGTTAAATTGGATTTTTGCCAGTGCAAAAAGTGGCCCAGTTTACCCGGATTCCACTGAGTTAATAAATCACGCAAATGTTAGTTATTTTCTAGGCCTGACCCTGGATTTGTTGGATGACCAGCGTGATTTAAACGAAGCGGAAGAAACGTTCTTGGCTTTTGAACGTACAAGGATGTTTGAAGAATAATGCATCATGTTCAAAAAATGTTTCATTTTTAGATGAGTCGAGCTTTTTTCTTTCCAAAAAGGATCATGCGAACATTGTGTAACTTGATCGCATGCAACTCTTTTCTCCGCTACTCATCTGACTCACGTTGTGCACGGTCTTGGACGGCGAGTGGTAGCGGACCTTCTTCAGGTAGACGGTGTAGATGGCGCCGGGCAGACGCTCCTCGCCCCAGTAGCGCCAGGTGGGTTGCTGCAAAAGAAAAGTGTGCAAAAGTGAGCAGAGGATGCGAATTCTGCTGCTGTTGCTGCTCCTCCTCACTGCAAAGTTGACCTCGCCGAAGCGCCATTCATAGTTGAGAAATCTCTGGTGGAATCGCTGAGGATTTCCAGGAATTCCGAGCGGAATTCCTGAATTCGCCGCCGCAGTCGCCCTTCTGGGCAGAAACTCGGGCAGCTCGCTGAAGAGCGTCTCCGACAGCGACCTCACCAGCGACGTCTGCGGCCGCGGCCGCGGCGGCCTCGCCGCGGTCGCCGTCGTCAACACCATCACTGAACTCGAGTCATGCAGGAGTTGTTTTCCTTCTCTGGCAAATGTTGTCAGTTACATGATCCAAATGTGTGTCTGAGATTTGCTGGGGCTCGAAGCCGTCGCACACAGATGAAATGCTGCGACTGAGAAACGAGTTTTCCCAAATACGTCGACAATGAGTGAAAAGAAAAGAAGTCTCTGCTTTCCCTAACAACACCCTGGTCGTTGCACACATTTTTGCTTCGTCCTCGCCATTCTGAGAAAAGTCCAGGTCCTTCTAGGCCTTGTAGGCCTCAACTTATTAGGCACAACTTTGAACACTGCTGGGTTTTTTCATTTTTTGGGGAGTGAGGGAAGAGTTTTAACTGTAGCAGTCATGAATGCTCACAAAAGACTGAGGCAGAAGCCTCTCTCGCTCTCGCTCTCTTTGTTGCAGCTTAGCAATGTGATACTTCTGCTACGTAATCACACTACTCATAAGCACCGTCTGAGCCAGAAATGACTGCCACTTGAAATCGGCTTTTCCCCTCGCCGAGGCCAGCGCGGCCGCCGCCGCCGCCTGCGTGAGTGGACTGTTGCAGTTCTTTTTGCCTCACACGATACGTTTTGCTGCCTGCTCAGGAGTAAATGCAATTTGACGGACTTTTTATCGTCTGCTGATTCAGTGCGAAAAAGAAGTCAAGGATTCACGCAAGAACAAGGAGGAAAAGTGACAGAAACAGGTACGCTGAAGCTTAAACAGACAGACAGACAGACAGACCTTGAACAGCTGTTTACGAGACAACCCTTTAAAAGGAAAACAAAACTAACTAAGCGTAACTTTGATTTGGCCAGAGTTTTGTGATTTTTTTTTCTCACAACACTGGATTTTTTTTGCACTCTCTGATGGATTCTTTGCACTTTCACCCAGCAGGCGGAGGAGGAGGAGTGGGAGGAGCAGCCTAATGTGGCTGCCAAAATGTTGGCACGGATCAGATTGGACAAGTCAGACTATGCCAGATTTGGCATCATGGAGCCAGCAAAGCGAGCGCGTCGAGGCTGGAGACGGTGCACTCCGTCGGCTCCGACGCTGGAGACGCTGCACTACGCCGGCTCTGAGGCCTCGACGCCCACCGTGCGCAGGTGCAGCAAGTGCATGAAGTCTTCCTTACCTCCTCCAGGATGGGTGAGTTTTGAAGCCTCATCCTTCACGACTATTGAGTCCCTCTTCCCCGGCCATCGTTACACCCCCCCACGTGCTGGGATCCTGGATCAGTGAGCTGGAAAAGAGATGGAACAATATTGGCGTGAAAAATTTGACATGAGAAAGATTTTGTTCTACTTCGAGCTGCCCGAAAAGTAAAAAGAAGCGAGCTCTTCTTTTCTGACACAGCAGCGACTCAATATAAAAAAAATCATGGTGTGCACTGAATAAATGAACCGTTACAGCAGCTTTGCTCTATAGGGCTGGGTTGCTTGCGAGCAAATTCCTGCCTCGCCTCCTCCCGACTCTTTCTGCATGAATAATTCGAAATTCGTACCTTTTTTCGCTCTTTATTTCCAGAGGCAAAGAAGCATTCACAGATTTTTATTCCGTATCCACCGATTATCGCGTCAGCAGCAACTTCAAGACTGCTGTGGGCAGCCAAAAGAGGCCTTTGAGTGCGGGCAGCTAAATTTCTAAGTAAATAACAGCAGCGGCAGCTTCAAGTTCAGTGATTATTCAATTTCTATGGTTTCCGGTGCTCTCAGCTTCCTCGAGTCGCTATTTTAGGGGACTACAAAGAAATAAAAAGGTTAGGAAATTACACGTCTGAATAGTGGCCTTCAGTATGCAAAATTGCGGCGCAAAAAACCCGCCAACTTCTGCTGCTGTGATCGACTCTCGGCTGCTGGGTGGACTTTATTTTCCAAATCTCTCTCTGAGCTTTTGTTGACACACACAAGTAAACAAACGCTCAAACAGTTTATTGGGGCCTTGGAAATCGTTCAATGTTTGTGGAGGAAGACAAAACACCTCCTCCTCCCCCACCCTAGGTTGATTCATTCCCCCGTCGCGTACCTGTCCAAGTCGCTCCTGTTCGTCTGCTCAGCGTTGTTGGATCACACAGTTTTGCACTTGTGCACACATTCACTTTCTCTCGCTGGCGCTCACGTAGCAAAGAGATGTTGACACTGCCAAGGATTTCTGGTGACTGAGCTGAAGCTGAGCTGACTTCTTCTTCTGCTTCTTCTTCTCAGGATGGTTTGGCAGAGAATTCCTCTGAAGCCACAACCACCGCAGCAGCAGCAGCAGCAGCAGCTGACTGACTCGACTGTAGTAATGGAGTGAAGGCTATCCTACCTGTCCTACCTGGTCTTGCCTGGCTGGATCTCGGGATGCCCTCCGGAGGAGAAGAAGAAGAACTTTTTACCGTAGGAGGTGGGGAAAAATGTGCGCGTGGGAGGCAGCAGGAAGACGCTTTCAGTTAGCTTACTAAGACACATCTTGGTGGACCAATGACAGCTCCAGCCAGAGTGGCTGGCCCATGAGTGCGGTTCGCTCAGATGAGAAAGTTGCAACGGGCTCAACCTCATCGAGAGCAACAACGCAGGCGAGAAGCAGAGGAGAACCTGAATCATGGAGGATCTGGATGTCGTCAACCAACAGAAATTGGCACCTTTTTTGTCCAAAAACTTTGACTGAAACGCTTGGCAATCCTTCAACTATCATAATGGGTGCTATCTTTTGAATTATCTGGCAACTTTTGCTTCCTTTGCAAGGTCGGAATTCATGCCCCAAATGTCTCTTCTGGCAGGACTTTTGAACACACCTGGAATGACTTTGGAAGAATCGACCGGACTCCCAAGTTCGCCACCACCGCATTGTTGGCATTGCAGTGAAGCTTTTTGGTGCATTCTCTCTCCAGCCATCCCCTGAATAATAGTGCGGCAGGAGGATGCGTTGTTCAAAGTTGCGGAAATATATTTGCGGGGAAAAAAGTTGAGGTAACAACAATATTATTGACGGACTGAATAGAGGCAGGCGGAATCCAGAAGTTGGTTCACTATCTAGGTTTAGTGATTGCACTGCCGCGCTGTTGCGCTATCGTCCGAAGAAGTCATTTCGATCCCAAAAGTGACTCACCTAAAAATCTGGCCTCGTTTGACGGGACACACGCAGTGTTATAGACGATTTTCTTGTTATGCACAGTGCCCAATGGGTGCAAAGTTACTCAACGTTGCTATAGCAGAATTTACTCTATCGAAGTCGGCCTCTATAGTGAACGAATGGGTGGTCCTAGAGCAAAGGTGCACATCTGTTCGGTGTTGAAGCAGATTCCTAGCGTTCCATAGGTGCGTATGTCACTTCTGCAGATCGATCTGGTAAGAAGTTAAGGCCCAGAGAAAGTGCGCTCTAATGCGTCAAAGAAAACTTCGGGCAAAACTCATGGCACATCAGGCTATCGGAAAAAAGTAACCTTTGGCCAAAGGTATTAGGACTTCCTCGTATCATTTTCACCCATATATCATTTCCCAGAAAAAGTACCTTTTCGAGCCAGCCTGATGCGTCGACAGTTTACATCCGCTTGTGTAGCAACAATTGTGGCAGACTGGAAGTGACTGGTCTGCAAAGCAATGTCTGCTTACAAGTTCAGCACTGTCTGTCTTTATAACCTTATAAACAGAAGTGTTTTCGTGAGGATGCGCAGTGCGACGACTGCACTGCACCTCCTCAAGGATTGCGCTGCTCTGCTCAAGTGGACAAGCTAGACAAATCAGTATTTCTCTACTTTTGCTGGTTAGACTTTAACAACTATGGTTTGGAGGGGGCGTACTTGAATTGTCTCCAACCATGCGTAGATGAATAATGCATAATAATTTTCTTTCCCATTTCTTTCTCGCTGAAGCAAGTCATTGTTAGCAAGTGCTGAGAAGTAATTTTTATCATTCTTCGTTTAGTTCAAGCTAGTCGAAAACCTTTTATCCTCTGCTGTGCAGATGAGGGTCGTTTGAGCATGAACGAGACAGCTCTATGTACTCACTTCCGTGACAACCTGTATCTGTGACTTTTTGTGAGTCATCTTCAGACCTTTCCAGACAACTTTTATCTGCTTTATGTCAGCTCATCCTTAATGTGAGGCAAAGTCACAATCACATAAAGTGAGGAGAGTTCTGTCAGATGCATCCACGTTCAGGTGGGAGAGATTGAGCGCATGATTGAGCGCATGTGCGTCAAGGAGAGCATTTGACCTATTTAGCAACCTTGTCCATCAGAGTCAATGATTTTCCATCATTGATTAGGTCAGGCAGTCAGTTTTTGACCCAACAGTGTAGCTTTCATCAGCCATTCACACCAAAATAGGTCCCAAAGTCATGTATTTCTAGCATGTCCAGCGGCCTCATAGGACACCTCTCCTTCAATGACTGTGGTTTTGCCTCACATTAAAGATGAGCTGATATGAAGTCAGATCCCACCCAGAGTTCTGCCCTTTCCTCCAGAAGAGAATGGGCAAAGGTGTGATTCACCTAAAAGTCCTGGCTCTAGGTAGCAATGTTTCGTAACATCAACATCAGCCCGACAGCTTCTTCAATCGAGATCTCATGCGGCTGAAGTTCAAAATGGACTCTGTCCAGGTTCTATCGTTTGACGGCCTCCATCCTTTTCAGGTGCTCGGGCTTGTCGGATCTTGCTGTATTATTGACCTAACTTGGCAAACCTGAGAAGCTGCACTGATTTTCAGGGATAGCGTTAAAAGTGTCACAGATGTGTCTGGAGAGAAGGGCCAGACTTTTCGTTAGATGAATCACGATTCTCTCTGTTAGTCACAAACTTCCATGGGGAATCACTCAACAAGCACAACCCTATATTCATACCTAACATACGTAAGTGACACGCTGTTTGTCTAAAATGACTCGGCATGAGGCACTTGACTGGCAGGGCAGACTGAGAACAACTTCACTATGTGACCCACCCAAAGCTGTCTCGGAAGAACATCAGCCTATACAGATGATCTCAGAGAATCTAGTGTCAACAAGTAAAAGTTACCTGTGCGTATTTTTTGGCCTCCCACAAAATGTTAGAGGCGTTGTTCTAGTCAAAGTTAGACTTGACATGATTAAATAATGTCAATTGATCCCCTGATTAATTTTTTACTGAATTACCAAAATTTGAGCTCTCTGAGATGAACGAGGCATCGTCTATAGCCTAGTACAGGTCGTTGGCCTCGATTGTCGCCAATCTTCAGGATGCCATTATCCTGAAGGTTAAAAGAAAGTGCTCATAGCTTGTGGAGGGGTGCACAGAGAACAGACGTCAATTTCGCGCATGGTCTTGAGGCAAAAAAATGACCTTGACTTCGGTTACAAGGAAGACAACGACCAAGTCCCCTTCATCTCGACGGCCAAGAACCCAACCGCCTGATGGTCTTCTGCACCGTCAGCTGCAATGGCGACGTACCTCCTGCCTTTTCCGGACTGCTAAATGGACTTTACAGGACTCTTGACTGGCAGAAGAGAAATCGGCCAGTTGACTGCAGTGGCGGACAACTCCAGAGCAGACAACCGAGTTGCCATTATTGTTCAGGAAAGGTAACGCTGAACAAGATTGCGGTCAGCACCACTGATGACAAAGAGCTCGGAATATGGTTAGAAAGCTGGCCAACAAGACCGCTGTCGGAGAACCGTCCGGAAGATTGCATTCAATGTCAGCATCAATCGCAACGTCTATACTTTTTATCTTTGTTAAGCGTTAACTTTTTTCAGGTTACGAGTCTGTCTCGTCCTCTGGGGCGACGTATTTTCTGTTTGTGCATCCCGTTGCAGCAGTACGAACCGCATGGCCGGATGCGAAATTTGCGTCTCTTCGCATAAAACCTGCGTAATACTCATATTTGGCCCTTGTTTTGCATTCTTGATCAAAACTTGATCATGCAAAAACGTGCGTTGAGATGGGCCTATTAAGTCCCACTTAGTGAATGCCCTTGGCAGGAGATAAAATTTAGCTTCTTGCTGCAAATTATAGTCATAATTCAGAGCCGCCCGAGGAAAAAATCCAAGATGCTTAGGCACAGTTGAATTGGTGGTCACTCTTTAGTCATTCAGTTTGTTGCATCATCTGTGAGTGTTGAAATAAGAACTTTTGTCATTGTAGCGACTTTTCGTCCGCCTGCACGGAAAAAAAAGAAGTCTGCACAACTGAGGACTTGGGTTGTGAGTGAAGGTGTAGAAAATAATATTATTTACTAGCGGAGGTTCCCGGCGGCGTCCGAGTCATAGGCAAAATTGAAATATATACTTGAAGTCAACTGGCTCCGGTCAAGTAATTTGGCCGTGAAAGCGTCGCAAACAAACCATTGATTTTATAGTACAGCTACAGACGGGGTGAACACGTAGATATAGCAGTTGTGGCAGGTCCTGCAGACCTTGGACTTGGAGCAGCAGCGACACTTCTGGCAAGAGAGCAAAAACCTGTCAAGTACCAAGTTTCCATCAACTTTATTCATAGGGAGGGAGGGAGGCAGGACGAGGGTGATGATTCTAGAGTTAATCCGATATAAAACGTCCACAGTAAAAGCACACAATAATAGAATATATGATATATGTGATGGCGACTTTTCTTTTTTCATAAAATAAAGGAGGAGTGAAATTAAATGCGCTCTCAACAGGGTAAGTACATTCGTCTGTTTCTTTCCACACTTGCTCAATTGTTGCCCAAAACGCTGGTTTTCCCCCTGTAACAACATTCACAAACACTTAATGGCTAGAGAGTCACCATCTCTGATGGGAATGGGTGAGTTGGAAGATGTCGTGATGGTTCAGGAGCTCCCTCCAATGCACAAAGCTCTTTTTGCAACAGGTTCGTGATTTCACCACTTCTTTTTGTGTTCATCCATGCTCACTCCACCAGGACCGAGTGAGACGACCATCAGGAGTCCGCCAATGACAGAGAGGGTCTGTGGAGAGACTCAAGAGTCAGGTCAAGTGGCAAAGAGAACAACACACCACAGCTTGGAGAGCCGGCAGCACAAGTTCGACAATCCATCACACATGTACAGAGCTCGTCAAGTGCAACTAGGAAAACAACAGCTCTTGACTTAAATGTGAACTTTCTACTAAGTCTGGTGTCTGTCGTGCTAGCATAGTAGTCCTGACCTCCGTCACCCAGGTCAGCTCCTGAAGCAACGTTGCACTGCCACATCCGACACGTCAGTGACGTTGCTGGCAGGACGGACATGACAAGACTTCCTTCGACTTCGACACTTCCATGACAAGACTCTCTTTAGAGCTCTGCATGGTTCTCGCGACCACGAACTCGGTCACGATGCTACCCAACTCCAATGACTTCCAGAGGCAGCGAATCCTGCCTCACTTCAAGGCCCAAAAGACCGTAAATGAGCTCATTTCGCAACTGTTTGGAGTGCAGTACTATCACTGGGTCGACCGTGACGAGCTCTGTACAAAGGCTAACAGAAACAAGAATATAGTGCTCAACTGTGTCACTATTCTTGATCAATGGTATGGTGAGTTTAGCTCACACACGTACGGGATGCATATTATCCATTAGATTTGCTGGTGGGAAACAGACATCTTCGATTAATGGTAGCCGAAACACAATGTGAATGCGTCGTCATGATAAACGTGTGGATAATTAAACTTCAATTAAATAGGTTGCAAATTCACTTTGGGCTAATGGATCAAAAGCAGCCCTGGAAAAGTGGTGCTTCTGAACGTGCTGATGAAAGTAGCAGCCTGTCGTTCTCCTCACCTGGAAAAAGTCGTACTTGAGGAAGTCCCTCATGGGCTTGTACGAAGGGATGTTCCACCATGCGTTGAAGTAAAAGTTGAGGGTGTTGAGCCAGAGGACAAGCACGAGTGCAGAGAGCTTGGTCTTGAAGCCAATCGATACCAAAATCATCAACAAACCACCTACCACGTTCTGGATGAACTGAAAACAAACAAAAAGGAAGTAGGCACACACGTACATTATAAGATATGGTGGCAAAAATAAGGAGCCTGATTCACTGAAGTATGGAAATTGGACCTGCTAAGTAGCAAAAGGTTCATCCTCATCAAGATGACCATGGGCAAGAAGCAGAGGAAGCCCTAAATTATGGAGGATCTGGATGTGATTGAGCACCAGAAATTGGCACTTTTTGTCCTAAAACTTTGTTACACTGGAAATCTTTGAACTACGATACCGGTAATTGTGCGTGCCATCTTTTCTCTCATCTGGCAACTTTTGCTTGCTTAGCGATGTTGAAATTCTCTGCTGGCTGGAATTTGGGGCACCCTTGGAATGACATCAGAAAAGATTGGACTCACTAATTTGCCATGACTACATGATCACAGCCTGACAGAAAAACTTAGACTTACTCACCTGCATGGGTGCCGGGTCCAAGCGCACCAACGTGAGAAACATAAAGACAAGCAGGATCCTTCCAGCAAGTTGCAGGTACTCCTTGGGTTTGTTCTCTCCCAAGGAAGGCACTCCCGGGAACAGCGACCGGCCCTCGACCCGCGACTCAGCCAGCACGAGCAGCAGCGCACCACACAATGCCAGGTTGCGGAATAGGAACTGCATGTCCCACAGGATGCTGTACGCGATCGTCTGCAAGGAGCATTCAAACATGTACAGCATGTAGAGGGAACTTTTCATATGTCACAACAGGGGTAGCTCTCGGGTTAGCCAGGGCCATAAGATTGAGTTCAACTGCCAAACTTTTACAAAATGTGCTGAGAAAAGTTTCTTTGGGCAACAAACTTCGTGTCAATAAATCTTGGTCAGAAAAGATGCTTCGCCCTTTGCTTTTGCTGGTGGCGAATTTTCACTACAGTCTCCAGTTTTGTTTTGTTCAGAATGGACTGGGGATATTCACGATACTAGAATAATAGTATCTGAAACAATCAGTCACTGCTTTGAAGGAGGAAAGCAACCCTGTAAGTTACCTTAGTCCACCCTATACTGTCTACCACTTATGCACACACAAAACGAGGGACACAGATTAAAGCATTACGGAACGATCATGGTTGTGTTCTGCTCCAGCTGGATGGCTTTGGCTGATAGGTTACGATAAGGTTGAGGCAGTCAAGGTCAGGTTAGGACAGTCTAGGTTAACACATAAGAACCGTAAGCCACCAGTACACTGTACTGTGCTCATCCTCATCATTGATGTTGCTCCTTACCTGCAGAACGACAATGCCAAAGAGAATTCCGCAGGCAATGTCAACCTTCTTCCTGAGCAGGACCATGGCAACTCCTCCCAACTGGCCGACCAAGTTGATCAGGACAAAGAGCGTGGCAAGAAACCAGCCGCACCCCCATGAGATGTCCATGTACTCACGCTGTTCACTCCACTGCACCCACATGCGGATGCCGTCCTCAAAGAATGTCGACACCAGGCAGAAGCGGGCTAGATGAGGCAGGACATGCTTTGACTGCCGGGTTACCTAATATGAACAAATGAGCACAGCATTAAGAGGATTTAGGGAGACTGACAAAATTTACTCGACTATCAATCTATGAGACACAGCCTGTCTAATTCACGACGTACTCCTTCTGCCACCCAATGTCGGCCATGATGCTGACGGTCAAGGCCTTCAGGCAACTGTTAAATCTCATGGTTCTTTTAATCTTAGTCAATGTTCAGTCAGTGTCATCGACATCACTGAGTTCGCCCACGCTGAGTGAGCTAAGCTTTTTTTCTTTCCATCTAACCCACCAATATTGACTTCTTGGACACAGAGCAAGTCCAGCTGAACGTAGTAATCGTCAACGAGTCACCTAGGGATGGAGCAGGCTTCAAACAGCCCAGGCTTGCCGGGCTTACCAAGAGACCTTTTGGGTCTCCCGCTGAAGTATAGCCCGAATCCGTCAGGGCTCAAGTTTAGCCCGAATCCGTCAGGGTTCAAGTTTAGCCCGAATCCATCAGGCACAAGTTCAGCTTCAATACTTCCCTATGCAACGCACGCGTTTTTGAGTTACGTGAAGATGTTGACCTCACCGACGGCAGTTTGCATTGAGAGAGAAGAAAGTTCTTTTTCTATCACAGGAAAACAAGATCTTGCTCTTCGTATAGAACAAGGACAACGACAATGACAGTAGCGCGCTACGCTACACTTTCTTCTGCGTGCGCAACCTCCCTCCATGCAAGTGACTGCACGTACGTGCACGTTACGCCTCTTACACTCTGGCAAGACAAGATAGCGTCAGAGAGAAAGTCCCGATTAATCTTCGTGCGTCTATTTGCGAACATATGGAGAGACACGTGGATGATGACTCTGATGGAGCGGGTACGAACGTCACTGGCGTGACCAAGCTAGAGACCTTGCTACTCCTCCCACGGATTACATTCTTAAGCTGAATACCAAATAAGGTATAACATGAATGTTGGTGGTTGTCAAACTTTTGCTCACTGAATGTGTAGATATGTACGCATGGATATAAGATATCTATTATGCAGCCTGCATGCACGTTAAGTAGGTACACGAAGTATCTGTTATGTAGTCAACATGCATGATAGTCGGTACACAAGGCATCTATTATGTAGTCTACAAACGCGTAAGGAGGTATAAAGGACTCTATTATGTAGTCTACAAACATGCATGCATATTTGTAAGTTTGAAATCCACCTACATTCAAGTTTTCTCTCAAATAAGCATGGCAGAATATAAATGGCAAAAGCATGAACGTGGACAAAGATGTCCTCCTTTAACACGGGGAGATTCGTGCTGCAGTTAGCCAAGGGCAGAGCACACGGCTTCGACTGCACACTGTACTCTGTATGTGAGGAAGCGACGAGGAGAACGTACGAAGCAGCGGTTTGGCTGATCATTTCTCAAGTAGTGATGTCCCGAGCCTGGGCTCAGCTCGAAAACGAATCCAGCTCGTCAAGAGTCATTTCACCCAGCCTACATAACTGTAGCTTAGAACAGACACATTGACCCGTTCCACCCACCTGCGCAGGCCGCTGATAACACTTCGTCTCCTCCAGTTCTGTCGCACATAACCCCTTCTTGAAAGTTTCTTCGCGAATATCTGCCATCACCTTACAGGGATAGGCTCAAGTTGATGTCTGCCTTCAACTTGAGCTAAGCGTGACCTAGCTAACGTGAGCTCATGCCTCAAGCAGGGCTCACAACATCTCTAGCGACGTGTGGCGATCGTGCTGTCTGAATGAGCTGGCGAACAGACCAGCTGTCTTTCTAACTCGAGCTCCGTTTCCTCGTTGTGCATGCCTCAAGTTCTGCGGCTTCATGTCCAAGTCACGTGGTCAACTTTTGCCCGTTCCCTAAGTCCTGTCTCCGCCGGCTCAAGCGCTCTCCAAAGAGAAGTACATAGAGGCCAAGGCTCGGTACGTACCAAGGTCTGACCAGTGAGCTTCATTCCTACCTTGTCGGCCAAGTCCTCGGCCTTGGACACCCAGTCCTGGCTGCTCATCTTGATGGAAGCGGCGGGAAGAGAGGAGAAGGAAGGAGGCCGCAGTCCCGGGGGTGACGGAGGGAGGGAGAGGGACGAAGAGGACGCGAATAATAACAATAAAAGTCTGTTTCCGTCTCCCTCTCTCTCTCGCTCGGGCCTTGCAGCTTGTTGGCCTTTTTTTACCAGTTGCTGCTATGAAGCATTCTAGCTAGCTGGCCCAGGCTTGCTGCTCAGCTTGGCCGTTGACTCCTTGTGGAGCGTTAAGGGTTGCCACGCAAGCGACAAGTCAGAGTGAAGGCGGGGCCGAGGTCCAACTGGCAGTGGATCGATCAAATCAATGAAGGTTGCCGCATCAAATAGGACTTGACTCAGCACGATAGGTTTTGGAAAATCACCCGTCCCCTTTGTCCTGTGGAGTCCAGGCTACAAGAGTTGTCCAACCTAAACGAAGTTTTTGTTGCACAGCACACAGTGGCAACCCTGCAGCCAAGTGTTCCTTCTCCTCCAACACGTCACTTTGCTCAGAGAAACCTGCTAACCGGAGGCCTCACAGATTGCTCAAGAAATGCCATTTCACCGTGCGGAGATTACTGTAATGTAAAAGTGCGTGTAATAAAGATTCTTATTTTATTTGAGACTAAGAGATTTGGGTAACAGTGGCATAAAACATGGCTCAAAAAACCACGCAGCCCCGACTACCATGCCTATTTCTACCTGTCATAGCGCACATGCTCAACATAACCATAAGCAGTTCTGTGATGCAACAGTCATCGGCAAAGATTTTTCGTACTTTTTGTGGACTATGACTAAACAGTCTCAGAATTCAATAGGTCATCATTGTCATCCTTGGAACTCCAGATTTCTAAGGAAGGAAAAAGGTACCCAGGGGCTGAGCACCACTTGGATGATGACGAGCTGTCCCACTAATCGGTCCTCCAAACGTCTGTTTGGCAAGATCGGTTAAGTTCAAGTTTGCTTCCATTGGCGTATATCACATATATATGAAGTATAAGGACTCCTGCCTGCCAAAAAGTTTTCTTTGGCATCTTGCAACCTCGATCACGAATCTTTTTAACACACGCTGATTAAAATAATGTTTGCGCACCGTATGTATTGTTAAAAGCAATATTCACTCTCTACTACTTAGTCATCATGGCCGCCTTCCTCTTGTTGTGCCTGCTGACCAATTCGGCGGTGACAATCTGGTCTGTTTGGCGACGAAACCAACTGCGGAGTTGCTTCTGACTCTTTTGGCCCTGCAAACATCACACCTCCTGACGTCAAATAAAACTACTGCTTTCTTTCTCTCCTCACATGCTCGTAGAGGCTCCTCTCCAGGTGGTCCAGTTTGCTGGTCATTACGGGCGTCTCCTTCTCGTCGGAGTTGAACGAACCGTCCAGGATGTAGCGGAAGCGCCGCGTCAGCATGGACACAAGAATAGGACCTTGAGGAAAGGATGACCACATCCATCCAGTGCGAAGCCGTACAAACAGTGCTGAAAGTAGCCTTTACCTAGTCTCTCGTCCTCACTGACCTCCGCATCTTCTCTCCTGTCTTCCAATGCAGAGTACTTAAGGAGGTGGCGGCCGGTGTCGTAGAAATGGGGAGGAGCAATCCTAAAAGGAGTAGTCACATTTGCACATTTTCTGCAAATACCGTCAAATCGCTATGGAAGAAAAGAGAATGGCAGTCACCGAGGCAAATCATATCTTTGTTCAGGGCCATTTTACGAAGACATGCACTGAAAAGTTTTGGCAAATGTGTGACCTTTGGAACGTTTTGAGTTGTTTTGTATAGCAAACCGACTATCATTCGAGGTCGGCTCTCAACAACGACTTCATCGCTTCATCACCTTACCGGGACAAATCCAGGGCGACTGGATCAGCAGACACTTGGCCAACTCGTCGAGAAAGTGAGTAGATAGGAGGAAAACTGACCTGAAAGATGTTGCGCAGACTTTTCTGATAAGCTAAGAGCGAAAAGCACAACAGTTTGGTTGTGACCTTGACTTTCTGCGCCTGCTTGGCTCTGCCGGTGAGTGTCTGCGCCAGCCAGAGCGGTAATTCCATCTTGGCGTCCGGCAGCAGTGGCGCGACCCGCAGGTCCCCCTCCTCGTCCGACTCCTTGGCCTGCGCCAGCGACGCCGGGTCCAGGAACGCCAGCCCAGGGATCGGTTCGCAGTCTGGAGAAACGTGGCAGGACACACGTTCCTGGACCAAAAAAGGTCGGCTCTCAAATTGCGCAGGGACTTTGCAAAAGTTTTATTCACCTGAGTAGCGCAGATGTCTTCCAGAGAGAAGTAGGACATGGCGTAGACGGAGGCAGACGGAGTCCCTCTTCTGGAGCTCCTACTTTGTGTACTTTCGTAATTTGGGCAGCTCACAGAGCCCGCCAAGGTTTGTTTACATGATACTGGTGGTGAAAGACAAGCGCCTCGTCAAAGTGCAGTCTTGGAAGATAGCACACAAGTACTAAGCAATCTCATAGCGACACTTTGAAAACAAGTTCAAGATGATGCACACTAACAAAATAGTGAATAACAACTGTGAATCAATGAAAAATGGTGTTCGTCTTTCTCCCTTCCAGAGTGAAGAAAACTTGAGGAGGAACGACAAGATGAGAAAAACTCAGCTGCGCCTTTGATCTTCATAGCAAAATTCAACCGTCGAGTACATGTTCAGCCTGCAGTTCATGTTGATCAAGGTTACGGATACCAACGACGTCACTTGGTGATAAAAAACAACTTGACTCAAAAGTGATCTCCTTTTATGATGATGTCAAACCTGGCAACCCTGGTGCTGTGGCTGCAGCTGTTCCTGGACGGACGGACAAGCTGGCCGAGTGAAAAAGGAAGCGAGAGAACGAGAGAGGCAGAGGGAGCCAATAAGATTAGGCGCGACTCTATCACGTAGTCGACAGAGAGGAAACGTTGGCCAAGCTCTGAAATCATGCCGCTATCGACGACGAAGGCATCGGTGTCCCGCTTCTCGCCGTCCACCTTGGCGAGCCTGGAGCCGTCGGTGCACGCGTCCATCAAGGAGGCGCTGGGATTCTCAGAGCCAACGCTTCTACAAGCTGCCATGAACACGATCCAGAGGAACGGCAGCACCGACGACTTGAAGGGTACGGAAAAGTAACAACGATATTAATGACAATAACAGCCGTACCGTTAAGATTATGAGCAGTGACTTCAACTTTGCGTCCTCAGTACGCCTATCTTCGTTGCTGGATCACCGTAAGGCAAACAAACTCGCCTCCAAGATTGTCCGAGCTGTGGACGAGTTTTGTGTGTCTCACGACCTCCCGACCAGTGAAGACGCCGCCAACGGATCCACCTCATCCTCTGGAGGTAGGAAGAGAAAGGGTGACGACCCCGCCGTCAGTGACTCGACTGAGGCTAAGACTGCTAAGACGGAGGGAGCCGGGTCGGCGCCCGAGATGACGCCGGACATGATCAGGCAGATGATGGCTAACACCATGAAGGAAATCGCGGCAAGGAAGGCTCAACTGACATCTGTGCAGGAGAGCAATAAGGTGAGGAGCACTGCTTCGTCCGGCAGTAACTTATAAACGCTTAAACACCAATCCATAGTGGCACAGTACCTGCATGTAAGTGACGGTGTTGCAGGCTAAAATGGTCGGACCTCAGCGTCCCGTGGAAGCCACCCGGCCAGCCGAAACCGAGGAAGCCAAGAAGGCACAGACCATCTCGGCTCTCCAGGCGCAGATCGCGGCACGCATGAACAGGGTGGGAGACCGGTTGCCTCCGGCCTCGGCGGCCGCGGCCGCCGCCGCTGCTGCCGCTGCGGCCTCTGCAGCCGTGCCAATGTTTGACCGTCCAGCTCCTGTTATCCTCGACTCTCGCGGCCGCACCGTGGACGCCTCTGGTCAAGAGATCCAGCTCAGCCACCACGTACCAACGCTCAAGGCCAATCTGAGGGCCAAGAAACGAGATGAAATGCGCGAGCATCTGAAGGAGGGCGGAGGAACTGCCTCTGGAGCCCACGCTGTCCAGGTAGAGGAAGCTCATAAGGCCTTCATGAGACGTTTTAAGACTGTATCAACATTCAGAAGACTGTAGATCCCCACATCAACATCGTGACAACTTTGATTGCTTACAGGAATCGAAATTCTTCGATCCCCGCGTGGGCGCCCGCGGGGCCACACGCAACAAGCGGTCGTTCAAGTTCAACGAACCCGGACGGTACCAATTGGAGGGCCAGCGCATGCGCATGAAGGCACAGTTGGAGCGGCTGCAGGCCGACATCAGCACAATTGCGAGAAAAACTGGCATCACCTCAGCCACGCAGCTGGCCAAGCTAGTCCCCAAGGATGCTCACCGAGGCCATGCTCACGGCGAACCAGATGTCGAGTGGTGGGACGCTCACATCATGGCCCCGGGAGTAAAAGACTATGACGAAAAAGGGCTGATTCTGAGAGAGGGCGCCATTACCAACCTCATTGAGCATCCCATCCAGATGATGCCTCTCGAGCCGAACAAGCCCTCTCACGTGCCCGTCTTTCTCACTGCCAAGGAGAGGAAAAAGCTGAGGAGACAGAACAGGAGAGAGGCATGGAAGGAGAAACAGGTGAGATTTGATTCGTGGAAGCCGTTTGCTTTTTTTCTCTCGCAAGCTGATAGATCTCGTGTAGGACAAGATCCGCCTGGGCTTCTTGCCGCCCGACGAGCCCAAGGTGAAGATGTCCAACCTGATGCGCGTTTTGGGGAACGAGGCAGTGCAGGACCCCACTAAGGTGGAGGCGCACGTGAGGGCGCAGATGAGCAAGCGGCTTGCGAACCACGAGAAGGCGAACGCTGAGAGGAAACTGACCCCTGAGCAACGGCGGGAAAAGATGGTGCGCAAGCTGAAGGAGGACACTTCCTGCGGAGTACAGGTTGCCGTCTTCAGGTACCGTCTACAAGTTTTTTGTCATCATCGCCATATCCAGTAACTGGTGATTGCGTCTGATCCCAGAGTGAAGAGCCTGGCCAATCCCTCAAAGCGGTTTAAGGTGGAAACAAACGCGAAGCAGATGTACCTCACTGGCTGTGTCGTCATGTACGAGGACGTCAACGTGGTGGTGGTGGAAGGCGGCCCCAAAAACATCAAGAAGTACAAGCAGCTCATGCTAAGGAGAATCAAGTGGGATGAGGAGGTGTACAAGGACAAGGATGGGGTTGAGTCAGACAATGCGTGCGTACTTGTCTGGGAGGTGAGAAGCCTGTTTGGTGACTGTGAACTCAACCCATGAAAGGAGAACTTTTTCCAGGGCCAGACAAAGGAGAAACACTTCGGCGAGGTCTACTTGAAGCAGTGTCCCACGGAAGCTTTCGCTAGGGACTACTTCAAGCAGCGCAACGTTGAGCACTACTGGGACCAAGCATACAGTGGTGCTGTCCTGGAGGCTACAGAGGATCCGTGATTTTGCTCTTATGATGGCAAAGATATTACTTCTTGATTGTGCTACTATATGAAGAGCAGCTTGATTAATAACAATGGTTTTATCAAGTTCCGTATGCACTACGCATGTCGTACTGACATCTTCTAGACACAGCTAAGTGCTCAGACAGGCATGTTTTGCTAGTTGTGGAACGATACTTTGGGTCCCCTGATCCTCAGCGCCAGAAAACATGATCATAGGACGTCCACAGATGAAATCTCCACAAAATGTGTCATACCATGAAAAGTTTAGACTACGCACTCAAGCTTCTAAAATGAAGTGAAATTCTGGGGCAAATGTTTTCCAATGCAATCACGTGAGCGATTGTACTGCCATATGTGGACTGTGCGACTTACACGTAGGTGAGCTGCCACTGGACACATGATGGAGAGATGCATGGGAAAGGAGATTCGGAGCACATGAGAAACGAATTGAAGGGAAAGGGGGAATTCATGAATCTGTACTTCAGTACCAGAATTGTACCTACTGGAGCAGATGTACTTGTGAACAGTGGGAGGAGAAGCATCTTCCACTCCTCCATTTTCTCCCCCTACCACAGACACTGGAGAGTTTGACTCCAGTCAGACAGCATTTTATGAATTTTGCACATCAGTTACTGTCACAGTCCTAATATGATCTATTCACTTTGGGTACTGATGCTCAATTTCTTCTGCAGAAAAGACATGGGAAAGTAGAATTGGGAACTTTTCGATCCACGTTCATTCTGACTGTTGGAGCATCCAGCAATGTAGCAATAAGCTCCTCCTGTCCTGGGTGCCAGAGGCTATTTCAGCTGAAACGTTCTCGTTGAGCAAGACTTGATTCGTACACTCGCTCACTTCTTCGTCCATCAGTTTGTTTACAGCCTCAAACAGCACGGACGCGAAATGGGCGTAAACCGTTCATTGAAACTGCGCATTAGCCCCAGTGGCTACTCCATTTGTCCACTTTGACTTACGTGATAGATATGCAGAGCCAGCGTGATAGCAACAAGCACTTCATTTTGAAATATCAAGATCACTTGGAAATTGTTTAGTTCTGGCCTCTGAAAACTTAAATCGCTGATAACACGGCAGACAATGTGGTCAACGTTCTCCTCCTGTAACATTTACCTACTACGGAGAGTTTGAATCCAGTCAGACAGTTTTATTAATTTTTCACATCAGATGCTGTCACAACACTAATATGACCTATTCACTCTGGGATACTGTTCCTCAATGTCTTCTTCAGAAAAGACATGGAAGTCAAATGAGTCCCCCTCAGAATATCTTGCACTGAGCATTATGGCTCGTCCATCTGATGCCAAACTTCCCATACTGAAGTGTGGGATCTCCTCTCCATCTGCATGGGATGACAGCAACACTCTAGAATGCACATTTCCATCAAAGGAGGCTTCCAGATCTCCATTCTCAGTGTCAAATGCAGCTAGTGAGTATGGATACTCAGTTTTTC
>JAAUXU010034860.1_pt1 | contig 37640 bp, 30 predicted proteins | sample 7278151 | NCBI WGS metagenome assembly JAAUXU01 (sample SAMN14350113, study PRJNA611818) | marine sediment metagenome | isolation source: surface marine sediment (1.8m) | place: French Polynesia: Moorea | collected 2018-08 | reverse complement strand
CCAGCTCTCCACTAATACAGCTGTCATTTTGTTTTGCTTCAAAAAACTTAATGCCAGTCTTCTCGAGTTGAGCTCAAGCTGAGCAGTGCAGGGAATCAGTCATATGTTCAGATGATGAAAATAATTTTGTGGTGACCAAAATATTTCTCTGGTGACAGAAATATTTCCTTGGTTACTGATGTATTTTTTTTAGCCTGAAATATTTTCTTGGTGATGGAAGCAACAGTTAGGTGACTGAATAAAGTTTTTTTCTGACTGGCGTATTCACCCTGGTGATGGAAATATCTGCCTTGGTGATCTCTAAATGGTGCCCTTACTAAATTCCAGAGGATTTAAGTCAGGCAAACTGTGGCTTTCACCACATCATTAATGGTGTGCTCGGCACAAAGGAGAGCTTGAACACAGAGTGTGCGTGCGCGTCTGCATGACGAGAACGACACTTTGTACTGGAAAACTTAGTAAAACGTATTAACTAGCGATCTTCATCCCTCTCATCCTTGTTATAGGTTAAGAACCCATACAAGGCAGGCAACCTGAGTAATTAACCTCAAAACATTTGTAGCATGACTTTTTTTCGCACTGTAATAAAACAACTTATCACACTGTAATAAAACAACTTATCACACTGTAATGTTTCGCGCCACGCTACGTATGTCGCGCTATGTACTAGACGATGATTATGACGATGGTGAGTAGCAACGATCGTAGTAGCGACGGCTAGCGATGCATCGGTAGAAGAGGTGTAGAGGTAGAGAGGGAACTGATGCAGCAAAGTCTGAGTTCAGACTGGGGATATGTTGTATTTTTGCACATGTTTTATATACAGTTGGATGAGGAAAGGGAAGTGTAACTTGGGTGTAACTTGGTCAGGTTTGTGCAATAAGGAAGCCATTACTTAGTCTAGACATTGTAATATTGTCTGCTTTTTTATGCCAAGACCTTCACCTTGCATGAAACTGTACACACACCCTTTCTGGAAAGATCCTGTAGTATCTGTATTCCAGGACTTCCGGCCCAAGAGTCACCTGCCCACATCAATGGATTATCACATTTTGAAGTAGTCCTCACACATACACAGTGAAGGAACATTCAAGAAGAGAAAATACGCACTCTGATGAAGGGAGCACGTACCTGTGCGGCTTTTCGCTGTCCTCGCGCACCCCCTGACGATGCTCTCCTCGTTGGGGATGTGAACCAGGAGACGATTCTGACCGCCTCAGCTCCGACTGAACGCGAGCGCTGATGCTGTCGAGGGTCGGTGGCCTCAATACCAAAGACCTCGGCCCCCTCCACCTGTCCCAAGCAGCCGATGCTTCCTCGCTCAGATGCCGCCACAATTGCCTGTCCTATCTGGGTCACTTGGTACAAAACTCCTGATAACTCAATATGGCCTTGAAGAGAGCTTGAAGAGCTAAGGATGCACCAGGTAAAATCGTCAACACGGCTCTTCAACGACAATTGGTCTCCTTTATCTCCTCAGTAAGTAGAACGTAATTGGTAGCAACTGATGAAGTAGTCAGGCTTTATCCTTGTCAATCAGCTTCGCCTCAAGGGACATCTTTGCTCGAACGTAAAAAAAAGGGGACAACGAGAGCTATCCTTTGGTAGCTCGACGTCAAGTAAAATGTGGACTCTATGGATACAAGTCTCTGTACTGCGCGTGCAGGCCTGCTGTGCAATGGCAGAGAAGAGGTCTGTCTGTCTCTCTCCGCTGTCAGAGACTCACAGTATACAAGGCACATGCGCGCGCGCGCAGCTACGTCCAAGAAGTTGTGCAAGCTTAAGTATGGTGCCACGTAACTTATGGTACGTATGCACAGGAGTATCGGCCAAATCTGGTTCGTTGAAGTGTCTGCATCATCGCGTAAACATATTTGTCAGGGTCGTGACACCAGAGGAGACAGCGGCCTCCATCGTCCCTACCTCGGGGTGCATTCAAAAGCCAACAGACGACAACTTATTCCAGACCTTTCACAGGTCAAAATTTTGCGGACATCCGGGTAAAAAGATAGTTGCTGTCTCCTATGCACATTGATACTTAATACGTATGACAGAAGCAAGGACGAAGGATGGGCTATACCCACACCCCGTCGAAAAGTCGATGTGTTTCTAAGGAGCCGAATATTAGTCCAAAATACATACAGCAGTTTCCATACGGTAAGAAAACGGTACTAGCTAAACTGCGTGCCGTTGGGATCACATGATAAAATCATTCAATTTATCTCTATAATTTTCAAAACATCTGAGCAGACTTCGACTGGCGTTATGGATATTCTGCACAACTCTGCAAAACTTGACAGTCTTCTTTGGTCCACAACCACTAGGCTGCTCAGTCACGAAATAAGTGCTGTTCTCACTTTGTTTTTTTTGTGCATTAGGGTATCTGATAGAAATGGTCTGACACAGGTACATTTTTTTTTCTTTGAATGCATACTTTTCACTTCCTATTTTTTAAGTCGGTTCCTTAAGGTACGTTCACAACGTGTTGGATAAAATGTCTGTCGGAACTTTTACTGCCAGGCGTTAAGCAGAACATCTAGCCTCAATGTCAGCCTTTCGATGATGGCCTTTGACTAATCCTGAAATGGAGTAAACATTCGATTTTGTCTTTCTCCTTACAGAACGCTAACGTTTGACGTCCAGTGTGCGTACAGCAGTACGTACAGGGTGCGAGGACGTAAATCCGGACGTTTCTCGACGTCATCCAGAATCTAAAAGAGAAGGCGAAATGCATCATGATAAGAATAAGAACTGAAAAATTGGCCGAGAACGCTCCGTAGTAGCATGATTCATAATGCATTCACAGCTGAAGGCATTATCTTACAATTCTCGTTCTCATGAAGACGAACTTCGGCTTCCTATTTCTTCGGCTTCATCCCACGCACTCAGTAGAGGGACACTGGTGTGCACGTTTGCCCTTCCAGCCCGGATCTATTGCTTCTGGATTACGCAGTCTGAGCGAAAGCGTCCTGCAAAGTTTGCCATATTCCTTTGCCAAGCATTTTTGCCCGTGCATTGCGATGGCACATTGGCCCAGTCTGGCACCACCAGACACAGCCGAGATGCCAATTGCATATAAAGGCCACTGGCGTATTTTGATGGCTGTCATCACGGCCAAAGTCTAACTCACGGTAAGCCAAATCAGCAGTTTAAGTTAAGATTTTCTTGCGCTAGGGTGTCTTGCGATGGTGCACAGTCGAGCGTTCCACCATAATAACACTACGATCGATGTTCGATGATCCTGCTGTAATATTACCGAAAGGTATTGCGAAGGAAGCTCTATGGCCAATTTCTGTGAAAAAAAAGAGGACAATGAGTACATTCGTACGTACATTTCGCTATTAGATCACTTAAGTTAAGAGTTTGATCAATTTTTAATGTTGTTCCAAGTGGATTAAAAATTCTGTACGTACGTGAAAGTCTCAGTCTCTTGCGCAGGCTTTGTTTAAAAATTAATTTCTTACGGGGTAGAACGCTGTAATACTTCTTCAAACAGTTCTTAGGTTGAAAAAGTATCGTTTTTGCCAACGCGTCCTGGGCGTGGTGATGAATCTACTTGACTCGAGGCTTTCCCGTCCTATGTGGCAGTTACAGCCGAAAATAATTGTGACAAGTCTATCATAAATTGGAAAGTCTTCAAGTAAATCAGAAGTGCCTCGGTTGTGAGGAAAAACTTCAATTGTGCTTTCTACATCAATAGATTACAATTGATATATCTCAGAAGCCGTTAGCCCTATAAGTACGATCACTCACGTACTGCGACCTTGGCCAAAGCCAATAATCTGTCAGCGATGACTTCCAAGCCGAAAAGACGGTTAAACGGGTCATCTATGCTGCCGATGTCAAGCCGCCAAGGTTTGGCCTGTGGACTACGTCAGAGTCTAATTAGCAAACTACCTGGTGCGCGGGATCTCCTTCTACACGCCATATTGAGTGTAATTCCTAACTCAAATGGTCTTCTCCAGAAATATCACGTACATGACAGGTTAGGTGAGACATGTAGCTTTCATTTGTGGGGCTGTGCATCTCTCTATCTTGCAAGCCAAGCAAGCTAGATCCAAAACAATGGACGAACTGCAGAAGAGGGTCATGGCCACACTGACTCAGAGCATCAGTCCTAGCACCATTGCCGATGAGATGAGCATCCATTGCACCACTGTCTACTCCATAAAGAAGCTCTATGCCGAAACAGGGGGCTACTCAAGGCATGCAAGGTGTCGCAGGCTTTGCACAACCTGGACAGAGACCCTGCCTGATAGCTGCAGTCAAGGAGCACGTCGAGTCGAAGCCATCGACGTCATTCAGGAAGCTTGCCCGGGACTTTTCTGTGCCAGAGACGTCAATGACGGAATAAGATTGTCATGCCTTTACATGTCATCAATGGAATTTTGCTGAAAACACACCTCTAAATGAGCAAAACTTCGTTAAGTCCATGTGTTTACTTTGTAGAAGGAGATTCTGTGCACCTGGTATGTCTCGACAGCACAAAGCCGAGAAAACCATCGCCAGGAGAAAGCTCGTCATGAATATTTTACGGCCAGGACTGTACTTCATTTTACGGCCAGGACTGTACTCCATTTTACGGCCAGGACTGTACTTCATTTTACGGCCAGGACTGTACTTCATTTTACGGCCAGGACTGTACTTCATTTTACGGCCAGGACTGTACTTCATTTTACGGCCAGGATAACAAAACTCATTGACGACAGTCGGGAAATCTCAATCTGGACTGCCACATTTGCTCCTGCTGAGGATGATCCGGACTGTCGTCTCTCGCTCCCACTGATGACGGCCATCCGGACTGTCTTCTCTCGCTACTGCTAGGGACGATCTGGACTGCCTTCTTTTGATACTTCTGAGACTGATCAGGTCCGCAAAGCTCTGGACTGTATACGTTCCCATACTGGGTAAGAGCAGGTTACTCCGCTACATTAGCAGTCCAGGACCAGTAATTGGGAAGGCCTTATGACAAAGGACTAGCCTATTATGAAAAAACATCACATATCCCCACTATTTTAGAATGTTGTGCATGAACATTCTTTGCTTGTTTGCTAAAGGGGTCTCTCGAAATGAATGGAATTGACAAGAGAGAGGAGTAACCCTGGGTTCAGTCTTTTCCTGCCCCAGTTTGTGGCAAACATTTAAGTGCTTAATGGACATCATGGCCTGGCGTGGCGAGTCCACCAGTGAACTTAACTTGCTCTGTCCTCCTTTCCATGGCTTTGTCAATGCGGTCCGCTTTCATGAACCTGACAAGCCCGTATAGGTCAAGAGGTTGTCTATTAAGCTGGTACCCTTGGACTAAGTCCAGGTGCACCCTGAGTGCGGAGCACTCACACGCAAGGGGAACAAACTCTTCACGTTCTTCCCTGAGCACGAACATCGTTATCAACTGAGGGAAAATTTGATTTGACATGAGGTGCAGGACGCAGCTTTGAGTAATTGTGCTTACTTTGTGTTATTATTGAACACAAAAAGAGTAACAAGATGACATTCCAAACGCAGCTGCATTGGCAAGGTTGCGAGAAAAAGTGAATCAGTTCACAAGGTTTCTGTACCGCTGAGATTCCGGACTTAGGAGGTGGAACTCCCGAATATGAAGCAGTAGCACTGAAAAGTGCTTTAAATGCAGCGGTCCCAGTCTATACCGACGCCGGATTATAACATTTGGTTTATGCTAACAATTTTCTCAGGTCCCGATTCCCTAATGAATCAGATTTGTCATATATACCGACATTTTCCCTGGTTATGCAGACAATTTTGCCTGCTATGGATGGAATGCTTCATTACAAATTGAACGTAAAAACCAAACAGCGCGCCGCCTACGAATTGTGCAGTGTCACTTGCTCTCCGGTTATACTAACACTTCGGATACACCGACAATATCTCCTGTTCCCGAGGATGTCGCGGGGAGGACCTCTGTCATGCTTGTTAGGTAAAAATCACTTGAGAAAGTTCCTGCACGTAAAAGTTTGAGCCTCTACTTTCACCTCAATTTATTTGTCACGTCTATGCAAAGTGAGGTGCGTTTCAGGTACCAAATCAGCGTCAGAAGTGCTTCAAAACATTTTTTAGCTTCGTTTTAAAAATATAAGACCTTGTACGGGTTCAGACTGCAGTGTCAAATGTCTGTCTATTCTGCTTTTGAACCTGCCGCAAACCATGCACTGCTGCTAGCTTCAATTGAGATGGCAAGCATCGGTTATAGGCTAATTCAGACGCATCCGATGCATACAGGCCATAAGAGGAGCTTGCAGAAATCGAGGTTTCGTGATATACCGTAACGGCAAAAGCGCTTACCTACACGCACAGATATACACCAGAGACAGACAGAAAGAAAACTACCGAACGGCCGAACGGGCGGCAGCCCGAGTTTCGGGTCAGCTGACGAAGGAACGACTCGGGCTGGATTTTGAAGACAATACAACAAATTTTCCAGGAAAATGGCACAATAGGTTCACCTGTACTCCATCTTGGAGCCACCTCTGCCAGACACAACAAAAGTGCGGGGTGTGTGGGTCACAAGGAGATGCTCCTTCATCACACTGCAATCTCAATGAGGTGGCCATATTTGCCATCACATCCAGTTCCGCATTTTCTTGTGCTGGAAGTAGAACCAGGCCCTAGTTTGGCTAGTTCGGCATGTCATTTTATATAGAGGCTCTGGATGCTGTCTTTTGTGCTCGGACGGGAATCTCCCTCATTCCTTTTACTATGGATGCTGCAGTTCTCATGCTCAGCATCTCGTAGTCACTCAGTGCTAAGTGCGTGCCAACCCTTCTGTGCTAGCAGCACTGAACTTATCACAATTTCGACGTTCGAGGGTTTAAAGAAAGACCCTGCTGTTGACAGTTATCGACTCGTTGTGCCCCTCTTCATGCCTACAATTGTAAGAGAAGGTACGAGAAAATGACGACTCCTGTTCAAGCCTACGGTAGCAGCTGGGTTAATTGCGACCCGGATGAGCTTCCTCGCATTCGCCTTAGTATTACGTGCCTGCACCGACCTCTCTATTTTCCACCCTTTGCCCGGCAACAAAAGGATGAACACGTCACATCAATCGCGATGCATCATTTTCGCTGCCTCCCGACAAATAACAGACCGTGTTTGTGGATGATATTTTTGCGATCGATAGCGTCTGTCAGTCTCACGAGCTCGGATGGGGGAGCAACAAATGCGTATCGATCAGTGGCTCGTAGCCATCGATATCCCACAGCGGCTGTTTGATTTTCTTCCACGAAGTTCACGGTCTGCGAGCATCCGCACTGCGTCGCGCAAGTACAGTCTCCCGGCACAGACCTTGGTGGATGCGTGGAATCGAGCCAGAGTGAACTACGTAGCCGAGGCGTCGGACTTCTACTCCGAGCCGCCGAGTTTCGATAGTAAGTGCGAATGAACGCAGCTCCTTCTTTGCTACTTTATCAAGCGTTGCACTGTGACTTCCAGAATGTCCGTCTTCGTATCCTCCCCTCAGCTTTTTCACATTTCTGCTTTCCATACTAAAGTCGTTTCCTCTGACATAGGAATGTTCCGCCCCATTCGCTCAGCTTTCAGGGTCTCACTGCTTTTCAGTGCACGTTATGTACAGTATGTGTATTGACTACATTTCTAACCTGCCTACCATGCAGGTACCGAAGCCTGAGGCCAGGTGCTGCTGCTCTTTAGTGCGAGCAAGAGACGGAGACGTAAAAACGAAATAAAAGTTTATCCGGCGGGGAAAAAATGAGCCAAACGTGGCCGCCGCTCACTTGTGAAATTGCTCCATGGTTTTATTTCCTCTCCGGCGACGTGGGAATGGCTGGGGAAGTGTCAACTGCTGCCAGTTCACCAACCAAAAGCTTATCAAAGTGGTCTGCCCACGCCGGGCTGCGTCCGGTCAAAGTTTGACTTTCCTCGGGTGGAAGAGCTCGAAAAATCGTTCTTGCAACTGTTTGTACCAAAAAAGGTACTTGCGTGTACTGTAAGTCGTGCCTGAAAACTTCAGGCTCAAGATTTTCACATTGACTTGGGCTTTCGGACTCCTAAGCTATGGCTAATCTTTTTTTTTACGCGACCCGAATGAAAAGGTGCTTCATAGGTTACTGTGGACGGAGCAACCACGCAAAATATCGGGCTCCTCGTATACTTCAATACATTCGGGAGGGACAGCGAAGCCAGTGGTTCAATTTTCGCTGAAAGGCCAACCACGTACGTGCGTGTTTGACTCTGAGCAAAGCAACAATGACGTGCCATACGTAGGTCCAGAAATGGATGTCTGCCTTCAAACTCCCCTTTTCTACGCAGGCAGGTAACCTCTTTGTGCAGGACACCTGATCAGGTCCTGTCACTAGGTACTCGTTGGTGTCGTCCTCGTTCAGATCCTGCTGTGTATAGCGCTGTGGATAGGAAAGAGTCCCAGAAGCTTCTGCAAACCGACGTCACCACTGCGCAGTTGGTCGATGTCAAACATTTTCGCACAGCTCCGCACATGCGTGCGCGTGTACGTATGTGTGATGAACACGCATACCACTTTTGTCACATCAGATACCAGGGGAGACCCTTTTTTGTGCTGTTGCAAAAAAAAACCCCGAAAAATGAGGCGACGAAGTGAACAACGGCAGCTGGAGGGGGAATGACAAAACGTGGGGTGAAGCCTCACACCCTTCTTCGCTCGATTTGATCCGCTAACAAGACAGGGCAGAAGAGGTATGTAAAAGAGAGTCCAGGTTGGAACCTGGAGGGAGAGAAAAAAGTCAATGGCGTTCAGAAGCTTAAAGGGAAGCAGCAGCCAGGGAAAAAAATGTGCCTAAGTTTGCAGCACCTCCGGGCTTGCAGCGTCCCACACACGTAGTCGTAGCGCTGTAAAATGGTATCGCCGGAGTTGCGGGAAACTTTCCGGCATTCCTCGCCCGACTGCTCGCGGTTGTTGGACAATCGCGCAACATTTCTCTGCTTGCAGCAACTGGCGTTTCAAGTTCATTCTCCCGGGAGGAAATTAATGATCCTTCACTGGAAGCAAAGTAGGTGAATGCTCTCCGTGCCTACACAAAAAAGCGTAAGACCATTTTGCTCCCAATCTTGCTGAGCGGAGAGAGAATGAAGAGAAAGATACGAAACCATCAATCTGGAGAGTCCTGAGCGTCGAGCTTACACAGTGGACTATGAGGGCTCAATTACTTGAACATATGAGGTCGGATTGATGGGCTCCATTTTTTTTAGGCCTACGACCAAGGGGGAAAAAACTGTGCTGTGCAGGCCTGGTTTTAGCTGAATTGATAAGATTATTTGCGCGTGGGATGGCTAAGACAGCGTAAAATTTTGATGAGGCGGCTTCTGTCCGTCTGGCACAATGTACGTAAACACGTACGTGTTTTCTGTGCGTCACGTACAAAACATTGATATGTGTTGTGATGCTGCTGGGACGACATTCCAAAGTCTGACAGATCTGATGCAGGTTGTGGGGTTTTGCTGAATTCTGTTCTCTCTGGCACAACACTTCTTTAATGCTGAACTTTTCAGTCTAAGGGAGGGCTGGACGGACTTGTTATTGACGAGAAGTCAACGTCAACACGCTGCAGTAGGACACGCAAGAGTCCATCTACCCAAAGTCACCCTCACCTCCCCCTCTGTCTGACTGGAGCCACCAGCAGCCAGTGTAGTTTTTACAGTGGGAATGAATGAGAAAAAGAGGAAAATCGATCCTTGGCGACTCGATTCTCCGGAGAGGAAAAAAAAAGATAAAAGCAAAGCAATCGAACTCGCAACAACAACAGCTCTGAGCGAGTTTTGGCTGGCCAGCTTAGTACGTCCAGATGACGAGAGGTGCGGACTTGCTCCAGCAGAGCAACTTCCACATATCGACCGACGTCTGAAGAGTTGTGTGTGCGCTCAGCAGACGTCGCGTGAGACCCTAAATCAATGAAAGTAGTTGGGACGAAATTGAGATGGAAGTGTCTGGCTTCTCCTATGGAGGAGCCCGACAACGTGTTTTGTGTACACTGCGTGCAGTCAGGGAAGGACGCGGGACTAAATTTTCACAACCTCTCACCAAACACACACAGCAGAGCCGTTGAGAGGTTACACGGATGATTTTTTTTTCGGCTTGCAGCTGCAGGCACGCGTCATTATCTGCGTAATTTTGAACCGCCCGTCTAACATCCTCTCCATCATGGATAGCTTTGACACCGACTTCAAAAGGCACGTAATTTGTAGCGTGCGTGCGTTGTTTGTTGTTGCGACCCTGAGGACACGTGAAATATTTTGGGTGTTTGAGTGGATTTGTGTCGCTTTGAAGCACAGTTTCGGCGCCAAAGATCCGACTCCGTCCCGCTTGGTCCGGAAGCGATGCTTCTATTATGGACACCTTAACTGATGTTCAAAGCCACACGCACCCTGAGCAAGATTTCGAAAAATATTGTCTGACGCCGAGAGAACCACACACTTCATAAGAATGTTCTTCCACCTTGGCAGACAGACGACGAACATGCAATGTTCTCTTTTTTCACATCTCTTTCGTCGTTCGTGACATGTAATTATCAGGATGTAAAACCCAGCAGTGCAGCAAGCTGCGTCTCCTTTGTTTGCATCATTGCATTGTTCGCATCGCACTTTAAAACAACACATTTATGCAGTGAACAAGTAGCAGTTAAAACGTAGGGAGTGAGCTGATACTGTACGCACGCGCCATGTGTGTAATGACTCGATAAATCGATTTTTCTCTCGCTACAGGGCGTCTCAGTAGAGCTTTCTGCCACCAGCGCTGAGATGAGTAATAGCATCACTGATGGGGGCAGAGAGAGAGAGAGAGAGAGAGAGCGTTTGCGGAGTGCGGAGGATCAATCGTGTTTGTACGGCTTCATTTGCCGCGATTTCCTATTAGCCATTATTAGCCCAGAGACAAAGGATCTGGCAAACATGTATGAGCGTTGAATCCAGAAAGCGTCTACCAGCTGGAAAGTTGTGGCACGCACTGCGCGTACAGTGCACGACGACTTGGACGCAGAAATGCATCAGCATCGAATAAGTCATCTTTTCGCTGATGATCATCACTATGCGGTGGAGAGGGGGGGGAGGCAGGGGGTGCTCGTGGTGTCAAGAGAAGGAGGGAGGGTTTGTGCACCCTTTGCAGAAGTCGTCCTCCTGTCCACAGGTCTGGCAGAATTTTCCTGGCAAGAAAAGGGAGAGTCGAGGAGAAACGCTTTTCCCCTCTGAGAAGCCAGTCCGGGTCCGTCAGTCAGTCACCCGTGTTACCTTTTGCCTCAATGGAGTAAGACGACGACGCGCTCTTTGCTCTTTTGCCCCGTGTCCCTGCTGCTCTCCGGGAATGATTGACGCTGCAAGCTCTTTCTCCAGGAGAGAGAGGGAGGAAACGCCTTAAATAAAGGTCTCGACGACTACGAACATTGCATGCGTTCCGACTATGGAACCCGCAGGGAAAAAGCTCTATTGAAATTGCGTTTATCCCAACCTTCCTCTTTTTTTCTGGTGAAGCAGCTGTCCATTCGCCCTTCTGGAAGGGGCAAAAGAGAAGAGCCTCATTTCATTATGTTCACCTTATTTCCCTGCCTTTGTGCTTGGCGTTTGTGCACTCACACGCAGTTTTCTTGCTCTTACCTCGCTGCTTTTGTCGGACAAAACGAAAGCGATATTAGTTTGTGCCAGCTTTTAGGGGACCATCAATCTGACAGATGGGCGAAGGACGACGCATCTGCCCTCAGCGATAAAAGCACGCATGCATGCACATGTTTCAACGCATGCAATTCGAGATGGTGTATGAACCTACTGAGGGGGGGGGGACAGTACGGAAGCAACCCCATCTCGGCAAGTCGTGATCTTATCCGACACACTACCCCTTTTTTTTCCTCCCTCCCCACTGCGTTTCCAAACAATGCTTGCGTTGAAAAATGTGAGCGTGCCTCTGTCAAATGATGCACCAACGTGTGGCGAGGGAGGACCGAACACGTTAGGAGGTCTGTGGTTCATGACCTAGAGTGCATTGCAGGCCCGGTGAAGCACGCGAGTTCTTGCTACCAGACAAATGATGCTGGATGACTCAAATCCACCTATGGCGGTGTCGCCAGTCGTGGAGAGCAAGGACAAATAAGTGAGGGAATTTCGTAACACACAGTGGTAAACGTCGAAAGAACCTTCGGTGAGAGGCCAACTGCTGCTCTGGGGAAGCAATTGAATATTTCACGACTCTATTTGCATAAGGGATCGGCGTGGCTGGAGAACAGCAGCAAAGGTTCTACATCACTGGTAACGCTACGTCTTTCTTCTGACTACTCGTGAATCCTGATTATGCCATTGCGGGCGAGTCTGTGGCGTCCGAGGGCTGCCACGGATCGCCTCCAATGTCGGCTTCCGTTCGTTAATGACTTTCACCCTTCAACAATTTCTCTGGGAGACTCGTAATAATCTCTCCCTCCTGTCTGGCTTCCCTGCCCAAGTCAAGTGCAGTCGCAAGGGCGGCGGCCGCTGCAGTAGGTTCACGTTGGGTTCCAAGCAAGCCCCAAGGATCCCCCTGCCCTGACATGATTACCTAGTGCACGTTGCCACTAGGGAGCCCCTTCGCATCTTCCAAAAACCAGAGCGACGGCGGCGTGAGGAAGGCAAGGAGGCAGTACTGGAACAAGAGCGAGGAGGAGCACAGGGCTGCTATGGCGAGGGGGAAGGGGGGAAGGGACGGCGGCAGCGGCGGGGCTGGTGTGTGCGCAAACCGCGGCGTCCCCCCAAGGCAGGGAAGGAAAAGGAGCTGCTGGTGCTGCAGTCGCCCGTGCTGCCCTAGTCGCCGGTGCTGCTGCAGTCGCTCCCGCCCCTTCCTGGTGGAAACAACGGCGACCGCGTCCAACGACGCCTCCATTCGCCACGGGGGGAAAGAGACGAACGATGACTCTGCGTGCGAGGAGAAAGAGCGCGCGCTCCCTGCTTGGAGCAGCGACCACAGCCGGCTTTTCCCGACAGTAGCGTCGGTCCTCTACCACCATCATCAGTTGGGTGCGGAGTGGTTCTACCATTTCTTCTGTTCTTTGCAAGACAAACGCATCTTCCACAGTGAGAGAAGAGGGAAAAAAATTGCAGCACGCTGCAATCAAGCGATCGTGAGGAAAGACGCCCAAGAGGTAACAACAGCCGGCGCGTAGGCTCAAACTACCATTTCTGTGCAGGGCTCTCCTGTTCTTCGGCCGCGAGGTGAAGTAAAAGAGCGTGCGAGCGCTTCTACGTTAGAGCCGCCAGGCCCAAACCAATCGTCATACCTGCAGATACAGACACGTATATGCATGCAGCAAAAGCAGGGCTGCTTCAGCCGTGCACGTACGTACGTACGTACGTTTGCGCATCGCGTACAAGAGCGCGCGGTTGCTATGTCGATCTGGTGTTAGAGCTGCCTTTAAGGATGAGATGGAGGAGAAAAGATAGATAAACTTAGGAGCCTTTCGTACTTCGTAACCACCTCTCTACAGTGGTGCTTAAGAGGAAGTGTGTGTAGTCCTAATGAGTTCGAGTGTGTGCTCCTTCTGCGTGTTTCGATGTCTAGTACGTTGATGGGTGTGTGCAGATGTACGCGTTCACAGCTAAAGAAGAAGATGCACGTGTGCCTCTAATATTGAGCGGGAAGTACATGTGTTGCCTGGAGCCGAGAAAATTTTCCATACCCTTCCAAGTTCCACCCTACCCTTGGCCCAGAAGGTGTTTTGTATGTGGTGTGTTTTCACAAACAGATCAAAGGGTAACACAGCGGAAGGCATTAATATGACGGGCTGTTAACCGTAAAAGTCACACACTTTTAGAAAGGCTCACAGGTACGCATTCTTTTTATATTCTCGTTCCATCTGACATTTTGTGAGAGGTTGACACGCACACACATTTGCTAGTGTTAGCTGTGCGTATACGCCTCTTATCGCGCTGCATATAGAAGTGCAATGCGAGTCAACAAACACAGTGATATGCATGGCCTTAGAGTAATGAATTACATTTTATGTAATTGTAATGTAATTCCATTACAACTTCAGAAATAGTAATGAAATGACAGTGCTTTTCAGAACTTTACTCATTACTATAGCTTCAAATAAATTTCCTTAAGTTCAATGCAACCTTCCCATCTCATGGAAAATATATCTTTAGAAAATATCGTCAGAGTTTGACAGTTACAAATCTTGAAATGCAGTTGCTAATGCATGTTAACAGTATGTAATGTCATTCTATTTCCTGAAAAGTAATGATTGGGTAATGAAATTACTTTGTCGGGCACGTAATGAGTAATGTAATTAATTACAAAAGAAATGTAATGTCTAAGCCCCTGGTGATATGCTTATGTACGTACCGGTACATACACGGTTTTCCAGTTGAAGCATGAGGGCTACAAACTCCATTTTCTTAATTATTGTGTTGCGTAATAAGTAGCTTTGACTGCATGCATCAACTTGCTAACGTTGGCGACTTCAAATGCACTCATCATCAAAGTCATTTTAAATTTAAAGTGCATCGCAAATTGAAAATTTGTCACGTTTTCTTTTCTGTAAATTCAGCTGTCTCAGTCGGTTACTCGGCAGCACTTTACAGCTATGGACAAAAACCTTACTTCTATTTTGACGTTTACTCACTGTCACCAGCTGTGGCAAGAAGCTGCCCCAGAAAAATCGCCCAAAACATCGGCCAGTTGATGAATGCATTTTTTCCTTCATGTCTCAATTGAAGAGGCCCCGTGCATGTTTATGCACTCGTCGTTGCACTTGCGCTCGCTCACAGCGACATGTACAGCGTGACCGTTCCCAAGACAAGCAGCAGTGAGTAAAAAAAGCCACAGTCGTGCAAGTGCTGTTTTGCTCGCCCTGCCCTTATTTTGAGGTAGGTGCCTCCAGTGCAACAAGAGAGCAGAAGTGTCTTTGTCGGTGTCCCTTAGGTACTCGCAGAACCGCAGATATCTCAAGGAGTGCTCTGCCGCTCGTAAAGAAGAAGCAGCAGTCCAACAAAGAGCCTCCTAAAACAGTGTCAGGGTGAGGCAGAGAAGAGCTAGTCTAGTGTCCACTACTGCAGTCGAGTTAGAGGTTGCTCTCTGGTGAGGAGAGAAGAGAATCACCAAACCCACGCGAGTTGCGCCCTCACAAGAGGTATTGTTCGTGTCCAGCGAGCAAACTAGTTTTTCCAGATGCTTCTTTGGCGGCCGCAGATCGCATAAAACTCTTTCTCTATCCTGGCAGATTTCTATTAAGGGCGATGGCCGCTCCGTCGCCATGGTAGCCCATGCAAAACCCCACAGTTTGTTTAGCGTGGTTTTTTTTGCCTCTTCTTCCCAACACAATCACTCTTTCCCACGCTGCAATCAATGATAAAGCCGCTATTACTGTCATCGCATAATACTGCTTAGATCTAAAAGTCCTGCACAGAAGAAGAATGGATAGTGGGTCCCAGCTCTCTCTCCCTCCATTGTGCTAAGACTGGGCAATGGAGATTCGTTCCGTTAGAGAGATTTTAGGAGGAAGAAATCAAACCATTTAGCAGTGATATCAGTGGGCGTGATGAAAGCCTCTTTTGTCTGTTGCTCCGTCAAAGCGACACCATCTACATGCGTAGCAGTGTTGTACGTCTGTAGTCCGAGAAACGAGCTCCTGGGCGCGCATTGTGCATTATCGTGTGCGTGCTCTTCTTTGTAGCAAAAGTTTTGCCAGCACCATTCCTGCTGGCCACCTCGTGGTACACGGCGATGATAATGACGGCGGACGCTGACTCATCCCTCACGCCACAGCCACGTTTATTGCTCATCTGACTTCTCTTCTATGATTCCCCTGCAGGCCACGAACGATTGGCAAAGGAGAAGGAGGAGGCGGACTGCGTACACCTTTTTCAGCCGTCGCAGCCTGGGCTCACCTCACTCGCTGGTGGCGTGCCATATGCTTCATTATTGGCAACAGAGGAGGAAGAAGTGCTGCATAGTGACCTAAACCCAGATGAGGGAGGATTTTCCTGCGCCTCCAAACTCATATTTCTCAACTTCTGCCGCCAATAACCCCGTTTGGACGGAGTGAGCGGGGCCTGAGGAAGACACCCACGCCGACTTGGCTGTGAAGTGAGGAGAGCTTCTCGTACGCATCTCATCAGTCAGCGAATTCAAGAGAATTCATTCACGTGTGGTGCATGAACGCTGCAGCGCGTGTGTGGCCTCAGCAGACACAGAGAAGAAGCACGTACAAAAACAGCGAGGAAGTGCACTTTAGCCAGCAAGAAGAACAAAGACAAAGCTCTCATTATCACCAAAGGAGGAAAGAATCTGTTCACTCTCCTTTTTTTAGTGCTTGGCTCGCTGTCACTGCGTGCCCAGAAAATAATCCTTAGTCACACTGAGAACTCGTCAGAAACGATCAACAGCAAGTCTTTCCCTCCCCCTCTGATTTCTGGCATGTGAGTGAGATCGAGGAGAGCAATTGAACAAACAAGTTCAGCACAAGAGTGGAAGGGGTTGAAAAAAAAATCACTGCTAACTACCACAACGAGTACACGCTGGTGGCAAAATCACGCCTTGTAACTCTCTCTGGGCGCGCGTTTGCCTCTACCACCGCGACGTAGCAGCAGTAAACTCACGGCCAATCAATAAATAGACTCTTCTCATTCTCTCCAGAGGCGCCTTTTGGTCGCTGCTAACAGTGCACGCTCTTACGGGTAGTAAAGAGAGCAAGGAGAGCTGTCCAGGGACTCCGGACTGCTGGAGAGAGAGAGGAAAATTCCTCAAAGGGTTGGGCGGGTCTCTCCTCTGTCTCTCTCCTACTCTTTGCCCCAAACGCAGCGAACTGAGAGAGCTGCCACAGCGGCAAACGCCAGCAGAAGTGACGCCGTCTGGGCAACAAGGACAGACTTCCAGTGTGCTATACCAAAATCATACGAAAATGAAGCTGCTAATCGTAACCGGCAGTCTCTTGCTCATGCCCTTGGCCACGTCGGCGTTCGAGATCACAGTGACCAGCTCCAAGGCCGTAGACGTCAAACAGGGCGATGAGTTTGAGTTGGCGTGCCAAGCGGACGATTGGTATGAGTGGTGTAAGTTCACGCGCATGGTGGATGGACAAGCGTGTGACTTCGAGTGGAAGAAAGACGTTTATAACATTACCCTGCTTTCCTGCCCCCACCTCCAGGGCAGATTCAGGTACACCGGAGACTACTCCAACTACACGTGCGCCATCCGCGTGAGCAACGCCAGACCAGAGGATGCGGGTGAATGGCAGTGCAATCTGGAGCAGTATTACAGCGGCTACTACCGTGGCTACGGGTACAACGACACTGCCTCCTTTCAGGTGGATGTGGAGGTCCCTACTACTACGACGACGACGACAACGACGACGACGACGACTACCACCTCTGAATACGATGACGGCGAAGAGTATGGTAATTATGACGATGGTGACGATGACGGCGACGACGACTACAACGACGACTACGACGAGGACGACGATGAAGAGGGAGATCCTGGAAACGCGAAAGGCCGGAGTGGCGGAAGAGACAAGGGCAACGATGAATTGCCCATTGTCTATGTGGTCCTGCCGATCATTGTCTTGATTATCTTCTTGGTTGTTTTGCTACTCGCCCTGCACTATAAACGATGGCTGCCCGATGCTTGCTACGCTTGGAACGGCAAGAGGTTCAAGCCCGTGGAAGGTGGCGCCGGCGCCGAAGAGGCTGCTGCCGCTGAGCTAGCAGAGGGCGAGGATGACGAGACAAAGCACCCGACCATCGTGAAGAAGAATGGGAGCGCTGGAGCCTCCGGTGGGTCTGCTGCCATCGACCCGTCCCAGGGCACTGTGACTTACACCTCGGAAGAGAAGAAGAAGACCAGTAACAAGGACGAGGACGGCAATGAGGAAGAGAAGAAGTCACTCAAGGATGAGGAGAACGCATGAATAGAGGTGTTGACAAATATCAATTGAAAGGATATTACGTGTGTAGCCATAGCGCATACCCACTGAAGAAACAGAAATTGCTCAGTTTATTGCGTCGTTCTTGCTTGTGTCATCAGTTTTAAGTCGGTCACACAAAGAAACTCCTACGTTCTACATTCTACGTCTGGCTGTATGTGTATGTTCAAGGCCTATGATTGTAATTAGCCTAAACGACGTCTTTAAAAAGGGCGCACGAAGTATATATTTTGTGTGCATCTCTCCATTACGTATGGCGTCTTCAGGCGTTTACATCTGGTACACTTGGGATGTATGTGGAAAGTATTTTTTGTATTGATGTGCCTAATACCGTAAACGAGCTGCTTCTTATGTGCATTCCTTTTTTGCACGCTACAGGCCTCTTATCCGGCACAGGCGCGAATGAATTTTTTCATGTAAATTTGGTAGATAATGGAGAAAAATAAACGTTGTCCAAATAATTTAGTCAAGGTGAACTTTCTAAGTCATGGAGGTAAGAAGTCACTGCTTTTGCGTGTAGTGGATACGACTAAAAAAGAGGTTTTGTTAACAGAAAATCATTGTTCCGTTCAGTGAAGGAAGTGGCGGCTGCAGAGCGTGGTCGCTCGTACAGCACAGTAAGTCTATGATATGGGTGTCTGCTCTCTAGTCTCGGTCAGCACTCGTTACGAGCTCTCGCTGCTCTCTAGTCTCGGTGCACTACGACACTTTGTTCTCAACGCGTACGACGCGGTACCATTTCCTGATTTTAATATTGCCAATTTGCACTGAAGTAAGACTTCGGAGAGCAAACCGGTACCATTCCACTGCTTTGGAGTCCGCTCGCTTTATAAGACGCACGGAGCATGCGCGGGCATTTGCTTCACAGGCCTTTAGAGGATGAAATAAAACGCGATAAAGTATGGAAAACATCAAGAGGAGTCAAAGGACTGCATTCCAGTTGGCTCCGTCTCCTCCAATGAGAGGAGAGCAGGGTCAGGACGGGCAGACCAGCTTCACGTTACTGTACAGAGTACAAACTGCGCTGAGACTGAGAGGAGGAAAAATAGTACGTATGAGAGACTACAGTGACTGCAGCTGACATAACCGAGAGAGGGAGAGAGAGCTCGACAGACAGGGAGACAATAACAAGTACATACTGTCACGCAGAAAATAAATACTTGAACAGTAGAACACTGCTAGTTCGCATACTGCCAATGTATGTGAAGTCAGACGTTGTCTCACACGCAATGCGCCTCAGCGCGGACAAAAAGAGGACGGTCCTGACACGCTAAGTTCCCTCTACTTCAGTGCTGTCGACTTGCCATGAATATCCGTCAAGTGCGCTGTCGAAAGTCGGTGTAGATCGAGAAGTTCGCGCTTGATCAGTGATCACGCTTTCTCCCTCGCTCATACACCATCACAAGGAGGAAAAGACTCGGCGGAGCAAGGTCGTTCAAGTGGGTGGTCAAGGAACTTATGACCTAAAAGCAGCAGCATCACTCAGCACTATCGCCTCACCTGCCGGGACAAACTCGTACTTGTTCAACTTTAAATCACGCTGTATTCACGTGAGGATGCACAAAAGAAAGCTGGCAGGCCCACACGAGGAGGGCAATCCCAGACGAGTTTTTACTCTATCTCTCCTCAGCAACTAACAGTCGTTTTAAAGAAACCCCTGCCGGTGCCAAGAGTGTTAACAGTCAGTGCTGCGTCATGAAGTTACCCTGAAGTGAACTTGGGACGTCTTCCTGCTTGACTGTGGACGACCAGGGATGTGGTGGTAGTGATTCTTAGCCTTTTCGTCAGCACCGTCCGTAGAAGAGTCTTAGAACACCGTCATGGGGAACGAGGTGTCGACGTCCACTGAGAACGACACCTTCACCGACAGACGGAGGCTGAAGCACTCCACTTCCTTGGATTCTTCTGGCATAGAAAACCTACCCAAGATTGCAGTGACTTCCTACTTTGAGGAAGAGGAAGACGAAGAGAAAGGAAACAAGTCATCACCGCAACTACCTGGACAAAGATCGCTCATAGTGCGACGGCAATTAGCACACTTCTCGGACTTTTCTCTCTACCCAGACAGATTTTCCGGGTCAGTGCCCATCTCATCTGGGAAGGATCATCTAAATGAACCTTTCCAGCAAGGCGTGACTTCCTCATCCTCGTCCTCAGTCGCCGCGTCGCCCAGCGGCACCACCCACAACGTGCCGCCGGTGACCAAGTACAACTTCAGAATAAGGTAATTTTTAAAGACGTATCTATTGAATGTACGTTTCAACAGATACTTATGTCTCAAAACATTTGTTGTATCGGTTGACGCAATGCCGTACTGCGGTTGGATTCTAGGTCACTGTGGACTGACACGACGCAGCATTGACATAGGATTTTGAGCACTGCATAACTGTTCATCCACGAATTCGTAGCGATATCAGCAGTCATCCGTAATCACTTTGACTAGAGTAGCCCGGATTGGTCAGCTTTGGCTGATTTATCCGGACTACTCTAGTGTCACCAACTATGCCATACTATTTATGTGGTATTGCGGACCAATCCAGAGCCGACAAGCGATCTCAACAATGAGTACACGCGAACCCAGTAGCGCCAATTCCTAACATCAAAGAACGCATCAACGGCAGAAACGGTGTCATACTTTTCTCTTCGTCGGTCTTCAAATCAGTGTTCTGTTTTCTCAGGACGAACTCAGACAGCGGCATTCGTCAAGGCAGCAACAGGCTCTACTACTTCGACTTCTCCTGCCTCCCAGAGAAGGACCCGCGGTGCGTGGTGGAAGAGAGGAGAAGAAGAGTGCGAAGTTCGTCTCAGGGAGACGATACCAGACCATTGGAAATTGTCAATCCTCTGGTCAAGACGAGTCCGCCGAACTCTTCGGAGGCAATGAAGGCTCCGACACCGCAGGAGCAACTTACGATGCCCAGGAGAAGATCCAATGACTACAGCTTTTTCGACTACAGCCTTATCCCCGACAAAATGGGGCCGCCGGAGTTGCGCAGGAAGTAATACAGAGACTTCGATCCTATGCATATTTTGGGTGGAACAATGCACGAGACCTAATGCAAGAAGTGTTGTCCTTTCTTTTACTACCCCACAGAAATGCAAAAAAAAGTTAAGGTGTCAGTACTAGGAGCTCAACTATATTCGGGTCTATTCAAAGCAAAAAAAAAGCGAATGGTTTTCTACTTGTTATGATCACTTTGCTTTTCGTTGTCTACAATGAAATATACTTACATATATCTTGACGCACGCTTTTTCCCTCTGTCCTCGTTTCATTAAACTCTGACTGGAGAAAGAGCAGCCAACTTTTTGTCCTTACAAGGTGTAAAGAAGTCCTTTACCAACACAAATATAGAGGATAGCTACAGAACCAGCGCATCAGATTGCAAAAGTTACCGGGAAGTTTGATGAATTTGAAAAGTTGAAAATAGAGCTGCCCTGCACCCTAGCATAGAAAAGGGGTGGAAATGGGAAAACTGCGCACCGAGTTACAATTTGACGATCCTCAAGTAGCACTCGTTGTCCCTGCCTGCCCTCGAGACTTTGATTGAATCAAATAGGCCCCTCCAGGAGTCAAGTTCAACGCGGGACACTAAATGCAAGAGTGGATATATATAGCTTTGCTTAACCGAACAGATTTCACTAAGACTGTGTGAAGCTCAATAAAAATAAGGCAAAACTTAAACTTTATGATCTGCATGGACATGAGACGGTGAGTGACACAAGAGCGTGATGCTGTTATTATTATTGTCACTTGCTCTGTCCCAGGTTGATTTTTGCCTGGTCACGCAACCTAAGCCAAAACATCCTGGTAGCGGATGGCTGATGTAACTCTGGCTGTCTCTGGGGGTAGCGGTTGCTAAGTACAAGGACGCCAATCAGTTACATTGTCTCATAAAAAATGAAGACGGGCTGGATCTGAGAAGGATCCCTTTCAACTAACCAGTCAGGGGCATTATCACAATGTTGTACGTATGTCAGTGGTTTCGGTAATCCCCTGGAAAGCGGCATGGTGGTCGCCCTTGCTGATCACCCTCTCCCCCAGGCCGAGCTTGTTGGGGAGTGCCTTCAAGGCATTGGTGTGCCGAAGTAGGGTAGCCTCCCGTCCCTCAGGCTTCTTCTTTCGTCCCTCATTGCTTCAAAGAAGTCGCCCAAGAAGCCCGGGGGAACAAGGAAATAGGTGCCGTTATCGTTCGCAGAAGCTCTTTCGAATGATATCCTTGCACACCACTCCCGGGCACGTCACTCGTCCCTGAGACGATTATTATTAATTTCTAATTAAAGTTGAATGTGTCTTGGCACTAGCTTGTCAAAATCGTCATGTCCCACTGGAAAGTCAAACCTTTCATAGTTTAATAACCACTGCTGGATGGACCAACCGTGACTCGCCTACAAGTGTTCGCATATCCGCTTTTTCCCGCCATACAGTGTCCTATTTTCACTTGCTCTTCATTTTACCTAAATGAAGACTGTACAGCACGAGACGTACAAGAAGTAGTTTCAATCAGAATGCTCCACATTTTGCTATAAAGACATGTTTCGGGAATTGTTGTTTGACCGTGACATGTTACGTTTAAGGACACCAACAACAATCTTGTGTATTCATCCTTCTGTCACGGGCAGAAATTGCCCCCTCCCAGCGGGAGACAACGTCGCTTGGCCAGAATTGCCAGACACAGGAATAATCACCTTTATACGGTGTATCTGAGATAACTGACCTCGTGGCAGTTATAATATAACATTGTATTTCCATTATGAAGGTCTGTATAGAATATTTGGTGCTTCTGTATGCACTGTGCTTAGACTCCAATAAATGTTTTCACATATATAATTGTATAGAATAGCAGTTTCTCCCCAACGTGTTCTGGTGACAATGATTCACTCGATGACAGAAAGTGGGTGGACACAAAAGAAAAATGCACCCTGGGATCCACTTTTTTCAAGCTACCAGCACTAGGAGAGCGAGTGGAAAAGATGTTACGAAAAGGAATGTACCAAGAGACAAGTACACATGTATATCGCGACAAAAAGTATGTACCGTATGTACTATTCAATAATATATTATCATCACTTGGAGGCGTTCATCTCTTCTGCGTCCAGCATCTCTTGTATCTGGTTCTCCCATTCTGGATTCTCCTCCTTGTTGTTGACTACCTCGAACTCATTGAGCTCGCCATCAAGTTCGGCCTCCCACTCTTCGGCCTCTCCTGCAATCAGCGCACTTTCGAGCCAGGCCTCGTACCATCATTAAATCCCTTTACCTCCTCCTGTGGTGAGCTTCTTCATACTCTTATCCACCTCTGCTATGTCACTAGATGAGGCCTGGTAAGATTCGGAGACAAAGTCCTCGTCTTGGTCTTGTCTGGTGAGAGAAATACCGGTAAGTGGGCACTTAAAAATCATAAAACAAAAAAGGACACGCTTTTATGATGTACGATTAGTGTGTTTATACTAACCCCATTTCATCGACGTGCAACTCTTCGCCGCTCTTGGTCTTCGGCTTCCTCCCAGCTGTGGTCTTACTTTCCTTCGCTTTTTCGCCTTTGCCGTCACGCTCCAGATCCTTAAGCTCGAATGACTGCCTGATTAAGCCTACCCGGTAGAAGTAGTTGCGCCAAAACTCTTCCTCCTTTACTTTCTTTGGCACCAACTCGTACCTGGATACCAACAAAGAAGTGGCGATGAAAATCAAATGCAGCAATTATCTACGTCCTACTTAGCTACGTACAGCATGCAGAAGGCTAAATACCCCTCTTTAAGCTCCATAAGTACGAGGTAAGTAACTCGTAGGTAACTCTTGGGCAACAAAAATTGACACTTAAATATGATGTGATCTCATCAAATATGTAGCAACATTGCAAAGGAACAACCAGCTTCATCTTGCCCTGAAAGAGGCAACGAGGCAGCACCTCCTCGACCTAACCTGCGCAGACATCCCCTGTGTGGTCATCAGCCGCATTGTTGACCTGGACGGGGCGGCCATTTTCAGAACTGAGGATCTACATTTTTTCCTCTTTCAATGGCCTGGAGATTTGATCGCCCCAAAAACCTACCCTGGTGCGGCCGTGAGCAGTTCCTAGTTCTCAGGGGAGGTGTTAAAGCCTCCGCAACCCGTTTATTGTACCACAATAGACTATACCTCATCTTTTGAAGCCTCGGGTCCTCTTGAAGCAAGGCCAGGGCTGTCGACGACACCGATGAGTACTCGAACTCGAAGGTGACTCCGGAGGGTGGAGCTCGAACAAAGTTTCTCCGATCTTCGCTCAAGGAAAGGATCTTCGTGCGAAGTTCTTTCTCGTTTTGGTACCCAACCCAAGGTGCTAGACCCACCTCGATTCCAGGTGCTGGAAAGGGTTACACCAACTTTGTAGAAAGCGGATAGAAACAGTCTAATTGTGTACTTACCCTTGTTGCTCTTGATGAATAAATCCTGCTCTTTATTGAACTCTGACAGCATATTGGCCGAGACCACCTTGTCCTTAATGGTCTGAGTTGCATCAGTAGCCACCTTGCCCAATGTGCTAAAAAAAGCGAAGTGATGACCTTTGTTGCCATTGGGGCCTTCTGCCTCGGACTCTGCTTCTTTTTGAATCTCGTGAGTGGCCGTCACGGTCTCATCCTTGGGTCCCGAGGCGGAAGATGTAAAGCCAAGGTTGTCCAGAGCTGAGGTAAACAGTGAGGAGGCAGTCATGGCAGCATTACTGCTCTCCTTCTGCTCACTTTCTTTCTTATCGTTTTCAGTAGCTTTCTCTGTCTTGTCCTCTGTGTGCTCAGGAACAGAATGTACCTGGGCAACTCCTTCTTGGTCATCGTGCTTGCTGCCTAATTTGAGAAGAAAACAACATGGCATATATATTCCTTACCAAACGTTAGCTTTCGTCGCACACAGCCACAAAATGACTACTCAGTACATTCATTACCTCTTTACATCCTTATTTGGCACAACCTCGAGACTTATGTGCGCAATTTGATCACTGACTAGTACGTACCTGTAACTTTAGTCAAAGCTGACGAGATGAAGGAAGTGCTGTTCATCGTTGCGTCGTTGGCCGTCTTGGCCGTCTTAGTCCAGGCTGAGCTGAACACGGAGCCAAGGTAGTTGGCGCTAGCTGTCATCCTCTGGGAAATGTCTTCAGTCATGCCTGGCAAATAAAAATTTCTTTTCCGTCATCATACCACAAGCTAGAGCAGGGGTACCTATAACATATTCTTATACGTATCCCTGGTTGGAGTTATGCGCTTATGTACTGCATTTTGTCCGACTAAGAGTAATGTTCTCAGAAACTTGTCGGAAAGAAAATTCTAGACATTAATGTTTAACAGCAGCAAAGTCTGTCTTTGTTATCTATGTAACTGATGCACTTGAGAGGTACACAAACACATATACATGTATACATACGAGACCTGCGGGCAGGTCTCATTCTTCTCAGAAGAGTAGTACTACACTCTCCATCAGAAATGGCTCCATAGACTCTTAAGAAGCGTTAGATTTACCCTGATGGTCTTTGTCCTTGTTCTTCTGCTCATCAACCGGGAGCTCGTCGACTGATCCCACATCCGAGTCCGGGCCTCCGGTGGGAGTGGTTTCCTCCTTATCACCACCCACGCCACCACTGGATGAGCTGGTCAAAGCTTGCATCTCCTCCTGCTGCGGACAATCGGGCTTCTGCTTTGTTTCCATGTCAGCACCAGGATACAGCCACTTGACCAAGTCACCACCGGACTCCTCAGGCCCTGAGAGCACTGAATTAATGAATCAGATTGAAGTACTATACACCGATATCCTTCATCCAGGGACCTCTGACATAAGGACTTGCTATGGACAAGAGAGGTCGGAAATAGTTCTGACATAGTTTTCTGTTATACGGATTTAGCAACCATTCACCAATCAAAACATGAAATTATTCCTCGATCAAAACACCACTGGGCAGCTCTGGTGTCATTCACCAATCTGCAATCGGTTCACGGCGGGCCTGCAATAGGTCCGTTTTTCAGAGGTCCCTGCGTCATCCAAGCACAAAGTCACCTACTCCACTGCAAACCTGAGGTAGAGTGGACCAACGTGTTTAGGTCTATCAAGTCCACGACAGTCGCACGTAATATTAACTGTGACTTGAATGTGAGCCGTCAAAGTGGGCAGGAGAGCACTGGTCACACCATGCAGGCAGACTCTCTTTACTTATACGCTGTGGGGAAGCTTATTGCGCAGAATATGACACCTAACAAGTGTCAATACTTCGAATCAGCTGTATATTCAGGGATGGTAACAGAGCTAGCTACGTCGACTGTGCCTGTGCCTATTACGAAAACCAGAGCTGCCTAGGCTGCATATGGTGGAGATGGACGGGAGATTTCATTTTTCTATGGCGTACAAGCTCGAGGGTTAGACATGTATCTAGGATGGGACATTCATTTTAGCCCAAGAACTAGCCCGGCCATCTGTTGCTGCAAACAAGCGCAGTGCTGAAATACATGATACCTAGATCTGCGTCCTACACAAGGTAGACATTTAACAGATTTCTGTACAAACGTCGACACAGATGTGGGAAATGTCGAATTGATTGCGTACGTAACCAAAGATGCAGCGAAAAGTTTGTTACTCGATTGTTTTTAAGGTGTCGTCTTACGTTTGCTACTGACTCCTGTTGCCGCTGAAGTGTCCTCTTTTTGTTTCAGCTCTTGCTTCTCTGGTTGCTTTCGAGTTTCCTGCTTTTCCACTTCACCCAGACTGTCTTCAGCCATCTTCGCCATTCCTCTGAGAGAGAACCATCGTCTTCAATCTGGATGTCCTCCTCCCTTCCCTTTGTAATAACGACGGATCAAACTGTGTCAACTTTCTGTAAAAATAAGGGGAAAAAGGCTTTTATCGCAAGCAGGAAAACGTCGTTTTCGCTGTGGCGTTGCAATGACAAGAGGAGCAGAAATGAGTTCTTTGCAGCAGGACTGGCAAGGAATATAACACGGACAGCAGTGAATGGAGAGAAAGAGAGAGCAAAGCCTTCCTCTATTTTTCTCCATGCACGCACGACGGAGTGCGTGCGCAATCAGGTAAAAAAGACGATTGGGGAGACCTGAAAGCCCAAGGCAAAGTGAAAGAGCTAACAAAGGTCGCAGCAGCACCTAACCTCAGGAAGGTCTACAGTAAACTGACGGAACAGCGGCTCCTATTATTCACCTTCAGGGTCGGTGCACACATAGAGTAGACGTTGCTAGTTTACGAATATGCGTAAAAACAGATATTTTTGCTTGCGGCTGAAAGTACAGTTGAGAGTACATTCTTCGTAGTTGTTACCACATGAGGGTACGACATACGTTGGACAACGTGACGTATGTACAGCACACATAAGGACCTTGCACTGCATTGTTTTTATGGTTTGTCTACCTCTGGACAGGGTCAGCTTTGATTATCGTTTTTAATCTCGAATAGCTTCAATTTTGCTAACAATGAGGTAGAGATTGTTTGAGGATAGCATTAAGCTCTTCACCATGGCTGCACATGACGGACTTAAGAGACGAACGCTATGACGATTATCAATTAGGACCCTTTCACACTGTTATTGGACTTAGAAGAATGAAGCAAGAGGACCTTAAGGGGTATCTCGGTAAGATCTTCAGCTTCAACTTTATCTAGAAGGACTGTCCCAGGAGCAGTACCAGATGGACATGGAGACTACCGGCAACAGCTTGACCTGGAAGAAAGTTCATGTAGACATGCTTAAGGAAACTAACTTTCTACGTCGAACAGCTGCCGCTAATCGCGTTCAGTCACTATAAGGTATGATTTCATGTTCCCCCTCTTGCATGAGATGCCGACAATGGCGTCCCTACGCACGTGGAGATCGTCCTACACGACGTTTCGTGCTTTATTCACTCGTCACCTGGATCATTCCGCAGTACACGTATTGATAATATCTTTGCTATTAACGCGCGACAGGTGTGTGCGTGCGTGTTCATCATGAAGCAGCCATAAGTGTTGGCTGCAAGTACTTGAGTCAGAACTACATGCTGTCCTTTTGGTGAGCTGGATTGGTCACGGTGACAGTGAGTGGACGATGGCTCACCCCAATATTGCTCCACCCATGCCTTGACGCTTATGACTCTTTGACCTTCGGCCTTGACAACAAAGCTACCAGCTTCAGCTACCAGCAAGTGAAAGCTGGTCGTCTTATCTCAGGTAATTTGTACTCTTCACGGAGGGAAACCTCTACAATCAGTCTTAAGGCTACGTGACCGAGCTGATAAGACGCTCACTGCGTTGCCAATAGAGCGAGTAATTGTTCGACCATGGAACTCCGGCAAGCCCTCAGAGGAGGTTCGTTCAGCCATTTTTCTGTGATTAAGAACGACCGAGCGATGTATGACTCTCCAGAGGAGCTTCTGCCATGACTGACCCCGCTATATTTCGCTTCCGCAATTTCCTCGCAGTCAGATGGAAGAACTTCCTTCTCTTTTCCAGGGAGAGACACCGTACTCTGATTGTCAGGACTGATAGAACATAAAGACTTGTTGCTCTAGGGAGAGGATTGGCTCATGGTGCTGTCGTCCGAGCTTAATCGTGCCTCATCAAAGACTAGAAACTGATTCTTGGTTTCTACAGACTATGAGGAACTCGAAGCTTAGATGGGTCCTCTCACCTGTCTGTCTCATCCGCGGACCAGTGCAAAGTCCCCGAGTCGGCTGGGAGCCACTGAGCATTGACTTGAGTCGAAGACCTCGGAAACTTTCGCAGTCTAAAGTGGTTGGACTTCTGGTGCCTTCGGCAAAAGCCTGACTGCAAGCTGTAGGCCACAGTCCACTTGGCCTCCTCGCAGACTTTTGCTTCCCTTCAAGTCTTTTCTTTACCCTTTCTCGCAACAGCTGTGTGCTCTGCTCACTCACTTGCTCTACCCAAGCTGCTGCAGACGCTACGCTCTGCAGAAGCAGTGGCGGGAAATTTAAACGCGGCACTTGTTCTAAAATTGTGCTTGGTGAGGGAGAGAGAGATTAGTGCCAATATTGACCTTGCTTGCGGTGATGAAGTCGCACCCCTGGCAGTGTTTCTAAGAGAGAAGTAGAATTGAATACGATAAAGGCTCAACTGACTCGCCCCCAGCATCGATAATAGGGAAAATGCCCTCTCAAGCTGGGGCAGGGGACTCGTTAATGAAGTCAGGGGTCGTGACGCAGCTTAGTCCAGTTGGCCTCGATCCTCTTCAGGAATGCACTGAGAGTTCTTGACTGGCTTGACATTCGAGGCAGCCTTGAGATCCTGCCCTTCCAATGACAAAATCCAGCCTCGTGTCATCCCGCAATGGCAGCTCCACTTCAGTCAGTCTGTGATATCGCCAGAAATGTCCGACCAGTTAAATTTCGATGGCAATATCTCAAAAAATGAACAGCCTGTTATCAATAACCTAAAAATGACATCTCCTTTTGCAGCACTGCAGCTTTCATTTGAACGGCTTGAAATTTGGATCCCATGTGTACAGTTATGCAGAGTTTTGCTTTATGCCATGTTCGTGCTCACTATGCACTATCTTTTCATCATGTTTATAGAAGCTAATCGAAGATGTCAATCACCATTTGTAGCATTAACTTAGAGCTTATGTTCAGCAAGATGCATTCACACAAGTCGGGCCCAAAAAGTGGATAAGACGTCTGTTCAAAAGCAAACTTTTCTTTATGTCACTGCATTCTATTATAAGTCTTTCTATGCCCGCTGATACCAAAGGGAGCTGTGACTAAAATGTGGTGTTCGCCATAACGAATTGGTGCGCCAAGTCATCTCGTGATTTTTACGCTTATCACTATTGCTGGGGACGTTGTTCTGGATGAAGTTACACCTGTTCATGACAACTGAAGTTGGTAACCTTATGCTTCTAGGTTAACCCCTCCCCCATCCACAGAGTTTCCAATGGTGATGACCCTGTTCAAAGTGGGCCTGAACAAAATGGTCTCTAGCTCTTAGCTCTGTAGACTAGATATTGCTACATGTCTAAGTTGTTCAATTTGGAGCATTTAGCGTCATTCGCACCCTTTTTTGGAGACCTTATTTGTGCAAGAGCATCAAGAATAAAACATAGTATAAGCAGCAAAAAGAAGAGGTTGCAAGTCCTCCCTCCGGACACTGCTTAGAGAAGTCTCAAGTCTGCTCGTGCAATTTCTCAACATTGCACTGTGGTCAGCTGCATGTACAGTGGATGTGCTATCTCTGCCTTTTGCTGACAGTGCGACGTGCTCTGATGAGCTTCCCAAGCTCATCCATGGGTTCGCTGAGCAAAGGCGTGAGAGGGAGCAACAAGGTGCAGAACTTCGAAATGCCAGAAACGCTAAGGTGGACAAAAAGTAAAGAAGTAACCTCTGAAAGTCGACTCGCGAGGAGTCCTGACGCACCTAGTACAAAGACCTCTGGCTTAATTTCCTTAATTCTCATCAAACTGAATTGTCTGATTTGAGACAAGTGTCCTATTGGCAGTGGTTGGAGGCAGTGCCCACGGGGAAGATCTCCGCTGAGCTGTCGGTGCTAAAAGCAGCAATGATGCAAGACGATATGGACATTCGTCACTTAACGAACCATGTTCCAGGAATGGTGTTCTTCGAGTGAAAAGTCGTCACGCCAGATAAATACAGGAAAGTGAAGTATACGGAGGAACTTTAGCCCTGAATAAGATCTTTTAGTCACGATAAAGTACAGTTTCGAAAGCAGCCTACATCGGTGAAGCGCTACTTCTGGTATGACTGTACATTAGTGTGCTCTTGCAGTTCTCTGGCAACTTCCTGCTCGAAGTGACAATCATCTTTTTACCCGGTTTCGCAATTACTGATCTTCCGACATAAATTGATATTCATTTAATACAGATTCTTTTTGGCCTCAGCACATAATAGAGACAAAAACACGTGCTTTGATCATGACATGTATCAAACCTATAAAAATTATTTCATAAGTTAGTTCTCTAATTCTCTTCTTGATTACTTGTCAATTGGTTCCGTGCCGAAGTATCTATCCCCGAAGTTCCCTATACCCGGAAGCACGTAGAACCGTTCGTTGATCTCGGGGTCGACAGCCGTCGTGACGATGTTGACTTTTGGGAAGGCATAGGCGATAGTGTGTACACCAGATTCGGCCATAAGCAGGGAGACCAAGTTGATATTTTCCTCGGGAACCTCGTGATCCAGTAACACACGGATCGCCATCATGGCCGCTGCGCCAGTAGCTACAGTGGCGTCCATCAAAATCACCCTGTAGGGAAGAAAACATCAATCCTGCATTGCCATGTTATCAAGAACAGGTGAAACTAAACCTCTCACCTGTATTCTTTGATGTCCTTTGGCAGTCTGAGGTAGTATAGGTGTGGCATCTCCGTCTCTTTAGAAGTTTGGATAAGGATCTTCCCCACGCTGATGTCCTGGCAGACCTCGGTGAGAGCAGCCTCCATTGTCTCACCAGCCCGCAGGATGGACACGCCGCAGATCTTGTCGACTGCACTGCGCTTTCCCTCGTACTCGACTCCCTGTGGCGTCATCACGGTCACGCTCTCAAAGGGCAATAGTGACAGTGCGTATTCTATAACCAGGCGAATGAGGCGACGGGCATAAAATATGAACTCGTCCCGCGGAGTCTCTCGGTTTCGCACAAACGTGTGGAGACCGCGGATCTGCATGGTCGTTGGCAGGACATGCAGCGTCGAAGGCAGAGGCTGAGTGCTGTTTGCAGTTGCCTGGTTCGCAAGAGTCTCGCGGAGTCTGCAGATTTTCAAAATCTTGCATTACGTCAAAAAATTGGCTCCCAACACAGGCTAGTTACCTGAATCCCCGAGCGTCGAGCTTAGTCTGTACGTGCTGAACAATAAGATTAATGGCAACTTCGTTTTCTCCACCCCTCGGAACGATTATGTCTGCTTCTGTCATGGTGGAGGCAATGTAGAGGTCGAATGCGGGCTTGACGTATCGGTCGTATTGCTCTAGAACTCCTTTGAGATCTCGTCCCCGCTCACTAATATCCCTGCTGAGCCGGCGAGCCAGACGAACGTCAGAATCGGTGTCCACAAATACCTTCATGTCTAGAAGCTCCACCACCTCGCTGTTGTGAAACGCCAAGATCCCTTCAAAGATTAGGACGTTTGCGCCGTACATGGAGCTAAAAAAAAGACACCATAGTATAGGCTAAAAGCTGTGTTAAAAAGGTGATGGTGGAGCTGCTGTACCTCGTCTTGGACTCCCTACGGTGTGTGACAAAGTTATAAATAGGCACCTCCACCTTCTTCCCCTGCCGAAGCCTCTTCAGCGTGCGCACCAGCAGGTCGAAATCGAAGGCGTCCGGGTTGTCGAAGTTGTACTCGTTGACTGCGGCAAGTTCGTGCTGCTCGGGAGACAGTACTTTATAGAACGAATCCATGGAAAGAAGTGTGACCCAGGGTACTCCGAGCCGCTGAATGATCTTTTGCGCTACGGTCGTCTTGCCGCTTGCGCTGCCACCGCAGATCCCGATCACGAAGGTGTCCTCGATCCGGCCCTGCTGATTGTACCAGGGCGGCCTGCCGGCGGTGTAGATGGTGCGCTGCTTCGTGCGCAAGATAGGCTCCCTCTCCGTGGACACCGTCGACGTGCCAGACAGCGAGAGCGTTCGCTGGCGGCGGCGTGTGGCGTTCGCTGCTGCAGCGCGAGTGGCCGCACGAGCGGTGTCCTCGTTGGATTTTTGTGGCTGTGGGGATTCAACAGTTGGCTGTATTGGAGCGCTCATGGCACCGGCGGACAGAGGACGGCGTCGGCTGCATGGCGGCTTATGCTCGATTACACGGTTCTGGACTTCGTCGCCAGAGTCATGGTCGTCGTCTCCCCCATCCTGCAGCGTCAACTCGACGTCGTCGTCGGTCAGGTGATCGCCATCCGGACCAGGGTCGTTGCAGTCTGTGTCCTCCGGCAAGACCAGAGTCAGCTTCTGCCTAGCTTCTTTCCGTGGCGGTGGCGAGGGAGCCTTCGTATCGCCGCCGCCGCCGTGGTCCATGATGCTAATATGCGTCAACTTTCTCCTCCCCCCGAACGAGGTCGCCCCAGTTACTTCTTGGCCATGGTGCCGAAGGAAATCTCGTCCACGGATGCCCACGTGGCCCCCAACCGCCACGCGGAAGTTGCCACGCACGCTTATGGAGGAGCGACTCTCGTTGCTCACTGTGCAGGGCTGCAGGCAGGAGGAGAAGGGGGATCAAGACAAAAAGCAAAGTCAACAAAAACAGCCTTCCCGGCGAGTCTCGACTGTCGTCATCTGTTTGTTGTGACCCGCGATAATCGCACTAAAGTTAACCAATGTTAGAAGTCACAAAAAGCTAGACGTTCAGTCATCGCACTGGTCACTGTGGTCACGTCACTGCCGCGGACTCTGACAGCTGCCCTTCGCTCAGTGCTTACCAGAGAGCACAGAGAGCATCATGAGACACACGAGCAGCGACTTGCAGAGGAGCTGCGGTCCTTGGTGTAGCGAGAACGAATACTACGTTGCATTCTTTATGGTACGCACGAGGTCGGTCGATTTGTGCTTAAATAAGTGACAAAACAAATTCGTGCAAATTCTGCAAAAATGCAGCGTGATGCATATTCGAGGTCTTTTACCGTGCACGGTTAAGAGACAAAGAGGATTAAGGCAAGGTTGGGTGAAAGCAATTTCCAACGTATCCAAAGGAAACCTCATTCCTCAAAGGTGATGATTGTGTCAAGCTGTAAGTCACTTAAACTAGAAAAGGATGGATCAAATTCAGTGTTGAACGGTTCTAAAAGACTAAGCTGCTACTTCTTGAGGTGCTCCACTAGAATTGTACCTCGGTACTGACACTTCCTTGGGTTACCCTACGGGAGGGCACAGTTCTCGAGAGCGTCGCCCACCAGAGCGCACCTGCAGAAGAGCAACACCCCCAGGAGCGCATGCGCAGGAGTGCAGGAGCATACTTTGTACCCAACCTAATTCAGTAATCCGTATGTTTTGCCTTGCCAACACAAAAGTCAAGGAAATATCACAACATTGAGAATTATCGTCAACTCGGCAATGCTCTCGTGCCCTTATGGGATGTGGTCTGGTGGAATGCGCTGCCCTGGCCACGCTCTGTTGCGAGTCGCTCTGAGGGAGTGCGCTCTCATGACCGGACCCGACTTAACAACACACAATAGAGTCTGTTTCTGTCGCCAGCTGACAAGTTAGTATAAGTAAGGATGTCCTACGTTCTCTCCTTCCATTTTCCTGAAACAGCTCTTCTAAATATCAGACAAGAGATCTGGATTTGGGTTTGTTCGAAAGTTCTTCTAGGTGGCCTTGAAAGTGGTGACCAGATGCGTCATGTCTCATCGCTATTCGGCCTCATCGACGGCCTCACGAATTCCAGAAAGTTATTCACCAAAAAACCAAGCCTCTTCAGAGACGTGGACCGCACCGTGGAGTACGAACATCGTAGACCAGAGGACCCCTTGACCATTTCTAATTAAACCTTGCTGGAATAAATTGTTCACCTTTCATGGGAGGAAGTCAGGGATAAAGTAAACTGCACATTTACCGGCTTACATCAGTTCTGGCTTGTAGTGCACTATAACTCGAGTTGAATCATTTTTTCAGCCCTCTTATTTCATGAGCAACCGTGTGATACCTCCTTGTGACCCTCATTCCGTGAATTTCCTTTTTGAATGCATAGGATTATGTGCCGAGCTATCATAGAGAAGTGATAAGCAGTTGAAGGTAGCTGTTGTTTAAGGGTCCTCAAGATACGACGACGCCGTTATGATGCTGATGCCGTCACTCGTCAAACAGTTTTTGATGAGTGTGATGCTGTCTGGCCCAAAGCTAATGTGATCGAAAAATACCGTAGTACTGTCTGCAACATCAGTCAGGATTGTGACGTCTTGTATATGTACTTTGCAATGATAATCACTTTTGTCTAACTCATCACAATAGACTCGACTAGTATTCGTCTGCTCTTAGGTCATCGTCATCTAGCAGAGCATTTACATCATCCTCGACTTCCACTTCAGCCTGTGACCCATCATCATCGTCATATCCCTCGTTATTTCGTCCTCCGTCATCACTGTCTTCTTGGCTTTCACCTTCAGTGTCCTTTTCCTCTTCCGTTTCGTCCTCAGAGTCCTTAATGAGAACTTGTTCCTCGTTCAAGATGTCCTCAGGAGTGTCCTCCTACATTGAGGCCGAAGAGGGATACAATGATACTACGACACCACATTGCACATACTGCACGTACGTACGTACGTACGTACGCATGCATGGTACGTAAGGTTTTTAATGATATGCTCTTTAATTTTGTGAAAGTTAATATTTCCCACTGCATCAACCTTACTCACATCTTTTGACTGGACGACGATTGGCAGCTTTACCACGATGTCGTCGTAGAATGAATGTGTCCTGGCCACAACGTGAACGAAGTAGCCCATTTGAATGAAGTCGCACCAGGGGTAGTCAGTCAAAGGCATTCTGCATAAAAAAATTTCAGAGCAATAGGTTAATGCAAAGTGGTCCTAGATAGCACCTGTCGTTGATTTTTAAGGTTAGATCAAAAGTCTTTTTCCCATCGACCTCCGGTGTGTCCTCCAAGTCCTCGTTCTCGTGCTCCCACATTACCAGCCTCTCCTTTTTTCGAGCCTCATCTTTACCCCCTGGGCTTACTGTGTAAATGGCTTCTTGCACCAGCAGTGCCGTCACCTAATACATACATTAGAATGTTAAGGATAGGCGAGGTAAATAAATACTCATCCATAGTCAGCGTTCCTACTCTACTAGGTAGACTAACCTTCTTGATGGCGTTTTTATTCCCTCCGTCAGCAATGGTGACCTCGACGTGCACAGGGATTTCTTGGCCCAGCTTGTAGTAGTTACCGATCAATCTCATGTAGAGTTCGATGTAAGTCTTCTTCATGAGGCAGCTGCCGCCCAGAACTGCGTACGAGCAGTTCTCCTGTTGAATAGACGGACAGATTTAGTTATACTTCAGGTCCGGTCGAGTACTCCTGAACAAACGGTTTCGCGCAGTATACTTTTTAACTGATTAAATACGTTGAAGCAACTAAGTCGGCATCAGGTCCAAATACCTATGTACCGGACATGTACTAAGCGCAATGTACTGTATTTAACTGCCGTCAAGCCACCACTCATGTGATGCGTACAAAGAGACCCAGTTAAGATAAGTCAGAAGAGTCGCAAGAGCATCTGGCAAGTCCTCTCAGAGGACTTGCGGCAGTTGGATGCTTTCTGACACTCTTTTGAACACGTTGGCGCCGTTAACAACGAGCTGAGCAGTACACAAAGGGTTGACCTAGGGGGTCTCAGTAATGATAAACATGGGGTTGGTAAGGAATTGATGATTTTCTGTTCTAACGCTGTTCAGAAATATTTCAGCAACTTCAAAAAGTAAACTCAGGGTCTGACTGACCAGTTTATGGCCAAAATCCTAACTAAAGCTAAGTGAATCATACTTTCTGTGTGCATGATCACATAACTCTCCTGGGACCCAAAGAATGCAGCTAAAAGAAAACAGTGCAACGCCAATTGTCAGTGCACAATCCACCACAATCGTCAGTCCACAATCAGCGTCAATCCACCCAAGAACGCTTACATCTGGCATGTCCTCCTCCGACTGCTTGGGGATGGATGGATCTGTGCAGGTGATGATGAAGAACGGCTCCTCGAGTGAGTGAGAAATCCGCTGCTGGGTCAAGAAAACACCCGCTTTCACGTGGTACCCCACCTTGGCGTACCTTGATTGGATGGTAAAGGAGCCGACATTAACAATCCACCGAGCTGGGCCTTCCGGCTTCCCTGCCAGAGACAGAATAAGACAATAATTAGATCTCACCTGGAATCATCCAAGGTGTCGGGTAGGTCAATGGGCAGGTCGAATGAGAAGTCGTAGGTGTGATCTCCAGGAAACATCCACGCAGTGTCAGGGCGCCCAGGAATTGGCGCCCATACAGTCAACTCCTCGTCCAAGTAATCCTCGATCTCCATGTGCTCGACGGTGGCGCCGTTCTCAGTGTGGCGCCACAGAATTGTCATGCGTCCAACGATTTTGAGTCGGATGCCCCGCACGACTGTAGTCTCCCCGCAAGTCACCTAAAAGGCACTAATGTACTTCTGTCCGTATCTGTACCAGCAATTCCGACACTAATGTAGGCGTAGCACGCGAGCGATGACCTATGAAATACGCGCATGTAAATAAAATCGAAAATACAAAGACCGAAACCATCAACAACTCAAACGGTCTGCACATAATCGAGCTCCACTCTCCAATGGCAACCCTCATCTTCCTCTTCTGCTTCGTGGTACTTATCTTTTCCTCTGCTCCAAGCTTCCGTGGAGAAGAACTTGCAACAAGTACTTTGAAGAGCGAAATAACCAGCGACGTAACAATGACACTGCTACCCCAGCTGCTACGTCAACCGCACCACAGCGGATTGGGACTTCATGCGTCGCCACGTCAGACGTACAGCATCAACTACCCAAGCAGCCAGGGACCTCACCTCCACCAGGACCCGACGTACCCGAAGGCACCCTCCCATGCCAATGGAAAATGGCATAACTTTTGACGCAGTCAAAAGCGCAAATTACGTATGGCGTAATTTTTTATATGATTTTTCTGTTGCTGTTTATGCTTTCATTAGTATTTGGATCAATTTATGTAAACACTAGCTGGTTTGCCCGCCCCTAGAGGCGGGAACCTGCCGTTGTTGCTTCGCGGCCGTCGTTGTTCCGGCCGTCGTTGTTCCGGCCGTCGTTGTTCCGGCCGTCGTTGCTCT
>JAAUXU010026259.1_pt1 | contig 37652 bp, 36 predicted proteins | sample 7278151 | NCBI WGS metagenome assembly JAAUXU01 (sample SAMN14350113, study PRJNA611818) | marine sediment metagenome | isolation source: surface marine sediment (1.8m) | place: French Polynesia: Moorea | collected 2018-08 | reverse complement strand
CCCGTGTCACTACTTGTGTTGACCTTCCCCTTCATCTCCTCTCTCCTACTTCTATATTATCCCGTTTTTCACTCACTCCTCCTGTTGTGGCCTCGGTGAGACAAAAAGGTCTTTTGTGCTTGGGACCGGAGCTTTGACTGCTTTGCCAACGCATCACAATGCTGATGTCGTTGGACAAGATCAACTAACTTCTCTGCCACTGCTTCTCCCAGATTAAAACTCTCAGCTAGAATCCAGATGGATCAAGATCAACAATCCGGATGGATCAGGGATTGAGCCAAGTTGTGGAGCTCCTCTGGCAACTTTTGGCGCAATTGCTGTCTTTCCTTACAGTGTCTCGGCTTTCTTTACACAGTTCGGTAATACTTTTGCAGTGTTTTGTGACACTTTGCAGTGTTGTGTGACACTTTACAGTGTTTCATGACACTTTACAGTGTTTCATGACACTTTACAGTGTTTCATGACACTTTACAGTGTTGTGTGACACTTTACAGTGTTTCATGACACTTTACAGTGTTTCATGACACTTTGCAGTGTTGTGTGACACTTTACAGTGTCCTGTCTTTGCTTACAGTGTCCTGTCTTTTCTGACAGTGTCCTGGCTTCCCTTACAGTGTTGTTTGATACTTTACAGTGTCCTGCACTGCCCATTCAAAGCTTTACTTGACTGTCTGGTCGAATAAGGAGGACTTGCACCGGCGATCGCGCCTCAGCTGCTAACAAATATCTTCCCATACATCACTGTACGCGCGCGTGCGCGTGCGCGCGCGCGCGCGCGTGATGCGGCGAAGTTGGCCCCAAGGACAAAGTTGGGCAGCGAGAGGAGGAGAAGAAATCAAGCACTTATGGCAAATGTGGGTATTAGAAGGAATATTACATGTTTTCAGGGGTCCGCGCACGATATAGGAGGGGGGTCCATTTCTAGCAGAACAAGGGGAACTTTCCGCCTTGGCCGTGGGGAGAGGACAGTTTTGTGGCAATATTTGGTGGGAAAACCGAAGCTTTCTCACTCTGCCAGACTTTTGCTGCTGCTCGAACAGGAAAGTGGGCTGGATGAAAAAAAAGGGACCACCCATTGTGTTTGACTTTCCGGCAAAGGTGAAGATGGAAAGTGTTTGATTTTCAACTTCATCCCCCCCCCTCCTGTCAATATGCACAGGTGGGACTCACACTTGTTACCTGTCCTTAGTACACAGAAGGCTTCTGAAATGGCAAATACTCAGTCGAGTTGGAGATTCGCTCCACTTTTGGCTTATTTTCTGATTCGCGCCTTCATTTTGCGAGCCATAAAGGAAAGTTCGGTGAGTCAATGAAATGATTTGCAACTTTTTTTTTGCCTCTCACGATCGGATTTAGCCAAAAGTAACGAGGAAATTCTATCTGTGCGAAGAGACGAAAGAGGAACTCGCGCTTTAATTAGCCAGGGGGAGGCAAAAAAAGCATCCGGAGGTGGAGGAAAAAAAACAAACTTCATTTTTGCCAAAAAGGAAAAAAAAAATGCGAGCATCAATCAATTTCTCCCTCCTTCCCCGGATACGCAGAAGTGGGGAGGGAGTGCGAAAATGTGCGAAACCGAGCACGAGGAGTCTCTGGCCGAGTTCGCCAACTCCAGAGGAGCTGCCTTCAACAAAGTTTTCTGCATTTCGGCCTGGAATTTCTTGCATCAGAAGTCGGAAAAGTCTTCTGGGAGCTTTGAAAGTCATGGGGCGTGAAAGTCATGGGTGAAATGCAAGCTGCGCTCACTTCACAGACAGTTTATGGTGTCGTCGACCAGTTTGCCTTTTTTTTCACGGATCAATACATTTACTCGGGGCTTGTTTTTTACTCACATCCAGCGAGATCTTGCAGCTGTTGGAACTCGGCGGGCGACAGCTTCTCCCACGTGAAGTTGGTCTCGCCAGCCGCCGCCGCGGCGGCCACCGCCGCAGCCGCCGTGTTGGCGGTCGTCGTCGTGGCCGTCGCCGCCACCGCCGCCGCCGCCGCCGCCGCCGTCGTGGTGGTGGCCGTGCCCGGGCCACCGGCAGCCGCGCCGTTGATCTTGACCGGCGCAGCGGCCCCCGCGCCGCCGCCCGCGCTGGCGCCGGCCACAGCCGTCGCGCCGGCGACGTTGTTGTTGTTGTGCGCCATCTATTTCATCTAGTATTAACTGCTCGGCGCCGTCAGAGCGCCAATTTTCAGGCGCGCCCGTCAATTATTCATGCATTCGGTGATTTCTTTTTTCTTTTCCAGTGATTCTTTTACCACAGCGCAGTGATTTCCGCCCTCGAGGACGCACAGCAAAGCGTCATTTCCACCACGTGGTAACTTTTGCACGTTCTACCGGGTGTCGACAGTGTTTTGGCGAGCGGGAAAAAAAAAAGAGTCGTTCTAAGGAGGCATTTTGACGTCACTTTTTTTCCGTCCAGCAGCAACTTTTCCCCCTTCTTCCACGGACGCAACTGAGTAGTATAAAAATTCTCTCTCTCTCTCTCTCAAACACTTTCCGCCGCGCGCGCTGTTCACGCGCGCTCTTCAGCGCGCGTGCGCGCTGGCGCGCGCGCAGGAAGCGCTGAAAAACGCGCGCAGGCACGCGGGTGCGCGCGCACCCTTTGGAAGGCCCAAGTGAGGCCTCGGCGAGGCCGGCTGCGGCTTCTTATTTTCGCTCTGCGCGCGTGTTTGTTTGTGCGAGCGAGCTAGAAATACTTGAGAGATCTTGTTCATTCAGTGCTCATGTAACTTTCTCTCTACCAGACAACGATCAAGCTTCTTCTTACATCTTTTGGAGTCCCCCCCCTCCCCAAAGGGGGGGTTAGGGGTTGGGGACTGAAGACAAAAGACGAAGAAGTTGTCACTCGAGCGTCTCGTAGTCGCCATATGGTTTCCCCTTTCTCCTTGCTCGCCTTGTGCGTCTCCGTCGAGTTGTCCGAGGACGCCCACGAGTAAGCCTTCGGCTGCCTTCCCTCTTTCCTGCCCTCTGGCCTGTCTGGCCTTGGGCGGGCGCATCCCCCCCCCTAAAAAAAAGGCTGGCAGCCCAATATTTCAGTCCAGGCTGGCCTCTTATTATGGAGTCCGAGGTATATATATTTATATATATATACACAGTAGTTAGAAAGCTGCTGTGTAACATTAGCAGTGTTTGTGCCTACAACTCTCTTTGTCTGCGTGTGTGTGTGTAATCATCGGTCACGCAGTTGGGGTCCGGGATAAGGAGCAAACAAAAAAAAAAAAAAAGAAAAAAAAGCCTTTTTTCTGCGTGCGTGCGTGCGTGCGTGCGTGCGTCTGGCTCTCTGGCGGCGCGCGCGCACGCGCTGGTGCGTGCGTCTGTCTCCACCCGCGCTCGAGCACCCGAGCAGCATCAACTGCACCCAGAATTTGTGACTCTGTTAGGGCACTTCTGTGCAGCCCAATTGCTCGATCTGCAGATCTGGTTTTGCCTCTCTTTTCTTTCTTTTTCTCTCTCTGACTCACACACAGGAGTGGCCAAAGCTTCGAATATTATTATGGCCATCGCATCAGAGAAGCCACTGTCAACTTTTTGGCAAGGTGGACACATTTGCGGAAGGAAGTGGGAGGAGGGGGGCGACCAGAGGCAGCTGCTGAGGCACCTGACGCGCCACCACCGCTGCGTGGCCGCCCTGGCCGTCTCCACCGCGGTCAGCGACTGCGGCTTCCATTGGACCTGACGAGTTTTGCACTTTTTTTTATTGTCACAATGAGGCTCAACGGAGCCAGGGTCAAATGAGCAGCTGAGCAGAAGTCGAGTAGCGCCGATGGTGGTTAAATGACGTGAACAAAGCTTGTGTTCTACTAACCGTGTGTTTACTTGCGTGGGTGACCTTTTTTTCCCCCTAATTCTCGAGCACAACAAGAGCAATGTGACAATTTAGGCCTTGTTGATGGGCCTGAATGCGGCCTCTTCAGGCTCCGTCACTCGAGTCTCGCCATTTAACATCAGCATCAGTCAAGACTAGCTGGAAAATGTCAATTGGGTCCTCTGGAGCTGGGAAATTGGCCTCTGCCATAGTTAGGGCTGGTACAAGTCAAAAAGGTTGTTTGACAAAAATATAAGAAAAGTTATTCTCATGAGCAAATTTCACTGACTCTTGAGTTACAAGGTTACAAAGTGAAGTGTACCAGTGAGGATAACTCTTACTTTTTTCTGTCAAACATGCAACTTTCTTTAAGTAATTGACTTTTTTCACAGTCCATTTGCACCACTGTCATTCCCCCAAAATCAGACCCAGAATGTGAATTTTTGTCAAAGCTTGACAGTGGTAGAATCAGTGAGGAAAAATGGAAAAGCAGTGAAAAAAGACTTTTTTCTCATTGATTCTAGCACTGTGAAAAAAAAGTCGATTAGTTGAAGAAATGTGGTTTGTGAACACTTTCGACTCAAAGTTCTGCCAAAACCCACGGTTGTTGCACTATATTCTTTTGGCCATAACTCTTGACTGGCTCGATCTACAGAAGAGCTTCATCCCTCTGAGGAAAGCTGAGAATCTCTTCTCAAATCGAACTGATGCCCACTTTTGCCATGTGACTATGAAGTCGTCACGGAAAGAACAAAAGATAATTTATTTGACAAAAACTAATTTTAGCCCTGAAACACTTTTTCTTCATGAGCAACGGGAGAAAAAAAAAGTGTCCGGGATCACGAGGGGATCAGACTTTAGTCTGCAAGTGAGAAGAATGGATTATTTTTTGTCAAATTGTCGCAAGTTGTCTGGCCGAGAAATGAAGACACCACTGGTGTAGAAGGACGGTCACAAAGAGGAGAAAAACTGTTCAAAAAAATACTTTTTCGTTTACTCTAAGTAAAAGAAAAAGTAGAAAGAGACAAAGCATGTTATTAGGTTTGATATTACCAGGAAATCTTCGAATTTGAAAGTGTAGTGTAAACCATTTCTCCAAAAATTGACCAGTTTAAAATAATGAAAAAACATGGATTGAAATGTCTGGATCAGACTAAGGGGCCGGTCCGACTTCTTGTACATGTACTACCCGGCCGTCTCAGCCGGGTAGTTGTAGCTGTGGTCCCGAGGTCCCCGAGACCGAGGACGCCAACCAGGCCCAGGACGATTCTTCAGTAGTCACAGCAAAACCAAACTGCTTCTGGTGCATGCAAACTTCAATATTCTGGGTTTGAATTGTTCCTTTTTTTTTTGAAAGTAAAGTCTCCACATGTTTGCGCCAATATACTTTTCTTTCTATATAAAGGCGACCTCTTGTGTGAGGTCAACTCCCCAACCCCCGCACAGATCACGACCGGACTTAGTAAGAGGCCGTGGCCGCTACCGGCGAGTGACACGCTGACCTCCATCCGAGGTCGCTCGGGCCTCTCGATTTGGTCCTCGGACGGCCAGACGTGGGTCAGGCCGGCGGCCAACTTGGGACTCGGCCAAGATGTAACCCCCGTCCCCCTCCTCCCCGGAGGAGAAGGAGACCAGGAGCGGCTTTGACCACACAGACCTGTGATGGACTTCTGATCCGTCCTGGCCGGCCTGGACGGGAGACATCGTGACCAAAAGAACGTACTTCCCCCCCCCCCTTATAACAATTAAAAACGTCAGTATCCCATCCATCCCTGAGTTCTGCACACACTATAATGCATTATTCTATATAAAATCGCTGTACACGCACGCACGTAAAAGGCACTCCACTCTTTTATCTTGCTTTAAACTCCCCCGACCACTTTTTTGAGAGGTCCATGAAAGGATCTCTGTCATCGGCAGATTGAAAAAAAAGGCGCACGTGATCATTTCTGCAAGGCCACAAAAGGCATCGCAATTTATTCCAAGAACTTCTCTCACGAACTCGCGCGTCATTTCTGCGTGAGCCCTTAATTACGCGCGGATCTCCCGATCAAAAGAGCCACGAAGGAGGGGAAAATGAAAAAAAAAAATGCAGCTGCCGCCCCAAAAATCCACTCCCCTGCCCAAAAATGCCCATTTCCTGCATCTCCTCTTCTTCTTCTTCCCTCTCGTTGGACCCATTTTTCTGTGCAAATCTTCCTCCTCCTCCCCCTTTTTTTTCTTCGTGTGTCTTTTGTGTTTGCAGCTTGCGGAAACTTTTGCTGAAAAAGACGTGTTAAATGAAAACTTGAGCAGTGCCCAAAAGTGCATCAACTTTTGCTCAAAAGATGTGTTAAACGCAAACCTGAGGAGAGAACTAACTTTTTGAGGAGAGAGAAAAGAAGAACTTTTGGTGCAAACTTGAGGCTAATGAGATAAGCGATCGAGTGCGTTTAATCGACCCAAAAGTTGCCCCAAAATCGGCCACATTAATCTGATCTGACACCTGCGAGAGCATTTTTACCACTGAGGACACTTTTTTCCTCCTCTCTTTGGCATCACCCCTCGTTAGTGGGACTTTGCTCGACCAGACAAAGATCTCTGACAAGATTCATTTGAAGAAGGTCTTGGGGCTTTTTTTTTTGTTTCCCCTAAAAGCAAGGAGAAGAAGTCTTTTGTCTGCGCGAGTTAGGACAGGCCTTCCTGCCTGCCCTCCCGCAGGCTGCGGCCCAAAATAAATGGGCCTGCATTTTGATGTTGGCAATGTGAAGTGGCCTTAACGGAGACTCCAATTAATCACTCTGGAAGCCACGAGATCTATTAACTCAAGCAGACAAATATGTGCGCAGTGGAACCTCAATTTAATCAATACCGGTCACTTCCATGACTTTTTTTCTAGGCCCACCAGGCCTACCAGGCCCTCGCTCATTGACAGGGCCGGAACATAGCATCTGGAAGCGAAGGGGATGGAGAAAAAAAGTTTAACAGTACTCTTTTTCTTTTTCTTTCTTGTCTTTCCAGATTGCACAAGTAATTTCTTGCAATTTTCCAAAGTTTTGAATTGCGCACATGGATTGCGATGGGCGCACAATGGTTTCTGCTCATTGTGTCTAATGAACGCAGCCCAGGCATCAGCAGCATCAGCAGCTGCAACAACAATAGCAGCCGCATCAGCAACAACAACAACAGCAGAAGCAGTAACAGCAAAAGAAGAAGAAGAAAAAGATTAAACCAGCCGATCAGAAAAATGAGGCCTTCGAAGGCCTATTTTTTTTGTTGCACTCCCCGAAAAGTTTTTTTTCTTTCCGGATGCTGAAGAACGGGTTAAGAGAAGCGGGAAGTAAACAATGACATTTTCCGGGCTCGGGCGCGCCAGCGCGTACTGAAGCTCTGTCGGGGTCAGGAGGTGAGGGGGTTGTTGTTGATGGTGGAGGAGGAGGAGGAGGAGGAGGAGGAGGGGTAGGCCTTTTTGCAGCTGAAATGAGCAAAATTTATTTCCTTGAACCGAAATCCTCTTTAATGGGTGTTCCATTAGGTTTGGGCGCCGGATGAGGTGAGTTATGGGCGGGGGCCCCACGATTGGATAAATGGGCACTGCGGTAAGAGAAGAAATCACAAACTCGACCAGAAATGGGGCGAATCGTGCAGCTACTTGAAGAGAGCGAAAAATGGAGGAAAAAGTCGGGAGACTCCTGCTTGTGTCCGGTTGAGTAGACGGCACTGGATTAACATACCATAGGGGTCGTCTAAGGGGCTCGCGACTAAGCCGACGACTCCTTGGATCCCTGTGAAGTCAGCGAAAAATGCCTCTTGGTGAGGGGAAAAATTAAAAAAAAAAGTCAAAGCCACCGTCTTCTATTCTTCCTCCCTCACACACACACACGCACGCACGCACGCAAAAGCAGACCCTAAAAAAAATACAACCCCGTAAAAGTTGCAGAGATCAGATATTTGTATCATTACAGCGTCCTTTTAGGCCCCATCACGCCCACTTTTATGCCCCGGGTGGGCCCACGACGAATGGCTTGGTCTGACTGACCTCTTTCGTCCGGTTTGGTCAATTCCGGTCTGGTCAATTCCGATCTGGTCAATTTCGGTCTGGTCAATTCCGGTCTGGTTAATCCCGATCTGGTGGATACGGATCTGATGTAGTTTTGATCTGGTCAATTCCGATCTGATCCAGTTCTGATTGTCATCCAGTTCTGTTCTGATCCAGTTCTGATTGTCATCCAGTTCTGTTCTGATTCAGTTCCGTTCTGATCCAGTCCGTTCTGATCCAGTTCCATTCTGATCCAGTTCCGATCTCCTCCAGTTCCGATCTCCTCCAGTTCCGGTCTCGTCCAGTCTCAGCCAGTCCCGGTGTGATCCAAAGTGCAAGCGCTGAAACATCAGTGAAGATGACCTCATTGATGCTTGCCAAAATATATATTAAAGTTCATTCGACTTAATGAGCTGAGACCTCGATGGTCCTGGGTCCTCTGGAATGAATCCGTGCATTCATTGCATATTTATGAGGGTTGTAACTTGTTCAAGAAGCCTCCTGGCGAACAATGAAAACCAGCGTGACTCCCGCGTGTGAGTGAGAGAAAATGAACAAGTCAATTCTCTTTGTCTGAGGAACTAAACTTGATTTCTCTTTCTCTCAGTGTGCGCGCGTGCACGCAGAATCTGCGGAGTCAAAGGGGGAAACAAAGAAGAAGCAAAGTTTTGCACGCATTTTTTTTTAGTCATTTGGGTGGATGAATCGACCGAGAGCCTCTTGGAGAAGTAAAAATGTGCTCGAGAGATAAGCAAAAAAAAAATGGGTAGGCCGAATTTTGGGGCGTCATCGAAACTTCGTCATGCGAGACCCATTATTCACCGAGCAGCTCCAGTTAATTGGCTTTTAGGTGGCTTAAAAGGCCTTCACAAATCACGGGGGGGGGGGAGAATTTTGCAGGTGCCAATTTTGTGCCTCCCCCACTCTCCCGTTTCCTTTTCCGGAAAGACCTTTTTTTGCCTGCCCCCTTTGACGACCGCTCAAAAGTTTTGGGGGTGCCCAAAAAATGCGCCATTGGGTAAACAGCCTCAGCTGCGCAGTCATCAGCGTGATTTTGCTCCCTCAAGTGGAGAGAAAGAAGTCACTCGACGTGAGACTCAAATCTATGATATGAGGCAATTCAAACGTTCCAGCCGTGAAGTCATTCAGACACAGAGCGAAATAAAAAAAGCAGCTGAGGCAAAGAAATAAAATCGAGATCACGCAACTGATTTTTTTTATTATTTATTGTTATTTTTCACCTCGGTCGTCACTAAATCCTCGTGAGTCAGCTGGCTGCAGTCTGAGGCTCGTTGAGAAATGGTGGCCCTGGCGATGCATTTTTTTTGGGTCACATCCACATTCAGTTTGCTGCGCTGCATTGTAACATCAAAGTGCATTTGCAACTCAACACGTGTCCCAGCTGCACTGGCAAGGTCCCCACACCTCGGCTCTGTCGTCGGAGTGGATTTGCTACAGCCTTAGTTGCCAAATCAACTGTGTCAGTTCACTCGTGAAGCTGCCACAGGGTACAGTTTTATACTGTGCACAGTGCAGCTGCAGTCATTTTTTGAGCAACTTTGAGTTGGAAAATTTTATGCTTTGCACAGTGCAACTGCAGCCATTTTTTTTGAGCAACTTTGAGTCGGAAAAGCAACTTGCTGAGGCTTATTTCCGAATGGCAGCCAAAAGGACATCGTTTGGTTTTAGGTCACTTATTGCCCAAACCCATGCCACACATGTGTGTAGCTTTCGTCATATGCACTTTGTTGTTTGATCTCCACGGGCGGTTAGCTGAACCCGCCACCCTCCGACAGTGACACCCTGTACGTGCCTCGAATCCAGCCACCCTGTACGACTTGACTTCTGTGAGCCTCAAGCAAATTAACGTGCGCAGGCAGGTGGACGAGGTGAGTGATGTCCCCCCCACCCCACCCCACCCCCTACCCCCTACCCCCTCCAGGGAAATCACTCAATTTGCCATTAGACAATGGCGAAACTTGTGTACACAAACAAACTGCTAAAGATTCACTTAACCGAGCCATTTCAATGCTGAGAATCGTGAGCGGAGATTGCTTTTTGTCTAGTGAAAACGCGTCCTTAACTCTCTAGTGACAGAGAGAGATAGAGAAGGATGATAATTGTCCACACTGACACTTACTGTTTGCGTACAGGGTGACGCATAGCTTTTTAAACGTGTCACCCTCGACCATTTGGTGACCAGCATCACCGACGTGAGAGACGTGTTCCCACTGCCCTGAGATGTCCACCGGCCCTGCCTTCAAGTCCCTGAACAGCGGACGTCTTCTCGGCCTGCGTGGCCCAGGTGTGCCACCTGGACCTCTTCCCTTTGATACAAGCGCTGCTTATGGTTCACCCTGTCACATGGACAGGGGGGAGGGGTAAAAACAACTGTGTGTCCTTTTTTTGCCTGGATTTGTCTGGTCGAGTGCTGCACTGCGTCGTTACGTAGCGCATTCTCCTTTGCGTGACTGTTCTTTCATTACAGCAATGCCTCGATCCTCGTCGTCGTCGTCGTCGTCGTCGTCGTCGTCGTCGTCGTCGTCGTCGTCGTCGTCGTCGTCGTCGTCGTCGTCGTCGTCGTCGTCGTCGTCGTCGTCGTCGTTGACGTCGTCACCGTCGTCCTCCACTGCAAGAGCCCATTTCTTCCTCAGAGAGAGAGAGAGAAAGGTGCCAGAGAAGCCGCAAACACCAATCGATATCTATGCCTTGTTCTCGTTTATCCCCATGCGAATACGCATAAGAGATGCGTATTTTCTTCCTCCCTTCTTCATCTAACCAATGATGCCAGTGAGCAGGAACCTTAAACCCTTTCTTTTTGCCTGCTGAACGCTGGTGCAGAAGTCGAACAGCATCTTAGTGAAAATGACAGAAACAAATGCTCACTTTGGGTTAGCATTGTCTGGCCGAGGAAGTCGCCCTCTCTCTCTTTGGCCTGGACGGATGTCCTGAAGGAGGCCCAACTCTTCTGTCTGCCCGAGGCCAACTCGGCAGAGGTCAGCAAGTGCGACGGCGGCCTCAGCCCCGGCCTCTCCGGGTCAAGCCATGCATAATGCAAAAATGTCAAGAGAGACAACAGCGTGAGCCCAAAAAAAGGGGAACCCTTTTTTTTGCACTCTCACTCAAATGTACAAAACGAGAGCATTTTCTGCAGGCATAAAATATGCGGGAAGCTACGAGAATGGATCCTGACAAGAGGCTCCCTCGCTCGACCAGACAAATGCTCAAAGTGACTTCTTTTGTCTCCCCCACTTAAGCGAGAAAAGGAGCACCATTAATCAATTTGCAATTATTTTTTTTATGCAGTCAATTCATTGCCACTGTGCAGATTGAGGAATATAGTTTTCGCCTCCGCAAATTCATTTCTCTGCTGTCAGGCCTAATTCTGGGCCTGCCAATTTCTTGTCTGCGTCCTCTTAGTTATCCCATTCCCTCGCCTCCTACATTCTTTTTTGCCGCATCCATGTAAAGAAAACCAATCGCGATCGATCAATTCTGGGCCCACCGCAGCGGCCGCATATAATGCGGCTTCCCTTTTTTTCCCTTAAAACTAAAAATAAAAATGCTTCCTCCCCCCTCCCCCCCCCCTGCAAAAGGAAAATTTCTACCCCCTCCTCCTTTGCCAGCTTACCCCTGGTGGCAAAAGAAGAAATATATAGATCCCCCCTCCCCCCCCGCGGCGTGAACGAAATGGTGTCTTAAACTTTCATTGGACATTTATGCGAAAGATCACGCGTCCAAATAAAAATACATAAGCCAGACCCAGCAGAGATGAGGGCTAAGGGAGACCCCGGGGGCAGGCCAGGCCTAAATGGACGGGCCCTTTTTTTATTCACCGCTGGAGAAATATAAGATTGGGAACTCGCGTGATGCTCTGAAGAGAGATGGTGTCTTGATGCATGTAAATAGGGACGTCAGCGTGTTAATTCAAGTCGGTTCAAGGCACGTCCGGTGTGCAAGATCTGCGAAAAATGTGCAGAAAGATGTGCCAAATGTCTGCAGACTGCAGCAGTGCCCAAGAATGTCTGGCAGAGACAAGTGAGAAGCAGGAGTTGCGACGCTGAGGAGGAGTCAAAGGCTGCGGCCGTGGCCAGGTGGAGCGAGCACGAAGGCAACAACGTCGACCAGGTCTGGGCGGTCCAAGCAGTTGCAACCAAGGAGGAGAGGAGAAAAAGTCAGGGAGCTGCTCACTTAAAGGGGTGGGGAGGGGGAAATTGTGCGGAAATTGCTCACTTGACCAGATAAACTGTGTCCCAATGTGCCAACTGTGCGACACTGCTTCAAGTATGTGCGACATTGGTCGATATCGATGGCGATATTCGATAAGTCTAGACCGAACGCGACGACACTCGATGCCGATCCGATATGAATGGACTGTTTCGACGTCGATCAGACACCGATCATTGGCCCGATATCGTTCTAGGGAAGACACCAAACATGGGCCTGATATCGTTCTAGGGATGAGGGAAGTTTCTCCTCTGAACGATCCGATATGAATGGACTGTTTCGACGTCGATCAGACACCGATCATTGGCCCGATATCGTTCTAGGGAAGACATCAAACATGGGCCTGATATCGTTCTAAGGATGAGGGAAGTTTCTCCTCTGGCCAGTATTTGTTCGATATCGCCAAACATTCGACTCCGACCGCACGGGCCGCTCCTGCCCGGGGCCTTTTTCACCCGGGTCCACCCTGGCGCCGCCGTCAGAGATCGCAATGACAGAGATGAAAAGTAGTCCACATTTGGCACTTTTTTCGCCCTGGAAGACCCATTTTTCTGTCAAGTCACATGCGTGAAGCCACCGTCGACCTCTTTCTTTCCCTCCTTCCTCTCCTTGGTGAGTGAGGAGAAAGAAACGTCCTTTTCTCAGCATTGTCAAACAAGACTCGGGGAAATTCTCCCCTCTAAATTCCCGAGGTCTCTGCTAAATTTCTGGGTCCACCTCCTAAAATGGAGCTGAACTGAGACGAATTTTATTTTTTCTTTCTTTCTTTCTGTCTTTCTTTCTTTTCTTCACCGCCATAAACAGATTTCCCTTCTTTCTTTCTTTCTTTCTCCTTCCCTCCTTCCAAGTAGGTGGGAGGCCTTTTTGGAGCCCTCCGAGGGAAAAAAAAAATCAATGCTCAAGGAGAAGTTTCTTTGCATATTTAGAGAGGGATAACAAATCTCCCCTTTGAACGTCTGACTCGGCCAGAGGAAAAGGCTCTTTCAGTCTTTGTCTCCCCGAGTTACACATATTTTGTTGGGAACAAATAGGTGAGATTTAACTCTAGGAATCGCCATTAATTATATTCAGGCAGGGAGGCCTGAGAGGCCTGCGAGGCCTGCGAGGCCCCTCCAGCTTCTTAGAAGAAGTGGGAATTTAATTGGCGCCATAAATGCGCGCTCTCCTGGCGGGATCCATTTATCACGTGGTCATTGGCGAATTTGGAGCCGCCCAAAACTATGCCCGAAGTCGTCGACGCCGTCGTCGTCGTCGTCGTCTTCTGCTTCGTCGTCGCCTCCGCACATACCCGATAGTCGAAGAGCCGTGAAAATATGCTGGCTCGCACGCTGTACCAGACCGGGCTGCACAGGGTGGCCACGAAGTCCTGCGTGGCCGTGGAGACGTTCGTCGGTCACTCCGGGGGAGACTGCGCAAAAAGGGCGACCGAGCTGATCAGCCCGGAGAGTCGCGTTGCTGCTCGCGCTGCAGAATGTTCGAGGTGTCGAGCACAGGGTGGTCAAGAAGTCCTGCCCAGAAGGGACACACTGGGTGGAGACACAACTCGTGCACGGGGTGTCCAAAATAAACGACACTCAAGTCCTCACTCCTACCGACACTCGGTTAAATACAGGGTGGCCGAGACGTTCTGCTCGTCCGATATTTTTGGACCATTGCCCTTCTAAAAGAAAAATACACTCAAAGGCCTCGTGACAAGGCCTTCGCAGGACTCGGCCTCCTTCTTTGGCCTTGACGGTGCACTCCAAATGGGCTCCGCAGAAGCCCTGTTTCACAGGCGAGTTGACGGCGTCCAGCTCCGTCACCACGGAGGACTTGTGTACGGCGCATATGCGTGATTTTCTCGTCGGCCACCCTGTATCTTTTTTTGGGGGGGGAGGCTCGGAAATAAATTGAGTCGAGGGAGGGCGAAATTTTAGGTACGATTTTTGGTGTATTTTTTTGTTTCAAGGTGATTAAACGGGGCCAAGATATTTGCATTTTAGGGGAAAATTTATGCAAATACAGCACAGTAGATGTTGGATTTTTGCAACCTCGCTAATTTTCGCCAGATGATCCCACCGCCCGACTGATTCTTTGGCAAAAAATCGAATGCCTACTGTACTTGATTGCAAGGCACCTCCTGAGCAGATATGTGCTTCCATTAGGCGAACATTTCTTGAAAGCGTTTCATTAGTATTCCCCTTTAATCCATTAAACTGCGGAAGATTAATAAATTTTGCATTTCAGGTGTCTGCCTTAAACTGTTTCGATCAAACTAATATATGATATGTACGTGAATACGCCCAGAATGATGTGGGGTAAAAAAACACTTTCCAAGTCAAATCCCGCGTCCCCCTGGCAATAACATCTTAATGTCAAGGACCCAGATGAAGCAGGCGAGAGCAACTTTGATAAATCGCTGTCATCACCCTGTGTCACCCGCGTAGACGCTCGATATTTCATCCGCTGTCCAACCATCTTTCCATACTTTTTTTTAATTTTTCCTCTTTCCTCCTTACTCCAAAAAAAATCGGTCCCTTCTTCGTTTTTCTTCTTCTCTAAAAACAACCAAGGCCAACAAAAGACCAAAAAAGGTCTAAGATTTGCTTCTTTTCATGTCCTTTTTCTTCGCAGATTCTATATTTCTGCAAGTTATTTCCGGTCCTTTTTTTTTTCTTTCTCCGATTTCGTTACTGACCCGAGAGAGACAGAACCTTTAAAGGCCTTCGCTTCTCAGAGGGACGAGGATGAAAAAGTGGGGGAAGAGGGGGGAAAAAAGGCCTCTTTTCGAGCAAAATCTGTGCGAAAAATCCAGAAGAAGCAGCTCTCTTATTTCCCGAGATTCATGGTAGATGACGCCTTTCTGCACCAGTTAAGCCCTAGATTCATCTAGTAGATCGAGCTTCTTCAGTCAAGGCCTCCTCCCCCGACATCAAAGGCCCACCTAAGAAGGCCTCGGAAGGCCTGGACATGCGCAGGGTTTGAACTTCTTTTATCTTTTCCCATTTTTTTGTCAGATTCCCCTTTGATCAAGCTCGTGCGAGACTCAACTTGATCAATCACCGATAGCATCCATCAATTAATCAATCATCCGAGGTGAGAGCGGAACAAGAGTGAAAAGTGGCTCTTTTGGGGCGTGTTTTTGGGTGCTTTTAGGGACTGTTTACATTTTTCTTTGTTCTTCTTCTTCTTCTCTCTTCGGCCCAGCTGACTTGGGTGTCTGGCCGAGAAAGAGCCGGAAAAAGATGGCGAGTGAGAGCGCGACTTAAGTGTTTCTCCTCTCCAGACTCTGCAAATTTGTACGCAACACAGCAAACGCCGGATATAGCGACAGCCTCCGTTTACAGTGACAGCTATGGCCTGGACAGCTTCTACAGTGGACTCCGGAAGCAGCGGCAGCCCCTGCTCAGCCCGCGGTTGACGCTAATAAGCGGAGTCCACTGTACTCTGTTTTCAGGGGGAGGAGGAGGAGGAAGGGGGCAAAATTGGCCTAAATCCTGTGAGCCCCCCTTTCTACCCCCCCCCCCCGTTCCCTTGTAATAGCTCCAAAATTGCTACACTCAGGTTACCCATATTTCTTCTCCATATCTGTTTCTCTCTGCTTTGTACCGGGTGGGCCAGAAAAAGTGGATTGTTTCGTGGCTCAGGCTGCATTTGCCACAGGAAGAGAATGAAAGAGGCCATTTTAGGCCTCATGCAGGCAGGCCCCAGTACGTACATAATGGGAGCCCAAAGTGTGTTCCGGATCAATAGAGCAGTCCAAGTTGTACAGAAAAAGGGGGGAGGGAGACCAAGAAATGGGCACCCTTTGTGGACGCCCCAAAAGGCAGAGAAAGCACCCCCCCCTCCCCCCCCCCAAAAAAAAATTACATACGTATCTGAATTCCTGTGAGAAGTTCCATAGATTAGTAGAATTCCGCTAGCCAAGAACAAACAATATGGTTGAGCAACGGCAAACAAGGATCACTTCTTGTCATGATTTGTCTGGTCGAGTTTTTTTTCCACCGTAGTTTCTTTCAAACACTGCACCTAATCTTAGCCAGATCAAAGGTTTTTTTGCGTGTGTCTGAATGAGCTCATGCTTGATTGGCCTTCTTCTCCGCGAAGAAGATCTCCTACATGAGGCCCAACTTGATCAAAGAGTCTTTTCGCTTGAAAGACCCGGAAAAAAGGGAATTTTGGATCCATTGCAGCGACAATTTCAAAAAAATCCCCTTTTGCCCCCCCCCCCCTTTGCGTTGAAACAAAGTAATTTGTTCTTAATTCAAAGAGACTTTAAGACACTTTCACCCACCAAAGAAGAGAGGATCCTTTTTTAAGGGGAATCTCAATTCCCCTCTCCTCCCTGAAGTGACCCAAACTCTCTGATCTGTGATTAATATGGAAATTATGTGCGAAAACCTGCCCAAATCTTTTTTTCTCCCCGGTAAAGTTGCAAATCGCTTCTTTCCAAAAGTGTACGTGAAAGATCTTTTTCCGGGAAGTCTCGGTCAGTGGTGATCACAATGTTTCGGGACGTTATCACTTCTTCTTCTCTGCTGTCGGCGTCATTTTTCCGGTCGCTTGGAGCAACCGCTTGGAAACGGTCCAAAAGTCGTTGGAGCAAAAATGTGCTTTTCCCATATTCTCACACGAGGATAAAATTTAAGAGGATTCTTTTTTTCTCGCTCTCTCTCGCACAAAAAGTCTTAATCTCCTTTGTTGTAAATCGCACACACGAGGGAGGGGTTCCCGCTCCCCCTCATTCGCCTCCCTCCCCCTTGTCGTCACGTATGGGGGGGGGGGGGATCTCCAGAGAAGAGGGACTTTGAAGACTGACGACCTCATCAAAAAAAAGTGGAACGATCGATTGGCACGAGCTTCCCTTGGGACTTCTTTATGTGGGGGGGACCAAGAAAAAAAGGCCTCTTGATGCGTTTGACCTTTTCCCGTAAGAGGTAGAAGATGGTGCCAAAAAAAGGACTCAAATTCGAGGATTTTGAATACGTGAAACAGTCGGGGGGGGGGGGCGAAGTCAGGTCTTTTCTTGCCTCTCTTGTACTTTGGGAAAATCACGAAATCATTGCCAGTGACGTCACATTCCCGGCTTCATGGCAGAGGTTGCGTGACTCTATGAGGAAACTTCCCGTCCACCTCGGCAAGAAAGTTTATCTCCTTGTTCCGACCGCTGGCCAGAGTGGCCAAACGAGGCCGCAGAGACCACAGACAACTGACGCAGTCGCTGTCAGGGACTTCGGGCGCCCGCAATTGCCCGAACAACAACGCTTCTGGCGACCCCGACACTTGTTTGGACTCTCCATCTTTCTGAACTTCTTCTACCCCGACCGTGTTGCTCTCGACCACCCTGCTGAGCAGTAGAGTACTGCTGACCCTTGCAAGTGGTCGGGGTCTCGCCTCCTGGGTCGCCCGGAGGAGCCCTTTGCAGCTAAAAGTGCCACAAAGCAGTTTGTGATGGAAAGAGTAATGTGGTATTTAGTAGGTGCCGATGCGTCCATGCAGCATCATGTAACTATATCTGATCTAAAAGAGCTTGCATACTGTGTGATTGCCATCTGCATAGGCACCAGTGAGCATCAGTATGTGGATTTGCAACAACAAATGAGTCACTTCATTTCTGTTTAATGTACTGACATTAGTTACTATCACAAAAGCAAACTGGTAGAAGCAGAGGAAATGACAAAGCTATCAGCATATACAGGGTTTATGAGATGAATTGAGACTGTGTTTGACGTCATCCAGATTCTTCAGAAGTACCAGCAGAGCAAAGATACCGTATCAAAAACCTTGAGTGGTTTATGCATAAAACATTTACTCAAAATTGCCACTCTCTTCAGCCAGCATCTTCTCAATTCTGGGCCTGAAGGCGTTCAGGCCTTTACATCTGCGGACTTGACAATGGTCCAGTTCTTGGTGATAGAGGCCTTCAAACTTCCCAAGCTCTTGTGGGAGGTCTTGCGCACGTGCCTCTCCAACTCACCCTAGGAGAAAAAGTCCATTCGGTTCAGGTCGGGTGAGTCAGGGGGCCACGTGTTCAGGGCCCTGAAGATCACTTTCTTTGACCTCAGCAGCTTCTGCATCTTTATGGCCATGTGGGAGGGGGCAGAATCTTCTTGGAATATGTAAGGGGCCCCTTGAGCCTCAGCCTCCATCCAGGGGATGACTGTGTTGCACAGCACCTCACAGTACCTGTCAGCCCCTACCTTCTCCTTGGGGTTGAAGAAGATGGGAGGCATGACGTTCCCATTGCTGCAGATGACCCCCAAGGTCAAGACAGATGCCAGGAACTTGGTGGTATAGATGTGGAGGACATCAGCTCTGTCTGTGGCCAGCTGAGAGTTGCAGGACCTGTCAAGGGTCCAGTTCTTCTCATCACTGAAGAACACCAGGCGAGACTTGTGGCACTTCAGATTTGAGAGAAGCTTCTTGCCATTCTTGACTGTGTTGGCCTTCATGGACTCTGTCAGGATATGCCACTTGGAGAGCTTGCATGAGGTCATGCAGAGCTCCTTGGCAGGCTTGGCCACCATCAATGTGGCCACATTCCTCTTCTTGGCCAAGACAGTCATGGGGATCCCTGGGGATGCCTCAACAGACCTTATAAGGCCTGCGAGGAACCTGGGAGTCACTTTTCTGTCTCTCCTGGGCTCATGCTTCTTCCTCTTGGACTTGCCCTCAGCCTCCCAGGCATTGTAGACCCTGTAGACTGTTGCCTTGGGGTACATGAGCCGCTTGACAATGTTGCTTGCAGTATGGCCTGAGCATGCAAGTTCACAGACAGCAACTCCAGGCTTGTTCCATCTTCATTGTTGTGTTTAGAGCAAAACTGTGGAAGTGTGTTTTTTAACTCCTACCCAACATCATCTTTTTTATTAGTAAACATTCTCCTATTCCTACTCCTGAAGGATCTGGATGATGTCAAACATGGTCTCAATTTATCTCATAAACCCTGCTATGCATTTGGGGTAGCTTAAACAAGACCTAGAACCCTTCAACCATGGTAACCCTGTCTCTGACAAAGACACAGACCAGATTCATGATTACTAAGAGGGACTGACTGGAATTCTTTTGAGACTACTCAATGACTTGAGACCAACACAGAGGTTTTAGTAATAACAATATTTTATTCTTCCACCTGGAGGGGGCTCATACACCAATGTCTTACCAAGGACAAAGAGTTAAAAGAACAAAGTTTGTAACTAGCCTTCTACCCTAAAGGGGAATGGATTCCTCCAACAACTCAGCCAGCAACAGGGCAGGGAGAAAAGAGTTTAGACAGAAAGTGGAGCCTGAAGAGTAGCTTGGCAAGCCTTTACCATGATCCAGATGTAAGGAAGAAGTTTCTGGAGAGGTCCTGGGAAGAGCACTGGACACTGGTCAATCTGAATGAAGGGAGTGGCCCTTCCAAGACAGATTTAATGACTGACTATTTGCAGCAAATTCTCCCCCTTTTATACCCCTTTTCCACTAAATAAAGGCTGTGACCAGCCATGCTGAGCCACACTTAGCTCTAGCATCCATCTTTTCTTAATTTCCTTTCTTACTGCAGAGGAGCTGCAGGCCTCCTTGCTCCTTCTCCTGCAATTTTCCCTCTTCAACAAAGCCTCATAAAGGGACAACAAAAGACACAGGCAGGACACAGACAGGAGACAAAAAAAGGAGAAAGAAAAACCACGATTCTAGACGATTCACCCCACAAGTGAGTTAAATCTTAACCACACCTGCAATGTAACCCCTTCACCTTTTTCTTGACTGATATTACTTATATTCTTAATAGTCTCCATCATGAAGCTTTCCTTTTTTGAAATTCAGACAGCTTTGACTTTCAAAGTCTCTCTGCATCATCATCATCATCATCATCTCTCTCTCTCTCTCTGTTGCTGAGAGCTAAGCAGAAAAAAACCAAAATCATCAGACCTTGCTCAGTAGTTGACTAACCCAATATAAAAGTGAGGCTGACCTAAGGTTTTTTAGTGGATTGTTTTGCATGCAAATTTTGCCTGTGCATTTGGTGCGTCCACCTTTCCGTGCTTACCCTCGAGCCTCACAGGGTGTACCACAAGTGTTTCAGCACCTATGTGGGTAATGGACAAACAACTCGAGTACAGAAACTGCATCACTTCCACTGTGAGTGTTGGTAAGTGTCCATAAAATGAGATTCTGCAACATCCAACCTTTTTATTGAAGGAATTGAATACGTTCATAATGGAAAATGCCATAATTTTTACCTTATTTGAAAGCTATACCGTTCACTGAACCCTGTGAAGCCTTTCTGGATTTATCTTTCTTGTGATTCACTCTGCACGTAGAAAGTTTATATTGATGAAAACTGCTTTCATTGTAGCATTTTGTCGTTAAAAAACCGTGGAAGGCTTGCTTGTATCACTGGGTAGCGGCTGAGACTTTTGTACCCTGAAGTTTTGATCAAGTGTTAAACATCCTTGAGCAATTCAGCTCAAAGCTTATCAGGTATTGCGGAAATGTCAGGCAAGGGATCCTCAGTTCTTCCAGAAGGGGGCCTTGGGCCCGAACTTGAAGTAGAGCTTCTTCCTGACGGGCTCCAGCTCACCCCTCTTGTAGTAGTACCTCATGGCGCGACTGGAAAGAGGGCAGCTTTCAACAGCTCGTGATTGGAAAGACTGCAGTGATTTAGATCTTGCAAAAAATGTGGAGTGACTTATACCTAGATTCCAGAAGCAGTGACAAAAGTTGGTTTGTAATAGTTTTTAGATGGAAATGTGCCAAAATGAATGACAGTTGAAGAAGACAAGGTTATTTTTTTCACAGACTTTAAGGAATTTCTGGACGCGGAAAGCAAAGCATCTTTCCACCCACTTGTCATAGTAAACTATAGTATATTTGTCCGTATATGCACTATGCACGCCACATTTAGCGTGGTCGATAGCAAAGGTTATTAAAAATAACAGCACCTTCCTCTGCCACACCTTAAACCGTTTACTACAGGATTGTTCCAGTGGGAGGGTGGAGAAATACACAAAGTAGAACATAAAAGGTAGAAAACTTTTTGATTGGAACTCCAGTGATTTGGCGAAAAGGGGCTTCGGGAAATAAAGTGCTACTGTTTGATCCTTTCGTACTAAATGGCGCAGGCCGAAAAAAGAATCCTCGTGAGAAGATTGCCAGGGTGACTGAAATTTTCCTCCGTAAAAAGAAACCATTCACAGTAAAGATGTTGATAGAACAAAACCTGAGGCTGCTGAGAGGAATCTTGACTGTGTCCACGTTCAGCTGAACTAATTTCAGCGGGCATTTTAGGTGATTAATGTCACTTTCTGTTGTTTTGGCGCAACAATACCTTTTTGAGTGAAAACTCACTGCTTAAGGAATTCACCTCTTTCCCCGGAGCCCACTGATAAGTCACTGCCTGATAACATGTCCGCACATTCACAAATGAATGTTTTATTTTTCCTCTATGCCATTGTCGAATTGACAGGGTGTGAGGAAAGTATTTGCACTCGGCCTTGAAGAGGTTGTGCCGTTCATAGACTTCTGCTCAAACATAGTTCCAAGCATATTATCTTGGGCCAGCATTGCTGCTGGTCCACAAAGTGCTCAGGGCCTCCGCATGGCATGAGGCCTACAGTGCTCAGCATCCAGGCACGAACTGCTTGACGGAGGCCACCGAGGCTACGTCAGACGGAAAGGCCATGGGGATGTCGCACATTGGTTTACTTGCAATCTTGCTGAAGTGGAACAATGCAAATTGTTACCACACTTTTTTAATTCTCGCACAAAGTTTGGTCTTCCCCTCCTAACGTGATGTGGCCTTTAAAACGTTGGACATACATTGTCCTCATCCCCACCATGTTCCACTTCGCCAAGATCAATCTGGTGGACTGGACGGCTGGAACGTGGTACACAGATTGAGCACTGTCGATTTTGCATGAGTCGGTCTAGACATCTGTTGATTCTCCTTTGCTTTGCCATGGATCTTGCTCACTTTCTTCTACACAACATCAGTTGAAAGACTTCCCTCACACCCTGCGATTTTCAAAAAATAAACTCCGACTCAGTGATGGTCTGGGCGATGATTGTGACTTCCCATTCCCCTTCTCAGTGATTGAGGCCTATTCAGTACCTTGGATAACGTATTGCATAAGGTGGAAAAGGGAATTTGGACGTGAAAGGCAATATCGAAAATCTTATTCCTCCCTGTGTATATACAGGGAGGAGATAGGGATGCTCAACTCAGCTTGAAGACGGAAAGGAACACTGCTAGTGTTCTCAGCCTACCACACACTGGTGTACAGGGTGAACAAGTAAATTTGCCATCCATTATGAGTGACATTGTGGGTCTCCGTGGTCCACCCTGCACATCTGAGAGGCACTGAAGAGATGCCAATCACACTAAAGCACTGTCAAATGTGGCAGCAGAAATGGGCCTTAACGTTAAGATTGACGCTTTCCTCACCTGAACTTTTCGTAGGTCATTCTTTGGTTGTTCTTAACCTTTCCCCAGAGCCTCCCGATCTCATCTTGATTGGTCAGCTTGAACAGACCCTGGGACCTGAAGGTCAGCAATAATGCGAGAGATTTTATTTTAGGCTAGTTTGAACATGTATGTTGTGCATTCTCTTCTTCTCGGGACTTGCAACTAGAGGTTTGTGACTTAAAAGTGCGATTTCGGTTTCTGCTGAGTTTCCATGAGTTTCTGGCTGTCAAAATGATGCGCAAAAAAGTGAAAAATGTATGCCAAAAAGTGAAAACGCGTGGAGAGAGTACTTTTTCCCGCTTTTTTTGCTTGAGAAAAGAAGTTACAGTTTTACAATTGACTGACAAGTGCACTGAGTCCTCCTGAGAGTAGAAAAGTCACTCATTGATGTGGTCCTCGTCACCTGTTTTCCCATTTGATGACTGCTGGGTTGTAGTCCTCGTTGGAAAGCAGCAGCTCCAACCAGCAGGAAATCTTGATCCTGGGCAGGACCCTGACGTCCTTGTCCTCGCCGATGTCGCGGCAGCGGCGGCGGGGGCGGCCATGGGCAACGGACCTTGGAGCATAAAATAACGAAAATGGGTGGAGTTGGTGGCGTCACCGCCGTCCCCTTCGTTAGCCTGAGCACTATCAGCCATCAAAGGCCCAGTCAAAAATGCTGTATGCTCAGTAAACACTCGCTGCTCACAGAGTCAACTAAGAGTTTGAAGATGTTGTACCGTAGTTAGATAAGAACATGTAAATTTTATCTCTTTTGAGCGGTTCTCAGCAGTCGTCGAGGAAGATAAGGAGGGGTTTCATTTGAATTTAAATGTCACGCATAAATTGTCCAACCCATCATGTGTAAAACCTTTCATTATTTAGTGCTTGTTCACAGCATAGAAATCCATCTGTCCAGCAGCAGCGACTGCTGCTCCACATTTTATGCTATTGGGCTGGTGCAAATTTTCCTGCAATCACATGTGCAGAAATCAACCTGCGAGAAAGCAAATTGGCATGCAGACCTGTGTGGTCCACCCGATTTTGCCAGGGAATTGCGATTTTTTCTCTATTGCTTTTTTTTTTACGTACTCCTCGTCCTCGTCGTCCTCTGTCCAGTCGGGATCTCTGGCGACGTCGTCGTCCGGGTCAACTGGAGTTCCGGAGGATCCCGGTGAAGGAGAATCAGTCTCGCCGTCTAGCAGCCTCATCAGGAAGATGTCGTCCTCGTCCATGTCTTCCACGAGGAGGATCAAAAGTAGCTTACGCGTCATCTCAGAACAGACGACCAAACTTTCGACTCACCAGATACCGTGTTTTCTCCCCGTCCCCTCGAGATCACCCATTCTGCAGTCTCGGGGTCGAGGCCGTGGAGGCAGCTGGCCGAGTCGTCGGCCGCCTGCGCGTCCAACTTCCAGTCGAGGTGATGGGGAAAATCGTCGAGAGAGATCACATCTCCATTCATTTTCTTCTTTCTTCGACCAAACTTGTGAACACCACTACGATTGGAGAGCAACTGAAGGTGCTGCACTGAAGCGCTGCCAAATTTGTACTGACAGAGAGCGGGAGAGAAGACGCAAGAGGTGCCTTTCTTCAGGCCCACCTAGGCCTACCGCCTCGGTCCGCCCGTGTGCATTTTCTCCTTTGCTCTCTCTCTCTCTCTCTCTCTCTCTCTCTCTCCTCCACAGATAAGACGAGCTTTAGAAAAGGTGTGACGAACCCCAGAGAACGCGATAATTTTCCGCTGACGTCGGTGCTGCACTGTTCAAGCGTTCAATTTTTGCGCACTTGTGCCTCTCTGATGGTTTGACTGGACACTTATGTGTGCCTCGTCCGTGCACGTGGCCGTAAACGTTTTCTGCCCGTGTCCTGAGACAGCCTTTGCAAAAATTTTTCGCACACTTCCCTGTAGAGTGCTTCACCTTTTCTGCTCAATCAAAACCTGTTCTGGCTGCAACCTTCATACTGAACATCGAGGATTTTTTCGTTCTTCCTACTCGTTTTCGGCTGCGGCTCCTTCACCGTGGCGTGCGCCGTGGGAGGCGGATGACGTCACCACCACGGACAAGAGGTTCGCCGGGTTAACTGCCGCTTAAGGCGCAATCCGGGACCGATTTTGCTATGCGTGAATGGGACAAATTCACCGGTGGGATCCCACAGGGCGGCGGGGGATGGATTCGGCCTCGCGGAGTCGTCTTCAGCCTCCGCCACCCTGTAGATTGTGTAAACAGCTCGCAGATTTTGAACTACGCAATAAGAAACAATCTGTTATGCTTTTCGAGACAAAACAGGTATTTTTATTTATTTGCTACAACAAAAAATGCTCATACACCCTTGGGCATAACAGTTGACGACGTCAAGCGGGCCTTATGATTCCACAATTATTGATTGCTCTGTTTGAGATGATCTTTTTTGTTGTAAACTGCATTTTTTCATGTACATGTATGTATTTAACGCCGAGGTTTCGATTTATATTCGCCTTTTATTTTAACCAAAGCGATCGTGTAGCTTTAGCAATGAGCCCACAACAAGATGAAGGACAGATTACCTCATTATTATTATACATCTCGAGGACGATGAGTGCAAGATGGAGGTTGTCGAGGCCTTGGCTTGGGTCAATCGACTGACGCCGAGCAAACCCATGTCTGACGTTGTCAAGATCTCCTACAAGCACTTTCTTTGCCTCTACTGTCTAAAGAGCTTCAAAACATGGGTAGTTAGTTAACTGTGTGCTGTAGAATTTTGATCTGTCCAGCTTCACCAGGTATGAAATCATCAAGATTTCTTTCATTATGCTAAGATATGGCCTTGCGTCCGTGTATGATTCTTGCTCCTAAAGGGGTCCCCAGGGGGGGACCCCTTTGGTGGGGTTTGGGACCAACCTAGTGCGTGAAGCCTTCGAAGACGAAAAACATCAAGTCATCCCTCATGTAATGTCAGGACTGTACTAAATACATCGTCTTCCATTGCGTCCACTCATTTTATAATAGGAACATAAACACGGCAGAGTTGTCAAGACTTTGATCAAGCATTCCTTAACTGTTAATTGTCGGCTTCAATGATCACTTAAGAATGGATGTTTCAGGATCTCACACAAGGCACACCATGCCTTGGGCAGAAAAAAGGGCAACAGTGCCGTTATAGGAGTGAAAGCACACAAAAAGAGTGTTTGGGGAGAGTATTATGAACATTAGAGAGTGTCACAAGTGGTTTTAAATTTTTGGCAGGGAGACATTAGCTTGACAGGTGCCCATTTAGGCTATTCTGCTCATTTTGGCCACCCTGTCTCTGCCCATGTAGAAACCTATAGTTGATTGCAACTGGTGATGCTGCAGATGCTCCTCACTAAATGGTTGTGTTGCTTCTGTTTGAAGTCCTGGCAAAACTGCACACAAGAATCGACCTCATTTTGGGGCTGACCTCAGTGACTCAGTCCACAACCAGAGAGAGCAAGAAAGGAAAGCTTTGGTCTTAGTCACCCACGGAAAGATCTGGAAAGTTCCTCAGTGTGTGCGTCAATCCCAGGCAGGCCTTTTGCGTCACCCACCAAGCGGTAACTGGAGCTTTCTACGAAACTGGAACTGCTCTTGTAGAGGAGGCTTAAAAATAACGAGGTTGAAGCAATTTTTAGACCAGCTGAGAGGACCTGGACCAAATCTGCCAGCGCAGACGATGCATCTTCAGCAATGTTGCAACCACAACGATGCTCCTGACTTTTGCAGATATTCGTGGAAGTAGAAGTAATAATAGAAGTAACGGAGTTTCAAGAGTCATATGTGCTCAATCTTGACAGGTAGGAGCTGTGCTAATTTTCCTCCTGTGTACAAAGTTCAAACTCACATATGCAGAAAATTGAAGCAAAAATAGCAAAGAAAGACATTTGTGAATTGAAAAGAAATAAATTATCATTATTCTCAGCCTTGGTGGGTGGATTAGCCACCAAAAACAGCACCTTACTGAGTTGAAATTCGTAAAAAAGTAATAATAAATCGTTTCTTTCACCATTTGTCATCGAGTCTTAAAGTGGCCTAACAATTGCAACACTTTAAGCTTGTGCCATAAGTGAAGAATTGGTCACCTTGGTTATGGATGAATGCAGAGCCTTGTAATCGTGATGATGGTTAGATTAGCAATTAATTTTTGACCTTGATGAGCTGCTTGAGGATTTGACCATGCCATTATTTGACACCAATAAGTGCTGATTAGTACCCTTTGAACTCATTTTACCAATCCTTGTCACGGGATCTTTAAGTTCTGCTGGTGGCTGACCCGGAGCCGCCACCGGCACTGACCGGAGACTAAGAGGTTGCACTGCCGATGGGTCAAGCTGGTTGAGGAGTCGCAGAGAAGAGGCCTTGCTCAACTATCTTCTGAAGAGCAGGCAGGCAGGCATCAGCACCACTAGAAGCTGGTGATCCACCTGGCATTAATTGTCAATGGTATATTGTTGATGACTCCTGCATGTGGTTCAACTGTTAAGTTAATCTCACTTATCGATTCGATTACACTCCATTGTGCAAGCCTACACAATATATTGCCAATTATAATATCTCACCTGTCAATGTAATTGACAGGTGAGAGCAATTGACTTGAATACGACCGTGAATGCTTCAAAGCCAACACTGATCATAATCTCACTTCATAATGACATTCATTTTCTGAATCAAAGTACATTCTTCTCAGCAACCTTCGGAGGCAACAGTTGGGGTCATTTCTACAGGTGCAATGGTTATTATTGCATGTTGAAAATGCAAATAACTTGTTCTTGAAAGTTGGGTTGATTTCCTTTAATCTTGGACTGCTCATTTCATGTTTATAAATTGACAACTATTATTGAGATGAATCAGCCTTGTCTTCAGAGTCTGTCTCGTAAGAGGGACATTGTTTGGGAAAGGGTGAACTGACGGAAATCTGTGGCAGTATCTGCAGCAGAAACTGGGCTCCAGTGGGTTTTTGTCAAAGGAGAAGTGGCCCCTCAATTCCTGCAACGTGAACCCACTCGACTGCAACGTCTGGACACAAGTGGAAGCTCAGATCTCAAGAATTTCTTAGAGCAACATAGCAGATATGAAATCTGCAGGCAATGAAGCTTGGAGGGACTTGTCTGCATCCATTATGAGGACCGTCTGCCAGCAGTTCCGGTGCTGTATTGAGACCGGTATTGCAGCTGAGGAGGGAGGAAATTTTTGGAGGAAGTGAATAAAGTAAGGAGATACAACTTTTTTTCACTAAAAAAAAGAGTCTGTTTTGAGCTATTTCATCTCTATGTATGCTGCCTATGACCGATATACACGTTTCAAAATATCTACATCTCAGCTCCTTAACAGACTGATTTTGAAAATTCTTTTTGTAGGTTTTAGCGTCACGAATGAGATTTTGTGTAATCATTACAAATTTTATTTCTGACAGCTCATTCTCCTCATTTTGGTGCAATACTTAAGGAGTTGTTGGAACTCTGCTTTCACAATCACTCTGGATCGATTTTGCTGAGTCTCAACAAGTGTCATCACTTCTTCCATGCACTGGGGGATTCTTCCAGGTAGACAGGTGATTCAATGTGGCTCCAGAAGCTGTAATCAAGGGGATCAATTTGAAGTCAAGGCGATTAATTTGAAATCAAGGGGATTAATTTCAGGTTAGTATTTCCCGCACAAGTGGGAAAAGATGGAATTGCCAAATTTGGACTTCAAAAAATGACAGTTTGGTCTGTGTGGCAAGTCTGCCCATGCTGCCACCAAACTTTTTTAGCACAGCTGAGCAGGGATTTGGTAGCAGGTTTGAATCAGGGATGGGGAAACTGATGAGTCCAGTTGATATTTTGCAGTAAAAGTAGCACAAACCCCTGATTCATCTTGCTGCCAGCTGGGATTTTCAAAATCAGGCTGGTGGGAGCTGAGATGAGGCCAAAGACACCATCTATGAAGGAAACTAAACAGCTTTTGACCAGGACTGATAATGTGCAGTCAACACTCAAAGACCAAACAGAGAACTTTGTCTTGATGCAAACTTATCCAAATTGTCATAGCATAAGTCGATGGAGTGTTTGCAGTACAATTGTCTTGACAGGTAAAGGTCAAGAGGAAAAAATTTCATTGCTAATGAAAGACATAATTAGTTCGAGTCGCACATGTTTCATATTTCCTCAATGATCTTTTGCACTTCTTGTTCGGAGATTTTTCGTTCGTACTGTCTGTCATTGGGCCGGGAAAACCACCTTTTCGTGGCTAAATTTAAAGTTTTAAATTTCTCACTACACCACACCCGAATGGTGTCCGTGTGTGTTTAAAGACACTGTTGTCGAAGAATGAGTGCTGGAAAGGCGGCTTCTTTGGCACCTTTGGCATACTTTGGCACTTCGTTCTCACTGGGTGAGCAAGAATTGGCATCATATGGCAAATGCTGTGCAGCTGCACTGTCTCAGCATCGTACGCAATGATATTGGGATCCATGGACAGGGAACTTGGTTGCGACTAAGGCTATGACTCAACTCTGAGTAAAAAAGTCAACTCTTGGTGCAATACACAAAGTACAAAAAGGAAGTCCACATCTGCTGCCAGGGTAAACAGGTGCAAGACGAGTGAGAGGTTGCGAGAAAAAAGTGATCCAGTTGCTCACAGCGCCAGGCTTTTGTCCGCGTCAACGTCTGTCTACACTTAGGTAGCTCTCAAATGAGGGGTTGAGACCCCCGAAATGAAGACATTTTAAAATGTCCTCTTAACAATACCTCTGTTAAGTGACTTACTTTAAAAGTTCAACACTGAGTGAAGTGACCTCGACTTGCCTGTCACGCCGCCCAGAGCTGTGAAATTCAAACATCGTGTATAAAGTGCTTCTAGGCCAGAAACGAGTCAGTGGTCAAGCATCTACTTTCAGTGGGGAGCTTCCCATATTTTCTGGCCACCTCCTTATGCATTTAATTCTCCTGACCTTCTCCTTTTAATATACACTTGTACCAAAGCTCGTGGCATCAACCACGCATTGCATCGCTGTACAGTGCGGCTTCATTTTCCAAGTTTTGCTTCGAGTCGAGGCCTTATATCGTCCGAGGGTGTGGGCCTGAGGCCAATATGAGGCCGAGGATGCGTCAAATGATGAGGATCAACAAGAGGAAGCAGTGCAGTGCAGAGCAGGACACAACACAGGGAAATATAGTAAGACTGCGGTGAAACTGAAGTGCATTTCCTTGTTTGGGCGGACAAAACGTGGTTTCGTATTTTCGGGCTCACAGTAAATAAGACGTGAGAATAAAGAACAATAAATTATTGCACGGTCTGGTCTATAATACCAGCTGCTGGCGATGTGTGAAGCACTGTTTAACCACGCGCTCAGTAAACCGAAAATGCTATATTGCAAAGTCATCCTTGGGGGACGTTGGGAGGGAAATTTCCCCGCGGGAATCTCGTGTATGACTCCCCTGCCACGTTTGTCACGTCTCCATGGCGTCTAACACCAAGAACGAGGAGACCCGCGTCAACATCTAGGCCGTCAATTTTGGTACCCTCTCTCCGTGCCAACTTGGTGGTCCTGGACTCATCAGCGCTGATCTGCGGTGCACCGAGGAATAGCAACGCCAGATTGATACACACCAAGTGTCTAAGTTAATTTTGCTGTCAACTACTTATGCACTACTGAACGAGGATAGATGACTTAGTTTTTTTATCTTAATTCAGTAGAATGCAAAAGTTGACATCAAGGTCAACAAGCCATGTTCATACGTTGCACGGAACCTTAACATGTATCCTACCTCATAACTTTGTTGATAGGAACTGACACTGATTCATCCATCACATGAAGTTCGTGTCAAAGTCATATGAGTCAAAGATCCATGTTAATCGATCCTAAGACTGATAAATTCCTGACATGCAGTTCATATGAAATATGTGTGGGGTCGAACAATCCTCGTTGAAGTCTGCTCTGTAAAGAGTCTGGCAGGGATCCGGAGTGAGTTTTCGAAATTTTGAAAAAAGTTTTCGCTCACCAGTGTCCGGGTCCTGAGTGAGATCTGATTCTCCGTACACAGGACTGAGAGTAAAGACCCTAAGGACTGACTTGTGCAAACAAACTCACGCATAGGTGACCACAACATTGGCCTGGGATTTTTTGGGCTTTAAGCTAGAAAGAAGTAGATAAAAACTAATCATTTGTCGCTGATCTTGCGTCATCTACAGCGAATAAATCCTTGTCTTTTTGTAGGACACCTTCTTGTAAACATCGCTCGCACAATTTATTGTCTGCTTAACATTAATGAGATAGAAGCATTAACATTTCAGTATTCATGAGTACACAGTGCAAAGAAGAAGAAATATCTAGTAGAGTCCATGCTTTTGTATGCAATATTGTTTTTTAAAGTGATTTCAGACATCGTATGACAACACCTTGAATGGCAATTTCTTTACTGGCGTCCTTTCCTCTACGTTAACTACAGTATTATGAATGTTATGAAGGAGAGAACTTGTTTTTCTTAGTTATTATTATGCTGTTCTGTTGGGGACGAGACAGAAAGTGAGTGCAGATCTTTAAGTTTTAAGATTTTCAATGTAAGGAGAACTGAGTGGTGAGGCAAGAAAGGAAGAGAAACGCGAATCTGCGGCAGATTCGCACTGTCAAAAAATGGCAATGAAATGAAAATTCGCACGCTGGGTATGTTTTTTTCCGCGCTCACTCGGCCAGACATCAAGAAGTTTCGCACAAACAAAAGAAAAATAAAATAATAAAAAAGAAGTCACATAAACCAAATATTCATCAGCTTTTTTTCCCCTCCCCCAGGAAATAATGTGAAACTGAATGATATTTTCTGCTGGAGTGTACTACATAAGGCTGCATTTCCCCTTCTCCATCCAGGGGTTGTTCTTCTTGTCGGGCGCGTGGATCAGCGGATCCGTCTTCTCGTGCTCCTCGATGTAGCCCTTCATCCTGGAAGAAGAAGAGAAACTGTCACATCTTGGTCAGGAAAACAAGCTTGGCACCCTTAAGGTGCACAGGGTTGCCATCTTGTTCTGTGCCTTTGCGAGAAGTGGCAAGTTCAGTTGCCCACCCTGCATGCAGAGGGTGGACCAAAAACAGTTCTGATGTTATTTTCTGCTTGAACTTTTGTATGTATTTAGGCCAATGTCTTGATCTGCATATTTTGTATCTCACACCAACTTTTCTGTGTAGACATGAGTCCGAATAAGTGGGGTGTTTTTAGTCGTGAGTCGAAAAATTTGCACCAGAAGGTGTGCAAAAATTCACCAAGGAGACCCACAATGTCACTCATAAGGGATGGCAAATTTACTTGTTGTGGACTCCGAACATTTGCCACGGTTTTGTCTTCAAACACCTTGGATGTCAAAACCGCTGGCTTCTATCTGGATCCCGAGAAGACACGATAAGGGCAGGTAATTCCTTCTCCCTCCCCTCTCATTATCCTCGCCTAATGACCCACTTCATCAGGTGAAGCATTCGGAACTTGCCCGGATTGGCGATCACCCAACCTTCCTGCTTTCTCTGCTTCACCTCAACCCCCCGCTCCAAGTCTGGCTCACGGAGTTAATGGGGAGACTGAAATTCGCAAGCGAGAGTTGGTGAAACTCCCTTTGATCCCACTTGAACCTTTTCACAAGTTTCACCTAGGAAAAAGAGACCACTTCTAAATTAGAGTCTTTAATTTGAGGAGATTTTTCCCCCCCACTGAAAGGAGGTCTCAAGTCTGCTTATATGAACAGCCAAAATTAAATTTCGGTTCCAGTTTCCCCTTGAAAAAAAAGGACGAAATTTAGCCTTCCTTTACGGTCCTCATGAATACACAAACACCCTCAAAAGATTCATTTATATCTATCACAGATGCAATTCTTGTATTTTCCCTCCCCTCTCCTTTCTTCCCTCCATGGGCAAAAAACGCCCTCAATATGGACAAGTCCTTGTTCTCCTCTCTCACAGTGTTTGTGCAGTGAAGGACTTGTGTGGGCGGGCGAATGCTACAGCAGGGCAGATTTTTGCACCTCTCTGTGTACATAGGGGAAAGTGCCATAGGGCCTCTAGACACGCAGGGACCAAGCACCTTTGCCACCTCATTCTTCTCCCAATGCTCTTATAAACCGACAAGAAGAGACTTTTTTCTCAGTGACCTCGGGATTCTGAGATGAGGAGCTGTGACCACCTTTGAGTGAGTGGAATCACTCGATACAACAGTCGGACCCACTCAATCGAGGCTGCTGCTGGCCTCGACAGCAGTCTCGGCCTCCCCCCCCGGGGGGAAAAGCTCATTTATACCCACGGAGGCACATTTCGCCCCTTCCAATCGTCATAAAGTCTTTACAAAGTTTTCTCCAACACCGAGGACAAACGAGCCTCCACAGGTTCTGCCAGAGAACAAGAACAACTTTGACAATTTATGGGCTTTCTCTGCTTTCTCCAGGGTTCCCAGCAGAAGAGCAGGTGAAAAAAAGGGGGCCACTCCCTCTCTTCATATAGACTCGCACATGCCTCAGGGGCCACGCCTCCCTCCCCTTCCCTCCCTCCCCCCACTTCGTAAATTAAGAAAGTACAAAAGGTGTCCTCTATCTCATGATTGTATGGGAAGGCAACAACACCGATATCCGCCCTGACAGCGATTTCGACGGAATGACGAGGGCACAAACACGGGCGGGCGGGCAGGGACGAGCTCGTACTAACTGACAGGGACGTCCGCGGGCACCCCATGGACGCCGCTGACGGCCTTGGCAAGATGGAAAAGTTCCTAATGCACAAAGGTTTGACGTGGAAGAAGGGTTTATTAAGAAGAAAAGTTGCTTGTTTGCCAGAGCAACCATTCCGACGAGGAGTAGCGATACTTTTTGACAGCAGGAGGGGGGGGGGGCAGCTGCACAGAGCATCTGCTAAATAAGATGTGACATAAAAGAGTGTTTTCTTCAAAAACAGACTGTCTGTTAAGTATCCACTGCTGGAGACCCCCGAAAATGCTTGCAAAAAGCACAGAAGTACGAAAAAAGCAACTTTTTTCACGCATTTTGCTCTTTTTCGCGCATTCTCGTTCTCGCATTCTCCGGGCCCTGCCTGGGCCTTGCCTGGGCCTCGCCTGGGCCTCGCCTGGGCCTTGCCTTCCTCACGAAAAAAATAAGCATTTTGGGTCTGATTTCTTGGGAAAAAGCTGTAATTTTCCCGAGCAAAAAGTGGATGCGCAACGGAAAAGTTCAATAAGGACCGAGGCCTTTTTGCACTTCTGATTGCGCTCGGGCATCGTGATCGTTTTCGCACACAAAATCATTCCAAGCTGCTCAAGTGAAAATCAGTGGGTGAAAAACATATTGCCTTTCCATTTTTTGAACGTCAGCTTTGTTGTGCGAATTTTTGACTGTGTTTTTGTTGCTTTTTTTAAACAAAAAATAGTCCCGTTTGATATAGCAAAAAAGAGCTTGTTATTACTTCAACCTGATCCCCCCCCCGGTTATCCCGGACACTCCTCAGGTTCTCTAAAGACCACTGAAAGCTCCCAGTGATAATAACTTATTTTGTGTCAAACAAACATTTTGAAATGGAATCGGTTACTTTAAATAAAAAAGCTGAAGAGGCAAAGACTGCGTTTGATACTTCTCTCATCGAACGTCAACCCTTCAGCTTGAGTGATGGCCTCCACCCGACCTCAGACGGCACCACCGGCCTCGACAACGAGGTCCCGACGGGTGTTTGACGCCGCCCAGGAGAATGAGGACAGCGAGGCTGGATTTTTTTTTTTTGGCACTACACACTTGGAATTTGGCACAGCAGGCTGTAGAGGATGAAGCCAAGCTGCTCCTGAACTCTCATCACGACGTCTTCTCAACCTTGATCATGATTGCAGAGTGCGGTTTTATTGGCCGCACCCGGTACATCGATTACGCTGTTTGTTCGTCTGTGTGTTTACGTGCGCGCCAAAGCATTTGTTGACTGCCAGCACGACTGTTGTCGACCCACCCTGTACGTGATCACGCCGGCCCTTTTGGACGCCAAGTCCGTTGCTGACACACCCTGTATTCGAGTCCTTTTTTTGTCCTGCTGTCGGCTCATTGACGCATTTTACACAGTGCATTCGTTTCAGCTGACGGAGTCGATTCCAAGACTCCTTCTGGACTGATTTTCTTTTGCGCGCAAAAGACGCCATTGACCTACTTTTCTAAGGGCTGGCTTAAACTATCCGAAAGTTCCTCCCAACCCCACAAAAAAGTCATTGCTTTCCCAATTTCTGAGCAAAACAGTGGCTTTCTCGTACTTTCATCCGCTGTCTGCGGCTTCTCCTTGCCATTTTTCTGGACTGCCTAGGCAATTTTATGGTGGGCCACTACAAGAAACTCCCCGGCAATAAAGTGGGCAGCGTCATTTCTGCTCCAGCCCAGTAATTATTGCAGTCTTCGGCTGCAAATAACTTTCGGAGTTACCACAGCTGCAGCCACCCCCGTGTGTCTTAGTTTCGGTGTTCCGTTGACGAATTCCTGTACTGGCAGAACTTGTCCATGTCAGCAAGACTGTGCGAGTGCAGCTATTGGAACAGTTCTTGCCGTGCCAGGGCTCCTTAGGGACCAGGTGGAGCCAGCCTTTCCTCTGTCTTCAGAGAGAAGCAGGAGAGGAATATTCGAGGGGTTTTTTGTGGGGAGGGGGGGGGGAACCGTTAAATAGGCTTTTTTTTAACTGGGAAAAAATTGGCAAACTCAACCGATGCCTTCGGAGAAGCTTCTTGCATGCCGATGATGGATGGGAGGGAAGTTTGCGAGGAGTCTAGTTTGCCTCTCCACTTTGTCATCCCAAGGGCCAGAAAAAGGTTTGCATTTAACTTTTCTTTTCTTCTGGTGTCCACTGAAAAAAAAATGGACGGACTCTGTCGGGGTTTTGTCTGTGTGGATCGGACTCGAAGGCCTTCTTCCAGAAGCTTTGGGCAAAACAAGCAAGAATCTTCTGCATTGCGGGACCCATTTCGGTCTCCTCACAGCGCTTTTTTCCGCAAAAAAACGTGGGAAAGTCTGCATTTTCATACCACCAATTTTGCATTTGCCCCCCCCCCCCTACACGAAAGTATGGGTGCGCTGAAGGCGTTTTCTATGGTACACCTGTGTACACAATTGATTGACTTTGTCGTGAAGGTATAATTGACTAATCGATAGAGAGAGAAAACGCATGCAATTTCCCCTCCTACCAAAAGAGGCACTTTCGGAAAGTAGGTTACAGCTTTCCTTGGAATTTCTTTTCTTTTCTTCTCCCTCCTCCGCCAACATTTGTCAGCTCTCTGGCATTGATGAATAAATTATGCAAAAAAAAGCAAGCCCACGAAAAAAAAGGGAGTCATTTGCATGTTGAGCTTAAAAAAAAGGCGACTTAACGACTGCAACACCCTGTAGGACTTGGAACCGCCAGGGGAGGAGGAGAGTTAACGAGAAGTAATAACTTTCGGCGAGATCCAATTAGGCCTAGACAAACATTTGGACAGCGAAGCAAACAACATTTCTGCGTGTGAGATACACAAGTTGCTACTTGTGTCGCATCCAGAGCAGCTTCAACATCAGCGGGGACGTGAAAAATAATAGAGATCGATGCAAAATTAATCTACTTCACTTCCTGCTGTAACTTTCAGACCAGGCATAAACTTTGCCTCCTCCTTAAAAAAGAAAAAGCAGAAAAAGAGGGGGGGGGGGGAAGTAGCAGCTGCTCTTTAAGGACTTGGTTACGTTGGCGGAAAGGACTTGGGCGACGCCGGAGGGGAAAAAAGGTGCGGTGCTAACACGTGCTTAAGAGGCAGAAGCAGCAACAGCAGCAGCACAGGTGCTTCGCAGGGAGAATTTTCCCAATTTAGAGCTGCTCTTTTGACGATCAAAGTTTTATTTTCATCCCAGTTCTTGGCCTTTTCAATTATTTATTTGTGTATCTTAAAACTAAGTGTGCTATTGTACTTCCCGCCCGCCCTATGGTCTCAAGTACTCACGCCTCGATGCTCTTTGATAGCGGCCATCGCTCCATCTTGGCCTGGTAATGCATATTTGCGATCTGCTGCTTCAGAGTGTCTCGATCCATGCTTGAAGAGGACTCGCCCGGTAGTATCAGGACAGAGCAAGAGAGGCCTGAACAGCTAAGTGGGCCTAGATCAGGCCTTGACAACGACTTGGACAGCTAGTGAATGAGACAAAAGTCAAACAGCGTGAGGGAATCTCAGTGCTGACTGAGAATCTGGCACGTTCGAACTCTCTTGCTCTTTTTTTTTCTCTCCACCTATTGCAGTGAAGGCAACAGCAGCAACAACAACAGGTCGAAGCAGCCCCCTTCCTCCTCCGTCCGCGCGTGCGTACACGCGCGCGTGTGATTCACATGTCACAGGTTGGAACTCAGCTCTAAACACACAGGGATTTTTTTCTCTCCTTCTTCTTCTTCTTCTCCTCGTCCAGCCTGAACACGTTGGGAAAAATCGGGCTGTTGGCAGCCCGACGCCGCCGCCACGAATGGGAGAGAGAAGGAGGAGAAGGAGGAGAAGCCCTCTAAGGGCTTCGTCCACGAGCTCCTCCTGCGTGTCCTTGGCGTGCGCGCGCATTTAGAAAGCAGTCCCTAGGAAAGGAGAGACAGAGAGCGAGAGAGCAAAGCAGGCGCGCGCGCAAGTGCGCGCGCAGCCGCGCGTAACAGAGAGAGTGCTAATCTCAAACAGAAACTGCTGCTGCTGCTGCTACGTATGTATTTTTGGCCTTGTCCTATGTATACAAGGCTGCCCGTCCTTCAGGAGGATATATTGCTAGATCCTCACGTACAATATGTGCGAATAAGATGACCATTGTTAGTCGTGCAGTGCGTACAGTGCAGAAGGGAGCTGCCACCGCCACGGACGTTATTGGGCTGGTCATGGCGAGGGGAGACGCACACGCGCACACGATGCTGTCAGAACTCACTCGGGTGAGTGACCCGTGAAAAAATGGGGAAAGACCTAAGGGGTCCCCCCTCTATTCTTGCCTCAGTGGGAAGGGGGAAAATGTGGGAGGCCGCAACACGTGCGAAAAAAGAGGATGGGGGGGGGGGGGGGGGGGAAACGCCAAAAATTTTTTAAATGTTAAAAATTAAAAAAAAATAAATAACTTGGTTTTTTGGCAAAACAAACCAATTAACAGGACAAGGAGCATCCGCCTTATGAATCCATTTACCCTCGTTGAGCCAAACAGCGCCGAAGTCCCCTGTGGTGACGAGGTCCCCGAACCACTGGTGCGCCACCTCGTGCGCCACAATG
>JAAUXU010017859.1_pt1 | contig 37688 bp, 30 predicted proteins | sample 7278151 | NCBI WGS metagenome assembly JAAUXU01 (sample SAMN14350113, study PRJNA611818) | marine sediment metagenome | isolation source: surface marine sediment (1.8m) | place: French Polynesia: Moorea | collected 2018-08 | reverse complement strand
CTCTTTTCCTCTTCCAGCCGTCGTTGCTGCTCCTGCAGTCGCTTTTCCTCTTCCAGCCGTCGTTGCTGCTCCTGCAGTCGCTTTTCCTCTTCCAGCCGTCGTTGCTGCTCCTGCAGTCGCTTTTCCTCTTCCAGCCGTCGTTGCTGCTCTTGCAGTCGCTTTTCCTCTTCCAGCCGTCGTTGCTGTTCCTCTCGTCTCTTTTCTTCCTCCAGTCGTTGCTGTTCTTCTAATCTCCTTAGTTCTTCAAGTCTTTGCTGCTCCTTGAGTCGTTTTTCCTCCTGAAGTCTCTGCTGCTCTTTAAGTCTTTTTTGTTCCTGCATTCGTTGTCCTTCAAGTCTCATTTCTTCTTCTAGTCGTCTCTGTTCCTGTACCTTCATCTGTTGTAGCCTCCTTTCTTCGTCAAGCCTTTCCAGCTGCAGCATCTTATCTTGTAATATCCTTTCCTCTTCAAGTCTTTTCTGTTCCTGTAATCTTTCTTCTCGTAGTTTTTGCTCTTCAAGCATTTTCTCATGTTGAACCCTTTGTTGCTCCTGGAGAAATCGCTTTTGTTGTTCAAGGTCATCAGGCTGTTCTTCTCGAACGTGGTGAATTTCAAACTTCTTTTGCTGCTGAGTCTCTGCTTTATTCATTTCAATTATAGAGTCCGATTTCTGGATACGTTCATATTCCACTTGTGGACTTTTCTTCACGCCATCGCGGTCGATAACTTCCAGACTTTGTTGTTGAGCTGGAACATTTCCTGGGGGAACAAAGACTGGAGTCGCACCAATTTGTGTGCCCCTCTCTACTGCGATTGGAGCTGGCTGAGCTTTGGGTCTTTGAATTATTCCAACAGGCTTTTGTGTGATCTGAGGAGGGCTGTCAATAAGCAGTGGGTCCCAAGAGTTTTTGTGGCCTCCCTTTCCGTGCCACCTGGGACGCATTCTCAGGTAAGCTTGATACTCCTCCTCAGTCTCACTGGTGGAGTAGGTGGGCATCTTGGCCTTACCCCTCTTATTCCCGCGAGCATCTAGAGGAGGCATCTTGCACTCCTTCATCTCGGGTTCAGTGTCAGTCGTGGAAAATGGCGGCAACTGCTGTTGATGCCGTAGTTCCCTTATTTTGCTGTAAACGGGTCCACGACCATGCCTTTCACTATCGAGACTTCCATTTCTGACCGCAGCTGCATGCGCCATAGGAAAGTTGGGTGGCACTATTGGAGGCAGGGGTCGGTCAGGACTTCTGCTCTTGCCAAATAAAGAGGGGTCGTATAGGTTTTCTGAGCTCGCGTAGGGCTTGAAAGCACTACCCGGGCCTCCAATAACGGGCGAATGTCGATCCATGTTGAAATCTTGGCTGGCTGAGGTACCATCACGCCCGGAGATTATTGAGCTTGGAATCATATCCTGACTGGCTGAGTAGTTAATCGCTACAGAAAGGGAATCTTCTCTTGGGGGAATATTCGGTTGCAGCTGAGAAGATGTCAATGATGGCTTCTTATCTATTGGAAGGGGAGGAACTGGAGGTGGTGATCCAGGACACGAAGACCCAACTGAGAGGGATGACTCATTTCTGGAGGTTTGAGACTGAAGACTGAGACTATCAGGGGTGGTGATGAGGTTTGCTGAAGAGGTCCTCACGCTTTCCGGGGAAGTGATCACGCCAGTTTTGGTGTAACTGGACGGTTTGACCCCGCGTAGCATCAACTGCGACACAATTTCGTCATTGTTTTCCAAATTTAAATAGGGGGTTATGGGCGCCCATGGAGGGTTATCAATTTTGGTCTCTATAGTGCGAACGCTTGTTGGTACAGACGTTGGGTTCTGGGTGACCTCTACCTTTGTTTCGTAGTAGTCTTCCTGTTCTTCGTCACCATCGTCCAATGTGCGTTCATCAGAGTCTTCAATGTCGTCGTCAGCAAGGGGCTCATTTGAAGACTCAGCTATAGAAGCAGTGGACTTGTTCTCATTTTTGTCAAATGATATCTGGGATTGTGACGCTGGCAAAATATGAGCAGAATTCTCGGTAAAGTGGGGGAAGTGCATGTGCAAGGGCTTTTTCCCCATAAAGACCTGTCCCTCTCTAGGGTGGCACATGGTGATGCTTTCAGACCCTGTGTCCGACAAGTCACTCAACAGTAGTTCTTTGATCTCTTCCTGGCGCTTCTTGATGGCCTCTTCCTGTTCTCTCAAAGCACGTTGCTCCTCTCTGAGCTTCTCTTGGCGTAGTCTCTCTTGCTCCAGTTGCTGCTCTCTCACCTTGAGCATCTCTTCCTGCTTCTCGAGGATGTGCTTCTCCTGCCGGACTTGATTCAATCTGCCTGCTTGTCTCGATTTGATGAGGTCCTCTTGCTTGGCAAGGTTCAGTCTTTCTTCCTCTATCTGCTTCAACATCTCCTCTTGCCTCGATATTAGGGTCTCCTCTTGCCTGATCAAGTTGAGTTTTTCTTTCCTTATCTGTGCTTCTTCTCTCCGGTGCTCTTCCCGGAGTTTTTCTCTCTGCAAAAGCCTTTCCCGGAGAAGCTTCTCTTCTGGATTCAGCTGCTCCGGAGATACGTACTGCTTTTGATTTGTAATGAACCTTTTACCCTCGTTCATGGCAAGGTTCTGTGCCTCCATGTCCAGCCTTTGTCTGTTATACTGTGCATTTTTCTCAGCCTGTAGCCTCTCCTGCCTCTTTCTCTCCTCCTCCAACCGCTGCTGCTCTTGCCTGATGTTGTGCTCTTGCCTCATCTTTTCAAATTCGAGCCTCTGCTGCTCCTCTTGTATCTGCTGGAGTCGTTCTTGCTCCAGTCTCCGGATTTCTTCCCGCTCCTTCTCTTGTCTGACCTGCTCCTCCCTCAGTTTGACCAACTTCTCTTGCTCAGCTTTGACCTGGAGTTCCCTAAGCTCCTGCTGGCGTTGCTGCTCAAGCTGCTCTTGCCGTATTCTTTCAAGTCTGGCATGCTCGAGCCTGATCTCCTCTTGACTATCAACACGGTTGATTTTTCTTTGTGTGGGAGATTCCACCTCTATCTCAGGGACTTCTGACGAAGCAGGAAGCAGGGATGATTCGTTATTTGCAAGCTGACTTTGCTGTTCTGCTTGATTATTGTCTCTTTCTTTGTACTGAGCATTTTGCAGCGGAGGAATGGCATTATCTGAAGTGCCAGTCGTTCTTCCCTCCTGCTCCTTTTCCTTTTCATACTGTTCACGTTCTTTCCTCAGTCTCTCCTCCTCCAGTTTCAGCTCCTCCTGCCTCTTCTTCTCTTGTGCGTACATGCTGGCCAGACGGATTTGTTCAGTCCGGACCCTAGTGAATTCCTTGGTTCTGCGCACCTTGTTTATGATGTTCATGTACTCTTGGTAATCCATATCATGATTTTCCGGCTTCTTCGTCGACTTCACCAGACCCATGATCTCAGCCTTGGCCGCCAATCGATCATTGTACTGTTGCTCCCTCGGTTGACTCTTCGTTTGGCGTTGCTGTTGAAACGGTTGCGGGTGCTGAGCATAAGGTTGCATTCTGGGGACCAAAGAGCTTTGAACAACGGGCACATTTTTCTGCAGAGGCCTCGAATACGCCTTTGGATTGTTATCTCTAAATCTCTCGATCATTTCTAGGTACTGATGATAATCCGCCGAGTCTCTGCCAGAGCTTTGCTGATGCTTTTGAGTAGCAGGATTGTCAGAAATGTATCCACTCTTATCACTCAGTGTGGCACTCGTAAGATCAGAATTGGCCTTGTTCTTGTCGTCCTTGGTGGAGGCAGTTTCATTGGATTTGATGCTGTGTGCGCTCCTTGAACGGCCATCGCGAGCCTTCATCCTACCTCTCTCGGTGTCTCGACCTCGGTCAATTACCATGCTAAAGTCCACATGATGCGTCTTGCCAGAGGACGGGGATCTGGCTTTGGCAACGACTTCTTCTTCTGGAGGTGCAGCGACATCGAAAGAGCTTTTTATGTTGGAAAATCTAGAGCTCCAATTCTTCCTGGAGGCCTCTGGTGTCTGCTGCTGTTGCAGTTGTTGGGACGTAGAAGAAGCATTGTCATCAATGTTGATGATTGGATTCTCTGTCCTGGAAGCACCTTTTTCATTAATAGGCTCGATGTCTTGTTTTTCCTCGATGGAATCTCTGCCCATGTCTTCATCATCATCATCTATGCTGTTCAACGCCTCATTTTCTTGATCGGAGAGCGACCCCATGGGATTGTCGATTGCATTGGCGTGTCTCATCATTTTGCGTCTATTGATCTTGGCTCTCACCGCTGAGTTTGAAGCAGACCGAGAATTTTTCTTGCTTTTTCTGCCACCATTTTCATCCTCTTCAACAGAGCTCTGCTGGCTCAGTCTTCCTGGATCCTCTGGTACGGATAACAGCCTTTGCTGATGATCGTTATGACTTTGCTTCCCCTGCAAAAGTTTCATAATGAGTTCCATAGACAAGACGGGTTTGTGGTGGGACTGGGGGTAAGGGGTTCTTGGGTATCAAACCATGCTAAGCATGCCTGAAACGAGCACTGCAATTAGTCCTGCCGGGCGAAATGAAAAGCGAGTGGAATGCTGATGTTAAATTTAAGTCTACCTTACTACACACTTAAGTAAGAGGACAAAACACACCACGTGAGCAACTACTCATTGGGTCGGCCAACCTCTGTTTGAAGCTCCTTGTTTTCCATGAAATCCCTCTCAAGGCCACAGTTTCCGCCATCTAAAGCTATGGTGGTGCTGACCAAAATGTTGGGTGGCTGCATCGTCTGAACTTCGTCCTCGCATTCGTCCAATTTTGGAGGCGATTCAGACGATTGCCTGGTTGTGACACTCTGTCTATAAGGTATACGATTTTCAAGATACGTCTCTTCTTCAACAGACTTAGCAGCCTTATCACGACTGTCTTTTAAAGCCTTTGTATTTGTCCGAACACCAGTGTCATGAACAGCTTTAGAGTCAAAATCGGAGATAGAGACTGTGTCCCTTGAGTCACTATCTCCCAAGAAGACACTGGCCCTTTTCTCGATGATCTGTCTGCGCCTGTCAAATAGCGAGATCTCCATCGAGGGGTCCAAGGGCTTCAGATTGGGACTCACCATGGAAGGAGGGCGTCTCTGTTGGATGTAGGAAATATCCTGATGGACTGAAAGACTATTGCTTCGAGGATCTTCAGACTCTCTGCTGCAAAGTGACAAGAATTCATTGACGGTGCTGGACCAACTGTTGACCGCAAGACAGTGCCAATGGTGAGAAGTATTCCAGACAAATGTGTGAGAGAACTTAATGGCGTATTTAGTGTTGTGTCCGTATGAAGTGTAGCTTTTCATATCGGTTTACTCAATGGCATCCCAAGATTGTGTGAAAGACTAACATGTGATTCGATTTTCTGACAGTTACATGACCTTACTAAAAAAAAGCATTTATTTGCTATACATGCCACTTAGAGTGCAACTAACTGACGGGAGGACTCTGTCCAGAAAGACTTGACTGGCGCTATACGTTATCGTTGTACGCGTACTTATCACATTTCTCTCCCAAGGTATTGCTGTCGTCGGAAGGCGGCAGGTTGTAATCACAGACGTCGCTAGCATATCCCAGATCGGTGGAGCGATGATTCTCCTCGTAAAGAAGTTGCTCTTGCTCTCCAATCTTTGCCTTGGTATGACTGCTGCTGGTGCCCCCGCCGCCGCTGTGATTGCGCCTCTGCACTACTACGCCTTGAGAACTATCTTGATTTGTACCCGAACGAGGCATGACTGAAATGATGCTTACACCTGTCATTTCACCCTATGCAGGACTTTATCATACTGCACGAAGGCTCAATAAAAAAGCACGTTAAAGCTCGTGGCTTCGTTCATGAAAGACCGATTGATAAGATGACTGCATACGTGCAGGGCGTACGTAATGATACACCTGCCACTAGCCATAACATGTTGCTACTGTACTTACATTTGGCTGCCGATTCTTGCAGCGACTGCTTGATTTTAGCAAATTCGTCCTTGGTCATTCCAGTAGTGTGATGCTTTGCCCTCTTCCTTGAAGCTCGAATCTTCCAGGGGATCTTGGAACCAGATTGCTGTGGCAGATCCTCGTCGACGTCCAGATCCGCACCTAGTCTGGAAAACTCACTGAGCGGGACGGGATCCTCCTGCTTGTTGGAACCTCTGGCTGCTGCCTGCCTCGGATTGAAAGTCTTGGCGTGCCTGGGTCCAAAGTCCTGCCCACTAGCGATAGCTTGGGGCCGTCGAGGCAGGGACCCGAAAGGATCTCGTGTCCAATCTTTGCCTCCGGTTCCTGCAGACCCTGGTGTGCTTGGAGTCCTGGGTGACGCCGGATCTGACGTTAACGAACTAGACTTTGATTGGTGTGCTAGAGTGAGTCGATTCTTCTTCTCGGGTGTATCTCCAGACTTATCCTTGTCCTTCACAGCCTCGTCATCATTGTTGTCGATGTCGTCATGATTAGCAGCCGTGGCCCTGAGGGAAGCCTGCAGGCTGGCAATGAGCGGCACCAGCTTTGGGTCCCCTCGCTGCTGCACAGAATGTTGCATCAGCTTGGACAGGACCAGATCCACCTCCGACACCAGCTCTCGAGAAAGCCCCTCTTGGTGTTTGTCATTTTGCTGATGTTGGCGTTGCTGTTGTTGTTGTTGACTGGACAAGGCAGACTGGATCCCTGACATGAAGGCCTCGGCTGCTCGTTGCTTGTGCTCTTCTCCGCAAGACTCGGACCCGGAGTCGGCGGTGTGGCCATTATTAGCAGCGCTGTTGTTGCTATTCTCTTGAAACTGTCTCCGCTGTCTCCTCGACTCCTTGAGCTTGTTGGCTGTCTGTAACTGGTTTAGCACGATGGGTGTCAACTCCTCAGCCGAGAAAGAGGACTTGCGGCGAAACTCAGACACCTCACTTGACATCTTCGTGTAAAAAAATACGGAACTTACTTCTTGTTATCTCTAATTCAGGTATTGTGTGAGTCAATCATAATTATACGTAAAGTGACAGGGAATTAGGCGCCAATGTGTTGGCCAGGGAGCTTCTTCCTTGGAGGCCGCTTGACCGATTTAAAAGAACTTGACTGTACAGCAAGCGTCAGATCCCACGTCTAGCGTGTTACTTAGTAAAAGTTATTGTTAAGCCAGTAAAAATTGCACTTAGTGCCACAAAGAGTTCCCTCCTCCTGCTCCCCTCCCCCCTGCACCTGTCACAAGCTGTCTCTGAGCACCCACCCAATGGGGAACGGTGTCACTGTCAATAACTGACTTGATGACCGATATGCATGTCCACAATGAAGGACACGTCTATGTCCTTGTCCGTTTTCTTTGACTCACACAGTACTGCGTCTAACTGCACTTCTCTCGCTCGCTCGCTCGCTCTAGCTCTCTTCATGCATACGTGAGTACATCTTTCGACCAGTTCCAAGAAAGCTTTGATATCTGGACGCCGAAGCAAATCTTCAAGTGGAGCTGATGGGATTTATGCTTTATCAGTTCACTTCTGAGGACGCGGGTGTGACACGGTCTGACGAAAATAGCCGCATTTTTGTGCAATCACCTGGCGAGAGACCGAGAGAGAACGCACGTTTTCTTCTTCCTCGTCTCGTAGAAACCTCTCCCATGGGCGAGACAGACCCAGACTACGAATGTGTGTGCGTGTGAGTTAACCTTACTACGAGTGTTTCTTGGCTTGCTCGGAGGACGTAGTAAGAAGCAGGAGCAGCGACTTCATTACGCGCACGCCCAAAAGACCGATGGAAAGAAGAAAAAAGTGGGCAGTGCGTGCGTGAGCGCGTGTGTGTGTGTGTGTGTGCATGCGTGAGTGCGTACGTATGTACCGACCCCAGGGGCGTACATGCGCTCTCTCGGGCTGAGATCAGATGGGCTGATCCGTCAGCCCTATTCGAGGACGATGCCACACTCGCAGTTAGTCAAGAAAGTATATATTTCCTATAGTACAAAGCTGTCTCAGTGACAGCTCTGGCGCCAGAACCAAGGAGAAAAAGTCGACTCCCACCTGATCAAGTCCGTCATCGCTGTTAAAGGCATAGCAGTGTGGGCGATCAGCATGCGACGTGCGTGCGTGCGTGCGTCCACGTACGTGCGAACACTACTTTACACTACCTCGTATGCACCGCTCATGAATTACGAAGGCTGCAAAGTAAAGCTACTGCTGATGTTGCCGTTTGCCAAGTTGGCGAAAGATGCTTTCTATTCCTTGGGGAGGGAGGAGAACAGAGGCACAAACAGCTAAGCCAGAAAGAAGCCACGAGCGTGCCCAGATGCAGCGCTTTACATAAATATTTGCATAAACCGTTTATGTCGAATTGGTTCATGTTCCTTCAGTGCGAGCAACAGCAACGCGCAGGATGAAGAATCTTTCTTACACTGCTCCTGCACAAGTTTACCTTGAGCTCCGGGATGTCATCTCACAAATGAACAAAAAATCTTGCACTACTGAAGGACAAAGGGAAAGGAGGGGGAGAAAGACTAAGAAGCAGATACGTATATCTCCTTATACCATAGTGAACTATTCTCAACACGAAATTGATGTCTTTCTTTCGATTGCTTAGTGCGATTCTTCTTAAATGTTTTGGGCCCAAATCGCCATATTTTATGAAAGAACCCAATGTGTGACATTAAATAGACGATTTCTGGAATGTTTACTCTCAGGAGGGAAATACTCTTGCTCTATATCTCCCTCTCCACTGGGACATATTGTGATTGAGCACTTCAAAACTAGGGCTGCCTCAGCCATAATCCCATCTATTAATGTCATAGGTTTCACCATGAAAGTTTGAATTCTGTGCCTATCGTGACTCATTTTCTGGACTGCATCTCCCAAAGTCAGGTGTCATGATTCCAAAAATTGTGCGTTAAATTCTTAATCAACAATGCATAGTATGTGGTGTTCTGTACCACACTATGCGTCATTAATACATTCAGCTCTGTGCAGATAAATTTGGAACGAGTTCGCAGCCAATAGGAACTACAGTAGGGATTTCTGCAAAGCATTTGAGCAGCATCCCCAGAGCTGTCAACTACGACCTGAGGGATAAGAGCTATGTTGTCAAGGTCAAGCACCTGCTGACAGACCAAATGAAGGCCACCAGAGATGTCAGGTGCAGGAAAATCCTGAACTCCATGAGGAGCATTTGGTGGCTACTTCAGGTTCTTCACGGACAAGAAGGAACACACAGAATGACAGGTGGATCTCTCTGAGGCCCCTATGGTGTTCAGGACCAAGAAACTAGCTGCTGTCATGGTCCTGGGTGTCATCTGCACAACTCTGCGGAGGCCCTGACGACATCCATCAGGTCTGGGGCGAGGTCCATGGATGCCACATTGGTCTCCAGGTCCATGAGAGCATTCAGGTGCCGTGCTTGAGGCGGGATGAGGACACGTTAAATAAGAAGTACTCAAAGTCATCCAGCGTCTTCTGTAATGTCAATAATATCCTCTCCAGACCTCCTCCTCATTGATCTTGGTGTCCACGAACTTGTTCCCTGTTTACCTACCCGGAGCTGTAGTTACCCTATGCTAGACAAAACATAGTCAATACTTTACAACGCAAGTCATAGTTAATGCTTAGCTAGGCAATGCAATAGTTAAAACTATGGTGGGCAGTACAGAGTGAACTCTATTCTATGCTATGCACACCACACTATTCGCCATGCCGCACGGGACCATGGGGAATAGCGATTTTTTTTTTTAACTGAGCTTCATAGATCTTGCAAGTGTGTAAAAAGCACGTCTGTCTGGCTCATGTCGAGTTTCGTGACGCCTGGAGGAAAAAGGTCGCCATGACATTTCTTAAAAATTTCCATCAAACTTCTTATCACTGACATCCATCTAATCCCTCATGACGCACGGATAGCGTTGCTCTTCCCACGTCCATAGTGAGCTAGAGGTGAGCGAGTCCGCAATTTTCCCTCATGACCTCGACTTCAAGTCCAGGATAGAGGAAGGGTCTAAAAAGGTGTGCCTTAATCCTACCTCCACGTGTAAGTTACTTCACTCCAGGGTGGCTCTGCTCACAAGATCATAGGAGAATCACGGGTGGCTTAACGACTTGACGTTACTAACAACTGCTTGCACAAAATCTTTCTCAGTGATCGCTGCGGTTCTTTTCTGACACTGGACACAAGGGCCAAGGTCGGAAGCATCCGAGACAAGGCTAATCTAAGGTTTCTCTGCTAAGAAAGCACTAAATTTGGCCGCCGCTTTAGGAAAGAGGACACGCACTTGCGCATGCAAGATACGAATCTGTCCGAAGGTCTGAGCAATTCCTGCGTAGGAAACAAACGCTCACTTTAGCGCCCATCAAACAGCTCCACAACTCATGCACGGGCGCGAACACTACTTTCTCTTCGCCATCCTATTCCTGGAATCTGGAGTAAATTCAAGCCTCGAGTTTATCACTGACAGATAGAAACTGTTTCTCTGCTACTCGCTAATTTTCCTGTGGGAGAAGAAAGCGGACCTGGAACAACGAGAATGAGACGAGTCTTTTTCTGCCTGATGAAAAAAGAATCACATAGAACACAAGAGGTTCGAACCTGGCAAGCGATAGCTTAGCTCAAACAACGTATTCTCGCCGGAAAGTTTCAGCGTCCATCGCATGGCTGACCTTCAAAATCTGTCCAAGGCTGGCCGGCTCGTTCAAATTTATGTCTTTTCGGGCGATCATAGTAAAAGCTGGGGGGAAATCGGGGTGGAGAACAGCTGAGCCTCCGTTATCCAAGAGGAGAAATAGCGTAGAAGTAGCCTAATTCAAGTCCACTAATTCATTTTGGCAGTCGCTGATGTTGTTTTGTCTGACAAATGGGGCATTTCTGACGTCAGACAAGTTGAAAGGGTTAAGGTAGCGCCGCTTATGTATCTGTAGGTAGTATAAGTAAGCGTACTTGTTTCCTTTTTCCCCCTCTCATCCTTTGTTTTGCAACTTTTCTTGTTTGTCTCTGTTCAGCCGTGAGCAAAGGCATTAGGTAACTGTGATCGAGAGACCACTGATTTTTCACGTTGCTCTGTATTAAGACGACTTTTTTTTCCTAGGTACGGGACTGGACTATTGAGTGCGTGTGCAAATAGGCCAGTGCACTAACTGTGTCTGCCTGTGCATGGTGATGAAGATGATGCACATGCGTAGGCCTCTGCAGCAGCTTGCACATATGCGGGTTCGAGCCAAGTCGGGATGAGTGGACATTCTTTTGTTGCCCCCTCCAGAAAAGTGATGTGTTTTTTTCCGCTCTTCTTCAATCTATGTGCGTACATATTCGAGTGTGTCCTCCTATGTACGCAAATGCCCGTCTATCTCATCCCATTCGGCCGCTGACGTAATTTGCTCGATTTATGAATGGGAGAGGACAGTGGGGAGTTCGCCGCATACCCAAGAAGGGTGCACATCTGTGTTTCTCTTGCGCCCGCGATCTGCGTCTTGCGATCAGTGTGTGGATTCCGGCGTTATCATGCCACGCTCATCAGCACATAAAGTGCAAAAGTGCCACATTCACTGTCACATCCACTTGTACGGGGTTGTAGCAGCCACACAGCTCAGATCCTGCAGACACTCATGTTCTTCACTAAGTGAGTTTCAGCGTTCCTAAGTGCATAAAAGATAGAGAGAGAATACATCTTTCCTGGGGGGGTTAGTTAGCAGTTGTACCTGCACTGATAGGTTCTCACTGTTTCCTGCACTGACACCGCCCAACGCGAAGACTTCAGGCTACGTAGAGCACGCGCTGACTGGATGGGCTGTACGTACGTACATTGGGACATAGTAGAACATGCAGAAGTAATTGTAGGACAGAAAGCTCGACATTCTGGGCCGAGTGACGTCATGGTGTTGGGATTACTACTACACGTGCTGAGGTGTTTTTCTACTACTTGGTCCTATGTAGCACTACTCGAAGCGTCTCACTACTATTATAGCTACGTACACGCAGAACAGCTTTGCTTACCACAGCTTGAGTGAAGGGACGGACTTGAATCGGTACTGGCGCAAAACGAATGTGCAGGTAAGCTTGGAAAGGCGTATGCGAAGAGTCTGGTAAATTAGTACGGCAGGAAGTCACACAGCTGGCGACCAGCGTGCCCGGACACGGCGAAGGAGTAGTACGACCTTGCCCGTCTGTCTGTGGTAGCAGTTTGCCCACCTCAATCCTTACCGTCGTCACCTATTCCTATGTGAAGGTCAGTACCCTTTCCTTTGTTATACTCGGTTGCGCGCGTAGTACCGGCACTAGCAGTTATACGTACATCAATTTGTGTGTGTGTTCGTGTCTGCCAAAATCAACACGAGATTCATTCAGGGAGAGGAAATGCAAAGTGCTTTCTAGAGGAGGCTGCTAAGTAGCCAGAAGCAGTGCTAGAATGTTTGGAGAAAACATTCCATTGAAAAAAGAGCTTTTTTCACAGGAAAAGGTGGCTTTTTCCTTACCTGAGCAAAAACCTACCTTGCCAGGATGTCTCTCTGCTCCGCTACTATTGCGTACGTATGTACATACCAAACCGAAATGTTTTGCAAACGTTGTATTGGCATGTATGTGCATAGATGTTCACACTTTTACAGTCTTGGAGGAGTCCTGACGTAAATGGCTGCGGTATCTTCCCCCTCGCTCCTGATGTCGAGCTCAGCCTCCAGCCGCCACCCGGCGCGACCTTGCAGAAAGTCTGGCTCGGGTGCGCAGTGTCTTCGTCCGTCAACCGGACCCACGAGGATCACGCAGGGGCCCACGTAGTGTCGTAAATAATTCTCGAAGTGGTCGGAGTTGTTGAAGTAGCAGAAGAGGAGGGCGCAGTCCACGTCGAGGGAAGGAACCAACCCAGGCTCAGTGTACGACAGTGGCAGGAAGTGCGGAGTCGAGTGGCGAGATTCCCACCAACCGGAGTTGACCTACAGAGTGACATGTCCGAAGTGACGTGCAACGACTCACACGGCTGTGTGCCCCCAGACTTCTACTGCAGCAGTGGACACGGTTTGACGACGTTTGGCACTTGGTACTCGATGTTGAGCGCTTATGGATCTTTTCATTTTCTTAAGTAGTAGCAAAGACATGTGCACGACTTACGGAAGGTGCATGGCCACACACGGTAATTTGCTGGTCCACAGCACCGAGACAAAACACTATTGCATTTCCTTAAAACTGAATGAGTTACTACAGCTCATCAGGCATTGATCAAGTCCTCTTCCTGCACAAGTCGTGCTGACTATTGTACGTGCGTACATACCTCCAAACCTTCCACGTTCAACTGCGTAGCACTGGCAAGGAGCCACTCCAGCAGAGCGCATCCACACCCGATACTTAGTACCTTCACCAATCCCAATGCCTGAAGATGCGTATTGTCAGACTGGTACAAAGAATCAAATACTGTCGTTATTAACTGTCAAGTGTGTCTCCAGGAACTGCAGCAAGCCTATGGACGGTCTGACCCAGACGAGCAGGGGATCTCTGTAACTCGAGTCCTTGTCGTAGGCATCCAGAACCCCTCGCCAGTCACCGGAGGAGGCCAGGGACACGATCGAGTCCCTCTGGGCTTTTTGAGACCAGTAGTCGTTCTTAGCGTCCGCAGTCATCAAGAGTCCATAAGGGAAGCTCTAGAATTTTCTTCTCTCCTACCGGAATCTTCCCTCGTCACGCAGTTTTGCGTCCCTTTTTTGTGGCAAGATCATGTCACACAGAATATTTCTTCACTTTTTTGTCGCCCTCAAAGGCAAGTAAGAAAAGCGTGGAGTAAGAAACGCAAAGAAACCTTACTCGGTGCAGTGCAGAAAAAGGGGATAAATAATCGTCTGTGCGAGAGATTTTCGTACAACACATCTGCAGTCTTTGTTCGTAAATGCTATGGCCAATTTTCTCTTGTCTCTTACAAGTTTAATGCCTCTAGCCATATACAGTTGATAGGAGACTCCACAGAAGAAGCGCACTGAAAAGAACAAAGGCGACGTTTAAATTTAACTCTCCTATTTGAACGAAGGAGGCCGGAAGAATAAAAAAAACACTATGCTTTCGGACAAAGAACGACGTGAAAGCATGGAGAGGTTGAACACATTTGGTCCCAGAAAATCCGTGCAATCTTAGCATTACCAACTTGGCGCTGGCCTGTGACACCCACGCGCTGCATCCTTGACAAAGAGGTTCTTGGACGCTTAAAAATGCCATCAGTGTAACGCAAAACACTGAACGCCCACATAAGGACCATAAGTGTGAAGAAGTAAAGGAGGAGGTCCTCACTCACCTTTGCTTTCTGCTTATTTGGAGTTCTTCCAACAAAGAAGCAGCAGCTCTAGTATTTCCGCAGCTTCTGCTTAGGGAGTCTAATTCTCGTCATTTCAGGTGTATTAGTTATCTTGTGAGAATCGCTCTAAAGTCACGAGAATAAAATCGGCTGCTCACTCAACTCCTGCCTACGGCACTCAGTGCAGCTGGGAAGAAAGCAAGAGCTTTTTCTTGGCAATGCATGAGTGCATGATGGGAAAGGAGGGGGGGGGGTTAAAATGGCGCACTCTTCATACTGACGCATCTTTCCATCAGCAGAAAAGCCAACTTACCACCCATGCTTGAGTACATCCACTGTAACAACCAGGAGGAGCGACCGCGCTCATGTGTCTAACGAAGAGCTACTGGCGTCGACCACAAGGCTTAGGCACTGCACGCAAGCGGACTCCAAGGAGCGGGAGAGGAGTCGACTGGTGCTGGCTTCGGTACCAGGCTGGTACTTTGGACTGCTGCACCGCCATCATGGATCAGCGATCAGGACACGGCCTAGTACGTCAGAAGAGTTATTTATCTCGAGGCAACCAAGATTACGAGTCCCCAATGATGCCTCTGCTTACACAACGAGGGAGAGAGGAAGACGCGCACAAGCTGTTATACAATGCGAGAGCTCCGCTTCGTGTCTTTAATGCACGAACATAAGCATGCGGAGGACACGAGGTAAAATAAACGATTCCTGGACGTAGCTCGACACTTCAGAATGTCCGTGCGAGCTTTTACAGCCGAGGGACGATGCTTAACGACGCCCACGAATGGCGCTTTTTCCCTGAACTGACGAGCAGACGTCACATTTAGCGTGTGCTAAAAAATTTGCTGCCCAAACTTGCACGTAACCATAAACAGGTGCATATGGCATTAAACGAGTGCATAAAAGTCTGCTCATTTGGGAGGTGGCAATTCTTTATTAATGTACTGCCACAGTACTCATACCCGAATTGCAAACCAGATTCGTCACATTGTCTGCTCAAGCGCTTCAACGAAAAAGAGTTCTAGCTTTCGCAGCTTGGTGCTGGCCGGAACTTAAACCGTCGCATTCCTGTGGCCTTTTGTCGTCTCTTTTTATCCTTCATGTGGAAAAGAGTCCTTCAAAATGAGTAGACCTCATAGTCTCAAAAGGTCCCTACTTCTGACTGTGTTCGAGACAAGTTCTTTGACTATGCAAAGGGGGATTCCTTAACACATCTTTCTTAAACTTCGCAAGAACTGCTTTTAACCAAGGTTAGTAGCAATAGCTAAAAGGAGGTACAGGAATTTCCCCACACAACTGTCAAGGTGACGACGACAGGACAATAAATGAAACAAAGTCAAGCATCACGAAGTGTTTTACGGATGCACGATATCTTTTTCAACAGTTCTATAGTTGTAAAGAAATTGTGGCAGCCTCAAGCTAGCAGGACAAGGGAACACCGTACTCAGGTGACTTGAGGCACCGACGTAGACCTAGTCTGTCGTACAGGACTGGACAGAATTAGCTATGGTATGAAAAATGTGGATAATCAGCGTACAACTTTTGAGACCCATCCATCAATCAACTTTTTGTTTACTTCCTCTTGGCGACGTATTTTATTTTGAGGCTTCGAGGCAAAAGTTTCATCTTATCTATCCTCAAGATGCGAAGAGATATCTGACGCTGCTGGCCTTGAATTAAAGGCCATACTTTTTTTTTTCATTCAGTGGCTGAGTATGAAACATGGCGTTGGGAGAAATATTGGGTGACCTGGTCAGCGTCGTCGGAGACAAGTGGGGCAAAGATCTTGGACTCCAGCGATGCGGCCAAGACCTGCAACACTGCCTGACACAGGGTTGAGCACGAAAGTTCCTCCTTTGCGCTGCGAGTGCCAAGCACGTCTCGAGAAACTGACGGATCGAGTACATGGGGTTAGTGGTCGTTAGCTCAGTGCTGTCTTCCGTGGTCGAGTAACCTTCCTGGCCGTGTACACGTGACGAGTATTCTTAAATAATCTTTCGTGTCATGTGTGGACGAAGGTAAATTCACAAAAGCAATAAAGTTCTCTCGCCGCTGCCCCTGCGCTAACGTTCTTCACTCTGCATCGGGTGACGTCACAACTTGAACTTGAGAATGCCTGACCTGGCCGTCTTCAAGCCCAGCTGTCTGTTTATGGACAAGAACCTTTTGGCTACCCCCATGTGGTACCACATACGACGCACTGAGAGCACGCGCCCTACGTTGGCAGTAGACATCTTGACGCCAGCTTCCTGCATAAATTCTTCACGCTCAAATTAAATTTTGCCCGCAAAAACAGCCCAGCTTGGGCGTTCAGTACGTTGTTGCTCGACCCTTTGCACGATGACGCATGAAGGCCCTTAAATTCATCGTGCTCCACCAACCTCCAGGGGGGGAAGGACACGTTCTTAAGTGCCAAATAATTGCCTGTTGGCAACATGGCAGGACTTGCTAGACGCGTAAATATGTGCCTCAGGTAAACGCGCCTTGAGAATACTCAGGCAGATTTAACCTTGGAGTAATCTCACAGTGGATGCATGGGGCGCAAGCCACAAAGAAAAATAACAAATGGGCAAGAGTCAACAGAATCTCTAAGGCTTCTTTTGGGCTCCGGCAGATTTCGGTGACTCATTGTGGAGCCGACTCCCCTCGATCCAGGCTACATGGAAAGTAGGCCTACCTAAAAAGGGGCCTGCTGGCATTTTGGCTTCCTCATTTCTTCTCCTCCTCCTCCCTCAATATGGGAGTGAGAGATAGGATGATGAGAAACGGTGTCAGACGATTAAAACAGGCCTGAGAGGAGGCCCGTCGTTGGGGCACGCAAGCGCAGGAAGGTTATTGATGTCACGCACGCCAGGCAGGAGTAATACAAGTGAATAATAACTGCTGTGCCCACATTACGCCAATGATTTATTTTCGTGGAGACAAGACTGTCGTTGCTGTAGAGGGATAATCATTTTCTTTTCCACATAGGTCCATTTATTATTCATCGTTAAGTGTCTTCTTCCGGCTTTGTGTGTTCATTGTGTCCGTCCACGCTGGAAGGTCAGGTCGTCTGGAATGAATTAACCTTCGGCATTTTAATATTTGAACGAGAGAAGCAGACTATACAATGTGAAGGAGGCAAAACATTTCCAGAGTGCCGAGGTAACCGCGCCTTTACTCGCATTTCCTCGTTGCTGCTTCTTCTTGGCTCACCACTGAATATTGAGGTCATGGACACGAGCGAACTTGACGCCTTCAAAATTGCAGACGAAATCAATCTCACTTTGCCGCCCTCCTCAAAATGGCTCGCACAAACACTCAGGTCGAGGTCTACGGACAGGATCTCAACTACAGCCCATAAATTTCCTGGATGCTGCAAGAGGCGATAACTTAATGTAGGTTAGCAACAGGAAGAAGCTTGGATTGGAGGTGGCCAAATTTGACACAGCTCCAAAATTAAATCGAGAACCGCAGCCGGCCAAGTGCATTTTTCGTCCTGTCATCCCTACGCGCGTGTGCAGTAATGATGCTGCAGAAGATTGCTGCACATTTGGTGGGACACAGCAGATTACAAACATATCTACTTAGACACGCACGCCAGTGCACCTATGCACGAAATCCAGCTTGACTTTGTATGCCCCCACTCATGTGCACATAATGTGAGTGCACGACATGAAACAGCTGTACAGTTCCTTACTCACATGACGGCAGACGTCCGTGCGTACGTCTGACATGGTGCAAGACTTCTTAGTCATCAAAGTGCATCATCTTACCTTCCCTGGCGTCCCGAGGCATAATGCCGAACGTGACTCTCTGAAGGCGAACGCTCTTGGACCTGCCCAGAGCGGCAGAACCGCGGCGGCCGCTGCCGCTACTGCCGGCGCCGCAGCCGCCTTCGACGGCGGCCTCAGCGGCTTTCTGAGCACTCTCAACGATGTCGTCGGTGGTCTTAGAGCCTCGCCTTTTGACTCTGAACTTGACCATTTCGATGATCTTGTTGCTGAACAGCTCGTCGTCGTCGTCATCATCATCATCTTCTTCCCTAGCTTCTTGGTGATAATAATCATCATCCTTGATGTCTTCGACGCCATCAGATATGAAGCTGAACTGAGGTCCTTCATTTCCTCCCTCCTCAGCGGCCAGAGTGTTCCTGACTCCTTCAGCCACACTTGCTACGGACTTCTTCTCGGTTAGCAACGCCTTGGCAAAGACTCCGCTGCCCTCCTGCTCTTCCTGGATCTTGAACGCGGGCCTCACGATCTCGCTGGACTTGCGCACACGAACCGAAGAGCTACGGTTGGGCGATAGTGTGTGCGTGCTGAAAGTTACAAGGGATACAGGACAACCAATGACTTTTAACGCCTCCTGCAATTTTCACTTAGTATAGGTATGACACTCACGCCAGTGCTCTAATGTCCTTGTCCTGAGTGCCTGCGACTCCAGCCCTGAAGCACTCCAGCTCCGCCAACTTGGGTGGGTCCCTGGCGCTGATCCTGCGGGCTGCGCGCTCCCTCAACCTCAGGGAGTCTGCGTCCACGGCGGCGCTGTGCTCGGTGGCGACCTTCTGGTTCCAAAGGCCGATGAGACCCGAGGTGTTGCCCCGACGGACAAAGCGGGGACGATCAGACGACATCGCAGAATAGTTAATAGAAGCCTTACTCTTTCTCCGAAGTTTGCGCTTAACGTATTCTTAGGCAAAGTAACTGCTTCTTGCTTTGTTGCTGCTGTTGGTCGCAAGTCTTCCTCAAGTCTTAGCTGCACCTACAAAGATCCACGAGCACGCGAGCGCACGCACACACGGTAGCGCAGCACAACATGTACGGAACGCACACACACTTCAAGGTTGTCGGCAACGCAACGCCAGCGTTTACACACTGCTAAGGCCACCGCCACTGCCGCTGGCGCTGCCGCTGCTGCTGCGTCACACTGCGTCACACTGCGTCAAGAGGTCTGGACACCGCGAAGGCACAGAAGTAACTGAGGAGATTTTCGGGCCGGCTGCTTTTTTTGAGCGATGAACAAAGACGGAAGAAAGGGCGACGGAGGAGAGGAAGGTGATGGCATCTTCATGCTTCAGAGCATTCCAGTCAACTAAATGCCTAGAAGTGGCAAAGCTGAAATCGTCCGTACTATGGATTGTACGTATGCACATACAGTACATGTACAGTACAGCATATGAGCTGACAACTTGGTTTTTCTCGTGCGTCGCAGGAGACTCTGCAGACTTTGCACTTTTTGCAGCATTCGGCAAAAATTTGCAGCATCCACACGTACCTGGGAGCAAATTCAAAGTATTCAGTTTTTCGAGTCTTTTTTTTTTTAAAAAAAAGTAGTGGACCAACAAAGAACCGTCTCTTTCTTGTATTTGCTCTTTGAAGAGAAAGAAATAATAGACAGAGTGACAGTTGAAGCAGTTGCGTGATTTTTAAGCAATCGTAATGTCAGTGACGCAAATTTTAATCTAATACTAAAGATGTAGTCGAATGGTGTGCAAACCGTGTTAAAAAGTCGCGTTTTTCACGGAAAAACACTGAAAAAGTGTGGTTATTTTTGTTCGTTTGTCGATTTCAGTTCACTCATGTTTCGTGAATTTTTCAGTACTGAATAGGCGCAATTTGCTATTGAGAATAACTAACTTTACTTTTTTGTCCAACAAATAGTCTCTGTCTGCATAAAGCCATTCTGGTTCGTCTTCTTAGAGTTTGGTCCAAACTTTGATTTGAATTGAAAACTTCATTTCTTTCTCAGTAAACGCGAACTCGCATTCTTGAAAAGTCGAGTATTTGGAACACTCCTGCTGACGAATGAAGAAATAACAGTTACGTGACTGCCAAGAATTTTTAGTCAGCGATTCTCTCACATCTTTAAGACCAATGCTTGCATTGATAGCGATACTACTAGTGACTGCTGACTTCTTGTCTGCCTTTAGACTTAATGGCGTTTTAATGGTTTGCCTAATACAGAAGCGACGCGCCCAGAGACGCCTGAAAAAAAACCCTTTGGGTTTCTGCGGCCTCAAATTTGCATTAAGGCCGACAAAGACTATTGGAGTCCATGCCTGTTTGGGATAGGAACAAAAACTTCTTCCTTGCGATCCCTCTGCATCGTGGTAGGTATATTTTTGTAGTGCGATTAGGTTTGTGATAAGTGTCATATGTTGTTTAGTGCAAATAAAATGCCGTTGTGTCATCCCCATTGCTCATTATTCATGCCAAGAGAATGAGCATTGGAGGAATTTTGGTGTGTCCAATCAATGCCGTGCAGACGATGACATCACCATGAGTACGTACGTTTGACGACAATCGAAAGTGGTGTTAGGGAGCTTTTTTGCCTGTAGTATGTACATCGATTGTTTAGGCTTTGGCTTCAGTCGCCGTCGGAGACAAATAACGAGATAAGATCGCGTATGTTATACCCACGTCTACCTGCTTGTATTTCTCCTACATCCTTTTCGTATGTTCTACTGTATTCTGCTTTGTGGTGAACGTAGGTGTAACGAATTGCGTAGCAAAACACTCCTCTTGCCCAAGCCCTCGCCCAATGTGACTATGATCCCGAGGACAGCTCCGATGACGAGAACGACGAAAGGAAACAGCAGGTTGTCATATCCGAGAGCGTCAACGTTGTGGGCTCGATACTTGGTATGGTCGTCGTCTATGTTGTACTTGGTCATCAGCCTTTGGATTAGGCCAGATTGATCCAACTTTGTCAGAGTGTAGTCAATAACTCCTTTAAGCTTAACCTGCTTAAACGACTCCACCATGTAAAACTTGCTGGGGGAAAACGAGAGAACGTAGCCGAAAAAGACACCACGCGGGTCGCTCTCCAACTTCCTCATTGCCTCGCTGAGGGAATCCACTGTATGGAGCGGGTTACCCCTGATCTGGCTCCTGAACACCATGCCCATGGGACTGTCCGAAGGAGCTTCCCTCATCATCGCTAACGGCACAGAGCTGTTCCATAAATAAAGTCTGAAATTTTTCTTCAAGATGTCTTCAAACGTCTCCAAGTAGGGCTCGGCCGGCTGGGAGATCATGGTGGAGGTGAGCAAGGCTGAGTAACTGGCGAAGACGACGCAGCCGAAGAAGGCCCCGGCGAGATAAGTGATCCTGACGGTCAATGTATCCTTGTCGACAGCGAAGTCTCGCTGGATCAGAAGAACACTAAAGTAGGCCAAGCACTCGGAGAATAGGATCGATTCATTGAATTTTTTCCCTAACTCTAAAACCTTGAACAGAACTGCGCTCAGCAAGATGACGCAGCAACCCGTCGAGATCCACACTGGCAAGGTAAATGCGTCAAAGTATCTGGAAAAAAGTAATGTGCAAGCGAACGTTACCGAACCTATCCTGACGTAACAGTTGCTGTCATAACATAATGGTTCACACCGTGCATAACAGGAAATAACCGCTCGTACTAACCTTGTAAGACTGTAGTGATAGTTCAAGTAATGCTTGGACGCAATAAGTCCTCTCCGTGTCCTGAACAGCGACCTCGTGTAATCTATGACCTCCTGCCTCTCCCAAGTCACCGAGAGGGAGGTTAAGGTGATGTCGGCGTCGCCGTTGGCCAGCGATCCAACCATTCCGTCCCAGACGCCATTTGTTTGACCGCCCCAGCAACCGTCAGCCTGCTTCACCACGACCATGCTGAAGTTGAGCTCCGCGGCCAGCAAATATGCTACATCCGCGGTGAGACCCACGACGGAGGAGCTGTTGTCGTCTCCTGGGAAACCAAGTTTCAACGAGTGAGGCAGGGGAGGAAGGCATAGTAGTAGTGGGGTCGTACTGAACGAACGAATTTCGCTCACATCCTGTCGTCTACCATACGTTCTTACTGTATGAACAGAATGTAGCTGAGCACCAGGGTGTCCTCCATTGGGTCAATTTTGGCTGATCACCTTTCTGCACCCTTTCAGCGATGCAGTTGAAGCCCTGATCATGGATCTACCCTTCAGCTTTATGTCAACCTCAAGGGGAAAGTGCTGGACAAACACTCTGTGGACAGGTTCATTCATAAAGGGCAGGGGTCTGAAAATGAAATCTTATTTATAAATCTATGAATTTTTCCTGCAATCTTGCGCTTCATGGAACTTTCAATATATTCAGTTAAAAGTTTCATTTTATGTAAAAACTTGCGGTTGTTTTTTAACTGTTCATTTAAAATGTGTTGCAGAAACTCTCACTCTCCCTCGGATGCTACGGGATGGCCTAGAATTTTCTAGTGATGATGTTTACTTTACTGTTCAGTTTTAAAAGGTTCTTTGTTGAATACGATGACACTGTTTGTCTTGACTCTAGCATAGCCAAAAGGATCATAAGATGGCTTGTTAAGAAATTTTTCTAGCAGCAAAGACCACTGATGCAGCCCAGTGGTGAATACGAAGGATACCCTCCCAAACTGAGATGACAGGTGTTACTACCTTACTTGTACTTCCAAAATCTGACTAAAACAATAAAAATCCTATGAAGTACGAGGTTGTAGGCAGTGTTCAGGTTTATAAATAACATGTCATTTTCAGATCCCTACCTCGAAGTGCACCTTTGCAATTCTACCTTTCAAGGGATTTTTGGTTTGTTTGTTAAAGGGGTCTCTCGAGGGGAATGAGTACCCCAACAAGAGAAAGGAATAACCCTGGGTTGGGTCTTTTCCTGCCCCTGTTGGTGGCAAACATATAAGTGCTTAATGGACATTGATGCCTGGCATGGCGAGTCCACCAGTGAACTTAACTTGTTCTGTCCTCATTTCCATGGCCTTGCCAGTGTGGTCTACTTCCATGAGCCTGACAAGTCCATATAGGTCAAGAGACTGTCTATTAAGCTGGTGCCCCTGGACAGTGTCCAGGCATACCCTGGCAAATTCAGACCCTTCAAGAAAAGACCCTTCTTTCCCCAAAAAAAGATGACCTCTCAGATGACTGCGACCGATACCATATCAGCTACTCTGGTTCCTGCCCCAGACCTTCAGTACTGCCTGAACTGCCACACACTGCGAACTGGTCAAGCAGCATCACATCCAGGATAGCCTCCAGTCCAGCTGTGGGAGTTGAATGACAAACGTGTGCCATAGCAAGCAACCCCAACCTTTCAACCCTATCCAAGTGCTGCTTGTAGTTTGTGGCCTTATTGGCCCAGACTATGGTGCAATAGGTAACCTTGGGGCAAACAATTCCATTTGGGAGCCATCTCATCAGAAACGGGCTGGGGCCCCACAACTGCCCCACTGAGGTCTTAAATTGATATAGGAGCCTAATTGCTTTTTTGCTTTTTCCCTGATATGTGGGCCAAAGGTTTTTTTAGCAGCCTCAATTGACTACGAGAATGCAAGCAAAGGGTTCATCTGCAACCAAGTAAGCACGTCTGATCACGTCCATTTTGAAACGCTGTTTTTCAAAGTAGGCAAGTGGAACACAAAATTACTAAACAGAGTTTTGGGCTTCATTAACTTCGAGAGATTCTCATCAGATGGCACTGAAGCACATCAACTTGCATAGGGGCTCTATGTATAGTGTAAACAGAGCCGTAAATAGGTAGAGGGCAGAGCCTTGATTGAACTGTCTGTTCACGGTGGTGGTGGAGAGTGGCCAACTCGCACTAACTACACGAATTTGGAGCATTGTGATTGGTCAGCATTCAAAGGCAAGAAAAAGTTCTAGACAAGCAAACTCTTGGCTCTGTATATTTAGCCACACAACTTTAGCCCATCTGAAGTATGGTTTGTTGCTGAGCAGATACAGAGCAGCATACCCCAGCCATTTAGTTTCCTGAAACTTTCAGAGACAATTGGCACTGTCAAAGTTGGAGATAAATCGAAGCCATTGGGAACTGGAATGAGAATTTTTTCCAAGTCAATCATTCAGTTGCAGATCGGGCTGCTGTGATCTGGGTTTAACTTCACTTTGGCATCTTGCTTACACAAGATGCAATGGAAAACTTGTTCAGCCTGCTGTGTTAGAAAAGTCCAGTTCTAACAGTTGTAGAAGTCAAGTATAATCTGAGGATCATCTGCTGCCGCCAGTTTATAAAGGCGAAACCGGCATTAAATTATCAGTACAGTGATGACCAATATTTGCTTGATTTTAACTTGAAGAAATTAGCTGAGAAATCAAAGTCAACTTTGACGTGTGCTGATAATTTTCTTCCCCTTTTAACTAACCAATCAGGAAGAAAGTAGAGGACATGAAATCAGCATTCTACATCATATTGCTGGATAAGTGTTGTTGCAAGTCTAGGACAATCATTCTTTCTGTGACAACTGCTGGGCTGAAGCCCTGGATGAAGGGTGCGCTCTACACTGTCATCCCTCAAAGACGACACCTGCAAAAGCTGATTCCGGTGTCATGAGTCACTCCTCAAAAGTCAGCTTATTGAGTCAGAAAATGAGTTCCGACAAGTATTGAAGGAGTCTCTCATTAAACAGAAGAATGGACAACGCAATCTCTTTGTGAAACAATTGCCTGCTCATGGAGCAGAACTTGTGGAAGCGATAGGGGTGTCGGAGAAGGATCGATCCATCAGAGGAATTTCTTCAAATTGCCAGTGAAACATTGCTACTTCAAAGATTATCCTATCTTGCTGGAGTATTTGGTCAGAATTAAAATGAGTTGATAGGACAAGTTAGGTAAAGTGGGCCCAAGATTAGTATTTCCATTAGACAGAAATATGAAGATGCATCTGGCCAAGTTACCTCGGAGAAAAATTAAACTTAGCCATCATCCCTTTTATTAGAAACATGATTGGTCTCTAGATTTTCATGCAGTCCTAGCGCCACCTGGTGAGAAAAAAGTAAGGTTTTCAAAAGAGCCCACTAAAGAATATTTTCTTTAGGCCCTTTTCGGCCCTTTTGAGCTCTATGATTTCCAGCGGACAAGTGACCCCTCATGTTTGTTTCCACCTGGATATCGGATGACTGCCTAGGATTGCATGACCGTTTTGGCAATGTGCTCAGAAAATACCAATACAGTTTACAATTTGATGTGAGTCCTCCGGAATATTGACTTATGTTGAATGAAATGCATAGCAAAAGACCTATTTTCCCACTTTTACAGTGTCCTTGGGACACCCTGCATATATGGATGGATCTGTCCGGAGAACACACTTGTTCAGCCCTTTGCTAGTTCGAAAATGTGTAGGGGGAGTATGAGAAATTTGCCTTAGGTGCTCTTACTGCTTGTGTAAGATTCATTTTTTGAAAAATAATAATTTGCTATGCGTACGTTGAACTCAAAGTTTTAGAACATACCTGATTTGGAGTTTATACTCTGCACTTTTTTCAGCTATAACTTTTGACTGGACCGAGGTGCAGAATTGGTCCACCCCTTCGGTGAAAGTTAAGAATCTCCTCTAAAACTGAACTAATATGCACCTTTGCTCTTGGGCAGCTCATCTGTTCCGTGCACCTTGTCGTTCAATGTTCTAAACTCCACTTTAGGAAGCCACTTTCCATTCACATTCTGAGACTCACGTCACGAAAAAGTCTGCCCCTTTTAATCGTATCCTCACCTGAAGTGAGGAATGAGAGAGGAGAGTAGTCGCAGTAAGTGGCCACCAACTTCCTGCCCCTCAGGTTCGCCCGCCTCTCCCAGATGTATGGCATCTTTGACAAGCTCCCGGAGTCGTTCAGGTTAAACTTTCCAATCTCATGGACTAGACTCTCGTTGTTTAAGCCTACTGAGTAACTTTCGTAGAGCTCCAGGGTGATTGTGTCACCGTCGAGCTTGATTTCGTAGAAGAAGATGAGGCTGTCGAATGTCGGTCTCCAGTCATAATACAGGTCTTGCTTTGGTAGCAGCCAATATTGTCCCCATACTAAGTGTCGCCCACTGACAGTTATTTCATGCTTCGTCATAGGTACGAAGAACAGAACTGACTCGTCGTCTTCAATCGACCATATCGGAACCACCGACGTTGCCAACGGGACCGCGTTCTGGATGAAGTGCCACACATTGAAGGCATCCAGATCTCCTTGCTCTTCATGCATGATCACGACGACAGCTTTCAAGCCCCACACCTCAGCCAGCCGCTGGGCAGCCAAATATGAAGATATCGTAAGTTCCATGGCCGAGGTCAAGGGCAGATAGAGAAAAGCCGTCGACATGAGAGCACAGACGGTGAACATTACGTAGCAAGAAAGGATATTGTGTCTCTTACTGAAGACTGACGTTCTTGTACATTGAGCACAAAGAAACCTATGCACTTGGACTTGAAGGCAAGAGGGGCAAATATTGGCGAACTACTAAGGGTCCTTCGTTTTTACTGTAATTTCCTCTAATAATGGTACTTGTTATCGCAGTTGTTTCAATATCGATAATTCCGACAGACCTTTTGGGCAAACACTCCTGCAGGGGGACACAGTACGAAGCGAAAAAGATCCTAAAGGGGCTGCTCCAGGGTTAGAGGCGTCCATAGTCTACATCAGCCAGAGTTCAAAGCTGCAGGGTTTTTTCAATAGTGCCTCTTGTACTTCACAGTCGTCGCTAGAGGCGAGACACTTCGCTAGCATTGTACCATTGGTTTTACCTGGCAACCCTGCAGGTTTCTTACTCATGGGGAAGAACGAACTAATTCGAGTTCGCCTCTTCTTACCGTCAATGAACCGCGAACCTGCGGTCGCGAACTTCGCGAACCGCACAGCCTAGAGAGGCCTTCGTCTGGGATCGATACGACAACTGCTGAATACGAAGGCCGGGAAATACACGAGGCCTATAGAGCAAACATTTGCCTCGGAGCTGAAAAATCTGCCTGCAACGCGTAAGACTCATACGTTAGAGGTCGAGACTGCCTTCCTATCCAGAACTAGTTAGAGATATCCCAGCCTTAGGACACTATCAGGTGCATGGTACAGCCTATCCCAGTTAGGTAGCAACAACCCTTACCAGGTGTCCTCAGGAAGCAGACTCTAAAAAAGCATACATGCCTACCAACGTTGCCTTCTAAAAAGCATAACAAGCAAATTAGTGTCACAGACTTCAAGAATTAAGTACGTCCAGAGACACCGCGTTAAAAAACTCTTAAAGCTTTCAGCATGAATGACCACGAAGGTGACCATTGAAAAACAATGCATCATCGCTTGGCACGTGCTGTTCAAAAGCTGCTTCTAAGTCAATTTTGCAGCTTCACTGCGACAGACTGGATGCACGTGTCTGGCAGGTCTCACCGTATTCAGTGCAGAAGCTTTTGGGTGATACTTCATGCTCCTGGACACTGCGGTGCACCTTCCTTCACAAGTACTCTTTTTTGCTGCGCCTGAAAGGAACATGAAGTACGCACCATTTGACATCTGACAAGTACTTCATTCAGGTTTCCGAGCAGGCAAATGCCAGACACGAACAAGTCTTGTCTGTGAGTGCTTTTTATTAGAAATTGCTCAGCTGCACTATTTTTATTACATTTGTGTGAAAAATATACTACTATGCTAAAGGGATTTCAAGAATTGACTGGTAGAGTTGGAGTAAACAGAACATGCTTATTCGTTTGGTCGGAAGAAAGTACACACAAGTGGATGATCTACTACTTTTGTACATGGAAACACTTGTGAAGAGAAATAGGAGACTCCTTACCTTAAGTGAACATATTACGTGGTGACACAAAATGATAAAGGGCACACAACTCTTGTGTGGATAACATTAATTCTGCTTCTACACTAGTGTCACATAACTGCAGGATACACTGTAATGGCGTTTTTGGACACAAGTTAGTTCTTAGCCAAGAATCAGCACTGGCAAAATGCAACAGCTCCTGGAGCCGGCTGCACACCTATTCTTGCATATACAGGTTTTTTCTTTTTAGTCGTTGCTCACAACAGTGACGACACCAGGTAGGATGACCTCAGAGGAATCGTCTTCGTCGTCGCCAGTGTTGGTTCTGAGAGTTCGGTCCGAAGCGTCCACCACCACCGTAGTTGTAGTAGTCTCCATTGCTTCTTCTTCGTCTTCCGGCGGGGGATCCACCTCCATCTTGGGAGGCTTCTCCTCCAGTTTGATTTCATCACTGATGGTGACTGAATCGTCCTCGTCCTCGTCCGAGTCAACGGCCACTCCGATATGATCAAGGGTGATACCGTCCTCGGATACAATAGTGGTAGTTGTAGTAGTCGTGGTGGTCGTCGTTGATGCTGCGTTGCTCATGTTCTCGGCCAAATGACTGCGCATATGCCGGTCCAAGTAGTCCTTGCGTCCGTAGCTCTTCTGGCACAGCTCACATACGTACGGTCGAATGTTCTTGTGCAGCTCGGCCACGTGACGCCGCAAAGAGTCAAACTTGGAAAAAGTCTTGCCGCAGACGCTGCCGTTCTCCAACATCCACTTGCACGTCTTTTTGTCCTCGAGCGCGCGGCGCTTCGCCGAGATGCCGCTGGTGACCCCACCTGAGCTTCCTGCTATTCTGACCACTGGCGCAGCGGGAGCAGTCACGGTGGTCAGTGGGGTAGGGACCATCGCGCCAAAATTAATCTGCGGCAGCCCAGTACTGACGGTGACTGAGCTGCTGGCGGTGCTCGACGACGACGACGTGTTGAGAAGGTTGAGCTGGTTATCGGGGTGGTTTGAGGGGTTATTACGCACCTTGGGAATGGTGATGTTGGTGCTCTCAATATCACTATGGGACTTGAGGTGCCTGAGTAGATAGTCTCGCCTTCCATAGGTCTTTCCGCAGAGCGAGCAGCTGTAGGGTCTGATGTTCTTATGAGCTTCAGAAACGTGGCGCTTCAAACTATCAAATTTGGTAAACGTCTTTCCACAGGCGGTCCCGTCGTCCAGGATCCACAAGCAGATCTTCTTCTCCTCCGGAGGGATGTCTTTGCGCTTCTTCTTAATAACCTGCATTGACAAAATGAGCTATAATCATCACACTGTACTGTTGGTGGCATGAGGAACACATGCGTGAGTGAATCATCAAAAGTTATGATTCATAATATCTGCTCTCACTAAATAAAGCCAGGCAATTGGTGAACCCTTTTTTGTTGCCATACCGTGCTTGTACAAACATTTTAGTGTGTCTGCTATCTCACCTTCGGTTCCGGTGGCGCTGGAGGTGGCGTCACCTCGTCTCCACTGAGCAATACCCCCGAATTCGGTCCCCAATCTATACCGCCGCTGCTGTTATCACCAGCAGCAGCCGCTGCAGCCGCGGCCTCGGCTTTGGCCTTCTTTTCATGGGTGCGCATGTGGCGCTCCAAATAGTCCTTGCGGCCGTAGCTCTTCTCGCAGAGGTCGCATGCGTGGGGTCGCACGCCCTTGTGAAGCTCGTTCACGTGTCTTCTTAATGAATCGAGCTTGGAAAAAGCCTTCCCGCACACGGTCCCGTCGTTCTGAACCCAGCGGCAGATCTTGGATCCCATTGGTTTGGCTGTAGGTAGTTGGCCGCTGATGCTGAAGAACGGGATCGGGTTTGGCGCGTTGAGCGGCTGAGACTGCCCCTGTTGACCCGCGGACGAGCTCGACACGGTGCGAATGTGCCTGATCTGCGTCGATGGAGTCGAGTCACTGATGGCACCGCCGGTAGAAGAGGTTGGCGAGGCCAGACCGACTGCATGATCGGGCGACGAGGCAGGGATGATTTGCACAGTTCCGCCCGAAACATCTGAAGAAAAAAATGAAAATGCAGAAGACAACTGAATTGGAAACGGACTAAGCTGGGCTTACTCTGCGGTTGCTGGACTTGCAAGACTATGTTCTGCGTCTGTCCTCCTGCCAGATGAACCTTTTTGACGACCGCAGCGGATGAAGCAGCGGCGGCGGTGCTGCCGCTGCCGGCCAAGTTAACGGCGTAGCTGGCGTTGTGAGACTTCAGGTGCCGCTGGAGATAATCTCGGCGTCCGTAACTCTTGTCGCACAAGGTGCAAGCAAAGGGGCGCAAACCTGAAACACTTATCACATGCGGCATCTTCCTCACATGTGTTACAGGCGTTCTACCCTTACCTTTGTGTGCTTCCGATAAATGCCTCTTGAGGCTGTCGAACTTGGTGAACGTCTTCCCGCAAGTGCTGCCGTTTCCCGTCGGCCACAGACAAACCTTCCTCTCGGCAGCAGAAAGAGACGCACCCACGGACTTGCTGGCCTTGGCCGTGTTCTTCTTCTTGCTAGGCGACTCTGTCTTCTCCACGACCACCTCGAGCTACGAGAGGAAAAAGACATGCAGTCAGTTACTTTGTTGTGGGCGCGCTTTCTAATTTTGGCGCACAACGGTCACGCAACCCACAACAGTTTAGTACCAATGACCCCTTGCATCACTTCTCGAAGTTTCATCTCGCACCCCACCAAGGTTCAGGTCCTTGGACCATTGTGATGAAAATAGTCTAGTATTGCGGCTCCCAGGCAGTCTGTAGCATGAGCACTGCAGCACTCTTATGTTCTTGCATGCTGTACCGTAGCTATACGTACACACTTTATGTAGTGTTAGGCAGTAACGGTTTCTCTCTCGTTCTCATGTTTCTTACCGGGACGTTCTCCACCTCAATTTTGGTAACCACGTTTCCGTCGGCGTCTTTGGCTCCGCCTAGGTCCTCGGCGGTCAAGAAGTGGCTGCCCAGAGTAAGAGTCTCGCCCACCACGGAGTCGCCTCCCACCGACGTGATGACCGCGTCGGTGTAGGTGACTCCACTCTCTGTCGCGGCTGCACCATCCTCGTCGTCGCCGCCCCGGGAGCTCAACACGATTTGCCCGGCTGAGGAGCCCGGGACGAACGGGTGCATCTCCCCATCCTCCAGCAAGAGCAGAATGGACGACATATTGACTGTTCGCGATCCGGGCAGAAGTCTCCGTCCGCTCTAGTCCACGCCTCGCGCCTCAAGCGTCCCTCCGGTACGGATCCTCGGGGTCCCGGATAGTCACTCGACTCTCTCCGGTCGGTCGGGAGTTGTCGGTCGCTGGCAAATTTGCCTTTTTTCGCCGAATCGGCCCGAGGGATTTCTTGCGGGCGCCACCCAGACGGAACTTCTTCACTTCGCTACTGGCGTCCCATTCTAGCTGGTGTCTCTCACTCTGGCGGGGTCGGGAATCCGGGTCGAGAAAAGATTCCCGGGGCTTCTTGCTCCGAGATCCTCGGATGCGTTCAGCGCCAGGCACCACTGCCATGACGACTCTGTCCCAACTGGTGACAAACTGCGACCTCCCCTGGCCTCGGAGGCCGTCCTCGACCTCATTCCGCCGTCACTTCCCCTTACTTCCTGACCCCACTCAGGGCTCAATAGAAGGCGAGCATTGGGTCTTTCCTCCTCTTTTGTTCGCGAATGTTGCAGAGCGCAATCGCGTCGTTTGTCCGCCTCCGATCTGCCTCCGCCCGCCCTCCTCTCCGGCGGCTGCGGGCGGATCGCGTCGAGCTCGTCCTCACTTGACCGCTCTTCCCACTGCCGGCCGGGCGCCGCCCCCGCGCCGGCGCTGGCGTGGAGGGACGAGCCACGCCCGGGCTAACGTGAGGGCCGAGGTCGGCGTGGCGCGGGCAGAGCGGCGTGGCGAGAACACGACGGGCGCGGGAGGCAGCAAACGGGGGATAGTGGCCGCAGAGGACAAGGCGCACAACTCTGGGACCGCGGACTCCGCCAGATGGCGCCAGATGGTGAACGCAGACGAGAAGGACGAGGGCGGCGGAGGCGGCGGCGCAGGAGCCCGCGCTGGGGCCCGCGGTGGCTGCGGTGGCGACGACGACTGCGCGCGCACACGCGTCGTAATGCGTCACTAGAGGGCACAGACACTGACAAGATGTACGCAATGCTAGGCAGGAGCACCAGACTCCCCATAGTGATGCTACAAATCGACAATTGTGTCATTCTTGGCAAGTGTTAATTTTTTTGAAATGAGAAACCCGCCTATCCAATTCCATAGGGGACACTTTTTTCAGACAAAGCTCACAAATCCTAAATTTTCTGATTTTTCATCCACGGCAAACGTCGGAAATTTTTTGAAAAGACTTTCTGAATCCAAATCTGTATCCCATGGGGATTTTTCGGCCTTTTCTTCACAAGGCTGAATTTCTGGCTAGGTAAGAGTGATACAAAAGGCGCATTTATACTTGATTGCTTTAATTCCATTTCTCACCATCATGACTAGAGTACGGGAAATATGCAAATACCCCCTCTATTTGCCATGCCAGCTAAATTCTCTTTGAATGGCCTCCCCCTGAAGAGAACATGAACAGAAGAGATCCAACTTTGCTGCCTTGAATTCTTTCCAGACTTTAACTTGTCTTGTAACTTTGTCACCTTGGCTTTAGTTTTGGTTGCAATGCAACAGCCGTCACCAGAGGGAGCTCCTTTGCATTTATTTTGCCATCTCCTGTGATGAACTTGCCAAAAAGCACCCTCTAGTGGTGACTCTTGGCATTTCACCCAGAGTGCTGCCAAGCACCAAAGTTGAAGCTGTTCTGTTCATCAAAAGAGTTCTGGAGTGTTGCCAAGACTTAGGGAGTCCAAAACAATTTTCTGGTAATCAAGGGCTTTCGAAAATCTTTTCTGGGTCACACTGTACCATTCTTTGAGCTACAACCAGGACCAGTTGACACATGTTGGCCTCTCAGGCCTCAAGGCGTCGAGCATCTTGTCACTCATTTCCACTCTATGCTTGGCGAGAAAGAAGCTGGAGGCTGAAAACATCCTCTCGGCCTCAACCGAGGTCTGCTGTACTGAGTGCTGTACACAAAATGACGGAAATGTCTTGTTTTGAAGACTACAGTGGTCTCCAGTTTTAGTCAGCTCAGTCAGTCATAACACGGTTGCAGTCCTGACTTTTTACTGCATAAAATGGAGGCAGTTTTCTAGGTTAAAGTCATCCAACTCTGCTTTCAGTCTTCAAATAACCTGCGTAAAACTACCTACAAAAATTTTGGATTCTTGTAACCCAGACCAAAGGAATGAGACAATGCTGACGCTGTCTTTTCGTTGGTCTCAAATGACATAATTTTGAGAATAGCAACTTGTTGGAAAGTCAATGTATGAGAAGGTATTATTTTGCTTACGTCTTAACTAAGACAGGAATGCAGCCAAAAATATAAACGTTTTTCCACTGAAGGTATGTAATTAAAGATCCATGGTAGCAAAAGACACTTGTTCTTTCTGCTATCATCATATAAGAGCATATCAGTGACAGTGATCAAAACCTTGGGTCCCCAGGTGATGACCATACTGTAACCGGAGACCTCTGTATTAACTCATTCTTGTTTGCTGGGAAAGGCAAAGCAGCCTTCTTTCAAAGACATTATAATCCAAGCACTGCATTGCGCCTAACTGCTTTATACTTTAGGACTTATTTTGAAATTTTGACAAGTTACCAAAAAACAAGAAATTCGGGTTACCAAAGAATCAATCCCCCCCCCTGTCCTGTTCTCCTTAGTTGAAGGCCAAAGATGATGACGCTCGCACTCCTGTGAGACATCTGTACATACGTGGACGAGGTCACCGGCGTCCTCCTTATCTGGAAGTACATGGTGAACGTCCTGTCTTGAAGCTGTTCAGGCGTGGATCGGGTGAAAGAAAAAAAACATGGCCCTGACCAGGTCGGTGGAGCTCGTGGCCTTTGGCCTTTGCAACGTGCAGCATCTGCTCATCTCATTGTTGCAAGTTCTTCTTGACGCTGATGATGTTGACGCCAAAGGCAGTGGCAAGGGCGGCTCAAAGTCCAGCAAGGCCAACTCAGCAGTCAAGTCCAAAGGCAAGAAAGAAATAACCTTTATTCCCGCTTGGCTGGTCAAAAGTGTTTTAAGTCTTTTGAAGGGATCTGACGTGCCTTAGGAAACATCGACTGTTCACATGAGTTCTTATTTCTATTCAGTCGGCAAGAAGAAGTCAAAGAATTCAAGAATCAGCGACGACCAAGACGAGGACGAATCTTCCCTTCCTGCGTGGGCCATCGGGGTCATCATTGCCGGAGTCCTCCTAATTGCACTCATTCTGTTTCTTATTTGCAAGATTGCCAGAGGGCGAGGCTCGAGTGACAGTTGCCGCTGCGACGACCACCACATCAGCGACTCCGACAGCGACGATGATTGCGGCAGTGGCGACAGCGGCGGCGACGACGGCGGGGACGACGGCGGGGGAGACGACGGCGGAGATTGAGTGTGTGTGCGCACTTCTGTTCGAGTACACTGGAGAATTAAGCGATAAATTTGAACGATGAACGAACAGGTTTTCGGCAGTTTGGGAAAAGGCACCTGCAACATTCATACCTATGTTGGGCTTCCTCCACAAAATGGGACGCAAGTCCAATACTTTTGGTCTGCTCCTCATGGACATGGGCTACGACCTCCCACAGGTGCGAAGGAGCTACCTAGAGTGCTTCTGGAGCTACCTACCCACAGCTCCAGGGACACTCTTCTCTTGACTACCGCGGAAGGCTGTATGAAGAAATAGTTTAAAAAACTTTTTAGCTAAAGAACTAAACATTTTTTTTCGAGAACTTCTAAACTTGATTTTTTTTTAACAAAAAAAAAAAGTCATGTTTTCTGAACTCCAAACTAATGAGTAAGACTTCTTGTTCACATGACTTTTGTTCAGGAGGTCTTCTTTGGAAAACAAAATTCTAAATTAAGGCTCTCTGGACCAGCATCTGAGCTGCTCTTTTTTTTCGCTTATTCATCAGATTTTTCTTTTCTTTTTTTGAAAAGTTCTTATTCATTCTCAAGTCAATGCTTGAGTTGCTACACTGTGAATATTACACTACCTAAAGCACATACGAGAGCGTTTGAAAAGTAAGAGTCGTTGAGTGAAGTTCGTTGTAGTCTTTACTGACTTATTGCAAATTACTTTCACTGTTGAGGTGTGAACAACCTAAGTTCGTACATCATGCAAAAATTGTGCTCCAGGTTGGCAGCGGCCATGCCATGACGGCAACGACAACAACTGCCAGCACAATGTAACGTACTTATTGACCGACATTTCTGTGTGCACTGCCATATGCGCGTAATGAACATGTCGGACGTCGCCCGGTCCATCATGGGTAATCTGTTGCCAATGCCGCTACTGACTTCTTCGAAGGCCGGCGCTGTCAACTTCACTTAATCATGTCACCGTTGGGGTATCGGGAAAACTGACACAGGAGTGACGCATTATCTGCTACAACATGAGCAAACATTTGGCCCGAGGAGGCGTGAACAGGGTAGCCACTGATCGTACTCTGCAAAGTGACAAATTTGCATGCTGCCAATGAAGTAAACTGCCAGTGTTGTCGACGAGTGACAGCATTCATCTCCACGGTGACGGACCAAGATCCATCCAAGGTGCTTCACGTGTTGACCGAGTGACGCATGACGGACGAGATACGGCCCAGGGACCCATAAAGCGTGGTCATGACGAAGTCATGCATTAGCTCGGAATTGGCTCGTGTCTGTCCAGGTTTACAGGCCATCGCACAGCACGAGCCACCTCTTCTTATCCATGCTATGCCCGGTAATGGTAGCCAGTCGTAATCTAATTCGCCGCAAGACGGATGGGCGCCGTGCCAACCCGCCCATGTTGTGACGAATGTGTATGGATCCTTTTTTTTTCTATTCCAAGAGTTCTCTTTTTTTTTTATGGAAGCCAAGCTTTTATCCTGGCAAAACAAAGGCTCGGGTTTCGCGATCAAGAGGGGAGGAGGGAGCCAGAGAGGGGGTTGGAGACCCTCGATTCTGCCAACACAACCACTCAGAGCAAAGTGAGTAAACAGTTTTATTGCGCACATCCATCGTAAAAGAATACGCGTGTACGCGTGTGTCAGCAACTCTCATACACACACGAGTCTCTCCTCGAGAGGAGCGAATGTCTGAAAGAAAGCGGAGTCTTATTGGGCATAAGCACATGTTAAGCCCATACGCACCTGTCGTTCTTGGAAGAGCCTTTGCATGTTTGGCTCGCGTGCTTCTGGCTGCAGAGGACGGGTGCAGCACACGCACAACTGCAGGGACTCCCAGGCAGGCCAGGTGGGCGTGGAGCAGGAGAGGACAAAATTCGTTTGGTCAGCATGATTCTGGTGTCAAATGAGCTCTCTCAATGTCCGCAATTGAATAAGCGTCCCTCCTCCTTCCTCCTAGGTTGCGAAATTCCTGCGATTGAGCTCACTTTTTTTGCTGACACTGCACAAAAGTGTACGCACGTTGTAAGAAGTGTGCGTTAGTAGGTTTGTACTGTGACAGAGACACTGACGGACAAGGAAATGCTTCGGAAAAGAGGTGCATGCACGTGCTATAAACAGTACCTAAATAAACCGTTTGTCCGTCCTGTGTGCTCTAAATACTACACAGGGTTGGCCGGAACTTCCTGTATGGCTTGAGCGTGGCATTCCTTGAAGGCGTTGACAAATGATGGCTAAGGTGCAATGACATCGGGACGGTGTCGACTGTGACGGCGAAGTAAGCGGCGGGCACAACTGCTCGTGAAGCATCTTGCCAATCCTCCAATGCTGTCACTCTTGCTGCTGGATCGATGGTCTCTCTCTGTCTCTCCAGCTCTGACCACAAGCAAAGGACCATGAAAAGATGCTCCCAGTTTCACTCATACCTGGACCAGTTCAGGTATCGCAAGGGGAATTACGGGCGACCACGCTCAGGGTGCGCCGGTTCCTGGTGCACTTGGACCACGCTTATGAGGTCTGCACACTTGGTCTGAATGCAATTGCCAAGTGAGTTACGACATCAAGGATCAGGTCGGAGGCAGCGGACTGGAATTCGCCAGGTACGCACCTGTCCCGAGTTGGAATATTAAAAACCTCTGTAGCCACTCTTCGTGGTGATAAGGTATAAATTATGGATTATTCTATAGACCACTTACTATGCTTATAAAACTTGCAAAAGCATGGTAAGCTACAGAAGTTTTTCATAGCTATGCCATCCTAGAGCCCACAAACTTCATGTTGTAGTGCCCCTAAATATGCCTGCACTGAACCGGCACGCGGACTTGCACCATTGAAGCTTCCCCCAATTTTATCCACCCTATTAATAATTCCTTCATCGCAACCCTTCCTCCTCCCCCCCCCCTACACACCAGGCGCAGCACGTTAACCCCTACTGCTACAGCTTCTTGGCGAGCGTGGCACTAACGACAGTACCAAGTTGAACTCTGACCACGCGTTCCTCGGCGTGATCAACACTTGTCACTCCACAACCACGTGGTACATGAGTGACAGAAAAAAGCCAGTCGGTAAACGTAATACAGGCTCTCTTTTTTCCTATTTAATAACCGGACGACTTGACAAAGTCCCCCTCCTCCCCCCCCTCTCACTCACTCTCGACTTTCTCTCCCAGTCTCTCTCTCCCCACGACACACACGAGGCTGCTGCCGTACCTCTGAAGGGGTCCAGCCTAGGCGACGCCGAGGCACATGACCTTGGCAGCAAAATTGGAGCGGTCGGGCCTGCTCCATCCTGAGAGGGCCCAGCCAGCATGACTAAAAACAGCGGCACCCTGTAGTAGAGCAGTTGCTTTCTCTTCTCCTCTCTCTCTCTCTCTCTCTCTCTCTCTCTCTCTCTCTCAAACTCTCTCTAATCAAAACACAAAAAAGAGTAAAAACAGACTAAACAGTGGAGACCAGAACACAACAAGATCAAGGGACACCGCAAT